>FTCU01003116.1_pt1 | contig 25443 bp, 19 predicted proteins | sample 1639521 | NCBI WGS metagenome assembly FTCU01 (sample SAMEA3914864, study PRJEB12502) | metagenome | biome: forest; material: soil | place: USA | collected 2012-03-12 | depth 0.3 m
ACTCACAAGCATCCCCAAACCCCGTCGTCGCCGCCCCCGCCTCCCCCCTCAAAACCTTCCCCGCGCCACCCGTCACATCAATCTTGCCGGTGTACTTGAACCGGACCAGCCCGCCCGTGGCGGCGTCGCGCGCCAGGCTCTGCACGTCCAGCCGCACATACTTGCCGCCGCGGTCCAGCGTGATGTAGTCTGCGCCGTGCTCGATGGCCGCGTCCAGCTGGATGGGGTAGGAGGGTTCGGAGGTCAGGCTGCCGCCTGCGGGGGCGAAGGGGGCGAATGTTACTGGGGGAAATAGGTGAGCTATGGTTTCTTTTCCATTTATGGGTGGAGGGAGGGGGGAGGGAGGTTTGAAGGGCTATATCGCTCTCCCGGGACGGCGGCTACCGTAGATGGGGTATCGCGAGTTTGAGTTTCACGTACGGGTTGAGGAGATGGGGGAGGGGGTTGAGAGGACGATCTGGTTGAACTGGTTAGTGGTAATGGAGGTTGAAGTGGGGAGAAAGGGCTGTGTACTTTGCCTGTGAAGGCCGGGATGAGAGTGGGGAAGGAGGCCATTGTTGTTGCCAGGTTAGAAGGCTGCGTGGTTCAGATGAGTTGGTTTGATGGGGATGAGGCTGAGAGGTGGTTCTGGTCTTGATCGAGTTCACATGAGGGGAAGCTCTTGTTGTCTTCCGGCTTACTCACCTACCTAGCTTAAGCTACTAGCTAAGGTGATACAACCGAGCGGACCGGCGTTTCCCCGCCTCGCTATCGCGACATCGTCTGAGCTCCATCGGATGACGGGATCGGTGGACCGGGTCTCGGTTAGCCGCGAAGCAACGCAACATCGGCCCGCTTCAAGAGGTGCCCGTCTGATGCAGACTCATATCGACCACGCATGTCAAGGGACGATAAGATGTAAGCATCAGAGTTGGGTTTCTTGAATAACTACCACGGCAGCTCCTTTTTACACGTCCGTCGAAAACATGTCTCGAACCTGGTCTGGGTTTGCATGTCCGTGCCGGCCTTGGAGCACATCTGAGGTGCTGTTGGAGTCTTGTGCGTGCGGGGCCGGAGGGTGCATGGAGCCCCGAACATAACTACTGTCCGTAATCTGGATATGGGCACCCGTCACACGCGCACAGCCAAAAAATGGAACAATATTCAGATTTTAGTACACAACGGTTTGAGTCACCCGTCACAAGTCGAGATCACGCAAGTCGTGCGTTCGTGGGGGGTTTCAGGGTACGGCCCGGCAGTGCAAGTCACAGTGCAGGTCACCACAAAGACCCGCTGATTTGAGCTTGGGCTAGCTCCACGCCAGCCAATCAGCAGCTGCAGCGCCCCATGCCGTTGACTGTACAGAAGGTATTGGCTGACATCATCTGGATCTTGAACCTTGTCAAAGATCAGGGAGCAGCGCCACTCTTGGCCGCAGTTCGCGATCCGCCGCCGCCATGCTCCATCATTGTTATCGGCTGTGGCTGTCCAGCAATGCCGACCTTCCATCGACCGCGATCCCGGAGGCCTGGCGACCATTAACCAACAAGGCTGGAAGCTAGTAGCAACTGGCGACCATCACGTTGGCGACGGCAAGGTGCACGTCTGACATTCAGCCACGGTCCCCGAGACACGACGAGCGCCGTCCCATCTTCGCCCTCTGACGCGAACCCACCCCACGGACGTGGCCCCAATCACGGCTGCAGTCGTCTTTCTTGTTTCCGCTTCTGCACAAACTCCTCCCACTTGTTGGACGCCAACGTCAACAACAAACCGAAGTTGAGATCCCACCCCACGTGCTCACGTCCCGAGTCGGGCCTGTCGCCCAACGGAAACCCTCCAGGCACCCGCCGGCCTTGATTCGCCAGCCTTGCTCCGGCCCTCTAGCCTGCCGTCTCGGATTCGCTCCCATGGACGTGCTAAGAGAACACCAACTTCCGGCGAGACCCGGGTCGACCTCAGCCAACACCCCGAACCCGCCGTCCTCGTCTGGCCACCCCCCGAGAAGACGCAAGAACCACAGAGGGGGGAGGAAGAAGAAGACGCGGAGAAAGTCCTTCGTCCCGGCCGACGACATCGCCCAGGACAACGTCGACTCGGACGGCTTGGACGACGCGCCGCAGGGTTTCTACACGAGGCCGGGCCGCAACCTGAGCACCACCAGCATTGAGAGCGAGGCCCTGCTAGACCACAGGTGAAATAGCCCCGGCAGCCTCCGGATCTCGCCGTGATAAGCTGACGTCTCTGCATCTAGGGACCAGCAGCCCTTCCTAAGGCCCAGGCGCCCATCGATGATGACGACGAGCGCCTCGTTCCCGGCCCCACAACCTGCGACGAGACTGAGAGCGTGCACCAGGGTGGACACCGACGACGAGGACGAAGGGGCGCCCCTGCTCTCTAGCCCCGTCTATCAGAGAACCGAGACCATCGCCGGCTACGGCACGAGCGATGCCCCGCGAAAGAGCAGCAGACCAACCAGCCGCCGCAACTCGAGCAGGGAAAGCAGCAGAAGGAGGCTGGTTGCCGACCGCTACAATGTCAACTACCCGCCCTCGGTGCCGGGATCTCCCCCCCTCGACCCGTCCGACCGCATGACCATGAGTTTTGGCGATGTGCTGCTACGCGACGAGCTCGACCGCGGCCAGCATTCTCCCAGGAGCAGCCCGGGCGATGAGTGCCGGCCGCCGCTCGAGAGGAGGAAGACCATCGCCATGCAAGCTCAGGAGGATGTGTGCTTCCCGCAAGAAGGCCTGTCCGAGATCGGCGACGACGAGATGGCTGCCCGTGACTCGGCATACCGTGCGAGGCCAAGGCGGCGGCGCGGGAAATGGCCAGACCTGTCCATCCTGAACGAATGGAGCCGGTTTGAGAAGGAAGGCCGGAATGAGGAGCGGCGCGCAAAGGCGATTACGGAACCGCAGCTGATCAACGGGAGACTGAGGCCCGTCCATCGGGGTTGGTTCCAGGCCGAAGCGGAGGCGCCCTACCGCTTCACCTACTTCAACGAAGAGTTCCGCAGCACCATCCACAGCCAGACCATCTCGGAGCTGGTGCAACCGGGAGGTACATTTAGGGAACTCTTCCTCCCGGATCCCCCACTCCTCTCGGACAGCTCGGACGACGAGGAAGAAGATCAGGAGCCCGAGGTTGATCTGTACAAGGTGCTCGGCGGGCAAGGCGGCGATCCCAGGATTCCCTCGCACCAGCCGTCACTGTCAACCACTACCCAAGACTTTGCCCAACGTAAACACTCGACTAACAGCCAGGACACCAGAGCGGGCTCGGGCGAGCAAACGCCCTCGCCGTTCAAGTCGCCAGAGCCCTCCAAATCGCCACAGCCCGAGAAGCCCGCCAAACCGCCCAAGTACGGCGACCGCCCCGTGTGGTGGCTGGACATCCTCAGCCCCTCCGAGGCCGAGATGAAGGTCATCTCCAAGGCCTTCGGCATCCACCCCCTGACGGCCGAGGACATCATGATGCAAGAGCAGCGCGAGAAGGTGGAGCTCTTCCGCAACTACTACTTTGTCAACTACCGCACCTTCGACCAGGACCCGGGCAGCCAGGACTTCCTCGAGCCCGTCAACATGTACGTCGTCGTGTTCCGCGAGGGCGTGCTGAGCTTCCACTTCTCCGTGACGCCGCACCCGGCCAACGTGCGCCGCCGCATCCGCCAGCTGCGCGACTACCTGATCCTCTCGTCCGACTGGATCTCGTACGCCATCATCGACGACATCACCGACGTCTTCGGCCCGCTGATCCAGAACATCGAAGACGAGGTCGACGACATCGACTTCGCCATCCTGCAGATGCACTCCAACGAGGACCGCGCCTCGGCGGGCGGCGGCGACGGGCGGCGCGGCGCCGGCGGCGAGAAGAGCAGCGGGGACTCGGCCGAGGTGCGCTCCGCCGAGGCCGGCCGCGACATGCTGCGCCGCGTCGGCGACTGCCGCAAGCGCGTCATGTCGCTGTACCGCCTGCTCAGCAACAAGGCCGACGTCATCAAGGGGTTTGCCAAGCGCTGCAACGAGCACTGGGAGGTCGCGCCGCGCTCCGAGATCGGCCTGTACCTGGGCGACATCCAGGACCACATTGTGACCATGACCTCGAACCTGAGTCACTACGAAAAGTACCCCCCCCCCTCTTACCTTCCTCTCCCTCACCCCATCACTAACCTTTCGCGCCACAGAATCCTCGCCCGCTCCCACGGCAACTACCTCGCGCAGATCAACATCCGCATGAACGAGAAGCAGGAGCAGACGGCCGACGTGCTCGGCAAGCTGACCGTGCTGGGCACCATCGTGCTGCCCATGAACATCATCACGGGCCTGTGGGGGATGAACGTGTGGGTGCCGGGCCAGGAGTACGAGGGCGACCTGCTGTGGTTCACCGTCATCACGGCGGGGCTGTTGTGTTTTGGGCTGGCGTGCTTTTGGATTGCGAAGAGGGTTTATAAAATTGTTTGATCATGTTTTTTTTTCTGGAGAGCTTTGGGAGGGTGGCGTTTGGGTTCAGCGAGTGGGTGTATTCGTTTTGTATGTACATATTGGGTTGTGTTGGTATCTAGGCATTGCATTGGGAAGGGTTCGTTTCGCATAGACAGCATGGCAAGAGGCCGAAGCGAGGAGGTGTGTGTTTCTACGGGTCGTTGAGACTGAGTCGCGTTGTCGAGGTTAGTTAAAGCTTTACTGAGCATTGCTGCGCTGTACACAATATGAACAACCTGTCCGAGCAAAGCAGTGATGTTTTTGAGCAGATGTCGAGATAGAATCAGAGGGGGCTCAACGGGCTGCTGCCACAGCTGGGAGTTTTGAGTATTTTGTTTTGTGTTCGAGAGACTGACGATCTTGGCTATCTGGTATTGTGCTCGACATTCGGGCAGGCACTTCCTCTTCGAAAGAAGATGCCGCGTCGCCATCCCGTCTCCCATCCCACCGTTTCCCTCTTGGTCTCATGACAACCTCTCTCATCCTGATACAGACCCTCTGCCATCTTCCCGGGAGTTCCTCACATGCCATCCTCCTTCACAGCCCACTCCTAACGACGGATCTGCGTCGCATAGCTCGCCCGCAGCGCCATAATCTGCTGCCTCTCAGCATCTGGGAGCTGATCAATAGTCTCCTGCGGCAGGTCCATGACGGCGCGCATCAGCGCATCCGGGTCCTGGCCCTGCGGGGCCGCCACGGGCGCAGCCTGCTGCTGGGGCGGAGGCGGGTAGCCGCCCGGCGCGGCCACGGGCGGGGTGCCGCCGTACGGCATCTGCTGCTGCTGCTGCTGTTGGTGGTGCTGCTGGGGCGGCGCGGAGCCGGGCTCGAGCACCGCGTTGATGGCGTCGGGCGAGACCAGGCCCATGATCAGGAGGGCCTGGAAGATGGCGTAGCTGAGCTGCGGGGCCTGGGTGAGCAGCTCGGTGGCGCGGGCGGGGTCCGAGGTGGCCAGCGTCTTCATCTGCTGCAGGATGTCGAGCAGCTGGGCCGGCGGGAGGGTGTTGAGCGTGCGGGAGATGGCGTCGGTGCAGGAGACGCCCGGGGGGAGGTCCTTGCCCTGCGGGAGAGGGGGGAGAGTGCCCGAGGGACCGGACGCGCCTAGGCCCATGCTGCCAGAGGGCGCCGGAGGGAGGGCACTCCCGCCGCCGTTGGTGGTCGTGGGGTTGGGATAATTACCGCCCTGAGGTCCGGACTGTGATTGAAGGTTAGTTGAGTTTCCGGGTTTTGGGTTATTTTCAGAAGGACATACGGCACCATCACGGTCGCGGCCCTCGTCCTCATTGACGGTTCCGGTTTCGTTACTAAAGTCGACGCGCAACTTGCGACCCATGATTTCGTAGTCGTTCAGGTTTCGGACTGCTGAAGCTGCAGAGTCTGTGGTGATGGGATGGGTCAACAATGGATGAGTTTTTGTTTTGTTGGTGCAAGAAAGGAAACGCACCGTAGTCGGGAAACTCAGCAAAGCCAAAACCCTTTGGCCGACCAGTTTCACGATCGTAAACAAGGCGAAAGTTCAACACCCGACCAGCACCACTGAAGATTTCGGTGATCTGCTCTTCGGTCAAGCCTGCACGCCAACTGTCAGCAAAGTTCACATTGAAACAGCGAATATTTCGTCCGTGCTCACCATAGGGAATATTCCCGACAAACACGACTCGCGAGGGCTGTCGCGTCGACATTGTAGCGATGGGACTGGGGACTGAGAACAGGAGTGCAACACGGTCTGTTCGACTGTTGTTTTGCGGAAAGATGCTACTATGGAATCTGAATCGCAGAAGCAGGATATCGATACTTCAAAGCCAATTTCAGCCGCACAAAACAGCACCGGGGACCAGCGCCGAGAGCGTCACGATCCGGGACGGGGGGTGATGGAGCGGATGATGGAGTCGTGGGGGAGAGACTGGGAGAGACCGGGCGAGACTGAGAGAGCGAGCGTGGGACCAACAAAGGCAGCAGCAAATCGATGGATTTTCACCAGAGGAAATGGCTACCACGGCAATTGGGGTCTTCCAGACTCTTTTCCCTTCAGATTCCAGTTTCTCAAGTCAAGCTCGGCAGTGTGGTTTGATCTCGGATGGAGAGTTTCGTCTTGAAGAAAGGAGGGTTGCCGTGTGGATTTCGAGGTTTGAAAGATGCCCGGGCTCATGCTGCAACGGTACGTACCTCCCCTCAGCCGGGATTGGCTGAAGCCGGCCTGGGATTGAGTGATTGTGGGACTCGCACACGTGAGGCGAGCCGGCCAAATGGTCTGCACGGACCGACCTGCCAAGCACAGCGAGCTCCCGAAGCTGCTGGATTCTCCACCGCAGGCCGCAAACCAAACCGAGCTGTCGACCTGGAACTCTAGCGATCCTCAACGATTCGACCACCAGACAACATGTCGAACCGCAGCCCATTCGACGAATACATCAACCGGCTTCGAGCCGTCACAAATGCCGGTGGCCGTGGCCGGGGCTTTCCTCCCGGGGGCGGCCGCACGCCTCAGGGCATGGGCGCCGGGCTTGCCGGCCTCCTCCTCGTCGGTGGCGGCGCCTGGCTCTTCCAGAGCGCCCTGTTCAACGTCGACGGTGGCCACAGAGCGATCAAGTATCGGAGAATAAGCGGTGTCAGCAAGGACATCTATGCTGAAGGTGCGTCATCACCGTCCTGCCCTTGCCTATCCCGATTCCCATTCCCCGTTCGAAGCTAATGCGGCCGCAGGAACCCATCTGGTTGTCCCGTGGTTCGAGACGCCAATCATCTACGACGTCCGCGCCAAGCCGAGGAACGTCTCCTCCCTGACCGGCACCAAGGACCTCCAGATGGTCAACATCACCTGCCGTGTGCTCTCGAGGCCCGATGTCCAAGCCCTCCCCCAGATCTACCGCACCCTCGGCCAAGACTACGACGAGCGCGTCCTCCCCTCCATCGTCAACGAGGTGCTCAAGAGCGTCGTCGCCCAGTTCAACGCCAGCCAGCTGATCACCCAAAGAGACATGGTTGCCAAGCTCGTGCGGGACAACCTCTCGCGGAGAGCTGCGCGCTTCAACATTCTGCTAGACGACGTGTCTCTGACGGTAAGAGATGGAATCCACCTGATTCTTTTGTGCGGGAAATTGTTGGCTAACTCTGATCCAGCATCTTGCCTTCTCCCCCGAGTTCACAGCAGCGGTCGAAGCCAAGCAGGTGGCGCAACAAGAGGCACAGCGAGCCGCGTTCGTCGTCGACAAGGCCCGGCAGGAGAAGCAGGCCATGGTGGTCAAGGCCCAGGGTGAGGCCCGGTCCGCGGAGCTTATTGGCGAGGCCATCAAGAAGAACAAGGCATATGTGGAGCTGAAGAAGCTGGAGAATGCCCGGGCCATTGCCGGGCTCCTGCAGGAAGCCGGCGGCAAGAACAGGCTGCTCCTCGACTCGGAGGGCCTGGGTCTGAATGTGTTTGAGGATAAATAAGGAGGCAGACTGAGGTCGGGGAAGGAAGCGATGGACAATCTCCACTGTATGTTTAGGATGATGGCCAACGGTCCCTGTGTAACAACATGACGGTTCTGGGTTTACACGGGTTGGGTTGCGCTCACGTTATGATCAAGCGAGCGTGTTGACCACGCCACGAGGCGAACCTGCTGGGAATCCTGAGTGACCCGCCCTCATGGTCCCGCTCTCCGAGGGGAACCCTCCAAAAGGTAGATGGAGGTGAAGGCTCACTCTCCGCTCGACACGGGGGTTTGGAGTTTCTTTGCCCGAAGAAACTGCCAGGCGTCGCCATACAAGGTCAAGGACCGTTCGAATTAGACGGGATTTTCGACAAGGCCAACTGCCAGGTGGTAATCATTATAATTTTTCTGCCGTTGTGCTATCAAAGCTCTGGTGTCACGAGCAACCTGGAAGCAAGCAGCCTGGAAGTCGGGCCAAGGCGTGGACAGCCCCACTTGCGACCTCACTGCAGCTACCCCACTACCCCTCCTCGCACCGGGCACACCACTGCTGCCTTCAGCCTGCTTGCTTGCCAATCCTCCACCCTCAGCACCCAGCACTCATCCACCTCTCAAACTGTGGACCACACGACATCGCTCACTTCACCAGTGCCTCATCTCAAACCAAGCACACCCCAAAAACACACCAAGCCCTGCTCATTTGCAAACCAAACCGCCAAGATGCTCATCAAGTACGCCCGCCGCCGCCCGCCCGCCCAAACCCCGCCATGCCCCCCCAAGATACTGATCGCATGTCCAACCTCCACACAGGGTCCGCACACTCACCGGCAAGGAAATCGAGCTCAACGTCGAGGGCTCAGATCCGGTACATCCCCCTCCCCCTCATCCTCACCATCAACAACCACTCTCACCACCAAACCACCCCACACGTGCATGCATGCATGCTAACCCCCCAAAAAGGTCTCCAAAATCAAAGAGCTCGTCGAAGAAAAGGAGGGCATCCCCCCGGCCCAGCAGCGCCTCATCTACGGCGGCAAGCAGATGTAAGATTTTTGTTGTTGTGCTCTTCTTTTCCTCACAGGTGGTACTAACCCCGGCTCCGGGACAGGGTCGACGACAAGACGGCGGACGACTACAGCCTCGAGGGCGGCGCGACGCTGCATCTGGTTTTGGCGCTCAGGGGGGGGAGGGGGCTATGAATGGATGGGATGGAATGGGTTGGGGGTTGTGGGATGGTAGTTAGGGGGGGGTGGTCACGGTTAAGGGTGACGTGATGATGGTAAGCGGGGATCGGGATGGGGAGAAAGGGAAGCTCTGCTGTTGCTGCTGTCTGGTGCGTTGGTCGAGTCGGTGCGTGCATCAAATCAGCGTTGATTTCTCCCAGAGGGGGTAGTAGAGTCTGGGATTGTTTTGGTGAGCTTGTTCCGTGATGATCGTGAGGTTGCTGTGTGGTGAGGTGTGGTGTGGTGCTTTGGATTGGTTGCCAGGTTGTAAGTTTGAGAGAGAGGCAGCCAGAGAGAGGGAGCTCCAGACGGAGGAGGTTGAGGGAGAAATCACTGGGGACTGAACTTGACGAATTCCCACCGAGAAACCTTTTTGCCTCAGTTAGGTAAACTATGCTCTGTCAGGCTGACCGCAGCCGAGTTTGTCTGACAGCCGGTACAAGAACAGTCGAACTCAACATGAAAGTTATCACTTTCCAGGCCCAAAAGCCCAAATCTGACAGATTAACCCCACATTGTTCAGTAACAGGAGAACTAAAAAACATGCCGAGGCCTTTGCTATGCCCTGACCCGTCCGAGAAACCATCCTCATTATAATTATAATCAGAAACACACCGAGCTCGGAATCCCAACCCGGGAGAGCCATGCCGGCAACCCAACTCTAGGCCTCCTGCCCATCCAAACTCTCGAAACGCCCAAACCCGTGACACATTCAGGTCATAATCTCATAACCACGTGTTTCAATCATTATCATCCCAACCTCGAATCCCTCCACCTGCCCATCTAGTGTGGCCGCAGCTTCACCGGCGGCCGGCAAATGACGGTACCGCCGCTGACGCCGTTGCTACCACCCGACAGACGGCGCGTAGCCGACGTGCCCGAGGATGACGAGGGGCGACTGACCGGTGCTTTCTGGACACGCACGGCGCTGTTGGCGCCCGGAGCCGCCGAGAGGCCCTTGGCCCGACGCTTGGGCGGCGGCGGCACCGACGAGGACGTTGACGCGGTGGCGGTGACTTCCTCCTCTGGACTGCGAGGGCGCTTGGCAAGGACTTGATGGTTGCTAGCGGGCGCAGCCGCGGGGACGGGCTTGGTGGGTTCCGTGGGGGTGATTTTCTTGGGGAAGTCACCGAAGAGGTCGTCGTCGTCGAAAGCGAAGCCGTCTTCGTCAAGGCTGAAATCGCTGGAAAGGTTGTCGGATTCAGCCTCGTCGTTACTGAAGCTGACCATGTTCTTGATAACTCTGACGTTGCGAGGGATCCTGGTCTTGACGCGGCGGAGACACGCCTCCTTTTCCTTGATGCCGGGGCAGCTTGAGCTGGCGGTCTTCTCCGGAGCCTGCGGCGAGGGAGGTGGGATGAGCCGCTGCTGCGTGGCGACCGGGGTGTCCCTCAGCATGGACTGGGGCACCTTGTTGATCTGGCCGTCGGGGACAGTGAGCTTGCCAGTCGCCGTGGCAAGGTTGAAACGGGCAGCCTCCCTGCGCAACTCTCGCTTGGTCTTCTGCAGAAAGCTCATCTTCCCACGCGGAGCGCTGGAGCCCGAGCCGGACTTGGCCCTGTGCTTCTGGAGGGTTGCAGACTTGTCGGCGGAAATGACCTTGGTGACGCGAGAGGTCTTCTCAACGTCTTTGGCGGCAAAGTCCTGCATCATCTTCTCGGTGGAGGCGGCGATCTGGTCATCGTTGAGCTTCTTGTAAAGGTTGTAGACCTTGTGCCAGGACTTGGGGTCGCTGGGGATGTAGTTGTGCTTGGCGAGGAGGACGGGAAAGTCCCTTTTGATGAGGCGGGCCCAGTGCTCGACAGTCTCGTCGTATATGTCGTCACTCTTGAGTTCCCAGGAGCGTAGCTGGGCAGCCGTCTTGACGCCCTTGAGGAGCATCTTGGTCTGATTGGGAGGCATTGAACCTAGGCCGGTAATGAGGTGCAGATTTTCGAAGGCTTTGGAGAGACACAATTCAACCAGAGAACGAGGCCCAACGCGTTTTGGATTTGGTTCCGTCATGATGGGCAACGTTTGGGGGGGGCGGGTATATATAGTTTCCCAGTGACGCGTTGTTGTCAACCCGTGACCGGGCTCAGAAAGCACAACAACGGGCAGCGCAACTCTCCGAGGACTCCGGATGGATGGCGTAGTTCGTGTTGATGTGCAGGACGTTGCAGGGCGGGATGTTGCAGTACAGACTCGATCATTGTCATATGCGAGTCAAGCAGCTGCAGGTGGGCGACGGCAGACGCACTCGGAGATGTCGAGAGACCCGTCGAGGACGAGTTGACGCAGCGCTGGTTGTCGAGGTCGGTTCTCGATTGTTGGAGTTGAACAGAAAACAGTTTCACCGGGGTCACTGGATTTTTTTAAATTATTTGAGTGGTCGAGTCGAAAGGCCGGTTGATAGTGGAAGGCAGGCTGCAGTTGATGAAGGGGGTGTGAGTGTGAGGCTGTCGTCAACTGATGTGATGCCGGGCGACATGAAAAGTGGGCCCCAACCATCTGAAACGGAGACAGCCGCTGCCTGCCGCTGCCTGCAGCTCAGTGCTGTGCGTTGGCTTCTCAGCGGCCAATCAGCAGGCCTGCTTGCTTTGCTTGCAGCAACCCAGTCTTGAACGACACCGCCCGCATCATGCTCGATCGCGTTTGCCGGCAACCTTGACAAAACAAACAAGTCGCACATTCTAGGCTGACTACTGCACAATTCAACACGACCAGTCTTTGATACACTTCCGCCCCATACAGGGCGACTTTCCCACCGCAATCCCGACTCGGCAGCCCCAACGAGTACACAACATGGCGACGACCTGGGGCCTCCTTGACGACAAGGAAGAAACCGAACTCCACAAGTCCCGCCTCCTCAACGTCGAAGAGAAGCCCTTCAAGCGCATCACCAAGCGCCTCAACACCCTCCACACCCTCACCACCGCCCGCGCCCGGCAGGCTCCAACCCCCCCTCCCGAGCCAACAAACGGCAACGCCCTCGCCAACAGCAATAGCAATGACGACGACACGCCCGCCCCAGGCGACAGCAGCAGCACCGCCGCCACCTCCGACCTCGCCCAGCTCAAAGAAGACGTGACGCTCGACTTCGCCGCCTTCGACAGCAGCATCGCACGCCTGCAGTTCCTCCTGACGGCCAACGAGCGCGAGCGCGAGCGGTACGCGGCAGAGCGGGAGCGCATCGTGGGCGCGTCGCGGTCGGTGCGCGACAACACGGCGCGGCTGCGCGGGCAGCTGGACGAGGCGCGCGCGACGCTCGCGCAGCGCCGCGAGTTCGACGCCCTCGCCGACGCCATCACCAGCAACGCCGCGCTGCGCGCCCGCACCGAGCAGGCCGCCAACCTGCAGAAGCTCGAGGATGAGATCGCGGAGCTCGAGGCCGAGCGCGAGGCGTACGGCGTGACGTGGCACGAGCGCCGGGAGCAGTTTGCCAAGATCATGGAGGAGAGCATGCGGTTGAGGAGGCTGATTCGGGATGAGAAGGAGGAGGTGGAGAGGAGGGAGGGGATGGATGACGATGAGGCTGGGGGCACGCCGCGGCCTTCGGGGATTGGGAGTCGGGAGGGGACGCCGAGGCTTGAGAGCGGGCTGGTGCCCAAGAGCGGGGTGGAGAGCGGCGATATGGCGGGCACCCCGCGGCCCGTGTCGGTTGGTGGGAGGACGCCGGCGCGGGAGAGCCCGGCCCCGAGTCAGTCGTTTACGGCCAAGCGGGCGACGGATATGGGCGCGAGCTTTTCGCAGGTCGGCAGCCAGATGGGGAGTCAGATGGGCAGTCGCGAGGGCTCGGTGGAGCCAGAGGTGCAGGAGGGCGGCGAGGAGGGCGAGGATGTCGAGATGGGTGACACCAAGGATGATGAATCGGAGCCCGACAGTCCGTTGAGCCCCCCTCCGGTGGACGACACGCCGCAGATTGTGGTTGATGGGGAGGCGGATAGCATGGACACGACATAGGGGTTAGAAGCGACATCAACGCGGTGCCGGTAATACAGTGGACATGAACGCAGCGCACCAAACAACCGACCACAAGTCTAGTTGCTTGCCAACCAACATGATAAATTATCCACACATTAAATCTCGCGACCTACAACTCCTCCTTGTCGTCCTCCTGCTTCGGCTCCTCCTCAGCGACCTTCTGCCCCGCCGCAAGTGCGGCCTTGGCCTTGGTCAACTCTTCCTCCGGCCCGCTCCCATCGCTCTCAGCAATGGCAATCTGCTCCTCGAGCTTCTCCACGGCGTCGGCGATGCGCCTCCTGAGCGGCTCAAACACGGCCTTGGTCTCGTCCAGGGCGGTTTTCTAGATCGAGGGTTAGGGTTGATCACGTTGGATGAGACCAGAGATGGCCTACTTCTTGCTTCAGGATGTACTCGGCGTTGCTATCCAAGTCGGGGCTGTTGGTTGCAATGTCATCCTCCAGCTTGGCGATGCGCTTCTCCTGGCTGGCTTGCTCTTTGTGGTAGTAGGACTCTTCCTTGACGAGGCGGTTGACGGCCTGGCTTGCGATGGCGAGGGGTGTTGGGGGGGCCATTTTGGAGGTGGGGAAGCTTTCGGAGAAAGCGATCTGGTAGCGGGAGAGTTTGAAGGTATATGGCTCTCGACTTTGACGGCTGTCCACGAAGGTCTTGAGTGTCTCGATGATGTCTGCCTGGTGCTGTTTGTTGTTGACTTGGGCGGGGTTGGCGGGGTAAAATCTTGACCGCAGGACAGTCTTGGCCAATGGGGCTACAACAGTTTCAACTTTCCAGGCTCCAACACCTGAATATGGCCTCTCAGTTCCCCGGGCACAGGCAGGCATCTATCTACGCCCTACCGCCGACAAGCCTGCCGTTTTCCTTGCCTTGTATGGACAATACCCAGCGAGCCAGCGCGGTACGGTTTGGAAAGGACATGGTATGTCAGGTAAGCCTTGAAATGTCCGGTTCGACTGGACCAATCAGTTGCCGTGTTTCATCCAAATGGGTCAAACGTGGCTCGACGGTGGCTCGACGGTGGCTCTCCAGGGCCCGGACTGTTCGAATCCCCACAACTGCTGGCTTGCCAGGCCTGGTCGGGTTGCTGACAGATCAGGAAGGAGTCTGTTTTCCGTCTCCTTTTCCCCGTGCGTAGCGCAGGGCAGAATCTGTTAACTAGGTAAGGTAAGATACCCTAATTACGAGATTAGTTCGACTTGACTTTTCCGCTCTGTATGTATTCTGTACAACCCATCGAGACGCATGCGGTCCAGATAAAGCCGTCGTCAACGCTCGGCTACCTGTTCGACGGGGTTGCGTGTGATTGGCTGCCCCTGCGCTGGGTGAGATCAGGCCGTTGCTTGCAAGTCCGCAGCAGCCAACCTTGGAACAGGGCTGAGAGGAAGGCCGGGGAACAACAGCGGAACCAGCATTTGCTGGTGGGGCGCGCTGTGCCTGAACCAACGGGAGTTGGGGGCGCGAGGGGCGTGACAGCCTGCTGCAACAGGGGCACCGAGGCGACCTGTCAGCATCCAACTCCACCCCAAAAAGGATGCAGTAGTGCCGAGAGGCGACTTTGTTTGAACTGGACACGTCGTGCACATGGATTCGGGACTCATAAAACAGGACTGAGCCTGTTTCGGACCCATTCCGTTCGCTTTTGGCATCTTTAGCTTCACGGGGCCTTTCTGTCGCTCCTTGCCCATGGTAATTCTCCAAGCGCTTTCGTTTCCTTGCCCTGGAAGCCCTTGAACGGTACATTTCTCGGCTTTCGGTTTCCGGTTTCTCTTTTCCCTTTCGAGGCCATCTTCATACGCGAACGCCCTGCTGCCAGCCCGGGGCCGGCACACCCGCAACCATGGAGAACGCCTTTGCAAAACCGATCGACGAGGTGCTTAAGACGTTCAATGTTTCCACGGGCACTGGCTTGACTGACGAGCAAGTCTCGAGGTCGCGAGCCACCCACGGGAAGAATGGTGAGTACAACGCAGCCCTGACGTTGGACCACGAAACTCTCCGAGTCCTGTCTCTCGAGTCCCCGAGTCGTAATGGTTGTGGCTGACAACCAATCCTCTAACAGCGATCGCCGACGAGCCCCCGACTCCCCTCTGGGAACTCATTCTCGAACAATTCAAAGACCAACTAGTCCTCATCCTGCTCGGCTCCGCGGCCATCTCGTTTGTGCTGGCGCTTTTTGAGGAGGAGGGCGGGTGGAGCGCGTTCGTCGACCCGGCCGTCATCCTCACCATTCTGGTTCTCAATGCCGTCGTCGGCGTCTCCCAGGAGAGCAGCGCCGAAAAGGCCATCGCCGCCCTGCAGGAATACTCGGCCAACGAGGCCAACGTTGTGCGCAATGGCCAAATCCACCGCATCAAGGCCGAGGAGCTCGTCCCTGGCGACGTCGTCGATATCTCGGTTGGCGCCCGCATCCCCGCCGACTGCCGCCTGGTTGCTATTGAGAGCAACAACTTCGCCGTCGACCAGGCCATTCTGACCGGAGAGAGCGAGAGCGTGGGCAAGGACAGCCATGCGATCGTCAACGACGAGAAGGCTGTGCTCCAGGACCAAACCAACATGTTGTTCTCGGGCACGACGGTCGTGACCGGCCACGCCAAGGCGGTCGTCGTCCTGACCGGCTCGCGCACCGCCATTGGCGATATCCACGAGAGCATCACCGCCCAGATCTCCGAGCCCACCCCCCTGAAGCAGAAGCTCAACGATTTCGGCGACCAGCTCGCCAAGGTCATCACCATCATTTGCGTCTTGGTCTGGCTCATCAACATCCCTCACTTCAACGACCCCAGCCACGGAAACTGGACCAAGGGCGCCATCTACTACCTCAAGATCGCCGTCTCGCTCGGCGTCGCCGCTATCCCCGAGGGTCTTGCCGTCGTCATCACCACCTGTCTCGCCCTGGGCACCCGAAAGATGGCCGCCAAGAACGCAGTGGTCCGGAGTCTGCCTTCGGTCGAGACGCTCGGGAGCTGCAGCGTTGTTTGCTCCGACAAGACGGGTACTCTCACCACGAACCAGATGAGCGTGAGCAAGATTGTTTATCTGAACGGTGAAGGCACCGACCTGGAGGAGCTCGACGTCGAGGGTACCACCTTCGAGCCCAGGGGCGCTATCAAGTTCCAGGGTCAGCCGGTTTCCGATCTCGCCCAGGAATCTGCCACGGTGCGTCAGATGACCGAAGTCGCCGCTCTGTGCAACGAGGCTCGGCTTGATTACCACCCGCACTCGGCAACCTACACCAACATTGGCGAGTCCACTGAGGGCGCTCTGCGGGTCATGGTTGAGAAGATTGGCCCATGCGCCCCCTCGGACAGCCACCCCCAGGACCGCGTTCACTATGCCAGCTCTTGGTACGAGAAGCAGAACAACCGCCTTGCAACGTACGAGTTCTCCCGCGATCGCAAGAGCATGTCGGTTCTTGTCCAGAATGGAACCCAACAGAAGCTCTTCGTCAAGGGCGCCCCCGAGTCCATTATCGAGCGCTGCACTCACGTTCTCCTCGGCCGTACCGGCAAGAAGGTTCCTCTGACTCGCAAGCTCGCGGACCTGCTCCTCAAGGAGGTCGTCGATTACGGCAACAAGGGTCTCCGTGTCATCGCGCTGGCTAGCCGTGACGGCGTCAACAATGATCCCCTCCTCCACAAGGCCAAGACCACTTCAGAATACGCCGCGTTGGAGCAGAATCTCACTCTTCTCGGTCTTGTTGGCATGTTGGATCCCCCTCGTCCGGAGGTCCCTGCCGCTATTCAGAGGTGCAAGGATGCTGGTATCCGCGTCATCGTTGTCACGGGAGACAACCGCAACACTGCCGAGACCATCTGCCGCCAAATTGGCGTGTTTGGCCCTCACGAAGACCTGACCGGCAAGAGCTTCACGGGACGTGAGTTTGACAACCTCAGCCCCAGCGAACAGCTCGAGGCGGCCCGGACTGCCTCTCTGTTTTCCCGCGTCGAGCCCGCCCACAAGTCCAAGCTTGTGGACTTGCTCCAGTCGCTCGGCGAGGTCGTTGCCATGACCGGCGACGGCGTCAATGACGCGCCCGCGCTCAAGAAGGCCGACATTGGCGTCGCCATGGGCTCTGGCACCGACGTGTCCAAGCTTGCGGCCGACATGGTTCTGGCCGATGACAACTTTGCTACCATCGGTGTCGCCATCGAGGAGGGGCGGTCCATCTACAACAACACGCAGCAGTTCATCCGCTACCTGATCTCGTCCAACATTGGCGAGGTTGTCTCCATCTTCTTGACGGCTGCCCTGGGCATGCCCGAGGCTCTCATCCCCGTCCAGCTTCTCTGGGTCAACCTGGTCACCGACGGTCTCCCGGCCACCGCCCTCTCGTTCAACCCGCCCGACCACGACATCATGAAGCGGCGGCCGAGGAAGCGCGACGAGGCCCTGATTGGCGGCTGGCTGTTTTTCCGGTACATGGTCATCGGAACCTACGTCGGTCTCGCCACCGTGGCCGGATACGCCTGGTGGTTCATGTTCTACTCGGAGGGCCCGCAGATCAGCTTCTACCAGCTGTCGCACTTCCACCGCTGCTCCACCGACTTCCCCGAGATTGGCTGCCAGATGTTCAACAACGACATGGCCAAGGCCGGCTCGACCGTCTCGCTGTCGATCCTGGTCGTCATCGAGATGTTCAACGCCATGAACGCGCTGTCCTCGAGCGAGTCGCTCCTGACGCTCCCCGTGTGGGCGAACATGATGCTGGTGTACGCCATCGCCCTCTCGATGGCGCTGCACTTTGCTCTGCTGTACACCCCGTTCCTGCAGACGCTGTTCTCCATCCTGCCGCTCAACTGGGCAGAGTGGAAGGCGGTCCTCGCCATTAGCGCGCCTGTCATGTGAGTATTTGCCCATCTTGTCGGCGCCCCTGACCCTTACTAACTCGCATCTCGCAGTCTCCTTGACGAGGTCCTCAAGCTCGTGGAGCGGGCGTTCTTCGTTCCGAAGCCGACCAGCAGCCTGCCCAAGGCGAAGAAGGAGCAATAGAGGAGAAGCGGACGTATATAAAGGCCTAGACCTGTATAGTAGTAGATAAATCAAACAAGTCACACAGTGGCACATCCAAATGCAACAAGATAGCACTTGATTTGCGGTCAATCTCTCTTTCCGTATCGACCACTGTGTCTCAAAATGCCTAGTTGTTACAACGCCCCGTATGCCCAGCTTCCCCGCAGAAGGCGATTGCCCAGTAATCCCGCCTTGTCCACAGCAGTGTCCCAACCACCCGCCTAATCCTGCCGCCCCTTCAGCAGCCTCTTGGTGACCTTGTCCTTCTCGATGATGTAGACGTGGGCGCCCCAACCGGAGAGCGCATCGCGGTCGACGGCGTTGAGCAGCGACTGAGAGATGGTCTCGAACAGCTCATCCGGGCCCTGCGCAGCGACAATCAGTCATCAGTCCCAACCGAAACCAACCAGAACGGACAAACGGGGGCAAAAAACCTACCAGACCCGGCTCCCAAAGGCTCTCGCACATGCCAAACAACTGATCCGTCGCCGTCCCGCTGACAATAAAGTCCTGCGCAAAATCAATGCACCCAATGCTGTCAAACCCGCAGATGAACGGCGCCCCGCTCTTGGGGTCCAGCCCAGCCACCACGGGGCTGACAAAGTAGGGGCCGAAGCGGCGCTCGTACAGGCTGCTGCTGACGAGGTTCGCAAAGGTGCGCGGCGCGATGTGCCGCTCCTCGCGCAGGCGGTACATGTTGACCTTGTAGCGGAACAGGTCCGACACGGTCGACACGTCGGTGGCGAGGCCCGTCAGGCCGAGGAACACGTTGTCGCCGTACTGGAAGACCTTGGGGAAGTTGTTGGACACGGTCAGGGCTTGCAGGCCCAGGCGCAGGTCGCAGGCTATGGCTACGCAGTCTTTGCCGACCATGGCGACGCAGGCGCCGCCGTCTGTTGGGAGGGGGGGTTAGAGTCGTTCAGGTTGGTTGGTGGTGGTGGTGGTGGTGGGTTGAGCCGAGGGGGGGAGGTGTGTACTTATTGAGAAGGGGGATGGCTGTGGAGAGGGAGTGGGTTAGAAGAGGTTATCGACAAGAGAGATGGGGTGTGGGTGGGAGGTGTGGTGGCATACCATCTTGGGTGTGTGTCGAGGTGTTCTTGGGAGCTGTCGATGATGGTGGTTCGGGGGGACAAAACGGCAACGAGAGCGACTGGGTGATGCGTGGGCGAGATAATCGAAGAGGGATCGGATGAGCCGGTGGAATTCTCCGCCCTTCTGAGTTCGTCGCCAGATGGGAGTCGGAATGGGATCGCGGGTTGGTCGTGGGTGAGGTGTGGTTTGTTGGAGCTTGTTGCATCAACAACCGGAAGCACAGCAGTCGGGTTGGAGCTCCAGCTGACAGGCTGCACTGGAGTTGACGTGCAAGGCAGCACGCAGCTGGCGCGGCTGGGAAGCGGCAGGGGTACCTGGCTGGCAGAGAAAGGCGGTGTTGGGCGGCGCTAAGTCGGTCCCTGGGAGACCGGGCAGGCCTGTGCTGTGGCCAAGCCCGCGGCGGTGGGATTGCCCCTCCATCACCCAAGGCTGCCTGCCTGCCTGGCCTTCGCTGCGATTCACTGCCCGAGTGCGTTGATGACGAGTCCGTCTCCTATATTCCACCGATTTCGACACTTCTTGGCCGATTTCCATACTTCCCTGTCCTGACATCCCGTCGACAGCGAAGCCTTCTTTCAAGTCATACTCGCAGGGCTTACACACACCCATCTCTTGAGCTACACACTCGTCACTCGCAGTGGCGGGGTCGTTGCTTTGTAAACAGCGGCTTGCAACTTGCAACTTGAAACCGGCATCTCACAACACAAAGCCATCTCACCACCTCATTCTCCACACAAAACACCAAACAGTTCTTGCAAGATATATATTCAGCTCAGCTCAGCCGAACCGACCACAGAGCTCCGAGCATTCTCACCCTTCGCCTTGTTGAGCCGAGAGGGCGTATCCCACCCTCATCGCCACCAGCGGAGCTCAGTAGCTGCTTAGCAACATGTCTGCCCATGTCGAGGTCGTTTCGGCCGATCTCAGGCGAGCCAAGGTCAAGGTCACCCCAGGGACCTACCTGGTCGATGTCCTGGTCGAAGCCTGCAGGAAGCTGAACTTGCCGAGTGACAAGTACGAGCTCAAGTAGGTGCAGCAGGCCATCCCGATCGCTGACTCCTGAACGGCCAACTGACTGCCACAGACACAAGCAAAAACTCGTCGACTTGTCGGGCCCGTACAGGACGTCGGGGCTCGGCCCTGGCGCCAAGCTCGAGCTCGTGCAAAAGTCAAAGAGTGCCGCCGTGGTGTCCATCGCCCTCGATGTCAACGGCCAGCGATACACCAAGAAGCTTCCCAGCGACATGTCGCTGTGGAAAGTGATGCGGCAGTTTGAGAGCACAGAGAAGGGTCTCGACATCACATCACGGGGCAAGCCCGTGGGCACAAACAGTGGCCAGCTCTACCATGAAGCCCCCATCGTGAACATCCTGGGCAGAGAGTACTCCGCACTCGAAGACCTCCAGAAGACCTTGTCACAATGTGGCATCAACTCTGGCAGCATTGTGCTTCGGGTCACCTTCAAGCTCAGCGAGCGGACTCTCTTTGAAGCCATGCAGGTGATAGCGCAGTACCTCGACGAAGTCGAGCCGGGGCCGCCGAAAGCTGAAGAGACGAAACTGCCTGCACCTACAGTTGCGGAACCACCCAAGCCAGACGTTTCCATGGAAGACGCGCCACCACTCGAAGCGCCCGCACCAACCACCACCGAAGAACCCACCCCGGGCCTGCCAGCAGCAGAACCAAGCAAAGACGCCCTGTCAACGGACATCGACGGATCCCAACCCCCAGCACCCGCCGGCCCGACCGACCCCTCCCAACCCACAGACGTCTTCACAGCCCCCTCCTCCTCCGCACCCGCCGCGACGCGCATCCACGAACCCGACTCGGTTTACGAACCAACCATCCACCACGCCCAGCTCCGCCAGCACCAACTCCTCCAGCGCACGCAAAACACGCGCCTCAAGTCCGACGCCGAGCTGGCCGCCGACGCGGCCGCCGAAGCCGCCAAGCTCGCCCAGATCACGCGCGTCGACCTCAAGGTTCGCTTCCCGGACCAGACCTCGGCCGTGTGGACCGTCACGCCCGACGAGACCGCCGCCTTCCTGTACCACGCCATCCGCGGCGTCATGGCGCACCCCTCGCAGCCCTTCAAGCTGATCCTGCCCGGCCCGAAGCCGGTCGTGCTGCAGGAGGACGCGAAAAAGCTGATTGCCGGGTATAAGCTCAAGGGCCGCGAGATGGTGCATCTGCTGTGGGAGGAGGGGGTCACGGGAGCGGCGCGGACCGAAGCGTTTCTGAAGGGGGATGTGGCGAGGCGGGCGACCGAGGTGGTGGTGCCGGATGTGTCGGGGGTTGTGGTCGAGGAGAAGGGGGAGGCGGGGCCGTCGGGCAGTGGTCGGCCGGTGCCTGCGCAGGAGCAGGGGGGGGGGGGGAGTGGGCTGGACTCGGAGGCTGTTAAGAAGAAGCTGAGTAAGTTTTTGAAGTTGGGGAAGAAGTGAGGTGGTGGGTGTGGGTTGGGTTGGGGGAGGGGGGAGGTTGCTTCGGGGGGTATTCACATTGTGTGGCGTTTGTCGTTTGGGAAGTGGTTGGTAGCTCATAGCGGTTGTTGGTACGGCGAGAATGACGAGTATTGCGGCAGCGACTCTGGTCTTACGTTCATCCATGTTGTACGGTGCCTGTCATCGGAGAGAACCTCTCTCTAACCTGCATGAGAGAGGACAATATGCCACTCCCTTGTGTTCACTTCCTTGAGTCACGAGTGACGAAGCCATTTCTCATCATAATACTTCCGTACTCATTTTGCTAATGTACTTATATATCCATAGCTCCCATCATCATAACCTCATGACCACATATATAACCCATCCCGATCAGTCATCAATGCCCGGCCCGCCTCGACTCGGCAATAACGCGCTGCATCTCCTCGACCTTGGCCTTGGCCCGTCCAAAGGTGCCGAGCTGTGTTTTGCGGAGGGGCGTGTCAGACGAGGCAGCACAACACACATTACGAATTGACTCGGCCGTATGGAGCGGAAATGTGGTGGACAGAGAAGATGGGTACGGCAGTAGGCGGTTGGGTTCGTTACCTTTCGCTTGGAGAACTTGCGGGCGCGCTTGTCTTTGCCGTTGCGGATCAGTTCGATGACGCGGCGCTCGTAGGGGGCGAGGCTGGTTGGTGGGTTGTGTTAGTCGTTTGTTTGTTTCGGTGTGTTGGTGTTAGGGGGCGGGCTGAGTCGTGGATAGGGGTGGTCATCTGCTGCCGTGTAAAGCAGACTGCAGGGTGCGGTGACTTGGGCAGCCAGATGGCTCTATCCGCCTCCCCATCGACAACCCCATTTTTCTTCTTGGGTATGCGGCCGGGACAAGATATTCCAAAACACCACTCACCCAGCCACCTCCTTGACGATGGACCGAACAAACTGCGACCGCTTGCTCGACTTGCCCTTGCTCTGCGACGGGCGGGGCTTGGAGACACGGGGGGTGGTTTTCTGTGCCGACGTTCAGGGGCAGCAGGTCAGCCAGTCGGTTCTCAACTTCTCACGGACGGACACGGCTCTCGAGGCAGGGGAAACGGTGTAATTGATTCATTCTTTCTGTGGAAACCAGGGCACGTGGGCACCTGCGGAATTGGGAGCACCGTCGCCGTTTGTCACGACAACCCTCCGAGAAACGAGGACAGACGTACGTGGCCCTTGTTGATGCCCCGGGCGAGACCCGTCTTCTCGGGCTTCTCGGTCTGCTTCTCGGTGTCCTTGGCCATGGTTCGTTATCGGCGGGTCCGTGTCGTCGTTATCGAGGTCGCTGTCGTGGCTCGTGGCTCGTGCCCCGGTGGAGTTTTGGTCAGAGTTTGTGGAGTCGGGGCTTGGATTTGTGGGTTTGATGTGCGAATTGAGTTGTGGGGGTGGCTTGTTGTGGCTGGCTGGCATAAAGTGGCGTTCCAGGGCTGCTTGGCGCCCTCTCTCAGGATTGTCAACACCTCGAGGCATCTTCCACAGTCGGTTTCCTCGGCTGACTTGGCTGTGGCAATTTTGTTTTTCTTGACAGGTGGTTGTCCGTTGTCCTTCTCGAAAGGATCGCTCTGGCCTTGTCAAGTCGGTGAGAGCAGATTGTGGGCGGTGACTTGTGACGAATTTCAACTCTTCATCACGAGCCGCATACAACTGGCTTGTATCTTGCCAACTGTGCTTCTCGGAAGCTACATTACCTAAGCCAGTGACCCCAAACATGGCGCCCGAAATATCCACGGTTCCGGATTGCCAACAATGGCGTTGCCACCAAGGCGAGCTTCGTTGACACCACTCGTCCGGGTTTGCTATGTGATGTAGCACTCGGCTTCGGCCGAGGTCTTGTGAGACGGGGCGTGTATGCCTAAGATAGGCTGTTGACAGACCCGAGGTTGCGCGGTGTTGGACCGGCCCAGGGAAATAAGTTCGGAGTTGGGCAGTGATGTAAGGACTCACGTCCACTTGAGCAGGCACTTTGCTCTTGTGCGCCTTGGTGGAAAGGACTGCATGGGAAAACATCCAATTTGTGATGGCTCAGATCTGGTTCTTCTCTCCGTTACGGACCACAGACTCTTTTCTCCGTCGATTAAAAGACGGGCCACTCGCTCTTCGAGTCGATTCAACATGTCTCTCCGTAACCGCTTGGCCAGTTTACTAGCCACCATGATGCCAACCTTCCTCCTTGCCCTCGCCCTCGCAGCCGGGGCCAATCTCGCCGTGGCCTTCCCGTCCTTCAAGGTCCCAACGGGCATCAAGCCAATCCTCGGGAGCAGTTTCTGCGAATACGCCACGAACTTCGTGGTCAAGGACTTCCAGGTCTGGACTCCAAACGCTGGAAGCAACGCCTCGACCCGCATCGATTTCCAGTACTCGGATCACACCACAATCACTGACACGTCCTGCCACCTCAACGACACCTCGGCCGAAACCGGCACACAGGGCAAGCCTGCGAGACATGCATGCGACGCCAACTGGGTCCACTTCACCTGGCAGGAAGACACGCTCACCATCATCGAGAAGGTGTGCCGGCTGGAAGACCAGTGAGTTGTCTACCGTACCTTTCCGAAAGAGTAGATGCTGTTGACCACGTCGCGATAGTCGCTCCAAGGTCGAGACTACAGGCTCGGTGAAGCCCACCCTTTACTGCTATGCGACGGGTACGCGGAACAGCTCCGCTGGCGATGGCAGCGCGTGCGCGGCGGCACCGAGCGTCACAGGTCTCTTTACGACAAAGGAGCCTGAGCCAAGCTGAGGCTCGCAAGCGGAAGTCACAAGTCAGTCAGACAGGACCAAGAAGCCATGTCGCTGGCTTCGGCGGATCGGACAGAGAGTTCGATCGGGGACGGAATATGGCAGGGTTGCATGAAACTTCGGGGTGATATGTCGGATAGCAGCACGTCGTTGACAATGCGTTAGGGATGAACAAGCAATTATTTGCTGATGCAGGTTCAGATTCGAGGTGGTGGCCAAAGTTCTGTGCATCCTGGAGTGCTGTGGCAGTGTGGTCCAGCAGCCCCAACCCCGGTCGGTGTGAGCGGGAGGACCCTGCCAAGATCCATTGGGCCTGCAGTGCCGTCATCACTGATCGCAAGCGGTAATGAATCCTGCTGCCAACTTGAACTTACACCTCTTGGACGGTTCATCTCACCTTGCCTGTTCCAAAACTGAATACTTCTAAGACACCCTCAGCCAGTGGAATTGAAACTCAGACTTTAACCGCTCCCTTTCTGAGTCCACAAGGCTGAAACCAACAAAAGGCCTAGCCGCGGGCGGCAGATGACCATGGTCACGCGATCCGAGACCACGCTCTGACTCTGGCCACACATCATCCGCCAAACATCAAAGTCCACGCCACTGCCTCTCAGGCTTTTGCACCTCACCAATTCCTTTACCTTTTCACTCAAAAACACCGGAGAGAGAGAAGAAAAAGAAAACAACTCACAATGCGCCTCTTCACCACGACAACAACCCTCCTCACAACCCTCCTCCCCGCCCTCGCGGAACCCATCCCCCCACAACCACAACCACAACCACAACCACAACCACCACCCAAACCCACACTCATCCCATCACCAACCCCCCAAAGACCCAATGGCATCCAACCAGCCCTCTTCGCCTCCCTAGAACGCACCTCCCGCCTCGTCGACATAGCCTACTGCGTCGGCACCACCGGCGTCAGCCCCCCCTTCGCCTGCGCCTCGCGCTGCAAGGACTTTGCGCCCTCCCTCAGGCTGCTGCAGACCTGGAACACTGGCGTGTTGCTGAGCGATAGCTGCGGGTATATCGCTGTTGATCACGGTCACGGGTCTTGTGGGCAAGAGGGGGAGGTGGGGGAGGG
>FTCU01002389.1_pt1 | contig 25372 bp, 13 predicted proteins | sample 1639521 | NCBI WGS metagenome assembly FTCU01 (sample SAMEA3914864, study PRJEB12502) | metagenome | biome: forest; material: soil | place: USA | collected 2012-03-12 | depth 0.3 m
AAGACCAACATGCTCTTTGAGCCCAAGACTAGCATCGCATTTGAGCCTAAGACCAGCGATACCTTTGAGCCCAAGACCAGCGATGCCTTCGAGCCCAAGACCAACGTTCTCTTTGAGCCCAAGACTAGCGTCGCTTTCGAGCCCAAGACCAGCGACGAATTTGAGCCCAAGACCAACCTTCTTTTTGAACCCAAGACCAGCGACGAATTCGAGCCCAAGACCAGCGATGCCTTTGACCCCAAGGCTACTGGCGCCGCTCACATCGTTGCTCGTGGCCTGGAGACTAGCTCTACCAGCTCTGCTCCGGATGTCATCTGCTATGTCACTGGCCGTTCTACCTATCCCACTCCCTCGGCTGCCTTCCCCACCGAGACGGCCAACGGTGTCATTGCCACTGGTCAGGGTTCAGCCACTTCTCTGTCTACGTAAGTATTCCACCGACCCAACGCAAGAAACGCAGCGCTAACATGTGCCCGCAGCACCGAAGCTTCGTCCTGCGGCTCTCCGGTGACCGTGACTGTCACCATCACCACGGTGGCCAGCAATGATGCTCTGTCCGGCACCATGGCCAACGGCGGCGCTCTTCCCAAGTCCGCCAACGGCACTGACCTCAGCACCGTCGAGGTGACGACTACCATGACCAAGACTACCACCGTCTCGTCCAAGGCCAATTTGTCTCCCACCTCGACCTTGCTGACGTCGTCAATCACCGGCACCTCCACAGCCAAGTCCCTTGCCACCACCGAGGATACCACGACCGCCGAGCCCACCTTCCTCGGCGAGACCGTCACCACGATCACTCTGGCTAACACCACCATGACCGTGCACCCGGTAATCGTCATTGAGCCCACCAGCACTAGCACTGGCATCAAGACCGGCACCGCCGCGTCGGTCGGCACAATCCACCCGACGGGCAGCCACACCAACGGCAGCTTCACCTCGAGCCCGCCGTCGGCCGCCAGCAGCAGCCACCCGCTGGCGACGGTGGTCACTAGCTCGGCGTCGTCCGTCACGGGTGGCAAGAAGCAGGGCGGCAAGCAGGGCGCTGGCCGTGACCACGGTACCATCAAGGGCGGGTACTACTGCATTGTCATGGCTGTGGCGTGCGGTGTTGTGCTCCTGGTCTAAGGATCGATCATGGTCTTTGACCGGCTCCGACTGGGCACCTGAACTGACTTGCGCTTTGGAGATGGTTGAGGTCGATGGAGCGCATGGAGGTTCTTTCTTCTCTTCTTTCTTATATTTTTTACTTTCTCATATGGGGTTTGGGGGCGTTTGGGCATCAGTGGAGCGTGCATAAGTCCTACCTACCTGATGGATGGAGGAGGCATCTGTTCTGGGCGGCGATGAGAGGGGAATGAGAAAGCCGACCCATTTTCTTAACTCTGCTTTGCTGTGATGCGTGATTGACTGTGTGTTTGATGTTTGTGATTAATGGGATTGATCGTGACATGCCTTGGACCACACATCACGACGCTTGTCACTGTTCGGCAGGCAAGACAAGTAACAGTAACATTAACTTCGTTTTCCGACCGCCTCCTCCTTGACGCCCAAGTACCTAGGAAATCGTAACCTCCCGAGTCCGACCCAGACCGTCATTGGACGCCATTCCCATAACACATACAGAGAGAGAGAATAGCCAAAGCAAAAAAAGCCAAGTCGCGGCCAGCTGACGCCATAAACCCCAGGAAAAGAACCAACCCTGGTATACCGGTCCCCGCTAATGCTCTCGTTGCTGCTGCTGCCTCATCTTCCAGCCATCCTTGATGCTCTTGGCCGCGGCCATCAGCTCCCCCTCGCCGACACCGTCCTTGATGCTCTCCAGCACGCTATTAACCGTGCTGACGTGGTTCGCCTCGGTCTTGTCGTCGCGGAACCGGTACAGCCGCCACCGCTTCTCCTCGTCCAGGCAGCACTCGATGACGCGGTCCTGCAGCGGGTCCCCCCAGCTCTTGAGCGTCTCCCACTCGTCCTCGGCCAGGTACAGCGGCTCCTTAAACTCGTCGTAGCCCGGCTTCCCGCGGTCGTTACCCGTGTACACCAGCAGCCGCGCCTCGGGCACGCTCTCGTAGTCGACGAAGGGCTCCGTCTGGCCATCGGCGCGCTCTAGCTCGTTGGGCTCCACCAGCGGGAAGTTGAGGCGCAGGCGGAAGTCGACTGTGTTCTCGTGCGGGGCTTTCCACTTGAGGATGTGCGGGTCTGTGCCGAACTGGTACGGGCTCGTGCGGCAGGTGAAGATGAGTCCGTCGTTCTGGTGCTTGAGGCTGGGCAGCACCTCGCGGAACATCATCTCGATGCCGTACGAGAACTGCATCTCCTTCATCTCCACGCGGAACGCCTGATAGCGCAGCTCGTCGGGGAAGGCGGCGAAGAGGCTCTTATACGGCTTCATGACGTGTTCCTTGAAGTAGCCGAGGCGCTTGTCCAGCGGGCGCGTCAGCACGTCGGCGCGGCCGTCGAGGGCGAGCAGGTCGAAGACGAGGAACTTGGGCTCCTTCTCGCCGTTGGGCATCGAGTCCATGACCAGCTCGCCATCGATGAGCGTGCCCGTGTGGAAGGCGGTGCGGTCGTGCGCGAGCGGGAAGTGCAGATTGCGTTGGCTCAGCCACCAGTAGTCGTTCTTGCGGTCGACCAGGTAATGGCACTCGTTGCCGGTCTCGTCGGTTGTGAGGTACAGGAGGTAGCGGATGCCGTCCGACTTTTCGCACACGTAGTAGCTGTTCCACCGGGCAGATACCAGTCAGTCATGCATGTCATTGTGTCAAGGGTTTGGCAGTGTGTCGAGGAGGGGAAGGGGACAGTTGCGTACTCCTCCCTGCGCAGCTCCTCGGTCAAATGTCTCCTCGAAAACGAGACAGGCTGCGCGCCCGGAAAGCTGTACGAGTTGCGGCCGAGCAGGTTGGCAACCTCGGCGCGCAGGTCTCGAAGGAGCTCGCCGGTAGCCTTCACGCCCGGATTCGCGATGTCGCGGAGGGGTTGCGCGCCCTCGTCCATGGTGCGCGCACTCGGAACTCGTGTGATGGAGAGGGCTGGTCTAGAATACGTTGAAGAGGTGCCGTAACTGTGACGGCGACATGCCGGGGTTGCTCCTCTTCGTGTTTGTAAGGATAGAGCGTGGACTGTGGAAACTCTGGTTAATGGTGATGGACGAAGAAAGACGAGCACAGCTCCAGGCGCGCCAGGAATGGCTTGGCATCCAAGCATAAACGTTATCTTATCGGGAGCAAAGGAGGGAAAGGCGGGGCCCTGTCGGGAGCCGTTGCCAAGACAGAGCAAGCCACGGAATGTCAATGCCACTATGCACGTTGTTGACCACGCTTCTCATTCAACACATTACATATGTAGGTAGGGGTTCTGAGCCTTCGTTGGCTGTCAGACGCTTTCGATATCGGGTACTGAGGTTATGCCATGCGCGCAGCGCCTACGACTCGTCAATCTTCTCCACTTCCGTCTTCGCTTCCTCCCACGTCTCCTTGTTCTTCTTCGCCCACTCAATCTGGCTCTTGGCGTAGGCAAGCTGTGACCGGCTGTCAGTGACTGTCTAGACGTGATCCTTGGTTGCCCAACTCTGTGGAGAGACTCACCATGTATCGCTTTAGGTCGTCCTCTTTCTCCCGCTGGAACCTCTTGAGGTCCTTAAGGACGCTTGCGCTCGCGTCCTTGACATCCTGGGCCGACGCTACTTTGGCTTGCTCGAGCTGGACAATCGACTCCCGCGTCTTGGTGATGGTGTCCCGCCGAGTCTTCTCTGGATCCGCGTCAACCACGCCCTGGACAGCGTGGCGGAGAGGCCCAAAGATCTTGTTGGTGATGGACGCCGCGCTCGGCGCCTTCCTATGGCTGGGAGCCGGCGCCCTCTCTGGCGCTCCGACATTGGCAGAGGGTACCGAGGAGAAGTCGCCATGCGTGGGAGGGAAATCCGAGTCGATCGACGCGGTGTCCTCGTTACTGCCATCGCGACGATGTGTGTGTGTTTCCCTCGAGCTGGTTGATCTCCTCGGAGGCTGAATTTGCTGGCTGCCGCTCAGGTATTGCTCTATCCTCCTAGCTTCGGACTCGCTACGCTCGAGCTGCTCCAGAAGTGCCTTCTTCTTACTCAGCTCGTCTGTCGTCATGTCTTGTTGTACCCTCTTCAAGACTCGGTAACGCAAGACACTCCTGATAACGCCCGCAAACTGAGCATTTTCGCGCATTGGCTCGGCGAAGCTGGCCCCGAGAGAGCTCGCCAGCTCCTCCGTGGCGATATAGGAGGAATCTGCTGCCTGCCCTATCCTCTCGATCGCCGGCGACAGAGACTGAGTTGGCTCCGAGAGTGCGAAGGCGTTGTACCGAGCACCCAATTCAGAGAGATCGGACCCCAAAGAGGTCAAGTGGCTGAGTGTCCGCCGGTTCACTTTTTCCATCGAGCCCATCAAGAGGGTTTCGAGTTCCCTGATGGATGCCTCAAAGGCGGTAAAGTACGGATCCAGCTCTTGCTCGCTGAGGTTGTTGCTGTCTGGCGGGAAGCGCGCAAAGACCTGCGCGCCAGCCGCGCTGTCCGAGACTGGCCCCGCAGGCACAGGCCTGAGCTTCGCGGAGCTTGGTGGGACGGGGAGATAATCGTGGCCCGGGGTCGGGTTAGCGGGATCGAGAGGAGGGGCCTTCATTATTGACTTTGGAATCGAGGCCACGGGGTGAGAATGCAGCACTTCGGTCTACGGGCCGAGGTTAGTTCGCAACACCTTTCTCCTGGACTGGGTTGACTGCCTACCCAACTGGAATTCGGGTCCAGGAACCTCCACCAAACGCCATCTGTCCGGACCTGCTCCATCCTCCGGCACCGATTCAGGAAGACGGCCAGCATGCGCTTTCGGAGGTCGATGATCTGTTGGTCCTGCTTTGCGCTGGTGGGGTTGGCAGCGTAATCGGCCATGGTGTGCTTTTCGGGGATCGGGGGTATGATAAGAGTTGGGTGTAACCTTGTAAGCGCATCTCGTAGGGATGCGAACTCTGAGTAGCGGCGGCGCACTATAAGCTCCTAGCGATGAATCTGTCAGCGTTTGCTCGCACGCAAGAACAACCAGGACTTCCAGCCGTACCCCAGTTTTGATTGTGTAAACGATATACCGCCCGCTTTCTTGGCTCTTCCCGGCATCGGTGATCAGGATGGGCAGCTCCGGGTTCTCGTAGAGCATCTGCTCAACGCGGCTGTCGTACCCCCCAGGCTTGGTCCGAGGCACCAGCTCGCCTTGGGAGCGGGCGTCCTCATCCTCATCACTGTCGGCATCTGTGGACTCGCGTCGGGCAGCTTCATCGCCCGTGGAAGAAGGCGTGGTGGGGTCTAGCACCGTCACCCAGTCGGAATCAGCATCTTCGTCAGAGGAAGAGGAAGAGGAAGAATCCAGCGGAATCGTTTCAAACACCCCGGATAACTCCATCTTGGCAACAGGCGAAAAAGAATGCTCTTGAAGTGTTGCACCGCCAGAGGAGAGTGCCTAGGAAGGAGAAGTGGTACTCACAATCTTGCGTGACAGGCGAGGAGGAGGTGTTGGCGGACGAGCCAAATGAGTCTCTGCGCTCATAGCTCCCACCATACGGGTTGTTATCCTCGTCATTCCACATGATGGCGAGCTGCTAAGGGTAATTGTGACAAAGATGAGGTGTAAAGCTGGCTGCAAGCATAGGTGGGATGAAAGCAGACGGCGCAAGCACGGGCGTGCTCTTAGGCAAACAAACAGCAAGCTGCGCAGCTTCGCGGGGCGTGACCGGAGGCCCGGGTGGACAGCTGCTGATCGCGGGGTCGCAAAGGCGGGCAAGCAGGCGGCGCAGTGCTAGTGTACTCGCGGGATCTTTGTAAATAGGCGGGGGATTGCCCGAGAATACTGATTTATGTGTCTGCGCTTCGCGTCAGGGTGCTAGATCGCGAAATGGTAGGACGTTGGCGCCGTCGGTTCGTTGCTCGGTCGAGGTTGGGATGTCGTTGCCAGGTGGGCCGCAGCAGCAGCTTGTCAGTTGCGCATGGAGGCACAGCTTGCCAAGAGGATGACGACGGTGCCTGCCCCGGTCCGCCTTGACGTTACATAAGGCACCAGGCAGGCAGGACCCGCACTGTGGATTTAGCAGCCTGGATGTTGCCGGGGACGGGGTGGATCTCGTGGATCTGACCGTTCGAGCCGTTCAAATGTTCGGTCGCAATTGGCACGCAAGGATCCCATATTATTCTCCACCAAAACGGTGTTCATGTTACGATTGTTAGCAATATCATGCTACCTAGGTACTGCACTTGTGCGCGAATGACCAAATTTACCCACGGCGAGCCACCAGTCAGAGTGACTCCCTCAAAGTCCAAGCTCGACAGCAACACTCGGATCCTCAATTGTAACAGGTTGCTTCCACCATCTTCCGTTGCTCAAGCAAAGTTGGCCGGCTGTGTGGTGATTCCCGCATTATAAGTCTCGATGATGATCTGGAAAGTGAGAGACAGGCCATTCAACTTGGGTAGTGATTTGGGCAGTGGTGTCGACCATCCACTTGATGCACGATGTCGTGAATGTCGGCCCAGGCTTCACTCAATGTCGTCCGCAACACTGTCCCAAGTGCCGAAAGAGAACGCCCACCGGCAACTACCTCGGCAACCAAGATGGCCGCCACTTGGTGGTCTGCGATCTTGAGAGCCTTTGGGCGAGCGAGCGGCCCCAAAAACAACACCCAATGGTGTGTGAGAGAGACACAGGTTGTTCATACGATAACACAGTACAGGCGCAAGTCTGCGTACCACAACAAGATAACATACACAGGACCTCCTTGCGTTCTTCCAGTCCACCGTTAGCACCCCGAGTTTAGGTCATCGGATCCATATCCCAACATCTAATCCCAACAATGCAAAGCCCATAGGTTGTCACATAACCCAGACACTCACTATTCTCATGTTCACCAATCCCGAAGCGACTCCTTGCTTAATCTTCAGCACGCAAAGCCCTCCGCATGCGATAAAATGTCTCCGACATGCGACCAGCCAATCCAGGCTGCCTCCTCTCAGCCCTGCCTTGCGAGCGCCGTCTGTCAGCGTCGCCGTGGATATTCCTCGACGAGTGTCGAGCCCGGGCGCTCGAACGCCTTCTGCGTTCCCAATTCTGCGATGTAGAAGTCGAACCGTCATCCGATCCTCGGGGGAGTGTAAATGACACCCGCGCCCGACCGCGCTCCGGGCTCGGGTACTGCAGGTCGGGACTTGGGAGCCTTGCCCGACGATCAGATAGATCGTCGAGGGGCACCGACTCAGGGTATTCCGGACGGGCTCTGCGAACGTTGGCCCAGCGGCTGCGTCGCTCTCTGCTTTGAGGAGCGCGATCATGGTGCCGAGATCTGCCACGGGGCTCTTGGTTGTGAAAGACCGCTTCGAGGCTTGTGTTGATGTAGCTGGAGCTGACGGTGGACTCGGTGTGAGCTGCCAAGTCGCTGTAGTGCCGGCCTTGCGCGGCGCTGTGAAGATTTTTCCACGGGGGCTGCGAGAATCGCGCAGTATATCTTGCAGAGGGAGGTCTCGGCAGCTCGCTTGAGCGGCGTCTTGAAGGGCCCCGGTTGCGATTAGGTCTCGAAGGCGAGACCGAAGGGGGTGGCGGTGAAAGTGATCTCCGCGGTGTAGCCGTGGATGACGACTCGGAGTCAGATAGTGTGCTGGCGTGGCCAGCTGTGGGAAGGCGGCCTCCCAGAGAAAACCACCGCCGCCATTGACTGCGATTCTCCTGGGCCGGCGTTTGCTGGGTTGTCTCACTATTGTTATTTCTCCGACGGATTGGCGATGCCGCTGTCTTCTGTCTGGGAGCTTGGTCTTGACCGTTCTCCGGAGCTGGGCGACCCACGTAGGGAGGCGGAGCATCCGGTGGGCAAGAACCCGGCACAGTGCTGAAGCCAAGGGGGCTTGGACCCAGATTTGTGGGAGAGAGGCCCGGAGGCAAGACATCAGGAGGGCCGAACGGCGGAAGGGGGGGCATCGTTGTCATCGAGATGGCTGCCGGATCCCAGAGCACGCGTGGCGGCGCCGGCGGCATCATATAGAGATTCGAAGGGCCAGCTGCTCCAAGCTGGGTATGTGCTGGAGCGGTCCTTGCCGATACGACCTGTTCGGGTGCTGCGTTGGCGATGGTTTGCTCACCTCCTGTCAGCTTATTGCCACCCTTTCTGCGCCTTCGGCCTTGAGTCTCTGTCTCTGAGTTGCCAGCCTCCGGGTCGTTCGGATGTCTTGGTTCGCGATAGAGGGTGATCGAGACCCTGTTGGGCTCCCTTCTGACTTCCCAATGCCCTGTGGCTGGGGCTGGGTCATCGTCAATGCGCGGCGTAATCTGGAAGCCGGGCTTGATCTTGAGCCGCCAGTACATGAACAAAAGAAGCAGTCCCAACGAGACAATGACAAGGATGATGCCAAGTTGTGCGGCATCGCTCAAGCAGTCCCAACCAGAGCTACCAGGTAATAGTGTCAGCCATAGTCATCATCAGTGGGATTCCAAGAAAACCCCCGTTGCTTCTAGAACCACTGCGAGAAGAGCGCGCCAAGAGGGTTGGGTTGTTGGGATCAAAACATACCAATCGTTGAACTCTCGGCGGTCCAGGCGGCTCACAGGCTGGAGGCCGCTGTGGTGAGCAACCGGCGCCATCGGATAAATCTTGCGGGGCGGTCAACAATTGAGTCGAGATGAGCAAGCAACTTGCTTGTGATGTGAAGAACGAAAAAATGAGAACAAGTGAAGAACGCGCGAGGTCGGTTGGAGGTATTCCTGCTAGGACAGGACTGCGTCTGCGGTCGGGTGGAAGAAGAAACGAGAGTGAGGGATTGGGGCAGGTTGATTATCGGCCAGTGGAAGACTTGATTAAAGAGAGAACTATTTCTTCCGGAATTGTAAACAGAGCGAGGGCTGCCGGGTTGTTGGGGTGCTGGGAGTGTTGCCGAGGGGGGGAATTTCCGGAAGGTCGATAAGCAGGCACCAAACATGAAGGAACAGTGCGAGCCAGAAAGTCCCATGGATTGAGGTAAGGTAGTTTCTAGAATTCACTTTGGCCACGGCATCAAAACAACTTCCATGTTAGGTCTTGATATGCTGGGTGTTATGCAGACCTACCGACTGCCTCCAGAGACACCTCTATAGCTTAACAAGCGAAGACGATACTCAACTATCCAAGCTCTGCTACCTCTATCTGAAGACAATGCACTCTTCATGTTGAGATTTACCCTTGATACATGCCGTGCCACATGTTTGTGACCCGGCCAGGCCTTGAGAAACCGCATGATTCAGGTGAAGCGATTCAGAATCGAGGTTACCAGGCGTTCTTGATGCGCCATGAAATATGGTTAGCCCAACCTCTCTCAATGTATATGCTCAACAGACAGACCTGAAAAGATCCCAGGCCAGAGTTTGATATTCCATGTTGTGGAACTTCGTCTTGACCAGCAGTGGGAAGAAGGAGGTGGAAGGAGCCAAAATCATGGAGAGATGAAGTTGGCAGCCTTGTTGTTCAGGGGTGGTGGGTGAGAATGGGCTCGAGAGGATTGACCAATAGGAGAGCTTCTTACGGACAAGGGTGGCCTGCAGCTCGATTTCTTTGCACCCCAACGTTCAGCCTCATCAGGCAATTGCATTGCATTTGCTCCAATGCTCCATTCCATCCACCAGAGTGGACTCTTAACTACCTTATTCACGGCGTCGCCTCAATAGCGAACAATACCTCCACGCGCGGGCTGCAAACCATTCACAATGCGACTCTAGCCACCAGCCTCAACCCTCAACCCAACTCTTGCACCGCCCACCCGATCTCCGATTCTCAGCCCGAATGCAAATGCGATCCCACCATCCCTCGACTTCTTTGGCTCCCTTCACGAATCCGAACTCAACCACGACCGTTTGCTGACCGTCGCGTCCTCGCAACTTTGATAACGACAACGAGCCAACGAGTGAACGGCTAGAACATATTTGGACAGAAAGGGGCTTGGAAGAGCTTTGCGACAACCGTCACCCCAACCTCGAGTCCCGATTCGCGATACCTCGGCGCTCGACGCGTCGAACCCGGCGCCATGGCTTCGACTCTATCGAGCAGCCAAATCAATGGCTCTGATGGCCCCGCGAACGGCGCCAACGGGCTTGCCCGTACCCCCAAGAGCAAGCGCTTCTCCGATATTCCAGCCACCATCGACATTCCCATGCAAGATGACGTCGAAGTCGAAATCGACCTCCAGGTGCTGCCCGACGACCCGACCGAGCTCTGCTCCGTCTTCGAGAACGAGCAGTCCCCCCGGATATACTGGATGACCGTCGCTTTGGCCTACGCGAAGCAGAACAAGATCGACTTTGCCATCGAGATGCTCACCCGCGGCGCCAACGTCCTGCAGGCCAACCAGCGTGAGAAGCTCAGCATCATCACCTGCATCTGCTGGCTGTATCTGTGGAAGAGCAGGGACGCTCCCAGAGTCGCCCCCGAGGGCTCGCTGGTCTCCGAGGCCAAAACTAAGGAGTTTTACCTCCAGCTGGCCACACAGAGCCTGAACGACGCGTCGCGCATCAACCCGGCTTTCCCGCCGCTCTTCTTGGCTCGCGGCGTTCTCATCCTCCTCAAAGCCTCTCTCCAGCCCCCGTCCAAGGCACCCGGGGCGGTCGACTCACACAAGGCCGAGCAGCTCCGCAACGCCCTGAAATCGTTCGAGGAAGCGATCCGGGTTTCGCAGGGGAAGAACATGCTGGCGGTTATGGGCAAGGCGCGGGCGCTTTTCTCGCTCGGCAGATATCCAGAGTCGCTGGCTGCGTACCAAGAAGTTCTTTCCAAGATGCCCGACATGGTCGACCCGGACCCGCGCATTGGCATCGGCTGTTGCTTTTGGCAGCTCGGTTTCAAGGACGATGCCAAAACCGCCTGGGAGCGCTGCCTCGAGATCAACCCCGAATCCAAAATCGCAAACATCCTGCTTGGTCTCTACTACCTTGACTCCAGCGGCCACGTGCCGACAAACAGCCCCGAGTTCATCCGCTTGTACAAGAAGGCCATGACCGAGTACACCCAAAAATCCTTCAAGCTTGACAAGAATCTTCCCCTCACCTGCGCGACCTTTGCCGGCTACTTCCTGTCCCGCAAGCAGTTTGCAAACGTCGACGCCCTTGCACACAAGGCCATTCAGTACACGGACGTCAACGCCATTGCCAGCGACGGCTGGTACCTTCTCGCCCGGAAGGAGCATTACGACGGCGACCTGGAGCGGGCTAGTGATTACTACCGCCGTGCAGACGATGCGAGGGGCGGTGCCGAGCGCGGCTACTTGCCGGCCAAGTTTGGCGTTGCACAGCTCTCCGTGTTGAAGAACGATCTTGGAGAAGCAAAGCTTCGGCTGGAAAAGATGATCCAGCAGTCGAAGAACTATGAGGCCATGATTTTGCTCGGCACTCTGTACGCCGAGGAGGTGTTTGCCAACCAGTCCGCAGCCGTCAAGGAAGACAAAAGCGCCGAGGCGAAAAAGGCCCTTGGGCTCCTGGAAGGTGTCCGCTCCGCTTGGAAAGACACCAAGAAGAACCTCGCGCCGGATGCGGCTGTTCTGCTTAATCTTGCGCGTCTCTACGAGACAGAGAGCCCGGATAAAGCGCTGCAGTGCCTCCAGCAGGTTGAGCAACTGGAGATTGAGCAGGTCCCCCAATCGGAGTACCCCACGGATGCAGAGGATGAGGCAGCGACTCGCGCTGCCATTCGCAAGCTACTCCCGCCACAACTCCTCAACAACATCGGTTGCTTCTACTCACAGGATGGGAAGCACCCACTTGCCACCGAGTTCTTCCAAGCTGCCCTCGACTCTTGCGCTCGCATCAGCCAGACTGAGACCGATGTGGACACGGACGCGCTTCTGACGACCATCTCGTTTAACCTCGGTCGCAGCTACGAGTATGAAGGAGAGCTCGACAAGGCCATTGAGACGTACGAGCGCCTGTTGAGTCGCCACAGCGACTACACGGATGCGCAGACAAGGCTGGCTTACATCAAGCTCCGCAAGAACCCCAACAAGGAGGGCCCTGATGCGGTGGCCAAGCTTTATCAGGAGACTTCGTCCGACTTGGAGGTCCGCGCCCTGTACGGATGGTTCCTGGGCCGGGTGAACTCCAAGAAGCGGCCAGCGAACATCGCAGAGGACCCCGAACAACGGCACTACAAGCACACCCTCCAGAACTACGACAAGCACGATCGCTATGCGCTTGTCGGGATGGGCAACCTCCACCTCATGTCTGCCCGCGAGATGCGCCGCGAGACAGAGCAAGACAAGCAGAAGCGGAGTGCGGCCTACAACCGCGCCGTTGAGTTCTTTGACAAGGCGTTGCAGCTCGACCCGAAGAACTCGTACGCGGCTCAGGGCATCGCCATTGCGCTCGTAGAGGATAAGAAAGACTACAAGAACGCACTGCAGATTTTCATCAAGGTGCGCGAGACCATCCAGGACGCGCACGTCTACGTCAACTTGGGCCACATCTACGCCGAGCTGCGGCAGTTTACCAAGGCCATCGAGAGCTACGAGATTGCTCTCTCCAAGGAAGGCAAGGCCAATGACGCCAGCATCCTGTCGTGCCTCGGGCGGACTTGGCTCAACAAAGGCCGCGCGGAGCACAACCTGGACGCTTACAAGACGGCATTGGAACACGCCAAGCAGGTCAGCTAACTCCCAATCTCCTCATCACCTTGAACCCCATGTCTAACCGATTCCCCAGGCCCTCTCCGTGGCGCCCGACCAGCTCCACTTCAAGTTCAACGTCGCCTTTGTGCAAATCCAGATCGCGACAACCCTGCACTCGATGCGCGAGAGCGAGCGCAACTCGTTCCAGCTGGAGCAGGCCGCCGAGGGCCTCGAGGCAGCCATCAAAGCCCTCGACGAGATCGCCACCGCCCCCTCTCCGCCCTACCCCAAGCACGACATCGAGCAGCGTGCCAGCATGGCCCGCAACACCCAACGCAAGCAGCTCGACCGCGCCCTGGCCAGCCAGCGCGAGTACGAGGCCAAGAACAAGGAAAAGCTCGCCGCAGCCCTTGAGCAACGACAAGCCGAGCTCGAGCGCCGCGAGGCGGAGCGCCGCAAGGCCGAGGACGCCGAGCGCGAGCGCCAGGCCAAGATCCGCCGGGAGCGCGACGAGATCGCCGCCCACGACCGCGTCCTCGCCGGCCACCGCGCCGAGGAGGAGCGCGCCCGCGTCGAGGCCGAGATGACGACCGACAGCGAGACCGGCGAGAAGGTCAAGCGCAAAAAGCGGCCCGCGGCGCGCCGCGAGCGCGATTCCCGCTCCCCGCGCGCCTCGCAGCCCTCCAAGGCCGGCGGCGGCAGGCTCAAGAAGAAGAAGGCTGCCGCCGCCGCGGGCGACAGCGACGGGGAGGAGGACTCGGCCGGCGAGCGCCGCGAGAAGAGGCCCAAGAAGAGGCAGCGCCTGGCGAGCAAGAAGGAGAGCGCCAAGTACAAGTCGGCCGAGATTGTGGTCGACAGCGACGAGGACGATGAGGAGGCTGCTGGCGGCGACGGCGGCGAGGAGGATGCGCTGGAGCGTGCGGAGCGGGCGCTCGATGGCCGGAGGAGTCGCAGCGCCACGCCTGGGTCGGGCGATGAGGAGGAAGAGGAGGAGGGCGGGCGGAGACAGCAGCGGCGGAGGCAGCAGCTGCGGAGGAGGGGGTCGTCTTCTCCTGGCCGTCGTGGTGGGGAGGAGGATGACCGGATGGATGTGGATGAGGATGTGGGCGCTGGGCGGGAGGCGAGCGCGGGTGAGGGGGATGAGGAGGAGGAGACTGTTGCGCGCAGGCCACAGGCCAAGAGGTCGAGGCGTGGGCGGATTGTCGAGGAGAGTGACGAGGAGGAGAGCGGTGGTGAGGAGGGTGAGAAGGCAGATACGAGCATGCTGGATGCGGATGATGAGTGAGTGGGTGACTTAGTAGGGGTGATGAGATATTTGGCGAGACTGGAAATATGTATTATTGGTTCGATAAACTGGCAGGCAAGCTGGTTTTGGTATCTACTGCCTTGGGCGAAAAGATTTCCGCTTTCATATGGTGCCTGGCTGGTCAGCGCGGGTGTTCAACTTCAAATCAACCGCGCATCTCATCTCGCAGCAAGACATGACTCGAACCCATCTTAATCTATTCCATCCCCAATACCAATGGTCTGTCTATCCTTTTCCATCCTCTATATCCCTTCCCTGATATGTTACCATTTCCAAACCTTATCCATACCATATCCCTCCAGAGAAGACCACCCGAAAATCCAACCAACCCACATCATCCCCCGCCCTGAACAACCTGCTTCAACAACCCCCTCACCCCTCCCTCTCGTGCACCACCACCGCCACCCATCAACAACACCCCAGGGAGCTCAAAAAGCCCCACAAACCCCAATTCTTCCTCCCCAAGCGCATCCACACCCTCAGTATCCCCCAGCCCAACCACCTCCCTCAAAATGTCGCGAAAAACAGCCCGCGGATAGCAGTCTGCTTCACCATGCCGTGCCTCATTGGTGTCGGCCACACGGGAGATTATGTCGCCTAGCAGGGCAAGGAAGATTATAACCTGGCGGAACTCGGACCGGGGCGGTTCTTGCTGATGTGGTGGGTAGGCCTGGCCGCCTGCTGTCAGGAGCGGGTCGATGAGCATCAACTCGTCGTCGGTGAGCGGGATTGGTGCTGGTGTTGGCGTTGAGTCTGCGGCGGGGGTGTGGTGTTTGTGGTGGTGGCGGTGGAGGAGAGAGAGCAGGTGGTGGCGGAGGAGGGAGAGCAGCACGGCGTAGCCGCCTAGGTTGCGCGGCCAGTCGGGGAGGAGTTCTTTCAGGTAGAGGAGGGCTGCTGCTCGCAGGGCGGGCTCGAGGGGGCTGGTTGGGCTGTTGTTGTCTGGGGGGGTTGTCGGGGTGATGGGGATGGAGGGGAGGAGGCGGTGGTTGGCGGTGTAGTTTTCTGCTGGGGAGCTGGGGCGGGATGTTGTGTTGGGGATGGGGGTGGACTAGGGGTTGTTGGCGTCTGGGTTGGCGTGGGTTTTGCGGAGAGGCTCGGGCTCGAAGAGCAGGGCGTGCGTGATGGACTGCCATTCGTCGGTGAAGGCGTGGGGGTCGAACTTGACGGTGCTGGAGGGCTGGCGGGCGAGGCGGATGGCGGAGGCGAAGAGTGAGAGGGCGACTAGGGAGTCGATGGTTGAGGAGGTGATGTGGAGCGGGGTTAGGACGGCGCCGATCAAGCTCGATACCTGCTCGCGTGTCTCAGTCGGAAGGATGGCGGTAACGGAGCTGAATTGCCGAGTGAACGGGAGGTAGGGCTTCAAAGCCAAGGTTGCCGCGCCCTTGAGGTCGGCTCTGTTGCTTCCGGTTTAGGTGACAATTTGCAAGTGGAACTCGGAGCCGGCTTACTTGAATATCTCGGCCCGCAGCCACGGCGGCAGGCCAGCCACACCTCCACTCAGGTCAAGCACTTTTTGCAGACCTCGCATATGTAGATTCCAGTGATCGAGGCGGCCAACGTAGCACTGATGGAAGCCGGGGTTAGCCATGCCGCAGTCATGCCACCGCTCAGGGGTAAGTCCACACATACCCCCACCCGCGCAAGCTTTGCGATGCAGTGTAGCGTGACTGGCTCGGCAGTCTGGTGTTGGCTCAGCTTTCGATTGAGGATGGCACAGATCGTCGAGATGTGGTGTGCGAGGTCGATCGGTTCCGTCTGGGACTCGACTCCTTCCGTGATGCTCCCGCACATGAGCACACAGTGCATGGCAGCCACGTCTCCTGTGATCATCTTGTGGAAGTCGGGGCCTCGGACCGGATTGTACGTCAAGATGTCTTCGTACGGGTAGATGCTGCGAGGCGTGTAATCGAAGTAGCGCTCAAACAGCGCCCACTCCTCGTCACGCAACGGAGAGTCAGGTTCCGGTGTTCCCGCCGACGGGCTGCTCAGGTTCGAGGACGGCCGACGCGTGTGCGGGTTGGCGGCCGGTTGTCCGAGCCGGAAGGCTCGCTCTTCGAATGGCGTAGTCGAGGGAGACGGCCGGGACGGCGTCGTTGCCAGGGATGCTGCAGGTGACTTTCCCCTCCGGGCCGTCCTCCGTCGCCGCCGTGCCCCTTGTGACGCATCCGAAGCTTCTTGGTGCTCGGCATCCCTTCTGTTAACTCCTTCATTCAGAGGCTCGCTGCCCTCTTCGACGAATCTGATTTCATGCTGTCCAGAGCTGGGGCCGGCAACCCCTGATGGACCCGATCCGGGGCCGTCTTGGGGAGATGCGTTGACAAAAGACAGGCCGTTGAACTTCTGTCTCGAAACTTGTAATCCTCGGCGTGTCTTGACAAGTTTTCCATCCTTGATTGTTGCGTTGAAGTGGTCCATCACCCGAAGCATCCAAGGTCACTGGGCAAGACGCGTGGCTCCCCGCGGCTCCATGCGTTGTCTAAAAGGGGCAACTGACAAACACGAGGTCTCGGGGCACTGGCTGCAGTGCAGGTGCCCAGCAGCCTGGGACCGGGAGCAAGTTAAAGTGCTATGGTGGCGAAGAAGGTAATATGCGAATGGCTGCCATCCTCGTAGCCCCATAGGCGGGAGGCAGGCCCTTGCGACCTCGTCGCCAGGTCGCGGTGGGCATCAAACCAGCTGGAGTCCTGTGATAGCACCATCGACAATGCCTCAAGCCATCCTTGTGGTTGGCGTCCTGGTAGGGCAGGCAACAGAAGCCAAGTTCCTGGGAACTCGGCCCGACAGATTGTCTGTGGCAGCACCTTGGCGAAGCTATACGAGGCAATACTGCCAGAAACGGATCCTCCCGCAACCGGTAAACGAATCAAGGGGTCCCATCCACGTGGTGCTAAATTAGGCTCAGGCACTGAGTAATCCCCCGTCGGGAATTTCTCTGGATAAGGGGAGGGAGCCACGTTCTCGTTCCCGAAACAGTGGTCCCGAGCACCCTGGCGAAATCAATTTACAGAGCCGGTCCCGGTTCCATGGGACAATAAAGAGGCTGTCTTCCCCAGGCTGACAAAAGGCCCTTCGTGTTGTCGAAATGACGATCGGGTGAGGAGGCACTCGATTGGACGAGGCGTACCACGGGCCGAAGCAAGCACGGGCCCCGTCGTCGAAGCCAGAGTCCCCCCCCCCCTGACCCTACAGCCGTTTGGTGATAGCAGGCTCTCACGTCAGCCTTGCAACACAGCAAACGCACAACTCTGTGGTTCCCAGCATTTCCCGCATCTGTTGGGACTGGCGCTTGTTTGCCATGCTTTTTCGGCACGGCGGCTATCGCATCCGGCCGCCCGGCCAATTTCCCGGCCGCCAGTAAAACAGCCGGTCGTCAGTAAAACACATCCCCCTCCATCAGCACCCGGCCAGTCCGCCACAGGTCGGCAGAGAGAACCTCCCCGTTCTCATCAAGCTTGGTCCCCACGTCGAGTTTGCCACTCGGATGCCCGATGACAACGGGCCGGTTTTTGGTGACCCCCACGGCGAGCTGGTTGGGGATGGTCCCTGGCAGCCGCGCGGCAACACCAAGGCAGAGCGCTAGGGTGAGTGGGACTGCCTTGTGCGCCTGCCCCATGGACAGAGCGAGACACTTGACGTTGACTCCGGGGCTCTGCCGAGCAACATCGGGAGGGAATACGAGCACGATCTTGGGGACGCTCTCGGTGCGGGGGTCAAGGCCCATCATGGCGGCGCCGGCCTGGCGGATCTGTTCCAGGCGGAGCTTCAGTGGGGCATCGGCCTCGACGCGGGCCGGGTCCAGAGACGCGGGATCGTGGATGCCAAGGTCCGAGACACGGACAAAGACGCCGGGGTTGGACACATCTACGAGTGATGCGAGGCAACTGCTGCCGTCTGGCAACGTGAGCGTGTCGACAGCGTTACCGGTGGGCAAGGTGCGGCCGGTCTTGGCGCCGCCTGGCTTGATGAAGCTGAGGTCGATTCGCGAAAAGCCGCCAGGCACTCCATCCATCGTATGGTTCCCCTTGGGGCTATAGTGCAGCTTCTGGTCTTTTCGCCGTCCCGTGACGCGGAACTTCGCATGCACGACCTTGGACGTGTTGGTATTGAGGATGCGCACCACGACCGTGAGATGCCCAGGAGTCTTGGGATCACGCTCCAATGAGCCAGGCCAAAACAAACCCATGGCATCCACGGCAACGGGGCCGACCATGGATATCATGTTGCCGCAGTTGCCAGCTTTGTCAAGACGGCCATCCTTGACGCCGACCTGCACGAAGGTAAACTCGACGTCGGCGACCAACGGGTCCGAGCTGGGCGCCAGGATGCAGATTTTGGAGGTGGAGGAGGTACCCGAGCCCATGCCGTCGAGCTGGCGGCCGTAGCGATCTGGCGATCCCATGAGCGCAGGGAGTACGTCGCGCCCTCTCAACAGCGTTAGCCCGTGCCCCGAGACAAATGACAGGTGGACTCCAACGCCGTGCGGGAAGCCATAACGCTGACGTTACTCCGTACAGAACACATACACCGAGACTCGGGAGGCAGGCTGCTCTTCCAGATGATCAGGCCATTGGAGGTCCCTCCCCGGGCAAAGACTGCAGCGACTTTCCCACGCTTGACGGCCGGCTTATTCGGGTCCTTGGGCTTGGGCTTGGGCGTGGGCGCTCGGAGGGCGTCGAGGCGGGTCCAGGTTCTGTACGAGCGGCGAAATAACATTGTATATGATATTCAGAGTGAATTACGGCAGCCAGACCATGCTGGTGTGGGGAGGAGATGGGAAATGAGGCGAAACGTGAGTTGTGAGAAGCAACGATTGATGGTTGAGGGATCATGGTTTTCGTCCTTCGAAAGCCACGGCTCGGCTCAGCGTGAGCAATTGCCGGTGAGCTGCAGGCCCAGACCCTAACCCCGAATCACCAGGTGCCCACCCCGAGCCCACTCAACACCTGAACCAAGAGTATTCTCCGCGGACAATCCGTTTTACTATGAATTATTCTGCGAGAGGTGCGGTGTCACCCCAGAGCCGATCGTCAAGGAGACCCTAACCACGTCCAAGGTACCCGTCCCGCCAGGCTAGCCCCATCCCTCGTCAGCATCATCACCCTAGAATCAGAGTCACGCCTTCACCACCAAGCACACGCGAGACAAACTCACCTCCCGGTATCAGTGCCGCGGCGTACATGACCAGCGAAATCGGCCTCAGGTCCTCGTCCGTCGACGCCTCGATGTAGTGATGCCAAAAGGCCACCACGGCCTCCACCTCCCTGTCGAGCTCCTCGTCCGCCCCGTAGCACTTGAGCCCCAGACACGTCCCAAACTCGCGGAACGCCAGCCGCCTGCTCGCGTCCCGCGCCATCAGCCCCGTCTTCGCATCCAGCATCGTCCGCGCCGTCTCCAGGCTCTGCCGCCCTAGTGCCGCCGCCCAGTCCTCGTCCCGGAAGAAGTGGCACATCCACAGCCCCATGCCCAGGTCCAGCGGGTCCCGGCTGGCATGCAGCCTGCCGCTGCGCGCCATGAGCCGCCGGTAGTCGGCAATCTCCTTCTCCAGCACCCCCTGCGCCGCGCCGTCCATCTGCGCCGCGGTCCGCTGCAGCAGGCGGTAGACGACGAAACCCGTCGCCGCGTCGAGGTGGCCCTCGGAGGCCACGAGCGCCGTGTCCATGTCGGCCGAGATCTTCCACACCATGCGGCCGGCGTGGGTCTCGTCGGGGGCGTGGAGCACAAAGTGCGGGTGGATGGCCGTCGCGAGCTGCACGGCCAGCCGGTTGTACTCGGCCTCGCCTGTCGCCAGTGCCAGGCGGTTGAGGGCGAACATCCAGAGGGTGAGGTAGTGATGGTATTGCCCGTCGCCGTCCTGGCCGTGCTCGTCCATCTTGCCGATGCGGAGCCCGCCTTTTAGGGGCTCGGCGTCGGTGGCCCGCGGCAGGCGGGCCTTGCCATCGCGGGTGCGACCGAGGACGTTGTGGACTGTTTGGGCGAGCTGTTTCGCGAGGGTGAGGTAGACCGGGGAGGAGGTCTCCTTGGAGAGGGTGATGAAGTTGACCACGCCAAAGGCGTCGGTCCACAGATACCGGCCGCGGTGACCTCCGGCACCCGGCTTGTCGGGGGCAGTCCACTTGTGCGCAGCGTCTTCAGAGATGTGGTCGATGTTCCCGTAGACAAGCTTCATTGCCTCGGTGAAGTGGGGCACTTTTCGATTGGAAGCCATCTTCTTGAACTTGTGAGTACTAGCAACCAGGGGCCGGATCCGACTCAACATGAAGCTGCTTGTTGTTGTTGTTGTGATTGTGAGAAGTCCCCGGAGCCAGTGCCCGTAGTGGACCCTGGGTGTCTAGACAATGGTTGAGATCACTTACACATTCCGTCTGGTCTCAAAGTGGCACCACTCGGGGACGTTGGACGTCACAATTACAACCCTCGGGCAGGAGGACCAGTCCAACTGGCCATGGGAGCAAACGGCTGGCTTCTGGACATGGCCGGTCGGTAAGCTTTGTGTCACACCTCCTGAGCTCTCGATAGTGCGAAATCGCCGGGATGAAGCTTTTCTTATTCTGGCAGTTCTTTGGGAAATGCATCTCAATTCAAAATCCCAGCAAGCGGGTCTCGTTCGTGAACATAGAAATCTTCTGAACAGTGCAATCCGTCCTGATTGCGTGAAGTCGAGTCTGGCAACTCAGTCGCCGTGTGGTCTGCGCAAACCAGCACGACGCCTTTTCTTGTCTCTTGTTGATACTTTGCTGTTTTCCTCTCTCATACGCATACCCGGAATGATATTCTTCCCTTTCTTGTTGCTTTCTGCTTTACTACTTCTTCTGATTGTCAATGTCAACTCTGTTCTTGTCTCCTGTGACACGACACTCCGAGACCGAGGCCAGCTGGAATCGTGAATCGCCCCACATGTCTGCATGCATGTCGTCACTGGCCTGACTCGCCAAGAACCAAAGGAGCCAAGGCGCTAATCCCCCTTGGGTAGCAATGACACCTGTGCCCCTCATTGGCGCCAGTTGCCCCGCGTTGGTTCAGTGGTGTTCCAGCTGTTTCTGGAGCCTGCTTGAAGCTCCAGGACAGCGCTTGCTGCAGCTTGAGGGATCTAGGGGACCATCATCCCACTCCTGCTTCTTGCTTGCATCGCCGTCAGCAGGTCGCTCTCCACTGCATCCTCACGATATATTCGTGCTTCCTCTTGCAAGAGACGACTCTTGTCTCTTTTTCTCACACAAACTCAAATCAGCATCGCAAACAATCAGCGTCAACTGCCTCAGTGCAGCAAAAGACTTCTGCGACAGTGCAGACTGCCTAACTCGACGTTAGTTAGTGCCTGACGTCACATCCAAGCTTTGTCGACGAGAAAAGGAAATAATTGCTCGATACCGACTCACCCGAGACACCGGTCTCGCACCCGCTAGTTCATCATGAACTCGAAGATGGAGTTTACCGACCGGGCCAAGAAGGCGTTGGAGGACGCCATGGTCCTCGCCGAGCAGTACGCACACTCCCAGCTGCTGCCGGTGCACCTGGCCGTCGCCCTCCTCGATCCCCTCCCCGACCAGAGCAAGGACCAGCAGAATGCCCCGCCGGGCACCACCAGCTCGCTCTTCCGGCAGGTCATTGAACGCGCCCACGGCGACCCCCAGCTGTTCGACCGCGCCCTCAAGAAGATGCTCGTCCGCCTGCCCAGCCAGGATCCGCCTCCCGAGTCCGTCTCGATGGCGCCGACCTTCAACACAATTCTGCGCAAGGCCATGGACCTCCAGAAGGTGCAGAAAGACACATACATCGCCGTTGACCACCTCATCACGGCCCTGTCGGAGGACGTCTCGATCCAAAACGCCCTCAAGGAGGCCAACGTTCCGAAGCCGAAGCTGGTGCAGGATGCGATAACAGCCATCCGGGGCACCAAGCGTGTCGACTCGCGCAACGCCGACACGGAGCAGGAGAATGAGAATCTCGCAAAGTTCACCATCGACATGACCGCCATGGCGAGGGAAGGCAAGATCGACCCCGTCATCGGCCGCGAGGAGGAGATCCGCCGCGTCATTCGGATTCTCTCGCGCCGTACCAAGAACAACCCCGTCCTCATCGGCGAGCCCGGTGTGGGCAAGACGACCGTCGTCGAGGGCCTCGCCCAGCGCATCGTCAATGCCGACGTCCCCGACAACCTGGCCGCCTGCAAGCTGCTTTCCCTCGACGTCGGCGCCCTGGTTGCGGGGAGCAAGTACCGCGGCGAGTTTGAGGAGCGCATGAAGGGCGTCTTGAAGGAGATTCAGGAATCTAAGGAGACCATTGTCCTCTTCGTGGACGAGATCCATCTCCTCATGGGCGCCGGCTCGTCGGGCGAGGGCGGCATGGATGCTGCCAACCTGCTTAAGCCCATGCTTGCCAGAGGACAGCTCCACTGCATTGGCGCCACCACCTTGGCCGAGTACCGCAAGTACATCGAGAAGGACGCCGCTTTTGAGCGCCGCTTCCAGCAGGTCCTCGTCAAGGAGCCCTCCATCCCCGAGACCGTCTCGATTCTCCGCGGTCTCAAGGAGAAGTACGAGGTCCACCACGGTGTCAACATCGCCGATGCCGCCATCGTTGCCGCGGCCACCCTCGCCGCTCGGTACTTGACGAGCCGCAGGCTTCCGGATTCCGCCGTCGACCTGATCGACGAGGCCGCCGCTGCCGTTCGCGTCGCCCGGGAGTCCCAGCCCGAGATCATCGACTCGCTCGAGCGCCGGCTTCGGCAGCTGAAGATCGAGATCCACGCCTTGAGCCGCGAGAAGGACGACGCGTCCAAGGCCCGCCTCGCCCAGGCCAAGCAAGACGCCGAGAACGTCGAGGAGGAGCTGAGGCCGCTTCGCGAGAAGTACGAGCGGGAGCGCCAGCGCGGCAAGGACATCCAGGAGGCCAAGCTGAAGCTGGAGAACCTCCGCGTGAAAGCCGAGGACGCCAGCCGGATGGGCGACCACAGCCGGGCGGCCGACCTTCAGTACTACGCCATCCCCGAGCAAGAGCAGGCGATCAAGAAGCTCGAGAGGGAGAAGGCGGCGGCCGATGCTGCCCTCGGCGCCAACGGACCCGACTCCGGCGGCTCTATGGTCACCGACGTCGTGGGGCCCGACCAGATCAACGAGATCGTCGCGCGTTGGACCGGCATCCCGGTGACGCGTCTCAAGACGACCGAGAAGGAGAAGCTGTTGCACATGGAGCACGCCCTGAGCAAGATTGTGGTCGGCCAGAAGGAGGCGGTCCAGTCCGTGTCCAACGCCATCCGGCTGCAGCGGTCCGGCCTTAGCAACCCGAACCAGCCTCCCAGCTTCCTCTTCTGCGGCCCGTCCGGTACCGGCAAGACGCTGCTCACCAAGGCGCTCGCCGAGTTCTTGTTCGACGACCCCAAGGCCATGATCCGCTTCGACATGTCCGAGTACCAGGAGCGGCACTCGCTCAGCCGCATGATCGGCGCGCCGCCCGGCTACGTCGGCCACGACGCCGGCGGCCAGCTGACCGAGGCGCTCCGCCGCAAGCCCTTCTCGATTCTCCTCTTTGACGAAGTCGAGAAGGCAGCCAAGGAGGTACTGACGGTGCTCCTCCAGCTCATGGACGACGGCCGCATCACCGACGGCCAAGGCCGCGTCGTCGACGCCAGGAACTGCATCGTGGTCATGACATCCAATCTCGGCGCCGAGTACCTCGCGCGGCCGAACGGTAAGGACGGCAAGATCGACCCGACCACCCGGGAGCTCGTCATGAACGCGCTGCGCAACTACTTCCTGCCCGAGTTCCTCAACCGCATCTCGTCGACCGTCATCTTCAACCGGCTGACTCGGCGCGAGATCCGCAAGATTGTCGACCTGCGCATCAGCGAGATTCAGAAGCGGCTGTACGACAACGACCGCAACGTCGTGATCCGCGTGTCGGAGGCGGCCAAGGACAAGCTCGGCGCGGCCGGCTACTCGCCCGCGTACGGCGCCCGCCCGCTGCAGCGCCTGCTCGAGAAGGAGGTGCTCAACCGCATGGCCATCCTCATCCTGCGCGGTAATATCCGCGACGGCGAGGTGGCCAACGTCGATGTTGTTGACGGCAAGGTCACGGTGATCCCGAACCACCACGACAGCGAGGAGGACGACGAGATGATGGTGGACGAGGACGAGGCGCTCGACGAGATTGCGCCCGACTCGATGGATGAGGATATCTACGATGATTAAGGTGCTGCCGCCGCATGTGGTGGGCGGGTGTATATGGGATATGAGGGAGCAGCCCGGCTGCTGGACTCAGAAATGATGCATGACAACGGATAGGGATTATCATGGCGTTGGGAGCGTTGATTTGTGGCATCGAAATGGGCTTTGTCTCGTGTGGATAGGGCGGCTGGAGTGTTTTTTTCTGGGATTAGAGGCAGATGGTTTCCTCAGATTCGGAAAGTATTCTGTACAAAAACGGAGTCGTAGAAATTGACGACATGACATTGAAAGTTCCATGCCATAGTGAATCGTGAGGTTGAACAGAATGTGAACTGTGCCAAGCTCAGGCTCGTCAAGGCCAAGATGCTGATGGTTTCTCCACAATTTCCAGCCAGTCGGCGCCGTCAATTGGCTCAACCCTGACCTCCAAAAATTATTCTGGGGCCTTCAACCGCAGCACCGACAAGAGCAAGCATCACCACATCCCATCCACCTTTCGAGGAGTCGTCCCCTTTCCGAACCCGCGTCGACTTCCGGACTCGACCGACCAATCGTTCGACCGACCCCCTTCCGGCCGAATCCCATCCACCGCACGGAGAGGGCAGCCCGGCCGCCCCCGACGACGACCATGAACTCCCTCCGGCCGCTGTCGCTGCTCAGCAGCCGCCTCGCCCTCCTCGGCAGCAACAATGGCGCGCAAACAATAGCAGCCGGCGTGCGCCACGCCAGCGTAAAAGCCGACCTCACGGCTCCCACAACAACAACAACAACAAGAGCACCGGCACCAGCCAAGAAGCCCAAGAGGGAGCCCTCCGGGAAAGCGCCCACGCCCTACCCCCCGGGCCACGGCGAGCGTTTCTGGGTGCACAACCACATCGTCTCCGACTTCACCCTCTACTCGCTTACCCCCGATCTGCGCGTACGTCCCACCCCCTGCCACACTCCACGGACCCCAGCCCACCCCACTACTGACACCCCCTTTCTCTCTCTCCAGAGCAACAAAGCCTTCCGCCAGCTCGCCTACACCGGCAAGAAACTCATCCCCGCCAAGCTGCGCAAGGACTACTGGCGGCCGCTGGCGATGGTCGACTTCGGCGCGGGGCAGGGCGACGTCGGGCGCAGCGTGTTCGCCAAGCTGCGCGAGCTGCGCAAGCGCCACCTGCTCGAGTGGGAGGACGAGGCGCTACTCAACGCCAGCCGCCGCGAGCGCGGCAAGATGCTGAATGACCAGCGGGGGAACTTTGTCGCTGATCTTGCGGCTGTGTTGGGGGGGGCTGGGAAGGGGAATCG
>FTCU01001224.1_pt1 | contig 25362 bp, 23 predicted proteins | sample 1639521 | NCBI WGS metagenome assembly FTCU01 (sample SAMEA3914864, study PRJEB12502) | metagenome | biome: forest; material: soil | place: USA | collected 2012-03-12 | depth 0.3 m
GTGGAGGGGTTGGTTGGGCGGGAGATGGGGGAGGGGGAGTTTGAGAGGGAGAAGAAGAGAAGGGTGGTGGTGAGGGGGAAACATGGGTTTGTGGCGACGTGGAGGGAGGGGGACGTTGAGATTCGGCAGGAGCTGGTGCCGTATGGAGGTTGGTTCACCGGCTGTTGTGTTGGGTGGAGTTGTGAGATGAAAGCTGACGCTGTTGCTTGCAGGACACAATTCGATATTGGCATACAACCCTGTGGTCCTTGCGGTTTTGAGAGCGTTTGGTACTGACGACGACACGGCATCGTCAAGCATAGGGGAACTGGAGCCCGAGAGCCCCAAACCGGCCGAAGTGTGAGATTTAGAGGCCGGTCAAGGTTCTTGAAGAATGCTGGCCAGCTGAAGGTTTGCAATCACAAATAAAATACTATTAGAGCGCTTGGAAGGAACAGCGAAGTGGCTTGGACGAGGATCGAGAGAACCAGGGATATGGATGAAGGAATCGAGGAAAGAATACAAGAGGAAAGACACCAGGAAAACCATGTCGGCCATCTCAATCGTATCCAAACCCCGACCGCAACCCCAACACCAGTCATCTCATCCTATCCCAAACTCGACCGCACCCCTAACATAACTCATTGATCTGCACCCCAGCCTAGCTGCCGATTGACAGCCGCTATCGCGTTGATACCCTCGCGGAGGAACCGCGGCGCGCCTTCCAGAACCGTGCCGAACGGCTCCGCGGGCGTGGTCTGAGAGGCAATGAGGTCGCCCTGATCCAAAGTGCACTGCCGCTTGTCCAGGACCGCCCGACTAATAGCCCGGCCCCAGAGGTTATAGATATGGGCCTCGGACATGCTGACATAGCGCTTGGAGCCGTTGGTATTGGGAACGGAGAAGGGCCACTCGGCGACGGCCACCTCGAACTGCTTGGTGCGGAAGAAGAGCAGCGGCCAGGTCAGCACCCACAGGAAGGTCAGGTAGCACATCCACACGATCCACGGCGTCAGCCGCCACCGGTTGGTCTTGCAGTCGTTGTATATGAGCGTCAGGTCGCCTTTGACGGGGAACGTGATGTTGACAGAGCCGCGGTAGTTGGTGCCGCGCACCAGCACCTCGAGCATCTGCTTCATCTTCTCCTCGTCGAAGCCCGTGACGCGCCGCTGCAGCGCAAACGACTTGACGCCGGCGTGGCTGGCGCAGTACCGGTGGCACCACTCGGCGAGCGTCGGCTTGGGGTTGGTGATCTCGATGTCGCGCTTCACGCCGGGCGCGCGCTGCCGCAGGACGGTCCCGCGGTGCGTCTTCTCGCTGTCCTCGACGGTGCGCAGCGCCGTCCACGACGCGCCCAGCTCGGCGTCGGAGAAGAGGTAGGGCGTCAGCTCCAGCGTCACGTCGAAGTCGGTGACGGTCTTCTTCTCCGTCTTGTTCTTCTCGCGGGTCGTCTCGGAGTGGGTCCCGAGGATGCGCACCGCGGGGCGCGGCGGCTTGGTGGCCGAGAGTTGGATCTGCCGCTCCAGCACCTTGGGGTCCTTGTCCAGGCGCGAGTTGATGAGGAACTCGGTGCCCGTGTTGGCGTCGACCCGGTGCAAGTTGACGGCGTTGTTCACCTCGTCGAGGATGTACGAGGGCGTGTGGATGGTGGGGAGGAGGGGAGCATTGGGCCTGGAGTCGTCAATGTCGGTGTACAGCGGCGGGAGGTCGTCGTCCTGCAGCTCCGGCACGTCGTCGTCGTACATGCGGTCGCCGGGCTGAGTGTGGAGCGACACGGCGTCGGAGCTGCTTCCGCCAATGCCGGGCAGCGGCGAGATTGGGTCACTGGGCTTCCCCATGGTCGCAAGTGATGGACTACGGTTGGGATAAGGAATGAATCGGTGGGGTAAACAACAGGTCAGATGAATCCGCCGCAAAAAATGGACGAAGAAGAGAAGAGACGATGAAAAGGAAGAGAGAGCATCAGCTCATTCACGGTGGTGTGGGAGAAGGACAGGGCTGACGAGGCAGCAGTGGCGGAGTCGGCGTCGCTTCACCAATCATCGCGCAGTCTCGAATCCGCGTTTTGCACACGGCCCTCGCAGGATCCTTTTGGGGTTGTCACTTGCATAATGGAATAAATCTGAGATAAACCTGCATGGAGAATTCGAGCAAATGAGAACAGCCCAGATACACGGATAATGTGATGGGTTGTTGGTGTTGAGACGTTGAGACAGTGTCTTCAGAGTTATATCCACGACAAGCAGTGCCTGGAGAGTCTCCACTGCTCGGTTTGGGCTACGGGCTGCAGTGGGTTTGGCTCAGTGCCTGCAAGGCACCCCACCAGCCCACCGTCTCCACAAGCCAAATTGGTGGGCCGAGACCCTGTCCTTTCCGAGCTTGCAGCTTTTCAACCCCGCGACACACACGACCCAGAGCAACGCTGCCCCACTTCGAGGACAACAGGCCAGCCGAGCTCAAACCGGCTTTGTCGCAGAGTCCCCGCTGTGTGCGAGGACTGTCGAACGGTTCTCTCCCCTCCCTCGACCTCGTATCGCACAGCACACCTCACAGAATCCGCCATGTCGCAAGAATCGAAACAGGTCGACCCGACCAAGGAGCGCGAAGCTGTGGACGCGGCCGCCACCACGGCGCAGAAGGCCGCCGTCGAGTCGGAGGGCGAGTCGGGCTCCGAAGCCGACGATGCGCCCGCCCAGACAGCTGCCGGAGGCGTTGGCGAGGGGGCCGGGAAGAAGAAGAAAAAGAAGGGCAAGAAGAACAAGATCAAGCAGGCCCTGGCCGCAGTGACCGGCGGCACAGCAGTATCCGCCGACGCGGACTCGAAGAAGGCGCTCGACGGCCTGACGCCCCAGCAAATCAGCGAGTTCATCGCCCTGAACCCGGCCCTCGCCAACGAGCTCCTCGGCGGCGAGGGCGGCCAAGGCTCCGCCGACGCGACCGCCAACGCCATCGAGGCCTTCAAGAAGCTCAAGCTTCAGGACATCATGACGGGCCTGGCGAGCAGCGGGAAGAACCGCAAGGATATGGCGTCGTACAAGTTCTGGAGCACCCAGCCTGTCCTTCAGTTTGGGGACGAGGAGCCCAAGCTCATCGAGGAGGGGCCCGTGAAGGTCCAGAAGGTCGAGGATATCCCTACCGAGCCGATATCGCTTGCCCTCGAGGCCTTCCGCTGGGTCACGATGGATCTGACCAACGACGCCGAAATGGAGGAGGTGGAGAAGCTGCTTTATGGTCACTACGTGGAGGACGACGAGGCCATGTTCAGGTTTAAATACTCGAATTCGTTGCTGAAATGGTAAGCCGGTGCGCAGCAATGGTGAAGCGCGAGGGCGTGGCTGACGTTCCCAGGTCACTGTTGTCGCCAGGGTGGAAGAAAGAGTGGCACGTCGGCATCCGCAGCGGAAACACCCTCTGCGCCTTCATCTCGGCCATCCCAACCGAGATGCGCGTGCGCAATAACGTCGTTCACAGCGCCGAGGTCAACTTCCTCTGCATCCACAAGAAACTGAGAGGCAAGCGGCTCGCTCCCGTCCTGATCAAGGAAATCACCCGCCGGGTCAACCTGGAGGGGACATGGCAGGCCATTTACACGGGTGGCATTGTGCTCCCGCGGCCCGTAAGCACCTGCCGGTACTACCACCGCGCGTTGGACTGGACGAAGCTGTATGAAGTCGGCTTCAGCCCGTGCCCGTCCAACAGCAAGCCGCAATTTCAGGCCAGGAAATACAGCGTGCCCGACAGGACGTCGACGAAAGGGCTCCGCGAGATGGAGGCCAAGGATTTGGGCGCCGTGCAGGACCTCCTTGAGCGCTACCTGAAGCGCTTCGACCTCACCCCCGTGTGGGACAAGACCGAGGTCGAGCATTGGCTGCTCCACAAGAAGGACGCCCCTGGAGAGCGGGTCATCTGGACTTATGTCGTCGAGGTGCGCAGCCCCCTCATCTCAGCCCGTCAACATGCTCACAGGTGCCACAGGACTCCGCCGGAAAAATCACCGACTTTTTCTCCTTCTATTGCCTCGAATCCTCGGTCATCCAGTCCCAGAAATACTCGGCCATCCGCGCCGCCTACCTGTTTTACTACGCGAGCGACGTGGCCTTCTCGGCGCCGGACGACCGCGCCGCCCTCAGGACGCGCCTGAACGCGCTGATGGGGGATGCCCTCATCCTGGCCAAGAAGCAGGACTTTGACGTGTTCAACGCGCTGTCGCTGATGGATAACTCGCTTTTCCTGGAGCAGCAAAAGTTTGGGCCCGGCGACGGCCAGCTGCATTATTACCTCTTCAACTACAAGGCGAACCCGATCCACGGGGGTGTCAATAAGCGGAACCAGCTGGAAGAGGGCGTGTCGAGCGGGGTCGGGTTCGTGATGCTCTGAGGGGCCGAGAAGCATGGTGGGGGTGAGGAATTATTTGGGTACTGAGATATACCACGGAGATGGAAAGAAGCCACAATTGGGCAACCGGCGTCCCCTGGATGATGGTGTTCATATCTTGTTGCGGGGAAACAGCCCTGCGGTCACACCAGGTCCGTTTTCCAGGCCAAATGCCCATGCCCACCGCAACATATCAATGAGGGTCACTTATGTACCATACACCTGGATGTTCTCAGCTCGCCAGCTCCCATACAAAGATAACTTCTCCGGCTTGTTGCCATGCGCCTTTCTCCACGCAGGCGGCTCATCGCGACTTGAGCTGACTCTTACTCTTATTTGAACGCAAAGCCTTGTTCCTCGGAGTTTTGTTGATACATTGCCCGCAAGCAACAAGGGTCAGAGTCAGGTACAAACATCTCAACATCCAGCGAGTGGAGTTGATCTCAGCACTGGTCTGGCGTGGATTGGTGCGTATTCGTATCTGCTCATTACGTCACCCGGCGCCAGCAGGGATCGGCCCACATCAACAACGGCAACAGCCGGCATCTCCGAGACACGCGGCAACCCGTGCCGAGCCGCCACCGCCATCCCTCGGTGCCCTCACCGTCCCTCACCATACCCCTGATCCGCTGAATGATCCCTTCTGCAGACACGCCAGCCCATCCCAATGAGACAAGACCTGCACTTCCCGATCCCAATCACCCAGTAACACCCCAGGCAAGCATGGCGTCTACGACAGCGCCCGTGGAAACACCCGCGGCAAAGGTGGCGCCGTTGCCGACCATCGCCGAGACCCTCACCCATCCCGCGTTCCCAACCGCCATCTGGGACCTCAAACCGGACCGCCAGGGCCTCACACCCGTAGCCGAAGGCCGCGGCGGGCCCATCAACATCTCGTGGGAAATCCACGGTGTCGGTCCCACCAAGCTCATCGTGAGTCCTATCATTCCATCTCACAAACCAGCTCACTCACTCACTCACTCACCACCCCAGTTCATCATGGGCCTCGGCGGCCTCAAAACCGCCTGGCAGCGCCAAACCCTGCACTTCGGCCACGAGCACCGCGACCAATACTCAGTCCTAATCCTCGACAACCGCGGCATGGGCGACAGCGACAAGCCGCTGATGCGCTACAGCACCAGCGAAATGGCCCTCGACATCGCCGAGGTACTCGCCGCCCCCGCCGTCGGCTGGCTGCCCGCCTACCCTCTCCCCACCCCGCCGCCCCCACGCACCCTGCACGTCGTCGGCATCTCCATGGGCGGCATGATCGCGCAGGAGCTGGCGCTGCTCATCCCGTCGTGCCTGTCCTCCCTTTCGCTGATCTGCACCGCCGCCGCCGTGGAGAATACCTCCCCCTCCTTCACCTCGCACCTCGCCTCGCGGGCCTCGCTGCTCATCCCCAAGTCCCCGGACCGCGCGGTAGCCGACACCGCGGCGAATCTCTTCCCCGCGGGCTGGACCGCCCTGCCCGACGACGTGCACCTGCCCGATCCGCAGACCACGCCCAGCTGTGGCGCGCCAGAGGGCAGGTACGGCAGGTTCGATACCAACGGGGAGAGGTTTGTCGCGCAGGAGCTGCACAAGCGGCGGGATCCGGGGCGGTTTGGCGTCAAGGGGTTTCTGCTGCAGCTTGTTGCGGCTGGGTGGCATCACAAGAGTGCTGCGCAGCTGGGGGAGATGGCGGAGCGGGTGGGGAGGGAGAGGATATTGGTTATGCATGGGACGGAGGACGGGATGATTAGCGTGCCGCATGGGAGGAAGCTGATTGAGTTTGTCAAGCCGGGGAGGGGGTTGATTTTGGAGGGGATGGGGCATGCGCCGTTGGTGGAGAGGTGGGAGTGGTTTAATGGGTTGGTGGGGGAGATGTGTGAGATTGGGGAGAGGTTGGATGGACGGGGTGGGGGGGTGGTGTTGAATTAGATTTTGGAATAGACTTCCTTTCTCTTTATCTCTCTCCCGGTCTGTATCTCTCGCTTTGTCTTTTTCTTTCCCTTTTATTTTGTCTTTTTCTTTCTTTCTCGAACTGAAGGTAGTTTGGAGACGGCATCGCAGCGCAGCAGGGGCAAAACAGCCAGACATACCGACAACTCTTCCCGCGATTCCCGCCGGCTCCCATCCGACCTCTCACCTTTCCGTATGTATTTTCATCCCCGCCGAGGCCCGCTAGGTCCGCGCTCACGTGGAATATATCTCGTGCCACCCGGTGTAGTCATGCCGACGAGCATGGCAACAGATCAGTACCTTCTCAACCGACGCTAACCAGCTGGAACATCAACGGGCGGGGTAATTGTTCGTTAGCCTCGAGAAACTGGTCTCGTGATATTGGGAGGAGTCGTGCTGCGCATCGGCCGCCGGGTATGGGTTCGAGGGATCGAACGTGGTGAATGAGTGTGCTGTCGAGGGACGCGCGGCGATGACAGCGGAGGGGGAAGCGGGAGGGCAACCGCAGTCGGCCGTGGTCCGACAACGCAGTGGCGGTATGGAATCGAGGGCTCGTCCCGCTGGGCTACGTGGTAGAGAGGCCCGGCGTGCCCCGTGGCTTGGGCGGCGCCTGAACATCTCCGCCAAGACGGGAACGTCTTTGGGAATGTCGGCCTTCTTCAGTGTCCTACCCGCGCTTCCGTCCTCGCGCCATCTCCATCAGTCGCAGCATCAACTTCATCAGCGTATTATCCCGACGTCGGCGGAGCCAGTCCAAGACGAACCCAGCCTCCACACCCTAAAGTTCACCGACCTTCAAGATTTACTGTCCCAGCTAAGCCTTCCAGTCCAAACTCTCAGCCCAGCCTTGCCCAAGCTCCCAGGACTCACAAGAACCGGAACCGTCTCTTAGGCTTGGCCGGCCTTCCTTCGATTAAGAGACAACCAAAATTGAAAGCCCCTGCGCTGAAGGTCGATCTGCAAACACATACATCCACGAACCTAACGCCAACCCCACGGGTGCCTTTACATCGTGCTGCTCTTGCCGGACACATCTTCACCGAGTTTTGAATGCGGTGACTTCACTGGCATAAAACGGCGTGCCGACACTTGCTTGTAGCGACTGATATCCGCAGGTCGCTTGCTGCGGAAGTCCCTTGGGCGATCGACGACGGCGTTTTGTTGACGTCAGGCGAAGTAAAGGGCAGACAAGGGACAATGAATACTCGTCCACTTAGTTTCACCGCCAAATGCACGGTTCGCACTCCATATATCGAAGGTAACTTTCATGTTTTCCCTGCTTAAAGTTGACACTTACATCTCTCTTCCAGATGCAGTCCACGACTCAGCTGGGAAGCAGTGCAATGCTCCAAATACACTGCCAGGCCGCACCTCAGATTGCAAATTGGAATGTAAAAACACAGAACATTGTATATCCGCATCTACGTCAGATTTCAGTCAGGGTTCTTCAAGATCAATGTTCGAGCCCGCGCCCCGAGCGCACCACCATGGGCCCCAACCTCCCACTTCTCCCACCCTCTGTCTCTTTACCCCTTAAATATCTCTCTTTAGTTCTTCTCACCCTGAGCCGCCTCCCACGTGAAACTTACCTTTTACACTCAAAACTTCCATTCTTTATTTTGCAGCCTTCTTCGGGCTCTTCACAAGGTTCTATCACCTCGAGCCTTGGTTACTTTGCCTTTCCGTCCCGCCCTCCCACCACCCACCGCAATTATGGGATCCAAGATGTGGCAACACGTTATTGATGCCGTTGATTGCCTTTCGGAGAGCGATGATGGTGACAAGACCGGCCAAGACAGTTTTCAAGGCCCGGAAAAATCGAATGCCGAGGCTCTCCCTCCCTACGAGAGCCTCATCTACATACCCCCCTTGCACGACACCGCCGGCCTTGCCACAGAACGCAGCCAAACCCGATCGCAGCAAGCACTTTCCGAAACCTACTCCAAGTACGGCAGCAATCCAGACTGGGGAAGCCTCTCAATGGTACTGGTCCAGCGTCCCAGCCCCCAGACCAACGCGTCGGTCCCGTGGGCAGCCGTCTTCCGCGTCAAATGCGACGATGTCGCCCGCCTGATGCGGGAGGGCTTCTACTGGTCGGCCGAGAACATCCTACCCGAGGAGGGCTACCTGTCCGACAAGACCGACCCGCAGTGGTCCGCGCTCGGGTTCCGCCACGCCCGCATCTGGACCCTCGCCGACAAGTCCCGCGGCGACGATCCGCGCTGGGTCGCGCAGATCGACGTCCTCGTTCGCGATCCTCGACTGCTCCCGAAGTTTGAGATCCAGGGCCTGTCGAGGCGGAATGTGTGGGCTGCACGTGCTTGGAATCCGCGCGACCAGCGGGTTTATCAGTATCAATACCTCGTGCCGAGCTACAATTGCAATTGTATCTGCGGTGACCAGCCTCTGCATGGTTGGTGGCCGTGGCCAAGGTCGAGAGGTATCCGGCTTTGGACGTCTTGGGTCCGACCGTGGGATGGCGCTAAACGAGTTACGAAGGGGAAGCCGGTTGCTGAATGAGGAGTTGATGGAACCACGTACGTAGGATGGGGGACGCGGTACTGACGGGTGGTTACACTGTTTTGTAAACAGTCACAGTAGCTTGGAAGGAACTTGAACTCGAGGAAACGTATCGGAATTGTGTTTATACATTGCCGGCGGCGGCTTCATCTCATTCTCATCACCCACGGCGCGGGCATGTTCACAAGCCGGGCGACTCCGCGAGTGGTAACCAACACACAAGATGTCAATCTACCAGCCGGCTATCTCATTCACCAATAATACCTGTTCTTGCGTCCCTTTCTATCACTGAACACAATCTCCGATTCCAACTCCTGCCGACTCTCCAGCTCCTTCCTGAAACGCCGGTTCGACAGTTGAAACAGGGAGGTTTGGGTGATGATAGTCACAATCCACACGGCGGCAAGGGAAAGGCAGGCAATCCATGCCTTGCGATAGAGAGGGGCGTCGCTCTGGGTCACTGTCAGCAAGAGAAACGCAGTGAAGTTAGATGGGTTTCTTACGCCTCTGAAGACCTGGTTTCCATAGGTACCGCCGAGGTTGGAGCATCCCACTGTTCATGATTAGCATACCAAGTTGTGGCTTGGTGAGTTGATGTGTCTTACTGTACACCGCGTAAGCAATGGCGCGTTTCTGGGGCGATTTGAAGTTGAGCGAGAGCCAGGTGACGTTGATGGGTTGCCAGGCACTGCGGAGATGGGTTAATAAGGCCATTCCTTGATACCCCATGCTGGGAGCACCTACGGAGTTGACTGCGTAACGAGGTACGCGACATAGAAAGACCAAGACGACTCTGAAGTCACTGGCAGGTTCTGGATATGGGAGAGCAGAAAACAGTCAGACCTGCTCACATTGTCTGGGGATGGAGGCTTACATAAAGGGCGACGAGGCCCGCAAGAGTCCAGAAACCCGAAAATAGGATGGCGTAACCAAAGCGTTTATACCGATCCACGAAAGAGGACAAGATGAGACCAAAGATGCCGGCCAAGATGGGACCCGGGGCATTCAGTAGGTTGGCGTTGATGCTGCTGAATCCCAAAGACTGGATGATGGTAGCGCCCCATGTGGCGAGCCCGTTGATAGATTGCAGGCCACTCAAGCAGGCGATGAGGTACGGCCAAGTAGCCCAATGCAACAAGACGTCGGTTCTGGTGATGAGCTGGTTAGCGAGTCTCACGAATAAGGAAAATGTGTCAAACAAGCACTCACATATCCTTCAGACCAATCTTCATGGAGGATGTGTGTTTCTTATTCCCGTCTTTGAGAATGATCCTCGCAGTGAAAACATCGGCTTCGCGTTCGGAGAACCATCCTCGTACTCGTAGGAGCCCACCAAAGATGTTTCCGGTGTGGTAGGGGGACTTTGGGACGAAGGCAAATGCCAGAGTGCCGGTGGCTGCGGCGGAGGGGTTGTATTAGCCAAATCCATCGCAACGAGCCGAAGACGTATGTTTACCTATCGTTGAGACTCCACAAATGATAAAAATCCTGCAACATCTGAGTTAGCTCTCACGGTAATACATGCGTTAACTCTCCTCTTGGAAGACTGACCATTGCCAACCGCGTATGCCATGCTCACCCTCCAGCCGGAGCGCCCCGGACGAGATCAGTGAGCCGAAAGCAGACGCCACGGACGAGCCGAAGAAGAAGGCGGACGTGCGCGAGGTAATCTCATCCTGCGTGTACCACTGCGAGAGCGTGTAGAGGGCTCCCGGGAGGAAGCCGCTCTCTGCCAGACCGAGGAACAGGCGTGCGGCATACCATCCCCCGGGGCCAGTGACGAAGCACTGCAGGATCTCGACGAGACCCCAGACGATGACCTGTGCGGGGATCCAGACGTGGGGTCCGATGCGGTGCAAGACCACCTGGTGAGGCAGAGTTAGTTGGGGAGGAGGTTGGGATGGGGCATCTGTGAGACTTGCGTTTGATGGGATCTCGAGGAGGACGATACCAAGCCACAGAAGCGACACGCCGGTGTTGGCTTGGTCGCGTGTGATGCCCGTGTCTTTGAGGAAGGTCGATGTCAAAACGCCAGAGACATTGGCGCGATCGATGGCCATCCAGGTAAACATTAGCTGTTGACACAGTTAGCACATTGCTTGCAGTCGAAGGGGTATGCAGAGCGCCTCCCAGAGTCCCAGCAGCCTATACATACAGCAAATAAGGGCAGAAACAGAAAGTCGGCCTTGCGGACAACTCGTGCTTGTTCTTCCCGCGTCCAGCTCACAAGTACTTCTTCCCCGTCCTTGACAATGACTTGGTGAAACAAACCATCGTTTGGATTCTCAAGGTCTCCTTTCCCTCCGTCAGAAAGAGCGGCAGGACTCTCGGGGATGTGGCGCTCCTTGACAATCCCTGGCGACTTCTCGTTCTCCGAGCTCACTTCCCTCGCGGCATCCGTCCCCGCCGTGATGAAGACGGCTTCGGAGTGAAGGCTCTTGGCTGCCATTGTGTTGTCGGATTTAGTGGTGTTCTGAATCACACCGGGCACAGCAGTTTGTCCGGACGGAACGACGGGGTGCGTTGAGGAGTGCCATATATATCATCTCGGGGTTCTCGGGCCAGTCCTGGCCGCTACCGTAAAACCGAAAGCGAGACAAGCAATCGGCCCCTGTCATGGAAGGTGAGGTGCTTACCTTAGGTTGACCCGAGCCAATGGCCCGGGACTATTGCATTGCCGTTGCGGATGCTTCTCTCCCACGCGAAAGCAGGCATTTCCAATCCTCTTGTCGCCTTTACCACTAATGATGTCGTGACTGGTGGCTATGTGGGTTTCATGAGAGAAGGAATGGGAGTGGAAACCCTCGACGCCAAATCATGGGCTCACACTACACCTGCCAGGATCGTTTTTCGGCCGTCGCCTATCTCTCATCCTGTTTCGGCAGATATCCAGTTGCATGGAATGACTCCTTTCTGATTGGAAGGGGTCTGTCGTTGCCGGTGCCCGGCGACACTAATCCGACGCGCGAGTCCAAGGAAGCCCAACGCCATCCACACCAAAGTCACGCCATGCATCCTTGGCCAGCATCAGTGTTCCTAGTGATGGAACTGCCCCCACCCCAGTGCAAATACCTCGTGATTCGTGCAGCTAGTTTAACAACTCGGCTCGGAGGTTGGGGCTATCCGCCGAGTCATGTTCATTCGGCATATATATTAATTGGTGGTTGTCGAGACCTGTTGATGCCAAGCTCTGTTGGCAAGCAGTGGATCATCTTCATCTCGTCGATCAACAGCCATGCCGTCAGCAACCCATCCTCCTCGGCCCCTCCCGGCGTATTACATCGGGCATGCTGGAGTCGGTCTTCTCTACAGCGAGACGGAGAACAACCGCATCGTTCAGAATAACCTTCAGGCCATTGGTGATGAGATTCTCGCCTTATCTCCCCGCCCGAAAGCCATTGTGACGTTCAGCGGCCACTTTGAAGCTGGGGAGATTCACGGGCCTGGAGTGATTGAAGGTGAGTAGTCGACAAATGGGGAGGCATCAAAAGACTGCTTGGCGGGCCGAAGGAATTGGAGTAACTGACATAGCACCACACAGTCAACGTCAAAGATGGGACCTACATCCAAGTGAGCAAATATAACGACATCACGAACGTTAGTCAAGTTCCAGCTCTAACTCGTGACTTGAAACACCCCAGCACGACTTCGTCAACGACTTCCATGATTCCCAACCATTCGTCTACAAGTACGATTGGCCGCATCAGGACGCACCCGACCTCGCCGTTGAAGTTTGGAAGCACCTAGTCAAGTCGGGAGTCAAGGCTAAGCGCGTGGAGCGCGGCGTTGACCATGGCGTCTGGGTCCCCTTCAAGCTCATGTTCCCGCCAGAGAAGCCCCTGGATATCCCTGTGATCCAGGTGTCTACCTACCACGGCTACGACCTCGAGAGCCAGATCCATCTGGGAGAGATCTTCGAGTCCCTGCGGTATGTGATTTGGGCTTAGTGATTGGCCTCGAACCTTGCTGACCAGTCGGTTACTAGACATGAGGGGTACCTCATCGTAGGCTCCGGGATGGCTGTGCATTCATTCCCCTCTATCGGGGAGATACAAAGGGCGAAGACCGAAGAGGAGAGGGAGGCCGTTCGAGCAAAGGTTCTCACTGAGTCAAGAACTTTCGATACGCATCTGAGAAGCGCTGTTCAGCAACAGGATGCCGGGGCAAGGAGGAAGGCGTTGCTCGAGTTGGAATCTCTCCCCGAATTCAAGCGATCCCATCCGACTGTCGAGGTAAGTTCATATCCAAAGTCTTATCGGCACGCACATTGTCATCTAATTTGGCCGGGTATCAGCATTTCACTCCGCTCCTCGTAGCGGCTGGCGCAGCGGGAGACTCGAAGGCGGAGGCAGTGGGAATCGATGTCGTGGAGCCTGGAATGTCGTACCTGAACCTGCGCTTCAGCTAGTTGGGGGGTCAGAGTCATTTTGAGCCGACCTGTGTTGGAGGAAACTGTCCGAGAGGGAAACAATGTGCTTTCGCAGCAATAGTGTCGTCTCATCATTTCACCGGATCTACTTTCTCTCCCATTTCATTCCCGCCCCCCTCCTCATGCTTCTTCCACCCCAGTTCCTTTCCGTCCTATAGGTCATCACTCAGCCTCAGGCGGACACGGCGAGCCATCCAGCTCCGGATCAGTAGCCGTGGTAACAACACTCGTACCAGACGCCCCACCGCTGCAGTATTGCGTGCAGCCGTTCAGCTCACCATCGCCGCCTTGGATCTTCAGCACCGTGCTGAACCCTGAATTCCCCTTGGTCGAGTCACACGACGCAGTGTACTGCGCTTTGCTTGCGCCGGTAGCACTGCATGTCCCCTTGCTGTTTCCGAGAGTGGACGGGTACTCGATGCTGAACACGGGCTTGCCCTCGGCGATGTACGGCTGGAAATCGCTGCAGAAGCTTGAGTCCCCGCCGCCGTTGAGTGACTTGCAGTCCTCGAGCACGGCAAAGTCGAGAACCCCGCTGAGCTTGTCTACGAGCTCCGGCGCGTTCTTTTGTCCGATCAACATAGTGAAACCGCGCTTAGTGGTCAGGCCGTGGGCGTGTGTGGCAAGTTCAGTGACGAAGGTAACGTAGTCGTCTTCTGTGAGGCTCCAGTTGGTGTTGTTCTCGCCGTCCTCGTCGTTGAGGTAGCCGTCGATGTTGTCTGGGTCGACGCCATCGCACCCCAACTGGTTGGCAAGGGTGATGCGCTTCTTAACCAAATCACGGGCAGTTTGGTTCTTGATGTTGATCCAACGCTCATCGTCAAACTCGGATGAGTTTGGGTCGTAAGTATTTCCAAGGAGGCCACTCTTTGCCCACGTCGACTCGTAGTCACAGTCGCTCACCTGAGCAAGCCCTGCATTGAAGTAGCAGATGAGGATGGCATTAGGGTTTTTGGACTAGGGCACAACTTAGCATCTCAATGGAGAGCCTATCAACACAAAGACATACGTGAAGATAGTCGACGATTCCCGGGGTACGGGCGACGTGGTAGAGGTCAAGATCCCAGACAACTGCATCCGTGGGCTGGATGGCCGCTTCTATGTTGATGGTGTTTTGAATGACGATTTGCCACTTGACTCCAATCTGGAAGTTGGGAGGGACGTTCAATTTGGCTAAAGCCCTCTGGAGAGACAGGGCAGTGGCGAGAAGGGCGGCGTGCTTCATGTTGAGAAAGGCCAAAAGGTCCGCTGGATGAAGGCTTGCGTTGAGCGATGTGGGCAGGTAATTGGGGGTGAAGAATGTGGAAAGAAACCCCGGCGATGAACAGTAGATACTTATACACATGAAAACACTACCTAGATATTGAAACGACCTCAATACCATCTGATCCGGGTGGCTATTCCCCAGGCCTTGACACCCCAGTGTGGGATGTCGTGGCTTGTTTCACAAACTGAAGGAGCCGAACTTACGGATCCTTCAACCAGGTTCAAGACGACTAAAGCGCTTGGCGACGGCACTGGAATTTGGTTCCTGATTTGCCGCACACGATCGGCTTACGCCGTGGAACTGATAATCGCCCAGTCGGAAGCAGAGGACGGATTACAAGATCTCGAATAACCCCCAACTCCTTTAGCCCATCCTCGTGGTGCGGGTAGCGAGCAAGTGAAAAGCTCCATGGTTGAACACAACGGCGAGTCTTTCCAGCACGTTCAGTGATTAAATTTGATGTGTAACTAATTATCTTTCTCACCTCAAAATCGGAGAGTCTCCCCCGCCGCTACCGCGCCACTTCCGCATCATTTGGGGCGAGTCTCTTTTTCTGGGATGGGCTGAATCCTCCAGCCCAGTGCCGAAAACAGGGGCGCGGACTTGAGACTAACAACGGCGCAAAGGGGTTCAGGGCCATTTTCATCGACCTCGACATCCATATATGGCATTGTCGTGCCTTTTTCTGTTTTTAGTGGAGTGAGATCAGATACCCAAAATCCACGAATTTCGGGCATCCTCCACCGGACGGGGCGTGCTCAGCTTAACTGAGCTTCGGCATGATCATCTCCCTCCCACTCCCTGATTATTACGCCTTATCTAGCGCCACGGCATCTTGAATCATGTTTGTGCATCTCAAATTAGGAGTTCAGCTAGCAAAGTAACATTGCTCTGGTACCAGCCTGTTCATTGCTGCGAAACATCGCTTTTCATATTACAAGACCCCAGATTAACATCTTCCACCTATTATACTCCTTACAGTTTGGTCAACTCTGGTGTCCCTTCTGCCCGCGGCAGGGAGAACTTGGTCTCGATAAAGACCTTCTGAATGTTGTCCTCCCTGGCGTTGAACTTGTAGTAGACCTTGTCGATATCCTCGATGCGGAAGCGGTGCGAGAGCATCTGTGTGGGATCCAGCGCTCCAGTCTGAATCTTGTGTAGCAACCCTTCCCAGTACTTCATCACAGGGGCTTGCCCATTGCCGATGAGCCGAATCCCACGTTCCATCAGAGATCCAATGTTGAAGTGGTTGGTCTGGGCAAGAGTCAGCATGTGTAAAGGGGACAGAGGCCATGCAAGGCCATGGAAACGTTGCCGCTTACATATCCAACGTAAACACCGGTCACGCCCGCGCGCCCGTAGTTCCTCACGCCTTCAATCATCTCGTTCAGGATCTCGCTCGTGTCTGTCTCAGTGCCAAGCGACATCTCGAGCCAGTGCAGCCACCCCTTGGCGTACTCGCCAGCAGCGCACTCGATGGCCACATCAGGACCGCGTCCGCCACACATCTCCTTGAGCTTGCTAACGACTGTTTCCTTGTTGGTGACGCCGAAGCTGAGCTTCTTGTAGTCGATCACCTCGAGCTTATCCTTGTGCTCGGCTGGCCAGCGCTGCTTGATGGCGGAAATTCGGGGTTCCGTGTCCACAAAGATGACCTTGCTCGCTCCCTCGCCGACGGCAAAAACTCCGGCCATTTGACCAACGGGTCCGGCACCAAAGATGGCCACCTGATCGTTCGGGTAGACAGCTGTGTCTTTGACGGCGTTGTACGCAGTGGGGAGGACGTCGGACAGATACAGGGCTGGCCATGTCAGACTGACTCAACATCAACAGAGGCGGGTAAAACATACCTTTCTCATCGGGCACATCATCTGGAATCTCCAAGAGATTGGCATCCGCAATCGGGACACGCACATACTCTGCCTGCCCTCCAGCAAACCCGCCCGTAAAGTGCGAGTATCCAAAGAAACCGGCGGACTGGGCGCCGTACATGGCCTTGGCGGTTGTGTTGGAGTTAGTCTTCTCACATTGAGATGAGAGCTTCTGCTTGCAGTAAAAGCACTGTCGAGACGGGTTGTTAGCGATCACAAGACACGCAGCGAAAAGGGGGCAGTAGTTGTCAGATCTTACCTCTCCACATGTGATCTGGAACGCAGCGACGTATCGCTTGCCGATTTTGATCTTCTTCACCGCCGGGCCAACTTGTTCAACGATGCCGCAAAACTCGTGCCCGAGAATGTCTCCCTTCTGCATCTGGATGACCGCTCCTGTTGAGAAGTTAGCACCTGAAGCATTGGTTACAATCTGCCAGTTTCATACCATGCAGCAGATGAAGGTCACTCCCGCACACAGTGGACCCGGTAACCTTCAAGATGACATCTCCATCTTCGAGGATTCGGGGCTTGGGAACATCCACTATTGCATCCGTTAGTACTCAATGACAGTACCTATCACTCGTGCAAAAGGAAGACGACGACGAGGCTCAAAACCACATACCGACTGCGACCTTCTGCTTTCCCTGCCACACCAAAGCTTTCATTGTTTCATTCGGATCGCCTACTCCTTCGTAGTTGGATACATCCTGCTTGATGTACTCTTTCTGGTGGCCGATGACCTTTTCGGCCAAGTAGGCTGCTTGAGATGTTGCCATGATATCTAGCTGTTGGTTGGATGAATGCTTGAGATTTCACGGCTAGTGTGAGGAACTCGCCTTCTGTTGGTGTCGGACGGTAGGTTGGCATGGTATGGCTCAAGGTTTTATAAGCGGTAATGACCATCTTTGTTCCCCTCCTTGCGAGACCCTGTAAAATGCTCAAGTGGGGCGACGTCATGGTATAATCTGGTTCACCTGGACACCGTCATCAACGTCAGAACGCCTCCATTTGCAATTCCATTGGGTGCCTGATCAGATAGAGCGGAGAGCAGATGAATGGGCATGACGGTGTGCGTGTCATAGGCGGATGAACCCGCGCGGCTAGATGCTTGGTATGTTCTGGGCCATGGCCACTTCAGATCAGTTGCGGTCCGGAAAACCTGTTTCGACTTTCAAATATGGAGCAATTTCGGATTGTCAACTTGAAGCTCCTGAGGAGCGAGGCAGCTCCAGGCTTTGACCCGCTTTGAAAACGACAACTCTCCGACTTTCACTTAGAGCTATCATAGCCCATTTTGTCAGCAACTGGTTGTCTACTCTGAGCCAATTGAGCATCACTGAAGGCCATTGTTAGGCCCCGTAAACTGTGAAATTGATGGCGTTTTGAATTCTCAGAAGAATCCAATGACGTCATGGAAAAGAGTTTGGTGTCACATCGCGAGACAATAAGATGTGGGATTCAACCGGACCGGCCCACAATTCTCACCCACACCGTTGCCGAGTTATCCATTACGAGCCTGGTGAGCCTAGTGGTACTGTGCGGTAATGTCTCTTTGCGGTGATTTCACTCGATGTGCGAAGGCGACTTTTGAGTGCCTGATGTAAGGAGACATTTTGTGTGTCTTGAAAAGTACGCTTGCTTCAGTCAGGTATCGTCAGCTGATATCTAACTACCTGAGAACGCGTTGCTAGCGTTGGCGTTGGACTTGGGTGAGTTTAATGTGAAAGACTGTCTCTGCCGCCTCAGTTGCCGAATACCCTCTTGAAGGACGGCGGGGAAACAGCCATACAATTACTCCAGGTGCGAGGTCTACGTTCTGGCTTTTAACCTCCTATTAAGATCTTCTTGCGTAGGTACGGTAATGAAAAGCTGTAACATGCTCCAAACCCAGTGTGACAGCTAGCCTAGAAACATTCTCTTCTAGAAGGGCTGACCAAGCAATGTTACACGTCTCGGGTGCTTGGACTATCACGAGTTCGGACTTTCTCGCTGGTGGTCGGATAATTACCGAGGTGGTGGCCCTCCCGGCTCATTTGCGGCTGCATGAGCCTCTAATCCGTCTCGCCGGATGGCTACCATCGATAAGTGCCGGCATTATCAGTCACGAGCCAGGATACTCGCGGGATATTGAGAGTAATTGTGTGATGGGCACGCCATCCAACCACTTTGCTTCCCGGTAAAGTGTGGAACTGGGCGTAGTTCTTGGTCACGCTGCCCATGGGACGTTGATTGAATTGATCAGCTACGTACCTGATATCACTTGAGCATAAAAGGCATGACGGCGCTTCTCAAAGCTGTCAACCTTGCCTACCTCAGAGAGAGCCCACTGTGAAGGTTTTAACCTTCAACATGAAGACCATCAGGCCTGCCCTCGGTACGATAATTTTAGGTCTGCTACTTGTCTTCTACCAAGAAGTGTACGGCCTTACAAACGCGTGTTCAAAGTTTGTCACAGCGAAGTCTGGAGACACATGCTCTTCGATAGCGATTTCTGCCGGCATTGGTGTCGCTGACTTCCTTCGCGACAACCCATCCGTGAGCAGCTGCGACTCACTCAGCGTGGGTAGCACATATTGTGTTGACCCTACGGCACTGCAAATCAGCCCAGAAGGACAATGTGGCGGCAATTTCACATGTCTCGGGTCCAAGTATGGACAGTGTTGCTCGGAGCACGGTTGGTAGGGATCAGAACACCCGTTGCCTGCTAGTGGAGCAAGCATCTGACAGATTATCAGGTGTGGAAGCTCGAGTGACCACTGCGGAGCTGGCTGTAATCCAGCCTTTGGTGACTGCTCGGCTCCAAGTTCGAGCTCGCTACCGCCAACAAGCGAGCCACTGAGCTGCCCTCCGAGTGTTGTGCCGTCCTGCCCGGACCCAGGAAGCGTGCGCTCCACGGTCCTCATCACAGAGACGGTTCATAAAACCATTACAGATGCCAGTCTTGTGACGCTGAGGACAACAAACACCATTCTCGCAACATCACTCATCACTTGGACTTCAACCTCGACCTTGACTTCGACGGCCACTTTGACTTCGACGGCCACATTGACTTCGACGGCCACCTTGACTTCGACGGCCACCTTGACTTCGACCACCATCTCAACTTCGACCGCCATCTTGACTTCGATCACCAGCTCGACTTCAATCGCTACCTTGACTTCGATTACCACATCGACTTCGATTGCCACCTTGACTTCGACGGCCATCTCCACTTCGACTGCCACCTTAACATCGACCGTCACTTCGACCCAGAGTGTGCAGAGGACCGTCACGGTGCTGTTCCGGACTACAAGCACTTTCCTCGAAACCAGCACTCAGACAGTGTTCAAAACCAACACGCTTCCGCCCGAACTCAGCACAGTCACCATCACAGTTACTGTCATCAGTGTCCGGACAAGTTTCATCCCCGTCCCTACAACCTTCACGGCCACGGCGACTGTCGATGGCCCGACAAAGACGGTAACAAGACTCATCATCTCGATATCCTCCTGTCCCTCATTACCAACGGAGACGGCGCGGATTACAAGAACGGTCACGGTGACAGAGAGCGGGGGTGGTGATCCCGATCCGGGTTGGACATGGGGGTGGAGCAGGACAAGACGAACATGGGCGCAAACTCGGACGGTTAACGGACAGGTCGAGGAGGAAGTTGACGTGGAGGTTTACGTCGGTGGTCGGAAGAAAGTGGCTGAGGCTTAGTCTACCTGTGGTCAACTCTTTCCTTGGAATCATCGGTAGCGATCGTGGTGCAAGGAAATATTCATTAATCTAGACCTTAGGTTTGTTGGAATATTAGGTAGTACTAGACATCAAGTCTTCACAATGGAGCTCGGAGAGCATTTTGCGAAGAAATCGCAGGGCTTACTAGTTCCTGCAGCCCTCTATCCAGGACCAGCAGTGGAGGGAGTATTGAAGGCGGACTCGGTTGAAGCTTCGCCACACTCCATCCCCGAATCAGGCTGGTCTGTCTTTGGCTTTGCCTTGCTCTGTCGGTCATTGGCGGCTGGTGGCGGCCACACGGCAAGTCACGAGACGTAGGGCTGAATTGTCGGCAGATTTCTGCCTTGAACCACCGTTCCATGTCATCTCATCTCACCTAAGGTACCTCTTCCACTTCGCACGCACCCTAGAACACCACATGACAACTCGTTCTACCTTGGCTCATACACATCATGGCTTACGCACTTCCCTGGTGCGAGCTATGCAACGGGTTGAAGAAGAAGGACGAGAGCTACGCGCGGATCGCCTTCGATATCGAGCCTGCCCAGCTAGTGCACTCGGCGCGCGTTGGGGGGTGCACTTGCTGTACGGTCATGCTGGCAGCTGTTGAACAATTCGGGTGGGCGGCGTGGAGCAACCCAGGTACAGGTCAGCCGCTCCTTTGGAATCCGGTGGACCAGGTTGCGCGGATATACGCCTACAGCCAATCCAGCGACGAGGAGACGCTCTTCCTCGAATTGTATCCGAAAAATGAAGAGCCGAAACGTACTTTGGAACTTTTTTTTCCAGAGTCAGGAAAGCGTCAGTTCACCCATTCCCACAGCGTGGAGGTTGGTACCAGGTTGGTGCCAGGTTGGATACGCCAGCTGACTGTTATCAGACTCTAAATCTCTCCCTGCGCGCGTGGTACAGCCGCGACCGTCACGGTCAAACCACCCGCTATCCCTGGCTGGGCTTCAATGGGTCCGCATGCGACTGCAGACTTGTCTGGCACAGCATGGCCAATGTCCGCGCGAGCGAGAAGCCGTGCTCCCAAAACGGGTTCTAGAGTTCCGAGAGTCATCGCCAGGTGTGATCGTGGTACGCCTCCGGACACGATCTCACAGCAGAACGAAGAAGAAGTTTGCGGCCCTCAGTTACTGTTGGGGATCACACCAGAAATGCATCACCACGAAGGCGACGCTAAAGGACCATAGAAAAGACATTGCTTGGTCTAAGATCCCACAGACGTTCCGAGACGGCATCCGCTTCTGCCTCGCAATTGGAATCCACCACCTGTGGATCGATGCGTTGTGCATTGTTCAGGACGACCCGGCTGATTGGCAAGTCGAATCCGCGCGAATGGCCGACATCTACCAGAACGCCGAAATTACCCTCGCAGCGACACATTCGAGCTCCAGCTCGGGAGGCTGCTTTCCAGAGCACTATAGCCTGGTTGCCGAACGTAACCTGTTGTTGCCCGATGAGATCCCGGATCTCTGGCAAGGCATCAGGTTTCGCGAGAAGGCCCGGCATTGGACCATACCACTCCCCAAATCGTCCTCGCAGTCCTACCCCCTCCTCACACGCGGCTGGGCCTTCCAAGAAAGGACCCTGGCTCCCCGTGTGCTGCATTTTTGCAGCGACGAGATGATTTGGGAGTGCAACTCCGTCGCTATCTGCGAGTGCGGCAGCTTGCCTCAGTTGCCTGCCACCGACAGGGCGCGAGCCATGTTTGACGCCATTGCCGAGAGAGGAGTTCTCACCAAGCTCTGGAAGATGAAGACAGGCAACCTGACGCGGTATCCGACAAAGCACAGCAAGAAGCTGGACTGGCGGGTCCAGAAGGATCGATCGATTGCCTCGCAGTGGTGGCATCAGGTAGTTGAGCAGTATTCCTCGCTTCTCTTGTCCAAAGAGACGGACCGTCTCCCGGCTCTCTCGGGCATCGCCGCCAGAGCCAAGCCTCATCTCGGACAGTACCTCGCAGGGCTGTGGAGCAGCACCTTTGCGTCGGACCTCCTCTGGAGGGCAAAGCAGCTGGAAGTCGGAGTCGGGACCACGGCCACGCCTCAAGGTCCTTCATGGTCCTGGGCGTCGCGCGGAGGTGCGATTCGCTATTGGAATGACCTCCTGTGGGTCGATGGCTGGCTTACGCAGATGCTCATTTTCCAATCCAAGTCTGTGAAACCCGCGGGACGGAACCCGTTTGGTGAGGTGGCGCCAGGTAGCGAGATCGTCATCGAAGGCCATCTTTTTCCGGCAATTGTGCAGTATGTGTGGAGGTGGATCTCGTTGCCTGGAAGGGACCGGTGCAAGGAGCACGATCCGCTCAATTACTTGATTGATTTCGGTCTCGAACTGCCGCTCCTCGCGGACTACGTGCTGAGCGAGGAAGGTTCCTACCACGTACCCGATGGCACAGCGGTGAGAATGCTGCTAGTACATCCGAACGTATGTCTCGTCTTGATGCCGTTTGAGGGTGTTTCGGCTCTTTTGCCAACATATCGGCGCATTGGCATTGTGAAAGAGTCCGCAGCATTGTATGAAGTTTCTGAATACGAGGGTGAAGGTTTTGAGGGCCGGATGCTTGGGTCAAGAAAGGAGCGTATCAGAATAGTTTGAAGGAGCAATTATTGGAAATGACCGTTGTAATCAGCCACCGGCGGTATCTTCGCAACTCCTCAGTAGCCTTCCGTCGTTGCTTATCAACATGTATAAGGTAAGGTACCTGCATACCTAGGTACCAGCTGCAGTTGCGGTAGAAGTAGTTCAAGGGTTGGGCCGATGATTAAGGGTACCTAGGTACCTAAGTACCTACCAAGGTACCTTGAATGGCTAGGTACCTGTAGTTACCTAGAGAATAAGGTAACAATGGCGGAGACTGAACCTCGGGTACCGAGATATGGAGGGAAACATATCCACCACGACCCACGGTGGCTTCTATTCAAAGAACTCGACCTGTTCCAGCCTCAAAGCCTGATGGTCCAGATATTGCTGCGCTTGAAGCTTGAACGCGTCAAGATCACTCCTGACATAGAACCGATGCGCCCAGTCACCCGACCTCGCAATCCCAACCCACCTGCGCTGGCCAGCCTCCACGTAGGTAGTGAAGTACGACAGCCTCTTCCCCTCGGAGTCAAACAACCTCTGTACCTCTGTCGTGAACTCCCCCAGACTGTTGCTAATCCACCAGTGATTCGCCCAGGTCGCTTCACCCTGCGTAATTCCCAGCCAGAACCGCGTGGTGCCCTGCAGCCAGGTGGTGACGTTGATCAGCCGCTGGCCCTGGTTGTCGAACAGGCTCTGCGCCTCGGCTGAGAAGGCCGCGAGGTTGTCGTGGACGATGAGCCGGTTGGCCCACGTCCCGGCGCGGGAGATGCCGACAAACTTCTGCGCTCCGCCCTCGAGGAACGTGTGTGCCCAGGCCAGGCGCAGACCTTTTGTGTCGAAGAGTGTTTGGATTTGCTGCTCGAAGCTTGCCAAGTCGTTGCTCACCCACCACTGGTTTGCCCAGGTCCCTTCGCGTGCCACCCCAGCCCATCGGCGCTGTCCATTCTCCACATAAGTGGTCACGGAGATTAGGCGCAAGCCCTTGTGGTCGAAGAGGTCTTGAGCGGTCGCTGAGAAGGTGGCGAGGTCCGAGCTCAGAATGAGTTGAGACTCCCAGTCGCCGCTGATGGAGAAGCCGGCAGCGGGGCAGGGGAAACCAGGGACGGTACTGCCGGCGGGCCAGATGGCGACGACGTCCTTGGGAATGCCTTGCTTGTTGAGCTTATACCACGGACCGGTGTTGGATGGGGGCGCCGTAATCAAGGTCTTGTCAATGACCCAGGCGTCTCGGAACGGCAGGGGGCGCAGAGCAATGTCAGACGCGCGCTCGGCTTCGATGTGTGTGTGGGGGTTGGTCGAGTTGCCCGAGTTACCTGCGCGCCCCAACTCCTGGCCCTCGAGCACCTGCGCGCCGGCCTGCTTCAGGGCCGCCGGGATGGAGTCCTTCCGGAAGTGGCAGTACCGAATGACTTCGGTCCCGTGGCGCACGAGGATGTTGTTCCCCGTGCCTGGGTTAGTCGTCGGCGTCGGAAACTTGCCCAGCTCCGTGTTCTCGTCCAAGGTGTCGAACCAAGAGACAACGGTACCGTCCGCCGCCGCCCTCACCGGCTTGCCCCAGATGCGATAGTCCGCGTTCTTCTTGCCGTCGGTGCCAGGGAGTATCTCAGACCACGCGTGAGTCGACTGGTCCCAGCCGACAGCGCCGATGTCGTGGGCAAAGATCTGCGTGCCGCCGGTTCCGCCGTTTGCCCAGTGGACAGCAGACGTTTGCATGTACTCAGTGGCGCGGAGGTCGCCGGCGGCGAAGATAAAACGGTAGGCATCTCCGGCAACTGGGCTCTTGTGGGACGCCAGGGGCAGTGTCAGGGTAGCCGGGTCAGCGAAGTCCTTCGCGGTGATGTCGATCCGGATTTGAGTAGGTGGGGTGCCGGTGAGATAGATGGTATTGCTCAGGCCGCCAGCGATTGCTCCGTTGGACCAGAACAAGCCCGTTCCGGCTGCCAAATTAAGGGAGCTGTCGAGGTTGACATCTTTCATAGTCGAAGCCGGCTGGATAGAGCCGGGGAAACTGAACTTGATGCCTGTCACATTCACCGCGGTGGCGCCGGTATTATCAAGACGGAGGCGAAGAACAATTTTGGCCCCTGTTACTCCTCCTGACTGATCTGCTCCGAGAGGCAAATACTCGGCCTTGCCGGCCTCAAAGGGCTCAACAGCGATCTTGATATTGGGTGGTGCCATGGTTGTTACCTGGTCACGGGCGTTGCGCTGATGTGGACTTGTGTGTGCTGGATTCGGTATTGGGATTGGTGCTGAAATTATCGGAAATTGGAGAGAGGTCAGACTCTTCTTGCCCTTTAAATATGTAGGTAGGGATGGATTGAGTCATCTGCCTTAGCAGCCTAGCATGCCGATAAAAGGGACAGCTCCCATGTCCGATGGTCTAGCCTGAGACCCGCACGGCTGAAGGTTTAAGCCAAGCAAGGGTGTAGTTCCAGAACTTGTGCCGTAATACACGTTTTCCAAGTGATTGCACATAGCCACAACGTCCGTCTGCTGTTTTTTATTCCAGTCTCCATCGGGTTTGAGAGAGCCAAGTTATCCCGAGTTTGCTTACGACTGTTCTAACGTGCATGATAAGCGAGCGAGACAGATAAGCGAGCGAGACACTCTCTACCACTCTATAATAACGATCCTAAATTGTAATACAACAAGACTATCAA
>FTCU01000245.1_pt1 | contig 25349 bp, 21 predicted proteins | sample 1639521 | NCBI WGS metagenome assembly FTCU01 (sample SAMEA3914864, study PRJEB12502) | metagenome | biome: forest; material: soil | place: USA | collected 2012-03-12 | depth 0.3 m
GCCTTCATCATCACCCCCATCTGCTTCACCATTGCCGCCGTCATATGGTTCTTCATTAGCGAGCTCGACTTCCGCCGCAAGCAGCAGCAACAATCCAGCCGGTCCCGCGTCAAGCTGAGCTACTGGAGGGCGGCGTTCAGCGGCATCTTCCTCTTTGGCGAGTCCGTTTGGGTCGGCGCCAAGATTCTTTTCACTTCGCGCAAGTTCATCTGGCTCGTGCCGGGCTACTCGGTTGCCCTGTACGCCCACCGCTATCTCGAAAACAACATCGCGCCTCAGATCGCCCGCCGCTACATGGGCAACTCGGCCTGGGCCCAGATCATGGTCGGCGGCTCCAACCTCGGCGAACTGCTCGGTGCCTTCTCGGTGCTGCTCTTCACCAACGCCATCCAGACGCCCATGCCCTGGTTGCGCCTGGACGCTTTAATGCTGCTCATCGTGTGGTACATCCCCTTCTGGTACCCGCCGGCGGACCAGGTCGGCCAAGCTTGGATCGTCGCCGCCACTTTCGCCCCGATCTCGTACGGCTGGGCGTCGGGTGATGTCTCATTGGCCGCTTACATCCAGGCCTCCCTGGCCCGCATCGAGTCGCAGAACAAGAACGTGTCGGCCCTCGGCGCCGTCATGGCTTTCCTCTATTCTTTCTACATTGTCACGTACGCCGTCCTCGGCACCCTCCTCGGCCGGTACCTCGACGGCGTCTACAACCGCAGCGGCGGCATGGCCGGCGGCCAGGTCCGCACCGGGTTGGTGTACACAACGGGCGTGCAGATGTCGGTCATTTCGTTGCTGGTGTTTTCGTCGACGTTTGTGCCCAAGGGCGCGTTCTCGCTCAACCCCAAGATGATCTCGGAGGAGTCGCTCGACGAGGATGACCACATCGAGATCGAGGAGCAACGACCGGGGCCTGAAGAGGCGCACAACTTGGAGGTCGGGTTCAAGAAGACCAGGAGTTACTGCAGCAGTGAGGACGGGTCCGAGCCGAGGGTGGAAAAGAAGATTAGCGAGATGTTGTAAGGCGATCAAAGCAGTGGGACCACATCTGTATATATTATGTTCGGTTTTTTTGGGGGAGGGTCATTTACATTCACGCATGGTACATATCAGGCAGGGCATCGCAAGGCGTCGGGGGTTTGGGGTGGTATTAATTCAACTTCGGCATGGCTCTCTCAGCCCCTTTCCACTTCCTCCCGCGTGCCATCTCCTGCTTCTCCCCGAAGAAACCATCCCGTCCCTTCCTCCCCAACCGCGTTTCGGATTCCGTCTCTGTTCTTCACGGCGCTGCCACAACCCTCCCCGTGCCATACTGGATGTTGAACACGGTGTCCGGCAGCCGACCCTCGCTCACGCCCAGCATGTGCGAGCAAGAAGCCTGGTTGCTGACCGAGAGGTTCAGGGAGCACTGCTCGTCATAGCCCCAATGACAGACTGGGTCCTGGATATTAAACAGGCGGTAGTTGCGCGCCACCCAGCTGTTGGGCTGGCCGAGACAGCTGGCGACAAAGTTCATGCTGTTGGACGCCGAGAGCGCGAGGCCGCCCGCGCGGAGGTGCTGCACGCAGTTGTCGGCCGCGACGTCCTGCACGTCCATGTCGACGGCGCCGCCCGTGATGGGGTGCTGCGTGGCCGACTCGCCCGAGACGAGGTAGTTGTACGCGTCGTACGAGATGTCGTACGCGCCCCCGGACTGGTCGATGCGCAGGAGCTCGAGGGAGCGGCCGCCGTACGAGACCCGCACGCAAATGTTGTCGCAGTCGATGGCTTGTGGCCAGTAGGCGACGCGGTTGGTGTTGATCTTGCACCCGAGCACGCCAACCGAGGACGAGTACATGTCGTGCGGCGTCATGGCGTGGGTCTCACCAGTTACGGTGGCCGCGAGAAGGCCGAGGAGGAGAGTGAGGGTGATGTGAGTGAACATGTTGGCGTCGTGTGGTGATGAGCGTTGCGAGATGGCGGTTGCTTGGGGCTGTTATGGTAACTTTTCAAGTGAGCCGCGATTTGGAGGGTTGGTTCTTGGTGCGGAAATAGAGTTGTTTATATAGAGCTGAATCGAGGAATCGATCCCAAGTCACTTAGCAAGATATCATGCGGCTCTAATTAATGCGTTGTTTGCTTCCCACAAGGGACCTGCGGACCAAATGGGTCAGTTGGCGGTGATGATCATGCGAAGCGGAGGCGTGAACCTACAGGTTTTGTTGTTGGCGGTCGTCTCAACGGGCATGTACGCGTCTAGTTGGGATCGTCGAGACAGAAACCGGAAACCGGAAACCGCCACCTGTGTCGCTGGTGTGCTTCAGTTGCAACCCACTCGGCCGTAACTCCCGTAGGAGTATTTCAGGTGCAGGTGCCTACCGGGGCCCATTGTGATATTCAACTTGGCTCCAACACAATTTCCTTCCGGTGGTCAATATCTTGAGACATAGTCTCGCAGTGGACATGCAATGGGATAAACTCCTCCTTTGCGGAACTACCGCGGCGGTGCCAGTCCTTGGACATCAGAGATAATGCAATTGAGTGACCCAAATCCTGGAGACCTTGTGATTCAACTTGAGGTTGGGATTGTGGTCTTGCCTTTTCTCATATCATTTGTAAAATGCCTGCCGGCTCGCGTTTTCCGCAAGAAAACGGTGCGCTGTCATGACGGACGCTTCTGAAAGGAAGTCGGAGCTGCTGTGGCATTGAATGAGACGGAACGCCACAGGCAAGCAGGGCCAGCAGCTGCTACTTGGGGCATCTTCAGGAATGCACATTGGAGATCTTTCCATTGACCAGTCCAGGGTTTGTGCAGCGTAGGCATGCAGTTTGTCAAACTCGGGATCGAAATACATGGCTGCTATATATGCGGTTTGCCCACAACAGGGGGCTGACATGAAGTTTGCGACCCCAACCTTCTGCAACAAACAAAAAACTGGAAAATGGCAAAACCTGCTTTCCAAACCCATCCTCAACGACCAACAGCTGGTTGCCTAGACATTGCTCTGGGCAGCCTCCACGAAAATGACGCCGTCGATGGCCATCCGTCCAGCCGTCGACTGGACGACCTCGAAAGTGACAGACGCGGTGGTGACACCGGCCGGGGCCGTCCAGAAGTACTGGTTCGGAGCAAACCACAGAATACCCTGGTTGGCGTCACCGGGGTCCCGGGTCATGACGGGAATGTTGTTGATCTTGACGCCGATGAAGCCCATCCCACGGGCAGTGAAGTAGGCGGTAAAGGCGAGCATGTAAGTCTTTCCAGGCGTGACGGGGACGGCGGGGCTAATCAGGCGGGCACTAACACCCAGCTCCTGGTTCGCCGGGTTGGGGCTCGACGCCGAATAGGCCTGCCAGGCGTTGCCAAAGTTGCCGATGCCTTGGTTGACCGGGATGAGACTCGCCGCATTGGACACTCCAGCCACGCATCCCGGATCCGGCACTTGCTGGGTCCATGCACCGAGCCCGCACTCGAACTCGCCATCTGGCATGATGCCCACGGGAGGAGTCGAGCCGCAGAAGGCCGACAGGGGCTCAAAGGAGATGGTATCGAGGCGGCCTGCTGGCCCGTACCACTCAAGGGTGAGATTTGCGGATGTCATGCCGGGCGGGCAGGTCCACGGGTGCTGGATGAAATTCCACTGGTACGCCGGGTAGTCGTAGACGTCGGTGGTCCGCAGACCGTTGCCGTTGATCATGAGGCCGATGAAGCCGCTCGAGGAGCGGTCCACCCACACGCCGTACGTGATCTTGTACGCGACACCTGGGGTGACGCCGACGGGGGTGTAGGTGATGCGGCCCGCGCTGCAGGAGTTCCTGCACACCGAGTAGCCGACGTAGGCGCCCTGGACCGAGTTCTTGCCTGTCAGGCCCGGAGTCTGGACGGCAATAGCAAAACCCGAGTCGACAGTCGACGTGGCCCAGGAGCCAAACCCTCCGCATTCGAAGTCGCCATAGGCAAGGCCGCCGTTGCTGGGGGTCGGCGTGCAGGTCGACGTGGTCGTGGCGGTGGCCAGGGTGGTGGCAGGGGCACAAGTTGGGCCGCACTTGCAAGCCGAGATGTAGCGGTCCGCCGTGGTTCCGCACGCCGCCGTGGCCCTGGTTGGGTAGTCGGTGGCCGTCACGCCGTTGGCGGTGATGGTGGCGCAGAAGGCGGATGCGACCGAGACGGCCGAAGGGGACGGGCAGGGGAAGAGGGCCCGGTAGCAACTGGAATGTTGTGTGTGATTAGTGGTGGGCTGAAAACTGGACTATTGGTATTCTCTCGAGACCTACTTGTCGGCGGCACAGGCATCAACCGCCTGGAAGGAAAAGAAGGCTGCCAAGGCAACCAGCTGCGACTTCAAGGACACCATGGTGAAGAGCGGACGAGCAGCCAGTCTGGGGTTTTTCGTTGACAAACAACCGGTGAGACTGGTCGACGCTTTCTTGTCATTCTCGACATTGTGCCTTCGTATAAGTACCCCACGAGGTCAAGGGTGCAGCAACAACGTTATCAGCCACGATGCATCACTGCGACGTGGGGTGAGGCGGAACCAGGAGGCTTGCAGATACGACGACGCTGCCGTTGTCTTTGGGTTTAGTTTCCTGGTTGGCATCACATATATTGGACGCCAGGCGCGAGCTGCCTCTCGCATTTGTACTAGCTGCCAGGGGCGGCTGAGCCCCGAAGCCCCTGCGCGCTCAGGTGTCCGCACTAGTTGCCCTGTGTGGCATGGCGTTTCGGCTGGTTCCGTTCAACAGTCACATCAAAGTTCCTGCCAAGAAGAACCTGCAGGGAAAAAAAAAGGCTGGCCCTGGAACAGCGTCCCATCCGATGTCCTGGCTCTCCAGCAAAGACAGGTACGTGGCGCACACGGAGTTAAGAAGTGGCTTGCCCGAGCTCGCCCGGTTCTAAATATATATCAGAGAGCACATGTTGGGCCTCAAGCTGAGCCTGTGGCACACCGCAACCCGCTGGGTATTGGTCCCATCCTACCGGCCCCCTCCACGTGGAGGGACCAGCGGTGCGTCCCGGGGACTAGTGGATCACAACCCGGTCGACGCAAAGCCCCATTCTTGGCAGGAACGAGCCAACAAACGAGCAGACTGGTCAGGAGTGGGAGTTTTGATGGCTGTGATTGCTGGTCTCCGGCATTGACTTGTGGCCAAGCTGAACGACTAGTTACGGTGAGGACTCTGCGCAACGAGCGCCGGCAGTCAAACCTGCTTGGCCAGCATTCCTTCTCAGAACGTCCAAGACGGTCTCCCTCTGCCCGGGGTACGCAAAATCAATGTCCCTCCCCTCACATGTCCCAGCTACCACCTCTCCTTCTGCCGCCCAAACAGCATCAACATGCTCCTCAGCGTCGAGCTTCACTCCCGGTGCCTTCGCCCCATCCAACAGGACGAGAAAGGTGATCTTCCTCCATTTTGTCTCCTTGCTCCCGTCAAACTCGAGCGTGTCCACCACCTCTGCCACATGCCGGACAGCAATTCCTGTCTCTTCCCTGACTTCGCGTTCGAGGGCGTGCAAGATGGTCGCGTCGGTCAGATCCACACCGCCGCCGGGGCATTCCCATTTGAGCGGGAAGCCGTCGTGCGGTGCGCGCTGGATGAGGAGGACGCGGTTGTTTTGGACAATGAGTGCGCTTGTGATGAGGCCTGTGAGAGTTGGATGCGCCGCGAGATATGTCGCCGGTGAGGTGTTGTATGCGGCGAGAGATGGGGAGAAAGTGAATGCGGGAGTGGCGGCGGTGGAAGACATATCCTTCGTCGGCAATGTTGTCTTGGATCCGTCGGCTTCAAAGTCTTTCGCAAGACTGACGAGAGGCAAGTTCAGTGACGGGGAGGTTGTTGGTAATTATCTGGTAGGGATAGACTGGTTTGCGGTTGAGCTTGATTTGATTCCTCTTGGCTCCGGGGGTGGACGTTTTGAGGTCATGCCCGAATTTCTCCCCAATTTTTTCTGGTGGATGTCTGCAGCTCCGCGTCAGCCCCTGAATGGTGCTGCCAGAATCCACCACCACGCAATTCCAGGCTGCAGAATTTCCAATTCCCAGCGTCTGCCTGATCCCCTTGCTCGAGTGCGTCAGCGCAAAGCACAACAGGACAGGTCAGCCAGTGAGTGGAGTTGCCTGTCTTTTTTTGCATTTGTTGTTGCCTTGTGCAGACATTCCGGATTTGATGGCCCTTGATTGCCTGGGCGATAATCAATGGTCACAGCACCTGAGAGAGCACGCCAGCAGCAAGGCGAATACCCACCTAAGCAAGTTAGCGTGAAACAAGACACTCATGGTTCTAGCATCAGGGAGTCAGGTACAAGGTAGGTAGGTAAGTATTGTAGTTATCGGCACAAAATCTATCTCACATCACACTCAAATCACCCAGCCCACCTCCAAAGTCGCCGAAAAAGTGCTCGGCCCATGTCTCACATGGGATGCACGCCGCCTGGGATAGCATCGAGCCCTAGTCACGGTCAGAATTTAAATATTAGGCCATGAATGAACCGTACTTACATCCTTCGACCTGCTCTGGGATGGTCTGCTGCTTCTGGCAAGCCGTGGCCTCCTCGGCGGTCTGCGTCTTGAGCTCCGAGCACCGGTCCCCCGAGCAACGGGCATCCAGGGCGCGTTGCAGGGAGTCGCCCTTCCACCCGAAGATGTAGTCGCCATGTTGGCCAAATCCGGTACTGCATCAGAGTCAGCACCGCCGAGGGCACAGGGGGTTGGCCGGACTTACGCATCGCCCATGGAGTAGACCAACGGCTGTCCCGACTCAGGCCAGATTGATGGGTCGTTGAACTCTCTCGTATCCCACATCACCTCGTACATGAGTTGCGGAAGACGAACAGGATGGGTGGATGGACAGGTGCCGGTTGACTCGAAGGTGCCGCTGCTGGGGTACGCCACATGGCTCTTGTGATCGGGGCTGTCGACATTCTTGCCGTCCCAGCAACTGCAAGCCCGCATCAGGTCGGTCTCAATTCAGTGACTTTGGTGCAAATGTTTCAAAACAATTACTCACGTTGGGAAGGTTATGGTCGTCCGGATACCACCAGGACACGGCTTGGCGGGGAAAGCTGCCGTGTCTTCGCCCGAGCACGGCGCGCCACCGAAGGGGGACTGCGCGATATTATGCTCGCATCGGTGGCATATCTGCTTTTGCATGGCCCTCTGCGTCCGGATGGTTGGGTCTCCCACCAGCATTCGGAAGCCCTGCCTCGTCAGTCGTTGTGCAGCTAGAGGCCGGTCGGTGGACGAATCACGGGTTGCTTACTGGCTTGAATGCGGTAACCTTGGTCTTTCCGTCGTACGGAGGGATGTAATACACCGTCACGCCCTGAGATCCCTTCAACCCCAGGTTCACCATCTGAGGGACCCGCTTGTAGCTCCCATTTCTTGCGCGGAAGTAGATGTTTGCGGTCCAGTAGTTGCTAAAGTCCTCTGAAAAGGTGCAGGTCGTGCAGGTCGACTTCTGTGAAGGATCGTAGTCCACGGGGGTCATGGTAGCGTTGAACGAGTTTCCGCCGACAATTTGATGGACGTGTGTTGACTGCAGCATTCCGGGGTTGACCAGGGGGTCCAGACGTTCGATCACGAGCTGGTTGCACTGGAAACGCATCATGGCGGCTTGGGCAAACTGGCCGGCCGCCTGCCGGGCGCACAGCACCGCCGTCGTGGCGAGGGTCGAAACTTTCATGCTGGCGGTCGGTTTCCAAGTTGAGAATGCGTTGATGTGTTTGTTGTCCAATGAGCCCCCGGAATCGCAGAGCCTCGGCTGAGACAAGGAATAAAAAAAGGGCAGAAGTGCCACGCAGCGCACTGTGGTATCGAGAGAACCAGGTAGACTACTAAACCCTATAACTGTTTGTGGTATTGCAGCCATGCAGGTCTCGGTTGTTCTTGATGGCCCGAGGTATCAGTATCACGGGCTGCCGGTTGATGTTATCTTGTCGGCGAACTGCCGAGTATTGTGCTGCTCCGTGGGTAAATCAGGGGTAAACAACTGGCCAGCGTGTTATTGGACGGCTTGCCACAGACAGTAACTTGGCTGTCAAGGGCAAGTCAACGCAATCTAACCCAATATGCTACCGTCGACTCCATCTCCATTCCGCTTCCAAGATCGTCATTAAAACATGTCAAGAAAGGGCAGGTCGCCACGGTGGACTTCTTGGGGCCCAGACTCCCGAAAACGTCGACCGGGTTTGGCTTCGGGAGGAGAAGGCAGATCCTTCTAGAAGTCTCACTGCTATACGCAGAATAGTAGGTACACTTTTACAGCAACGACCCCGATGGATAGTTGAATACGCGGGAATCACTAAAACACGGATGGATCACGCTGAGAGCAGTCCAAGTTGAGAAGGCGTTGAGAATATATCCCTGATTCAAAGCGACCCAAAACCATGAGACTGATGGTTCTCCAATAACACGATAGTAGAGGACCATTTATGGTGCTCTCGTCTTTTGTTGCGTTGCCAGCCGTGATTGATCTGGGCCGAAGTTGGGATGGACATTGCGAGCTCTTTATATACCTCATAATCTGTGGTGGTCTGCCACAGCAACCCTAACCCTACAACAGGTGATCACACCTGGAAGTCTTCCGTAGTATAGTGGTCAGTATGTGAGCTTGTCATCCAACAACGCTCGAGACCCGGGTTCAATTCCCGGCGGGAGAGATGCTGATATTTTTTCCTCACCTTTATTTTTGTCTCCCGACGATCTCTTTCTATTCATGTCAATTACTCCGTAGCCATACTGCAATCGGGAGTTCCCCATTCCGCGCGCTGCGCACAGATCCCCGGATGTGTGCAGATCGCCAGCCCTGGGTTGAACCATGAACATCCCTTACGCACGAAGTCTCGGACGTCCGATGCATTGCTGGATCAGCGCGTCCGATTCTTGAAGCTCTTGCGAATCGGCATATTCGATGGAATGGCTTCATTTCTGACCCCTTCGTGGAGACATTGTCTGGTTGGATTTTGAATGCAGCACCACTCTTTCACACATCACATGGGAGACTGGCAAGGACGGCAAGGACTTGAATGCTGAAAAATCATGCAGTCCTGGAATGGAGGCCTATCCGGTAATTAGGAGTAACGTTGGCTTGAGTCATTCGTGGTTTCAGCATCTCCTCACCGGAAGATGCCTAGAAAGTGACGTGTTCGGCGTCCAAAGAGCAGCAACGGAAGCCTTGTGGCGGGCATGGTCTCGCACCGATTTCCAGATCGGGAACTGGAGGCTGAGCGGGTGGCCTCACTGAAGCGCTGCACTGCGCTGCAGCTGCGGCTCTCTGGCGGGTCTTCTGGTGGGTGTCGCAGTGATCTTAGTGGCTCCAGCCCCCGGGAAGCTGCCCGAAACGACGTGTCTCAGGCCCCCAGCCCTACCGTCGACGCATGCCAAGGCGGACTGGCTCACGAAACACAGAGGATTGCGTTGATCAGCATGAGCAAAGCAATGTAGGGCAAGAGATGGTGGGATTTTAAAAAGAGAACGGCCCTCCTCCTCGCATGAGAAGAAAAAAAGAGGAGGAAACTCGGGTGCCACCAAAAAGCATTGACTTGAACTTCATCAACATGGCCGAACTTGCCACGCTTTCCATCAAGCATCACCACCCTTGGGATGATGCGGCCGCTCTCACATCCTCGGCCGCCAAGGGGGAGCGCTCCCCCCACATATCCTGCACGCCTCGCACACAAGCCCGCCCCAAGCGGCTCCGAAACGCCGAGTGCCGCGAGCTTCTCTCTCCGCAAAACCCATTCCTCCCAGGCATCCACGTTCACGGCAGCGCATGCCGCTGCGGCGAGATCCAAACCGCCAACGAAGCCGCAGATGCCGTCCTAGCCCAAAAGATTGCCTCCCTCTCCAAATCCATCCTGCTCACCACCGCCCCAATCCCAACCACAAGCATAACCACCAAACCATCGCCACCTAACCACACCCGCCACCGGTCCCCACGCAACGGCATTCTCTCTACCCTTTCCCGCCTCTTCTCGCCGCCGCGAGATACCCATCCAACCCCGCCCTCACCCTCTCCGGCCTTCCAAGCCGACCTCTGCATCGGCGCCGCAGACCTCGACATCGACAAGGTCGCGCGCTACCTCGTCCTCGGGCCCCCGACCCTCCCCGTCAACCATCCCAACCACCTCGGCCTGACGCCCCTCATGGCCGCCGTGCAGTCCCCCGCCGCGGCGGCCCGTCCCAAGGCGCACCTCGAGATGGTGCGGCTCTTGGTGCTGGTGTGCGGGGCGGATGCGGAGGCGACCAGGGTGGATCGGGTGACGGGGCGTGGGGAGAGCGTGCTGAGCATGGCGTGTGTCGCGGGGAGGGTTGGGGTGGTGAGGTTTTTGGTGGCGGCGGGCGGTGGTGGAGGAAGTGTCAATGCGAGGTTGCCTGTTGGGGCGGGGATGGGGAGTCAGGGGAAGGTCGGTGCCGGGAGAGGGCGGACGGCGTTGCATGCTGCTGTTGAGGCGGGGAGGGCCGAGTGTGTTGAGGTGTTGGTGAAGGAGGGAAAGGCGGATGTGAATGCCGTGTTTGAGGTGGAGGCTGTGGACAGGAAGGATGGGCCTGGGGCTGGGTTGAAGGGGTTAAGAGGAAGGACAGGGAGTGTGGGGAGGGAAGGGAAGGGGAAGAGGGGAAGGAATCTTGTCTCGGCGCTGCATCTTGCTCATGGGAGCCAGGCTTGTACCCGGATCTTGTTGAAGGCTGGCGCCAAGGTCGACGTGAGGGACGGGTCTGGACGGACGCCGCTGCATTGGGCCGCCGAGGCTGGCGACTTTGACGTTGTCCGGTTGCTCATTGGTGCCGGCGCGGACATAAACGCTGCTGCAGACGACGGGACTACTCCACTTACCGCTCTGGTAGAGTGTCTTGAGGAGGGGGAAGGACATGGCAAAATCGAGGTATCAAAGCTTCTGTTGCAAGGGGGCGCGGATTTAGGAACCGGGTTGCAGGAGAAGCTGATGCGTGAAAAGGAGGGAAGATAGAAGAATGACAGAAGGACACCAGGAACTAATGGAACGTAATCTGGACATTGCCACCATGACAATTTCTCATATGTTGCATATGGACGCAGAGCGGTGAGCATACTCATTCCAGGCAGGCTTCAGACTGGGAATAATTCTCTGCTAAATGCGTTTGAGCTCCTCAAGCAAAAAACCCTGTCTGTTGGTTGAATCCGAATCTGGTCCAATGAGAAACAAGAAAGACTTGCTTGCCATATTGGGACGGCAACCCACACTACCTCACGTTTCCCCAGATTTGCACCGTTGGCCAAGCCCACTTGGCTGAAAAAATTGATGATGTGTGCGGCCCGACGGAAGTTAAACGCCCGTATTAGCAGCAAGTGTTTCTGACCTGCCGTTGTGCAATGTTGTGTCTTGAAAGCAATGATGGATGAATGCTTTGTTCCCAAGTTTAGACTTGTTCCCCAGGCTAGACTGGCTGCGCAAGCTCCCTTGTGAAATCTCGGCATCAAACAAGGCCAACAGGAAGCGAGTTTCACAGCACGAGTTGATCTATTATTGGCCCATGCAAGCAACGCGGTGGGCAAAACGGGATTTTCTAACCCCACGGCCACATCGGCAAGCTGTGTAGCTCATAGGTCCCTCGGCGTCTCATTCCATGGCACAGCACGGGCAAGGGATGACGACATGAGAAATGTAAACTTGGAAATTGCGTATATATTATAGGAACATAACTGACTATCGAACAGTGGTGATAAATCCATGAAACAGCGTAGTCTCCCGAGCTCACTCTATCTTCGGTCACGTCTGAGCAAACTGTGTCTTTCCTCTGTCACGCTCGCGAGTTCAATTGCAACATAATGGCAGAAAAACGCAATGGGTGATGCGGTCAACGGGCAGAACAAGTGGCCCCGCCATTCGCCGTCGATTCCCAGGTCACAAGACGTCGAGATTGTCGAAGTCATCGCCCTTGGCAGGGGTGCCGCATTTGGCGCAGTTGGTGCCCTCGAGGACCCAGACCTCCTCGCCGTTCTCGGCACACTTCTTGCACTTGATGCCCGGCATATACTGGGGATTGTCAGAAAGCGTGCCCCGAAACTTTCATGGTGCCTCAGCGAAACTCACGGGGAGGGTCTTGACTCCTTCTCCGCTGCCAGGGAAGAAGGGCGTGTAATAGTCCTCGTGGACCAGCGGCTCAAGAGTGAAAGCGTCCCGGGCAAAGAAGGTGGACATGGTTGCTTCTAAAGACGTGAACTGAGAAGTAGAGCGTATGTGGTGCAGTGTTGTTTGTAGAGGAGAGGTCAGCCTGTGAGCTTGGTGTTTCCGTTGATGAGAGCGAGTGGCAGAACTCCACCGTAGCTACGAGCTGCGGACCCAAGAGCCCTTTTATCTACGCGGTACTGTCACTAGGGGCCTTCCCTCCGTCCACGACTGGAGGGGCATGATCGGGAGCAGGGAGACAGACGAATTGCCGACACAAAGCCGTGACAACCGACCCCGCAGCCCCATCAGCGCGTCGAGGAGCCATTCACGACCTCGACGTGGTGTGTCCAGACCAAGGTTGAGGCCTGTACAACGAGTTGGCGGAGATAGGCTAAGCTAGCAAAGGCAACGATTTGAGAGCGGCGGACGTCGCCCAGTGGCTCGAAGCAGGAGACGCGATGATGGTGTTGTGGCGCCTCTTCATGCGCTGGCAAGGAGAGGGTCGATAGCTCTTCGGACTAAGGTTGGGCGGCATGCAGGCTCTCTCACCGGTCCCCCTAACGAGCCGGGGTCCAGGGAACTGGTGGGGGTTGCAGAGAAAGCGCGCAAGCCGCCGGTTCGGTTTTCCTTTCTCGTGATCGGGTATTGGAGCTGTCCCTGTTTCCCAGCAGCTGGGCCGGCACTTTCTTGCCAGGGCCAGCTCGACTCGGAGAGCAGCCGAAGGGGCGTCAGCGGGCACACACCATGCTGCTTACCCCACCCCCAGCGTCTCAGAGTGGAACAGTGGCTTGCGAGAGGCAGGGGAAAACGGACCACTAAGACGGTGTTGAGAGACATGGATGCATGGAAAGAGAGGGGGCCCTCTCCCCGCCCGCTCCCCCTCCCCGAATCATGGAAAAGGGGCGGGCAGCGGGAAGTTCCGGGGTGCTTGCATGGTGCAGCCAGATCCTGCAAGCGCTTGCAGGATCCTTCGGGCGAAAATGACCATTGGACAGCACGACCAGACGGCGCGTGGACACATGCAGAACAGCATCGATTGTGTGTCGCGACCTGCTCGATCTCCAGCGCCTGTCACAATGCAGTGACACAACGGGACATGAGTGGCCGTGTCCTGGGCCTTGGCGGGCCGCAATGGATGGCCTTCGAGTCATCGACCCCCATGCCGAGGGGCTGCTAGCTGCCCGACACCTCACTGAGTTGGGCACAAATGATGCCCACTCTTGACCTGGAAGATCGACGGAAATATGCAACGTCGCGCCTCGCGCGGCAGACTTTGACGAGTCGACTTGCGCGTGGCAACATGGAGAGCTTGTTTATGTTTATCATCTCATTGAACTGTGTTAAGACCGCCTTCCCTGGCCGAGCACTCGGAGCACCGCGGGAGTGGCTGAAGACGGAAATCGCTTGGGGAAGGTCGGGAAGGGAGAAAACGCGCTGGTCCATGAAACATGCAGCATGCACCTCGAGCGGGACTGCATGTGCATGCCGTTAATCCAAGCTGAGTATGTCCGGGAGCGACCTCCCTCACCAAGCGCCCCTAAAGTCCCAAAGTTCACCCCCCATCCCAGAGCTGGCGTTCACCCCGAAGGCAAAGCCAAACAGATGGCGAATCGCCTGCCGAATCCTTCGGGAAAGAGCTATTCTTTGGGAGGACTAATGCGAGACCCGGTTCGCAGCATCAACCCCGAGAGTTGTTCCCGAATTATCCAACCAAGCGCCGGCGCTGCCAGGTGCTCCCGGACAGAGACATTACCGGCTCGCATACGATAAGCCCCTGGCAAGAACAGATCAGATACGCCGAAAGGAGGTCATGGCAGGCATGGACAACTGCCGCCATAATTACAGGGGCAGGGACTTGTTTGCCGTCATCTGGTGTCCAAACAGGTTTTCAGACTTCTGTCATCCTGAATATGATTCCCCTGATTGGAAGACATGCTGGAACCCATGTTCAAAACCGTGAGCGTAACGAGAGGACGTCCCGTCGTCGAACAGCTCACACAATGATACGTGGGTACATATTACACGTGTACTTCAGTCGGTACCTGGCTGGATTCGAGCAGTGTAAAAACCGGGGTTTGACATGTGGGGGGGATATCCCGGGCCTCTTGTGGTAATACCCTCCTTGCCCTGGTCACCTCAACCCCCGACGCTGCCCGCTCCGGCCTTGATTTGGTGTCTATCAACGAGACGCATGAGCAGCGTCCGCCCCCACGATGCCCAGGGCAGCATGAGAAGACCGACTCCTACAGCATGTAAACTTGACACACCGGTGTGGAGTGGTCTTGCGTCAGTTCAAGTCGCGGGCGCGCCAGAATAACATAACGTATGATCAGAGCGGCGCAGCTGCTGCGTGATACCAAGTAGGAATCCCGAAGACCACATTCTCAGCTCGGATTCCGGCTTTTCAGCTCGGATGCTGTCTACCCATCATTGGTCGGTGACGCAAGTTCAGCGTGTGTGGGATTCTAGCCGGGCAGAGGACGGACGGAACTTCGGCTGTTCTTATCTGGGCATCGAGTATCTGCAGTAGTGTAACTAATGTGCCTGAGTTCCAACACAGACGCCACTCCCGTATCCTTCCCGGCCTCTTACATCACACCTAACCCTTTCTTGCTGCTTGTTCAGCCTTGGCACCAACCGCATTGCTGCTCTCGCCATCATCCATTCCGCTCCTATTTCTGAACAGCGCCTCTGGTTCCCTGCTCCTGCACCCAAATTTCGTGATATGCTGTGTCACAACCCCCGCACCATCGCCCCAAAGACTGATTTGGTGAGGGGGAGTTTCTCAGCCACCTGTACGTGCTATCAATAATAGAGTTCAAATGTGGTGCCAAATGTGGTGCTAGGATCGCATTGCTGCTTTTGTACTTATGCGACGCTATTTGGCCCCCGAATCCAAAGACAAGCCAGACAGAAATATCACTCATGACAGCACGAGCTCCCAGTTGAAACACAGACCCTCCTCATCAATGCTTGCGCGCCACCCCCACTTGATTCCAGGCATCGCGGACAATCTTGGCGCCTTCTTCGCCATACAGCTCCTCAGCCACGTCAGTGGTGACATCAGCGAACTGGATGAAGGTGCACTTGGGTGGCACCCGGCCGCTGTTCATGGTCTTCCACCAGATCTGGCCGGCCTTCTCCCAGGAATAGCCTCCAAAGGCCACCGACGCCAGGTAGAAGGCCCGATTAGGGATGCCGCTGTACAAGTGCACCCCGCCGTTGTCGTCACTGGTGGGCTTGTAGTCGGCCATGGTGGCAGGCTGCGGATCTTTGCCCTGTTGACGGTCAGCCATGAGGGGTCCGCTCTAGGCGACAAACAGCCGGCGCTGAGTCGACTCACAAAACGCGGGTCATTGTAAGCGGTTCCGGGCTCCTTCATGCTCCGGAGAGCGACGCCCTTGACGTCCGGGAGCAGACAGCCTTCGCCGATCAGCCAGTCCGCCTTGTCGGCCGTCTCGTTCTCGAACTTCTGCTTGACCATGATGCCGAACACGTCCGAGATGTGCTCGTTCAGAGCGCCGGGCTGTCCCTGGTACACGAGCGGGCTCGTGTGCTCGGTAACAGCGTGCTGGACGTGTCAGTCAGTATTGTCCGGAGAGCAAGCAAGTTGTGACACGGGCTCTCCTTACCGTCAGTTCGTGGCCGATGACATCCAGGCAGCTCGCGAAGCGGTACAGGAACTTGTCGCCGTCACCAAAGACCATCTGCATGCGATCCGGGTCCCAGAATGCGTTTTCGTACTTCTTGGAGAAGTGGACGCTGCTGATGACGTGCATGTTCTTGTTGTCGATGCTGTTCCAGTTGAACTGGGCAAGGTAAAAGTCCAGGACCCTCCCGACGTTGTCGTAGGCGTCGTTCGCCGTAGCGTCCTGGGTTTCCTTCTGGCCCTCCACCCGAACAACCTTGCCGGGGAGGTCGTCCTCATCGGGGTCATTCTTCGCGTCGTAGACGGCGCGGTAGAATCCGGCGGCAGGGGCCGGCTTGGGCTTGGGCTTGGGCTTCGCCTTCGCGGCCGTGGCCACCGCACCCTTTTCTTCCTCTTCTTCCTCTTCTCCCTCCTCGGGAACCAATGCCTTCTGGTATTGCGAGATGACGCGCTGGGTGTGTTCAATGTCGCTCCTGGCACGCGCCCTCGTTGCTTCGTCAACGTCCTCAGACTCGGCAATGTGCCGGAGAAGGATCTCGGGGACAATGGACTGCTGGGTGCTGGGTCCCGCGTGGGCGCGCGCAGCATGGGGCTGGCTCAGGGTGATGAATCGGTCGCATCGTTTGGCCGTGAAGTGAGCTCGGTGTTCCAGTGTGTTACGGGCGCACTGCCGGTAGTCCTCGTCTTCAACAGCCTCGCTCTCGACAATGCCTCTGAGCAGGTACGGGGGAACGATGTGGCAAATGTGAGAAGTCATTTTGATCCGTTGTGCTTCAAACCGTCAGAGTATCCGTGACGAAAGCCGCGTCTCAACCTTGGAAAATCACAGACGAGGAGGATGTGTTGGTAAGAACGCTGGTGCAGCGTGCTCATCAGGCTCGGGAGACTGACAGGCCGCTACTTATGCCCCCGCATCCTCGTGAAAGAGGGGTTGGCAGCCTCCCTCCTACGTAAGTACGATCCAATGCCTTGTTCGGCCGAAGCTATGCATATTGTCGGCAATGGGCTGTGCTTGCCAGGATGGAGGGCAGATGCCTGGTTTCGGTGAGGAGACAAACCTGGTTCCGTGGCAATGATTGGCTGGCACCCGGACGTCTTGCATCATCTGCCGCCTGTCGGGATTGTGGCTGTGATCCCTGTGCAAGTACTCTGTACCGGCCAGGACACTCGCCACCAGATGCCTCGATCATCGAGACGCAAAGGCAATGTTTGTAATGTTGGGTTGAAGGCAGGAAGGGAAAGCTAGAGCGTTTTTACCTGAGACAAAATGAACGAAACGACGAGAAACAACATTGAACGGAAGAGAATGAAGAAAAACACAACCATCCAAAATGGGGTTAGGTACTGGTACGGAGGAGGAAAGTCACACAACAGCTCCCGATAACAAGTCACAGGGCTGGGATCCCATGTTTGGTCGTTCACTGCCCTATGAAACGATGCCGTTTCTCCAGTGCTCTGCTGATCCTTTATCTTGTTGAGGGTGCCCAGCCAGCCGCTTTTCCTTGCCAAGCTGCAATGATTGCGCATCATTGACCGCATGTGCCTTGGCAGATCTGGCCCGGTCATGTGCCAAGTTTTGTTGCTTTGACCAGTCACAATTCAACAACGACTGATTTGTGGTTCGGCGCCGCAGTGGCTTGCTTATGAGCTTTGTTTGATATTATTGGGGTTGAGTTTTGCAAGGCGATGGTTTCTCTCCTAGAAACAAGCGTAGCTGCTCCAGCAATCCGACTCTCGGACCCGAAGGTTATTATTACCACGGCTGTAGTAATCGGCCACAAGGCCCTGAGTTGAGGACGGTTCTTTGCTAGGCACTTGGCCTCGTGGGACAGCAGGCAGCGCGTTGCCGTGGGAAGGAATTTGGTTGGTGACATGAATTCTACTAGACACGTCTGAGACTGAGATCGTTCGTTTTCCTTGGATGATCGGAGACAGGGACCTCGCATAGCTGGACGCGTTTGTTGTGTTGCACTGCTTTTTAGCCGTGAGGGCTTTTGCTCGCACAGTCCGGCCATCTCTGTGTTGTACCATCTATTCTTGGAGTCAGGTCCGACAACCCGGAACGAGATCTGAGGTCGTACTTCATCCCGGGTCATCATCTCGCCGCAACGTTGCTTCCAGACGGGCCACGTCGCAAGTTGTGTATAAAGAGGCTTGGACCGTGTCCACGCATTCCAGGTCAACAACATCATCGGCAAGCACTTTGCAGGTTCGCAATACCCAGCGGTTGCCGAAAATGCACTCCAGAACGATATTCGCTTCTCTTGTTTGCCTCGGCTCCCTGGCCACGGCAAAACCCGCCCCCAAGCCATGGGAGGTCTCCCGCCTCACCACTTTCTCGCCCTCCGGCCGCCCCGGCAGTTCTCCATGGAGCGTCATCAACATCACCATCTCTGACCCGAACGACACCAGTGTCTCCCCAGCCATGTGCGTCGGAAAGTGGACCTTCGAGGAGCCCCCTTACGGCGTCGTCAACAACTGCTCGGACGTGCCGGGTGGCAACTGGACCTTTGCCATGCTCAAGTCAGACAATGCGGCAACCGCCTCGCCGACGACCGACTTTAGGCTGAGGTTTGAGTTGAAGAAGGGCGAAGCCAATTTTGTTGGGACGGAGAAGTTTGCCGTGGGAGAGAATATGAGCGGCCTCTGCGCGGCGAGCGGGTTCTGTTCGTTTGAGTTGAAGGAGGGAATGGCACCGGTGTTGGTAAAGCACAAGAGGGTTGATTAGGAGGCGGTACTATGACGTTTGAGATTGGGATCGGAGGTGTGTGGATTTTGTGTGGCATTCCGAGACCTGTTAAATCTGAATATGGTGTAAAGACGCGCATTGGTGACGAAAAGAGCGTTATGCTTGGTGTGAGAGCCAACACTACAGTCTGACGGTACCAACTGCCCCAAGAATATCTACGTAACCAACGGGACTCCAAATGGCCATTTTCAGTGAACAGTCCCTGTATTTTGGGAAATCCCTGCATTAATTAAGCAAAGTAGGTGCCGAGGTAGTCTGACAAGCTGAGGTGGTGCTGAGCGGGGGCTTTTGTCGCGTTCAAGCTCAGAGCCTCTAACGGATTTACAACCGATGTGATGCCATCTGGGGCTTTGCGCTAATCGCGACCAACACTTCCGGCTTCTGGGCACTACCCTCTCCGATAACCAGTAGACCATTTCGGAATCCCTCTATATTTCTTACTTTGCCCCCCAAGCCCCCAGAAACGTACAAGGTGGTACCGAGATTCCCGTTCCTGTAGAAATGCAAAAAGAACAGGCTACCCACTTTGTGAACTTTGCGATTTGGGAAGATTAGGTTTACGAGTCGGATTCTCGAGGTAGATATCGGGCAGGAGATAATACGAAGGGGTGTTGATGAAAAGATTACGTTCACGCTATGGCACACATCGACTCGATTTTGCAGCCCCACTAGCACATACGGCCATATCCGCGAGAGAACACGGGATCCCGTCCGCTCTCCCCTAGTGAAACTCGTGAGAGCCAGATCAGTAGTTGGGTCGGTGACGACCAGCGAATCCCTGGTGCTGTATGTATTTTTTGGTGGATAATTAATATCGATCCTGTGAAATGTGCTCCATAATAATCGAGGTTGCCGGCCATCCCGACTAACGTTACCCCTGACGCCCTTCCCCTGACATGACTCAGGACCATTTTTTTTCACTCGGACCCAGAAAGAAGATTTCCAGTCTCGTGTCAACAAAAAAAGTCCAAAAAAATACCAAATAACTCCTGCCTCTTCGCTATTCTACCTCACAAGACGAATTGGCCCCCCCATTGGACCCAACACGGACTCATTCGCTGCACCATGGCCACCCTCGACTTCCGCATCGCCACCGCCGACGATGTCGCGCGCCTCCACCCCCTAGTAGAATCCGCCTACCGCGGCGATGAAAGCAGACTAGGGTGGACCACCGAAGCCGATCTCCTAGCAGGAGCCCGCATCGACACCGAGGGCCTTCTCGCCAAGATCACCGATACGGATAGCGCCGTCCTGATCGCCACCTGCCCCGAAGACAACCCGGACCTGGCCGAGAGTGCGCGCCCTGTGATCGCCTGCTGCGAGCTCGTCCGCCGCACCGCCAAACTCGCTTATTTCGGCATGTTTGCCGTGTCACCTCGTCGCCAGGGGGGCGGGATCGGCCGGCAGGTGCTGGCCGCTGCCGAGGACCACTGCCGGAAGAATTGGGGCTCGGAGACGATGGAGATGAAGGTGATTGCGTCGCGGGCCGAGTTGATTGCGTGGTATGGCCGCCGGGGATACCGGGTGACGGGAGAGTCGCGGGCGTTCCCGTTTGACGAGTTGGCCAAGGCCGGGGGTGTGGCGCTCAAGGACGATTTACGGATGGAGGTGATGGCGAAGGATTTGAGGGCCGTTGCTGCCGAGGTTAGCGGGAACGGGTCCGGGGTCAACACGCCGATTGGGGAAGTGGGCAAAGGGGGTGCGGCAGCACTTGTTGTGGCGGATACGAGGGCGCAATGAAGCACGACTACGAGAACGTGAGGTTGTATTTCTAGAAGCGTGAGGGCATTTTCTAAGCGACCATTCTCGCATTTCCCACAAGATTCGCAATGGCTCAAACGGCCCCAGTGCCAACCCAAACAGGGTCCGAGGTGCAAGTGAACTGATTGCTGTTGAAGACGCGCTCGCAGGCTGCTTGCATGTAGCTGACGCCCACCGCGTCGAAGGAAGACCTGAGGACAAGTCGTGTCAGGAAACTGAATATAAGCGATGATGAGAGTCCAGGGGCACTTACGAGTCACTGCACTTCCAATGTTGAGAGATCTCCAGAATGTTGAGCTTGGGATCGAAGCTGAAAGTGGTGTCAGGGGTTGCCACCGCGCTGGCCGACTGCGACTGGCAAGTACCCTCGAAGGTGCCGTTCTGTTTCCCCGAATTGGTGCAACTGAACACGCTTCCGCTTGCCATACCTTTCAGTGTGAAGGACGGGCCCGTGTCGGAAGTCAACTTGGGGTCAGTCGGTGAGGACCCAGGTTGCATCTCAATCTGCCGGAGCCACTGTTCCACTCTCCATGACTGGTATTGCTTCGAGCTGTCCGCGCATGTCGTAGATGTACCCACGGCGGCCGCTGCCAGTTTGGTGTTGATGTTGAGAGTCGGACGAGCCCCCGTGGCTGTGCTCTTCGGAACACAATACGCGTTGTCATCTGCCATGGTGCAGTTGAAGTCCAGGTTGATTGACCCGGTTGCGAGACCCTTGGATCTGGTTCATGTCGGTCAGCTGGGGATAGCAGAGGTCGTAGCGAAGGTTGCATTATACAGGAGAAAAGGAGATGATACCCTTGTTTGTTGGAGCAGGCAAAGGTGTGAGCCAAGTACATGGTCTTGACCTTCCAGTCGACTGCAAACGAGACGGTCTCGTCCTGGCCTGTTCCAGCACCAGTAAAAATGCAGTCGCCCCAAATCAAATTGCTGCCGCCCTCGTATCGGCCGGCCCATGCCTCGGGCCATTGGGCAACGCACTCATACAAAGGTGTCTGGCTGCTGCTCTGGAGACTGGCTGCGATGGTGGAGAGACCATTGGCCTTGTCGGGATCCGGGCTGTCGTATCTTACATCACCCAGGCGATATTGAAAGGTTCCAGCCGTCGAACTGTCACAAGAACGGGCGGCATGCGTGCCAGACGGCAGCAGGGCCGTGGCCGCAACAGTTAGGGCAAAGGAGGACAGTCCGCTGTGCATCATGACGAAACGTGGTTAACGACGTTGGGAAGTGCCAGCACGAGCACAAGCACCGTGAATAGCACCTGCATCAGTTTAAATCTAGCCGTCAAAGTCGCGACAGGGATGATGTCAAGAGGGGGGTCGATTATCGCTGTGCTCTGCTTTAGCCCCATTCTCCCAGATTGCCTGCGCAGCCGATGCCGCGTGTTATGTGGCGAGGAGGGGTGGTTGATTGACCGGATATTACCGCCTTCCTGACAGGCTGCGCCCGCTCCAGATTCTAGAAAGACCACAACTGCCGACTCCAAGACTCTAATCTCCCCTCCACGTGCGGAGTAATGGGTTGTTCACATGGTGTGGAACGGCATCCGTTTCCTTCCCGGCCGGGATGGAACACCCGCGTATTTAGGACTCGGATGAACCAGTCTCTTGATTCAGGGGCGGTTGAACTCAATCCCTGGTTCCGGATGTTGGCTGTATCTTGGGTGTCATAAACCAGAAGCCACAATCAACCACCCTTCGTTGCTGAACCACTCTTCCACAAGTCCTGTCTCCTTTCCGCGACTCTGCCAAACCACGAATCATGAAGTACACGACTCTCAGCCTTGCGCTCCTCGCGCATGGGGCAGCCGCACAGCAAATGATTCGGTTCGGCTGCTCGCAGCTCGTTGTTGGGCGGATGGACCCCCTGGTCAACCCCGGAGTGGCCATGTCTCCCCACGTCCACCAGGTTGTTGGAGGTAACTCTTTCAACGTCAGCATGGACCCGACCACACACGATCTTGTCAAGAAATCTACCTGCACCAGCTGCACCTTCTCCGAGGACTTCTCCAACTACTGGACGGCCGTGCTGTACTTCCGGGCCCGCAACGGAACGTACAAGCGGGTACGCCAGTTCCCCAACGTTGGCCTGCGCGCAGAGTATGTCGCACATGCACGGTGTTTGTTCTGTTGCTGAGCATGGCGACGACTGACACTTCGAAACTCATGCAGTGGTGGAGTAACCGTGTATTACATCCCGCCCTACGACGGAAAGACAACCGTGACTGCCTTCAAGCCCGGCTTCCGGATGCTCGTGGGAGACGCCGGCCTGCGCGAGAGCAAAAACATGCAGAAGCAGCTGTGCCACCGTTGCCTCGGGTCCGGCTATGACCGCGGCGGCGCGCCCTGCACGGGAACAGATTCCCAGAAGTTTCCCACAGGCTTCTGCGACGGCGGCATTCGCACCACTGTCACCTTTCCCACCTGCTGGGACGGCAAGAATATTGACAGCCCAGACCACAAGAGCCACGTCGCCTACCCTCAAACCGGAACCTTTGAGTCTGTCGGCACTTGCCCGTCGACCCACCCCGTGCGGCTGCCGCAGCTGATGTACGAGGTGATGTGGGATGTGAGTGATGATCAAAACATGTGAACAGGCAGGGCATTGCTGATGATGGACGCATCAACTACCTACCTAGACTCGGGAGTTCAACAGCAAGGACCTTTGGCCAACGGATGGCTCGCAGCCCTTCGTCTGGAGCACAGGCGACAACGTTGGCTACTCGCAGCACGGCGACTATGTCTTTGGGTGGAAGGGCGACTCCCTTCAGCGTGCCCTGGATGCTCGCTGCGGCAATGCCGTCTGCAAGGAACTCCGGACGCAGACTTCGGAGGAGGCGATGAGTTGCACCATTCCTCAGAACGTTGCTGAGAACGTTGACGGATGTAAGTTGGCCCTCGTTGCTGGGCGACCTTACCCTCCCTCTTTTTGCAGTAGGGAGTTGAGCTGACAAATCCTCGTAACAGGGCTGGACAAGATTCCTGGGATGGGCATGGAGATGGCTTGAGGAGGTGACGGTGCAAGAAGTTGGGCTTGGGGAGAAGGAGCAGGGAGAAGGTCCATGCAAAGAATGAAGTTGAACGCAATCAATTATTGATTCTTCTTGACATCGGCCAAATATGACAAGACCTTCTTGACAAGAAACGCGCGTGGCTCGGCCTGGTCGTCGTTGCTCAATGCATGAGACGCCCCCGGTATCAGGCCACTGCGATCGTCCCATATCCTGGCCTCGCCGTTGTGATCTGTGACCTTCTTCCACCTCGCCAGCACCTGCTCCTTGTTTACCCAGTCCGGGACCGACTGGTCCGCGCCAGACATCAGCACCATCAACTGATACCGGAGCAAACGCTGGGCGCGGATCATGCCAAAAGTCTCAGCCAACTGCTCGTCCTCGAGATCAGAGCTGAACGTGTCGTCTTCTGCGGGCGACTGCGGGCTCTCCGGGCTGACGAGACTCAAGAACCGCCTCCCGCTGACCGGGGTGTTGGATGGGTACCCAAACTGTCGGGTCAAGGATATCGGCAGCATGGTGTCGTATGGCCCGTCGGAATTTTGCCTCGCTAGCGCCACGAGCTTGTCATAGGTCTCGCGCAGCTCGCTGGGGCTCCTGCCGAGGAAGCCCTCGCGCATGATCCAGTGGATGGCCTCGCGGTCTGAAACGGGCGCCTGCATGATGGCGCCGTCGAGGACAGGGCGCTTGCGGTGCTCGAGGCCCCGATCAAAGGCAGGCGTGCTGGTGTGCGGGTTTGGCCGCGACAGGTAGTGCAGCACGCATTGGCTCCCTGTAGAGTGGCCCATCAGGACGAGCTTGCCTGGGCTGCCGAACTGGGACTTCTTGTACTCGGTGATGTGGTCGATGCACTCGGCGATCTCATCCGTGTCCCTGTCGAGGTGGCCGAAGCCCCATGATTGGTGGGCGGAGGTGAGGTTTGCGGTGAAGAGCGACCACTCGGTGGGTTCCAGCCCTTGTACGACATCAGCCACGTATGAGGTTGTGCCGAGGCCGTCGCCGAGACCTCCGAGGAAGAGGATGCTGTGTGGCTTGGGCTTGGCGCTGGAACCAAACTCGAAGGCTACCAGAGTCTCGGTCTATAAGTTGTTAGGGTTTTCATCCCAACGTTTGTTACGCCATGCAGAGCGTAAAACGAGAGACACGATCTGGAGCCGACGCACAATGTGATGCAAGATGCCCGGGGAGCCCCGTTTCGGCCAGAATTTGGATCCCATGGCGGTAGGAGTGTTGGACAAGTCGAGCGTGATTGAGAGGCTTGAGGTGGCTGGGATGTCTGAAACGGATGGCTGGCCACTGGCGAGGTCTGGCAGGGGGGAAGGAAAGCCACTGCAGCGAACGGGTGTTGGGTCAGGACTCATGGCGTTCGTCCACGTTGACCATCCGAGCTTCGAGCTTGGGTGACTTGCAGGTCAGAAACAGCTACCTTGCCTCTTAATTCGCGCATCGGCCCGACATCGGTGTCGCGTCAGTTCTTGCTGTTGAGTCGGCAAGTTGAGGAGGATCTTGAAGGTCTGATGACACCACCAGACCCTGGCTGACTGGGGCATCCTCGAGCCCCGCAGTGGGCTGATTAAGTTATCTGATTGATAAGATGGTCAGATGGTGTGGCCGAAATGCCGGACAGGGGCTGCGCTAGCGCTGCCTCGGCACACGCCCCCCCTTCCTCCTGCTCCTCCCTTGTTCACGACCCGTTTCTCGCCGAGGCGGAGAACCAGGAGAAAGAAGAAGCTGGATGCTGGGATGATGGGTCCCGTTGCGGACACCCGGATGGCGAGGACCCTTGGCGCGGCAGGTAGGGTTGCTGTGACCCGTCGCTTGTGGACACCGGTTTGCGGACCAGGGAGGTCGCGAAGCCCAATGGAGAACGAGGAGCGGAGGGGGTGGTCCTGATGGTGTGGAGACGTGGCGACAGAGATCCGCCCACAGCCGACGCACCGTGAACAGATTACTGTGTACTTGACAGCGTTCGACACCCCCCTGGCCAATGTTTTTTTATCTGATCCGCCGACCACCCTTGTCCATGTCGTTGTTACCGGGATATGGCCTCCTCCTAACC
>FTCU01001332.1_pt1 | contig 25319 bp, 20 predicted proteins | sample 1639521 | NCBI WGS metagenome assembly FTCU01 (sample SAMEA3914864, study PRJEB12502) | metagenome | biome: forest; material: soil | place: USA | collected 2012-03-12 | depth 0.3 m
ATGCCGTTGACTGTCGAGCCTCCCTGACGCGGCGGGTTGAAGTAGAGGCTGTTGTCTGGGACGCCACTCGGGGTATCGAAAGCGACCTTGAGATTGTTGGCCAGCCGTTTGGCTTGAGTCAGAACCGCCTTTACATTGACGGTATCCGGAGTATGGTCGTGCAGCGGCCCGGTAAGAAGGTCATAGGCTGTCTGCGCGTTAGATACTGCCAGGAACACGTGGGTCAACTTAGGTCTTACCTGACACGAGACCCCCGAGGTACCGGATGGTCGTCTCAAACAGGGACACCTCACTGTTTGTGGTGTTGAAGTCAATCTTTGGGATGTAGTCCAGAATCTTTTCGACCACATCCCAGTTGCCCATGACCAGCGCAGTGCTGAAGGCGTCGACAGCACTGGCCCCCCATCCGTTCCTGAAGATCATCGCGAGTTAGCCACCATACCCAAAAACATAGATAATACAAGCAACACGTCAAGGCATGCCTGTCGTCCGCGTATGTGTTTGACACCGGCCGCAACGAGTCGTGGGGGAATGCATATTTGTAATAGCCATCCCACGAGATCTGGAAAGCCTGCTTCGCCGCGTTGGCCCGGTTGTGGTTGGCGACATATTGCGGTGCTCGGCGCTGAGGAGCCGCAGCTGCGAAACTGAACAGGAGAGCACTCCCGCCGACGGAGAGAAAACGCATGGCGGTGGGTGGGCAGCGAACGGGGATCTCAGCTCAGCCCCGAGGAAGATAATAAACAGAACAAATGCACAACACAATGCCAAAGCTAAAGATGCCCTCTACAACAACGCACACGCGGTGGTGGGAACGCAAACATATAACACGCAACGTCCTTCAACCGAGCACACCGGCATTCCTGAGCAAAAACAGTACTTGATGCTGGGGCGCGCCATGGCTCCCCTCCGACGCAGCTGTGTGCTAAGACAGCAGCCATGAACAGAGCGCAGAAGGTGGCATCCCTGACGCGCATCATCCTCTTTGCAGAGGAAAGAAACACAGACCGAGACACGGACAGGCACGAGGAATCCCCGATCCACTCAACTGCCCTGGTAAATGCCGATCCGATGCGCACTCCCTCACCCTCTGGACTGAGAGCGATGACAGAGCCGCAACGTGATTGGTCAGTTCCCCTGATACCTGCCTGAAAGAGTAGTCGAGTGGGTCGTGCTGCGTGATGGTTTGCAAGGGTCAACGTTGACGGATTGGCCATCAGACCACACTTCTGAGCCAAGGTTACAACACAGGTTGGGGAGTTCGTCTTCTGACCGGTGTTGGTGCTAACTGAGAGGTTAGGGGGCAAGCTTGAATAACACTCTGCTCCGGCTTCTCCAGTATCGTACACGATTGTGGTGTCCTCGATATGGTTTGCGGATCAGCCTGCAAATGCGGCTTGCCCAAATCAATGGCCAATTGTGAGAAGATCCCAATACTACGAAAATCTCAATACCGCCTGGCTGAGGTCCGGATTGCACGCCCGGGAAACCCCGGACACGGCCCGAGGACCGGAACAAACCCGGAGCTAAGGTTTCTGGCCGATAATTTGACCGCTGGTTGCCTCGTGTGGTCGCAACACCACGTTGCAATACCGAGACCGGTATTAAAACAATATCCAGCCCTGGCAGGCGTCCAGAATATGGCGCATCAGACGCGCCCAAACCGTTAGGTAGTTGCGAGCCAGGTAAGACAACAGACGACTCTCTTTCTCCAGCCAGCGAACCTCTTCGTGGTGAGTGATCCGACACCACGGATGCATAAAGCAGGTAATAATTGGCATAAATTGGCCGTTACTTTCTCTTGTGAGACGTCCCAGACCGCATGACGGGCAGCAGCATCTACCTCATCGGAGGAGGAAGGTTGAACAATGTGTGACCCCTCACTCATCTCGTCATCTCCCCTGCGTCTGCATGCGGCGACGGGCCCGGGAACACAGGTCCAAGCCACGTGCATGCGCCGCTCCGCCAAATGCCGGTACTTGGCAGATCAGCTGCCGAGCCTTCGGCATGACGAAGGCCATCTGCCATTCCAAGCCAGTGACCGAAAAGCATATCAAGTCAAGCTCGAGGCCTTTTGTGTCATCGAGCTCGCCTCTCCTCCCACATTTCGCGTCCGCATCCGTATCGTTGGCGGTGATGACTCAGCCGAATATGATGGCGGGAAGCATAAAGTCGCGTTTTGCATATCAGGCGTGGCTACCGTCCTGCAGAGGCGGCGGACCGCAGCTCCATGCATGATCACCAGCGATACGACGCTTCGCTCCCTGTGTTTGTGTCCAGCAAGCGCAGTAGTTGCAGAGCGGTGAAGACGCTCCTGCATAACCTCCGAGTAGCCTCGCTGCGCTAGCGGCATGCCGTGTTTCCGTCGCGCAGCCGCGAAAACGTGGGCGAGCTTCCGATCGGCAACATTCGGCAAGCAGAAAACCGGTCAGCCCTTCTCTCGCAGTCTCGCCAGCGCAGCAGCCACCCCGTCACTCAGCTTCTCATCCGCGCGGCCCGAAACCGACCGCACCACCGGTGCAGCCCGAACCGGCTCAGGTCCGCGCTCTTGCACAACCTCCGCCTCCGCAACCGCCTCCGCAACCGCAGCTTCCGCCTCCTCGTCCTCCTCAACAGCCTTCTTCACCCCTCCACTCACCACCCCCCTCCTCCCAGCCTTCCTCACCCGAAACGGCTCCTCCACAGCCCTACACCAAGCCTTAACCTTCTTCCCGCCCCACCCCCCAACAACACCCACCACCTCGGGCCCGGCATTCACCGCATTCCTCAAGCTCCCAAACGCGCCCACCAACGCAACCGCATCCGCCTTATTCACCTCCCTCGGCACAGTCACAAACTCGACCAGCCGCTCGGCGTACCCCTCGGCCTGCTGCCCGCGGATCGCGCCGAACCCGGCGTGCTCGTACGACTTGTACAGCTCCAGGTAGCGCGCGGCCTCGGCGGCGGACCAGGCGAGGATCAGGGTCGCGTTGTTGACGAGCGAGGTCTTGGCCAGCTCGCGGAGGGAGTCCTCGTGGTTGGGGATGTCGACGAGGGTGAGGAGGATGCGGAGGTTGTACTTGTGTTGGAGGGCGCGGATGCGGGTGTAGATGTATTCCGGGTGGAGGCGGTGGTATTTGAGGCTTGGGGGGGGGTTGTTAGTTTTGGAGAGGGCTGGGAGGGATGCCATGTGCCTACCTGAGAAACAACGCGCAGGTCGTCTGGCCCAGCCCGTAGTCGGCGGGGATGTCGCTGTACTCCCATGGGACCGACTTCAGGCAGGCTAGCACCGGGTTTCCTTTTTGTCGGGGCGAGACCAGGATGGCAGATCCCGAGCCCCGGGCGGGGAGTGCCTGCGGCGTTGGCTGGACGACCTTGGGCGGTGGCCCCGAAGCTGATGCATTTGACGGCGGGGCTCGGTCGAGTCGCTGGGGCGTGGGCTGCTGGATTCTCGGACTCGGAGCTGCTGGTCGTGGTTGGGGAGGTCGGGACGGCCCGGGCTGCGCAGCTACGAGGTCGGCCAATATATCGTCGGCATCGCCGTATTCGTCGTCGTCCATTTCGGATTGATGTCGAGATGTGGGGTCGGCGGGTTTCCCTCCAGATGACTGCAGAAGCCGGAACGGCCAACGCGTGATGAAGTGGTTGACGCGAGCAAGCAAGCGAGAGTCTTCAGTGCCTGGCTCGAGCCTGGGTTCTTGCTTGGCGGATGCTCGTTTGTGCCCCACCCAAAATGTCACCCCAACAGCCCGACGACGAGCCCGCCGAGCCCGCCGAGCCCGCCGAGCCCGCCAAGCACCGACACCATGCACCCGGAGCGCTAACGTTAGCGAGCGATCCGCTGAGAGATCCCACTGCTATGACCTCATTGCGGGGCAGCACCTTCACGACTCGCACTTCCGAGAGAGCATCCGATGGTGGGGTCGTGTAATCACGCCGCCTTCGAGTGTCTTCCTGGTCTGCTGAGGTCTGTCATCATTACTCAGGCTGCACTGGCATATCCCGAGATGGAATTGCATTAGCATGTATGGGAATAACGGAAGAGATAAGCTGATCCGCATGTAACTGAGTCAGGACAGAAACAAGACATGAGATGGTCCCTATCCCCGCGGAAAACCCTTCACCACAGACCCAACCACGGCCAACGCCACGTAAAAATTAAAAATCATCTCTTGGTATCATAGGTAAATAGAAACTCCGTTAATCCAGCTCCTCGGTCCCAAGTTCCGCCCCGTAGCCGTCACGGGCTACCCCTTGGTCCCTCGTCATCGAGTCGTGTATCGTGTAAAGCGCCCGCAGCCACATGTCGAACATCATCTCCATCGACCTTGCCTCCTGGTTGCTGTGGCTGAGCTCAGCCATCTGATCCCGTAACCTCTCGTATGCCTCAATCATCACCAACACCTGCAGCGCCGATGTGCCCACTGAGGAGCGGCACGGCCGTCCGGCAATCGCCGAAGACAGGTCGCGCGTCAGCAGGTCGAGGCATATCTGCAAGCCCACATTGTCGTCGGGGGATGAGTCCCTTCTGGTGTGGGTGCGCGGCGATTCTGGCTCTGGAGAGAAGGATGGCTCTGGAGAGAAGGAGAAGGGCTTGAAGTAAACCGTGTCGTCCTGGAATGACACCAGCGTGCCATCGTCCGATGTGGGCGAAGGGTTGAGCGGGCCCCGTGTCGGGGCGCGGACGGGACTCTCGTCGGGGAAATAGTTCAGACTGCGACGCTGCTGCACCGGCGAAGGCTCGTCGTGGACGGGGGTTCGGGGCGATAGCGAAGGCTCCGAGTGGTTGTCCGAATACACCGAGCTGCGACGGGACTCGAGTATGGCGCGGTACTGCTCGGTGATGAGGTCGACGCTCGAGGTCCTGCTGAGGGCGTTGCTGGGGCGTGGGATATCCTCCAGCTGCCCGATCGAGAAGATGGGCGTCTTTGCGCGGCGTTTCATTCTCGGAGTCGCGGGGGCAGATGCTGAGCCGGGGAGTGGCTGCGGAGGGGGATCGCGTTTGATAAGGTGCGAAAATTCGGGGACGATGTAAGCTCGGTCTCCGAGGCGCTCGAGTGGTGCGAAAGGGGGGTCGCGCGTGTAGAAACGCCCCTCCCTCCGGACAGACACGTTCGGCGAGGTATGTTTGGGTACTGGCGGAAGGGGAGGTAATGGTGGCAGCGGAGGTGTCGCCTTGTTGATTGGTTTGGCTGTGTTGGTTGTGTTGATTGTAATGTCGGGGGTCCTGGACGGGCTTGAGATCGAGAGTGACCGGCGCGGCGCGTTGCCTGGTTGCCTCGAGAAACTCTTCTGGAGCTTCCTTCGCAGGCTGGGCGCTTTGGTCAGCGGAGTGGCCGGCAGGCCCTGCTTCTTTTGTTCCATTGTTGCTTGACAAATGCCTATTTAGGCGACGAGGATAATAGGAGACGGCCAGGAAAACAATAGACAATAGACTCGGCACAGGGGGCGTTTTGTTGGCGCGACGAGTGGTGCGGATGAAAAGAAAAGTTTAACTTGCCAACTATAAGGCAACCCGAGAAGCGGCTTGTTTGAGAGAGATGACGTTCGGATAGTTAACCTGCCTCGGAGCCACACCACCGGGGGCGATCCCGACGGTCCGTCCGATCTGGGCGCGCCACCACGGCGCCCAAAGAGCAAAATGGTTCCACCCGCACTTGCAGAGGTGGCCAGAGCAAGTCTCAGAGCTGGCGTCAACAGGCAGCGTCCCTGGTGATAATTATGCTGCCCTGAATCATGAAAGAAGAGGGGATTATTTTGCAGCAAAGGTGTCGCTGGCCCCATCCAAGCTTGGCACCGGCCAAAGCCGCGCCTCCACTTCTTCGCCTTCGAGGGCCGACGCTCGTAGGCTCGCACCGACTCGAATCCGCTCTGCTTCGTCTGAAGATAAAAGACGTGGCTAGATAGGTAGTAGGTAGGTATGTGCTAGCCAGGAAGTCGTAGAACCATTCTCTGGACGAGGATGTCTCATCTCGGGGATACTAAGGTGAGCAGCGCCGACTGCACGGACATCCGCGTCCCGACTTCATGCCGCGTGTGTTGGGAGGTTGGCCAGCCACTCGACGCAACCATCAGACACGTGAGAAAGAAAGAGGGTTGGGAGTTCAAGAATGATATGAGACATTATCAGAAGAACGCGGTTGAGCATTCGGCGGGAATGCACGGCGAGAGACCAGGCAGGTGGGGGGAACAGCGACAACGCAGGCGCGGAAGAGGGCGGATGGGAGTTGGACACCAAGATATCTTGAGAATAAGGTCTTCTCTCAAGGAGCATGTTGCTGTCGTCCGGTAACCAGATATTTTGCTGGCTGGTCATCTGCAATCGAGGCTTTTAATCGTCAGAGGTTGAGTGCCAGCACAAACAAATGGAAGGACAGTGCAACTGCGAACCCCTCCAAGATGGATCCATGGATGAAGACCCACTCCCCGCTCCAGTGCCTCCAACCCACCTCGAGCCCACTAACATCAGCGAACCCCACGTTCTTCAAGTCACAGCGCCCAGTCAGTGACGATTTCAGTTTATCGGTGAAATGTAATTGTTGCTTCTTCAACCTTGGGTCTCACCAGATGCTCGCCTGGCTTCGTCGACCCGCGGCCGAGACTCGTCTCCAGTTCCTCGGTGTCGTTTGGAGAACTGCACACCCACACGGGGCTGACCCAACTCACCCAAACATGGAGGCACAGTGAAGGCACCGCGCCGGAAATGACGTCGAGGGACCGCCCGTCCAGAGCGCAATTCTTCCGACAGCGAGAGCTACGAGGGGATGCCGACAGTGGACCTGACCCCAATCCCCAACCACAGATGATTTATCCATGATTTATCCATCAATCACAGGCCGCAGTGTCTGCCCCTGAGCGTCGACGGGACCTGAACCCCACCATGCCCCTCACTCCCCGGCTTCGGCTCCACGCAGTTCAGCATCAGAAGTGGACGGCACCATGTCGGGGTGTCAGCCTGCAACAGTGATGAATGACCTTAAAGGGATCTCTGGCCGCGAGGGAATTACTCAAACATAGAAACATTCCCTCCTGCTGCTCATACCTAGCTATTCCGCCGGAGGCACCAGCCGCCCTCTAATCGTCCTCACTCCCCTTCTCCAAGCAGTACTGCCGAAGACACCGGACGACAGCAACCATGGCCGACATCACCATCACTGGCTGGAGCACACGAGATGTCCGGTTTCCCACCTCCCTAGACAAGACGGGCTCGGATGCCATGAACGCGGCAGGCGACTACTCGTCGGCCTACTGCATTCTCGAGACCGACTCGGCCTACACAGGCCACGGCATGGTACATCTCTCCCACCCGCACGCCTGCAGCCTTCACGGGCCGAACTGACATCCCCGCCCTAGACATTCACCATCGGCCGCGGCAACGACATCGTCTGCGCCGCCATCAACCACGTCGCCGAGCGCATCCAGGGACGGACCCTCTCCAGTCTAGTCGCCCACTGGGGCCAAACGTGGCGCCACCTCGTCAACGACAGCCAGCTCCGCTGGATCGGGCCCGAAAAGGGCGTGATCCACCTCGCCCTGGGCGCCGTCGTCAACGCCATCTGGGACCTATGGGCCAAGGTGCTCGGCAAGCCCGTGTGGCGCGTCGTGGCTGAGATGACGCCCGAGCAGTTTGTCGACTGCATCGACTTCCGCTACATCACCGACGCCGTGACACCCGAGGAGGCCATCGCCTTGCTCAAGGAGACCGAGGCGGGCAAGGCCGACCGCATCCGCGACGCCGAGAACAGCCGCGCCGTGCCGGCTTACACCACAAGCGCCGGTTGGCTCGGCTACGGCGAGGATAAGATGCGCGCCCTGCTGCGGGAGACGCTGTCTAAGGGGTACCGCCACTTCAAGCTCAAGGTCGGCGGGAGCGTGGAGCAGGACAGGCGGCGGCTCGGCATCGCTCGCGAGATCATCGGCTTCGACAAGGGGAACGTGCTCATGGTGGACGCCAACCAGGTGTGGTCGGTACCCGAGGCCATCGAGTACATGAGGCAGCTGGCCGAGTTCAAGCCGTGGTTCATCGAGGAGCCGACCTCTCCCGACGACATCCTGGGCCACAAGGCCGTGAGGGACGCGCTGCGGCCATACGGCATCGGCGTGGCCACCGGCGAGATGTGCCAGAACCGCGTCATCTTCAAGCAGCTGCTGATGTCGGGCGCCATCAATGTGTGCCAGATCGACGCCTGCCGCATGGGCGGCGTCAACGAGGTATTGGCCGTGCTGCTCATGGCCAAGAAGTTCGGCGTGCCCATCGTGCCGCATTCGGGCGGTGTCGGGCTGCCCGAGTACACGCAGCACCTGAGTACCATCGACTATGTGGTGGTGAGCGGGAAGCAGTCAGTGCTTGAGTACGTGGACCACCTGCACGAGCACTTTGTGAACCCGTCTGTCATCAAGAACGGCTTCTACCAGACGCCGACAGAGCCCGGGTATAGCGTCGAGATGAAGCCCGCCAGCATGGACAGGTTCGAGTATCCGGGCGGAGAGGGGAGTTGGTGGAGGAGCGAGGAGGCCAAGCCGATATTGGAGGGCGTGAAGATATAGAGATGGTTGAGGGAAAAGGCCCGAGGTTGCCTTGTGTGTGTTGAAAGCTGTATTGTGAGCGTTTGAATAAAAAGTACAATCCCTCCAAACACCAGGTCAACGGTCAGCCCTTGACATGGCCGGCGGTCGCCACCTCCAAGATCTCCTTCTCAAAACCCTCGACATGGACGAGAGAAATTCCCGCGTCGTCAAGACTCCTCTTCCCCGTGTTCTCCGCCACAAACGTCTCGGGCTCCATGATGCCAACATACACCGTCCGGATGCAACCAGCCAGACGGATCACCCTCTCGACGCAGGGAAGGTTCCCGCTCAGCCGTTTTGAGCAGGGCTCAACAGTGGTGTAGAGCGCGAGATCGGACGGCAGGGCTTCTTTGAGATTCTCCTCAGAAACGCCGTGCTTCTCGGCGAGTTTTATGAAGCAGCACTGCTCGGCATGGGTGTTTCCTGGGAGCTCGAGGGTGTAGCCAGTCGCGAGGATTTGGTTTGCAGCTGAGTCCACCAAGACGGCACCCACGCGGTAGTTGGTTGGTTTGGGAGGTGATTTCTGCGCCTGCTCGAGAGCGAGTCGCATGTAGGCTTTGTGGTCGCCTGGAGGAATGGTCGACATCTTGTTTGCGCCTTGAGATGGAAGGGGGCAGGAAGCTGAGCGGACACTTCCCGGCGCTGTTTTTTGGTGGAAGCCTCGGCGCAAACAGTGCAAATAATTTCGAAGTCGCGCCAATTAACACTGTGCTAAATTGATATGCCCCACACAGTCGCGCCAAACGCGGTTTGCGACTGGACTCGACGCGAACGAACCCGCTGTATCACCCAGCAGGTCAAGCCCTCCCAACAACCTCCATCAACCACACAAGCTATAACAACCCACAATGTCTGACCACGACGATCTCACCGAGGGCGAGCCGCCCACCATCGACCCCTATGAGGTCCTCGGCCTCGAGCGAACAGCCTCCCCAGACGAAATCAAATCCGCCTACCGCAAAACCGCCCTCAAGACCCACCCTGATAAAGTTTCCGAGGACAAGAAGGACGAGGCCAAAGAGAAATTCCAGCAAGTCGCATTTGCGTACGCCGTCCTCTCAGACCCCGCCCGACGCAAGCGCTACGACGAGACGGGCTCGACCTCGGAAGCGGTCGTCGACTCGGAAGGGTTCAGCTGGACCGAGTTCTACCAAGAGCAGTACCGCGACGCCATTTCCGAGGACGCCATCAACCAGTTCGCGAAGAAGTACAAGGGCTCGGATGAAGAGCGCGACGACATTATCGCCGCGTACGAGGAGTTTGAGGGCGACATGGATGGCGTCTACGAGACCGTGATGCTGAGCAGCGTGCTCGAGGACGACGCGCGGTTCCGCGAGATCATCGACGCCGCCATCAAGGCCAAGGAGGTGCCGCGCTTCGATGCGTACGCGAAGGAGACCAAGAAAGCCCGGCAGGCGCGCGCCAGGGCCGCCAAGAAGGAGTCGCGGGAGGCGGACGAGCTGGCCAAGGAGCTGGGCGTCTACGAGAAGCTACGCGGCGGCGGCAAGAAGAGCCAGAAGGACTCCGAGGCGGATCTGGCGGCGCTGATCCAGCGGAACCAGGCTGCGAGGGCGGGCGCGCTGGACAGGCTGGCCGAGAAGTACGGGGCTGTGCCCAAGGCGAGCAAGGGAAAGAAGCGGAGTGCCGAGGAGCCCCAGGCAAAGGCGACGAAGAAAAGTAAGCGCAAGTAACGGTTTGGTTTTGGCAAGATCAGGGCGCGGAACACGGATGCTAGTTTTCAGGGACTCGGTGATTTGGTTTGTTTTAGGAGCATGGGATCAAGGACGGCACGGCGCACCAGGGCAGCATTGGGAGCTTGGGTGTTTGGGAAGACTCAACCGATGCTTCTGGCACATAGGTACCACAGTATATCGATGCTTGAGCGTTGTAGCTCACGCGGGACACATTCGGACCGGCTTCGGGCTAACTCTGCCTACTACCGTGGTATTTCGCGGGTGACATATGCCCCCTTTGCGGGGAGGGTGTCGAGAAATCTGGGGTTTGCCCAAGATCGGAGCATGAGCTCCGATTGGGGGCCTTGCCCAGCCGAATTGGGGTTCCCGTCCGGTGCCGCAATCACCTGGCCAACGTGTGCACTGATCAACAACTCTTGGCGCAGGTGCCTCAAGCGATCCACACTCCACAGCCAGAACGGCACGCGTCAACTTCAAACTTCCATTGCAACCCCAGCCGGGAAACAGCAATCCCGTGTGCAAGGCAGCAGCAAAACCCCGAGGAAGTCACCGAACGGCCATGAACATTGCCACGCCCGCAAGGCCAAACACCAAGGGCTGCGAGCCAGGTCACCCGATTCCGAAGATGCCATGACCGACGCGACGACGCCCGAGCTCTATCCGCAATACTGTTTCCACCTGTCACCGACCATCAACCGCTGGTGCCATTTCCGGATCACCGACTTGTTGGCACTGAGGAGTCACCGAGGCTTCCAAGGTGGGTCAGCCGACTGCGCCCGGCAGGCCTGCACGCTGAGCATCAAAGTTCTAACGCCCGGCGCTCGCAGGACAGGATGTTTACTTCCACCTCAACCACCCAGTAAAATGGGTGCGCATATCCGGTGTTGTGGTCGCCGTCGATGAGCGCGAGACGAGACACTTCTACACGATTGACGATGGGAGCGGCGCGACTCTCGAATGTGTCGTCAAGGTCCCACCCCGCCCCCGCTCAGCGTTTGGAACTTCCGCCGCAACCGCACCAGCCAACGCAACGTCTCATGCGGAATCCAACACTCTCCCGACAATCGATGCGCCCATTGATGTGGGGCACATCCTGGACATCAAAGGTAGTGTCGGCACATTCCGCGAAATGAAGCAAATCCGGGCCGAAAAGATCGCCCACCTCCGCTCGACGGAGCAAGAGGTGGGTTTCTGGGAGAAGGTCACGCAGCTGAAACGAGACGTTCTGTCGAAACCATGGGTATTGGACCAGCGGGAGGTGAGGAGATGTCGGAAAGAGGAGGAAGGCCGATCTACCAGCCGCCGCCACCGAACCGACGACGCGCAAACCAGAAAGCGTTTGGAGAGGAAGTCTGGGTTGGAGACCACGAAGAGAGCCCGCACTGGGAAGACAGGGTTGGAAAAGACCAAGATACCCCGTGTGGAGGAGACCCAAGCTCGCCAGGGGCAACGCGAAAACAAGCCCAGCCAAGAAAGGAGGCCGTTGATGGAGCGCCCGGTCAGACAAACAGGGCTGGAGAAAAGGAGGGCGACAAAGCCCGTCACGAGGCTGATTCCGGTGACGGGGAAATACGACGCCCTGGGATTATGAGCAGTCACAAACTTTGCAGCAGCATACCGGTATTTAGCAGGAAATTTACTTGGCTGGCGTGACGCTTGTCTCAGCCTTATGCAGAGTTGTGTCTCCAACAGGCAAGTTTCCAGCCCTCTGGTTCTTGTCACACTCCATCTCTGGCCTGCTTTCTATCCATCGATTGGCAATGGGGAAAGCTATGGCCCGAGTTGGCTGTATCCGGGGCTCACACTCAACGGCGCGTATGTAACACCCCGTCCCCTTCTCTACTCCGCATCCCCGCATCAAGGCTGGCTGAGCTGGTTACGGGAGGCCAATGCCAATCTTGCCCTCCTCCAGTTGCCCTAAAGCCTACCATGCGCTTGACACCAGGGGTGCTTGCCTCAGGGGTGTTCCGAGATGCCACTGACATGGAGCTTGCGTAAGACTGGGATCCACTTCTAAGCGACTTCCAAGTTGTATTCTCTGGGGCAGGACCCGGTTTCCAGGATCCCCAGAATCAGGATGCATCCTATTCCTAAGACATTGTCCACGCCGCACCGCCAACCTAAGCCAACCTAGAACTACCCCGTCCCTAAGCGCCTCTCACATCCTCAGTATTGCTAGCCTCTACCTCTATATCAATAGCCCCTTAAACTACCTCCCGCCCAGGCCCGCTTCTTACTTGCAACAACCGTTCCTACATCGCTCGGCCCGTTTCCCATCGTCTTAACTCAAATTGACCTACACTCCGTCCTCCTACGACACCACTGCTTGACACTGCAACCTGGCACCGCAACCTGAAGTCGCAACCTGACGCCGCAACCTTCCTATTTGCTTTCCTAGCTTTATGTCCTAATTTAATATCTTTGCATTCCGAAGAGCCTCAGGTAAGCATGTGGCATGTTGACATTGAGACATGTGGCTTCAGATCCTCCCATGAGCCGCGTCTAGCTGGACAAGCGGGCCATCCACCCACGGGATGATCTCCTGTCCACGGGGGAACGCCCGGTGCGGGAAGATCAGGGGTCTAGCTCAAGAAAGCTAGTGAGATCAGCGCGGATGGCGTTGGCCTCGATGGAATGAAGGCTACTACATCCCTATATATGCTGTCCAACGCCCCGGTTTGGTTGTGAGGGAGGCCGAGATCCTGAATTCCTGCACTTGCTGTCTAGTCAAAATGGGGAACATATGGAAGTCAGCGTTCCTGCTGCTAACTGCACTGCAGGTCACCCCCTGTCTCGCGGCTGTCGCCTCCATCAAGGACGACAACCCCAGGAGTCTCGGCCATCCAGCTCACCAGGCGCTTCCCTCATCTCTGCCGCTGGTCAAACGGGACGGGAACGATTCTTCTCCGAGCGACGTTCTAACATCTCCCGCCAAGGTCATCACTAGCTTCACTCCGTCAGGGACCGTCCAGATTCTCGCCAACAAGAAGAAGCCTGCCAGCGGCCGCTTCCACTCCACCCTCGACACTACTGGGCACTGCACCTCTGTCCCGATCCTGACGAGCCCCATCCCAAAGCCTACTTCCTTGCTCTCAGCCGCTTCAGTCGTTGTAAGCCTGAAGGCGGCCCCATCGATCGCCGTCGAAAGCATGGCCCAGGACATCTTTGCCGATCCCATTTCCACCGATGCGCCACCGACCAACATCGGGAGGAAGCAGGACCACCCCGCGCCCAGACTAGGAATCACGGCAAAAGGCCCCCTCGAGACCAACAAGTTCTACGCCAATTTCTTCCTCGGGAGTCAGACTTCGCCATCTTTCCTTCACCCCTACTCGGTTGCTTGGGCAAAAGGCCAGGGGGCTGCCGGCAGCTGGGGACTGGCCATCTCTCATATCGATAGCAAGCAGAGAGTCTATGGCCCCAACAGTCCGGGGACGGGTGCTGCGTCTTACTTCATCAACCCCATCGGGATCCAGTCCGTGTGCCTCTCCGCGAAGGAGCTGGGGTCTGCCACGGCGCTGACCACGGATTCGCTGACCGACTTCTCTGTCCAAGTCAATTTGCGCCCGAATGCGCAAGCAGCGGCCGCGGTGCAGTTTCCTTTGGTTCAGGGGTCAGCGTTCATCACGGCGGTTTACAACGGAGCATCTCCGGTGGTCCAGACGGGCGTCTTCTTCCGCACCGTCACGCGCGCCACTGCCGATCCAAAAGCCGGTGTCACCAAATACAAGCTCCTTCTTGAAGACGGAGTGACTTGGCTGGTGTATGCCTACCACACCCAAGGCGACCCTCTGGATCTCACAGTCGTCAACAACGGCCTCGCTCAAGCCAAGGGGCCGTTTTACGGCACTATCCAGGTGACTAAGGACCCTGGAAACGGCGAGACCGTGTACGACCAGGCCTGCGGTGCCTATCCCACAGGAGTCCGTCTCTCCGGGTCCACGAATGGCGCGAGCGGAACATACACCTTCTCCTTCAACAAGTCCGGGATGAGCGGGACCACACTCGCCATGTTCGCGTTGCCTCACCATCAGGCTTCGTTTGATGGCACCACCCGGGCAAAACTGACGAGCCTGCAGCTGCAGACTACCACCAAGGGCGTGGCGACGGCCATAGTGGCTGACTCCTGGACCATGGTTGAGTCCAACTTGCCGACAGACATGGGCTTCTTGCCTTGGGTACCTCAGGTTGGGACCGTCAGTGCCATTTCTGATGCCACTAAAAAGACGATCCACAACATTGCCCAGCAGGAGGTGTCGCAGAACATACTGCAACAGACCGATCAAAGCTCGATGTACTTTGGTGGCAAGGTGAGGACCTGGATTCTTCTGGTGGGAGCGTGAGCTGATTATGACAGGCGCTGGCCAAGTTTGCAGGTCTTATGCTGGCAATCCAGGAGCTGCTGGGAGATCAGGGGCTTGCCCAGGCCGGGTTGCAGCAACTCAAGGTGGCCTTCTCCCGCTATGCCCAGAATTCGCAACAGTACCCTCTGGTGTACGAGAGTAAGTACCAGCTCCTGCCTCACCCCAGTGAGTGAAATACGGATTACAGACTGACATGTTTAGGCGCCTGGGGAGGAGCGGTGTCGTCAGCTACCTACGTGACAGGCGACAGCGGCGTCGACTTTGGCAACACGTTCTACAACGACCACCATTTTCACTATGGCTATTTTATCTACACGGCCGCCGTCATCGGGCATCTGGACCCCTCCTGGATCAGCGCCAACAAGGCCTACGTCAACATGCTCGTCCGCGACGTTGCCAACCCCAGCACGCGGGACCAGTACTTCCCCGTCTGGCGGTGCTTCGACTGGTTTCACGGCCACAGCTGGGCCCACGGCCTCTTTGACACGCTCGACGGCAAAGACCAAGAGTCCAGCTCGGAGGACACCATGCACGCCTACGCTCTCAAGATGTGGGGTTCTGTCTCGGGCGACAAGAACATGGAAGCTCGGTGCGTCGCCCCTTTTAAAACCCCACCCATCCTCAGCACCCAGCTAACACCCCTCTCAGGGGCAACCTGATGCTCTCCGTCCTCACTCGCTCCCTCCAGTCCTACTACCTCTACACCAGCAACAACACCATCCAACCCGCCCAGTTCATCGGCAACAAGGCAGCAGGCATCCTCTTCGAGAACAAGATCGACCACACGACCTACTTCGGCACCAACGTCGAGTACATCCAGGGCATCCACATGCTGCCGCTGCTGCCGCACACGCCGCTGGCCCGCGCGCCGGCGTTTGTCCGCGAGGAGTGGGAGACGTACTTTGGCGGCGGGCGCGCCGACGCCGTGGTGGGCGGGTGGAAGGGCATTTTGTACGGCAACTATGCCACCATCGACCCGCGGGGCGCGTACGCCTTCTTTGCGCAGGCCGGGTTTGACCCGTCGTGGTTGGATGGGGGTGCGAGCTTGACTTGGTATTTATGTTATTCTGCTGGTGAGTTTCTCTTCTTTTTCTTCTTGTTTTGTCATCTGCCGTGTGCTTCGGAAGAGGGAGTTATTATGGTGATGAGGCTGACGGAGCCATGTAGCGTTGGGAGGGCTGTGAGAGTGAGTGGGAGGTAAGGTGGTTTCGGATGGGCAAGTTGTATGGTCTTAGGCCTGGATAGCGTGACGGGGTTGAATTCCTGGAAAGTATGGGCTGAGAGATGAACTCTGGACTGGTTGGATTAGACTGTGGGGTGCCGGGCAGTTGCCTACCTTATTGTCCTTCTTATTATTGTAGCATGACTTGAATACATCAACCAGCGAGGAATGCTATCTGAAACTCACTCCTTCTCGCCCTGCCGAGTCCTGAAAGTCTAAAAAGCAGCCCGGCATCGGGAGAAATCGGGAGCAAAGTTGAGATATCAGATAGGATTTGTCTGAAGCGGTGGAAAGAGCAGGCGGCTTGCGCTTTGTTGGCGGTAGCAACTGGCAAGTTGGTCTGTTTCGCTCCAAAGTGGCACCATCTGAGCAGCTCTGAGTCACACTTCGAGTTGATGCAATTCAGACCCGGTTATCAGCCAGCTCCGTTCTCGGAACTTTCGTCGTTCCTTCCCAGAAACTGTGCTGTGGTCTTCAGGGGCTAGGGTTAGGGTATGTGATGCTTGTCTTTGGTGGTGAGTGTTTGGGCGTTTTCGTGGATTCTTTGGTCGGTTTGGCAGAACTGCAGCGGAAAAGCGGCACAAGTCTTGGTTTTCAATTTCCCTTTCGTCGGTGCCTGAACTGACGGATTCAACCACAGCCAAACAGGTCGATTGAAGCACCTGGTCGGTCCCCTGCGCCACCTGATCCTCGTCGCTCCTGCCCCTGCCCCCGCCATCTTTCGGGTGACTGCCGTGGCCTCCCCGAGCCCGACCCACCCTCAGGCACCATTGCGCCGCAGCCATGCATCCGGATAGCGGGGCCGTTCCCAGATCCCAGACATCCCCGACATCCCAGGCACTGCAGGTCTTCGTCCTCATGGGAGCGCCACAGACAGGGCTTCAGGTTCCCGCGTTTCTTTGGAATCCCGGATTCAGATTTGGGTTCATGCCCCAAACTTCGAATCAGCCTGGAGAGACTCCTGCCCGCCTCAAAGTCCTAGCCCGCCGTCTTCACCGACACACCGCATTCCCAGAGTAAGGTGACGCGGTTCTTGCCCGGCTCGACTCCCAGCTCTGCCACTGCGAGGACGGGGCGGCACCAATAAGCACCTGCCTTTGACAGCCGCCTGAAGCTGTTTGGCCCGGCAAGACACCGAATCACGGCCCAGAACCTGAGAGAACCAGGGCGAGCAAAGGCTGCGCTGGGGCCGCAGCAGGGCGCTACGCTCCCCGAAAGCGATGAGACGTCGGTTGGCACGCCGCACAGCGACTCACTCAGCCTCGTCCTCCTCCTCAGGCCAGGTCTCTTTTTTACCTGCCTCTTTTCCACTTCCCCATTTTTGCCTTCCTGTCTCACCATCCCTGACGATCTCAACTTTTTCTGTTTTTGTGCCACCTTCTTCTTCGTCTATTTCTCTTCGGCAAGCCGAGACGGCTGCCGACTCGGACCACGACCTCGGGCCGGCTCCGTTCCACCACCACCCGCTTTTCCCCTCCCCGCACTTTTTGTCCCACACGACCGCCTCAACCTCCTCCTCTGGATACAACGTCGGACGCCATGTCGTTTGACTCCAACGGGAGCCAGGGCTCCCAGGCGCAGCCAGTCCCGGTCAGCGACTTCCTGAGTGCCTCGGATGACCGCCAGTTCGTCTGGGACGATTCCAACAGAGAGACATCCCCCGAATGGCTGGAACCTGTCCATCAAGCCTTGCTCGACTCCAAAAAACACAAGGTGTTCCATCACTGCAGCAAGGAGTACCTCAAACCACCAAACCCCTTTATCCAGAGGGGACCAGAACTGGGTGACTCGGGTTCCACCATCGTGTACCGAGTCACCGCTCCGGAAGGATATGCCTACCGCCGCCCCCTTGCCCTCAAGGTAATAGTCTGCAAGGAGAACTCGCGGCCACCAGGGCCGGACAGCAAGGCGCGGAGTGATGCGCTGAAGGAAGTCAAGACCATGTCTTCCCTCCGACACCCGCACATCGTCGCCTATGTCGCGTCATTCGAGGACTATTGCATTCAGACTCGAGAGATCAAGCGGCGGCCGCAGGGGAAGAAGCCCCACAGCACGGCCACTGTCAACCAGAGGATCAAAAAGCACGTCCTGGGGATCGCAATGTATCCTCCCGGCCTTTGCAATTTGCGCACCTTCATGGATGAGGTCTTCCAGAGCCCCAAGGAAGCTGACTGGATCCTCCCGGCACTGCACTCGTACTTCGGCTGCCTCTCTCAGGCGGTAGCGTACCTACACAAACAAAACTTGCGGGTGCGCCACAAGGACATTAAACCCGAAAACATCATCATCGATGAGTTCGACCTGCCCGTCCTGACCGACTTCGGGCTGTCCAAGCACTTCGAGACCGGCAAGTACTCCGAAGGGCCCACCCCCAAGACCCTCAAGTACGCCGCCCCGGAAGCGATGCACGAGGAGCGCCGTGACGAACACTCGGACATCTTCTCCCTTGGATGCGTGTTCCTCGAGATGGCGACGGTTCTCCTGGGCAAACCAACCAAGTTCGCAGAGGAGCAGCTCGCGACCGACGACCATTCCACCTCCTCTCTCCGATTTGGGTCCGAGTTCAAATACTCCGAGTCCCTACACCTTCTCGACAGCTACCTCGCCACCTTGACTATCGTCGCCCGTGACCTCGTCGTCTTGGACCCGGCCCGCGAAGCCTCGGTCAAGGCCGTACTCGCCATCCTGCCGTACATCCGCTGGATGATGGACGAAATACCGGCACGGCGACCCGACGCGCATCAGCTGTACCCGTGGTTCCGGCCGCTGTACGATGTCTATGACAGCCCAGGACCGTGCCCGAACTGTGAGGAGGAGCGCCGGACGGGTAAGGCGATCCCGAGCAGGAGTGGCAGCCGCAGCCCGACACTGAATCGAGCCGGGACTATACTGGGCGGGTCGTCACAAGGGCTGGTCAGGAGGGGCACGGCGACGTCCATGGCGAATTATGTGGCCGCACACAACGGGGGGTCGCAAGCTGGGGGTTCATCGCAAACTGGGGGGCCGTCGCAAGCTGCGCATGGGGATGTGGAGATGGATTCCGACTGAGGATTGCAGGCGCGGGGTGATGGTTTGATGAGTTGTTATGAAGGATGGAGTTTCGGGGTCATTTTTCAGGAGTCTATTCCTTTTCTTGCTTCTTCTTCCATAATTTTGGGGGTTCCTTGATGCATGGGGGCTGCACTCCTCTCCTCTTTTCTGCAAGGGCGAGCAGCGTTCGGTTCTATACCACTCACGCGGAGGCGGGCGAGCCTGCGTTTAACGTTATGATGATGATGAGTCGACGACAGCAGCTGGTTTTGGGTTCGGCAGGGGATGGGCACTTGGTAGGCACCCGCGAAAATTTATGGATGGGATCGGCTTTTGGAATGTATGGAGGATACCACGGCGATGGCGTGTGTGGTTTTGAGGAGTTTTCTCGTCGGTGGCTCTGGGAGAACTGAGCTCATGATGGGGATGGGAAACGAAGGGGTCGGCTGGCATTCGGACACCGGAGCATCTCTCAAAAGGACCAGGTAGATGGCCTGCTTTGACAGGACGAGGAATAAATAAAAGATCTCTCCATCTGACACGCGTGAGTCAAAAGTTTGTCAAAGAAGTGGTCGGTCCTGGGTTGCATCCGCGGCTCGCGGCTCCAAAGGTGAGGGGTCGGGAGTTGTCACGCGGGGCGGAGATAAGCTGGAATTCTCGAGCAACCCTTTTTCACAGTGCCGGAGATATTGTTCCCTCCTTTCTATGTTCTTTTAGTTTTTTGGTTTTGCTCTTGTTCCCGTTTCTGCTGCCCGGTCCTGTGAGGTCTTCCTCGAACTATAGGGAGGCTCTTCATCCTGCCCACAGACATGTTCGGATCTCAACAGAGCACCCAACCGCTGTCATCGGGAGCTTGTTCGTTTCTCCCACTTCAAGACCTCCCTGAATTATTTCCGAGGCTAACGATACTAGTTATGCAACTTTAGTACCAATATTGCACGAGTCCATGACTCGAGAGCCCATCTCCTGAAATAATTTATTGAACTGCCCCGGAAGACGGCTGTCGGGCGAATATCGGGCGAATGTCGCCCGGAATTCGAGAACCTTGTGTCCATGGATCAACCCGGACAGCGCTCGGGTTCTGGCCGCCCTGATTGTGGATTGCAATTCCCATCGCGGAAGGCATGGAAATTTGCTCGCGCTTTCATAGGAAATGAATGGGGGGCCGTGTAGGCTGTGCAGCGAGATCGGCGAGGTCTAGACGCTACGAGGAGACGGGCGCTGACTTGTTCGAGGTTCCATTGTATAGATGCCATGTCCATGTCCAATAGAACCCAGGTATACATCTGTACAGCGCCTCCAGAAATACATTGCAGTTGCATTCCGAGGCAATCGAGTTTCGCGGGTTTCGGTTGACTCGGTAGCATATGACCCGGCGCATTGAGCCTCACGTCACTGCTTGGAGAATTCCACTGAACAACAACAGAGTGCGGAGAAAGTGCCCCGAAGTCAGTCGTAAGTCAGTCGGATGTTGACGACTGCAACATCCGACTGACTCTGAGTGACGTGAAGAAAAGCGACGATCGGCCCCAGAACCCCCATCAACCTCCCTCGCTCTGTCAGTGCCCGAGTTCGAGGCCCTTCAGCGGGGTTATCGGCGGGGTTCCTGGCGGGGTTCCTGAAGCTGGCCTGCAGGGTTCCAGGGGCTAGGCCGTCGTGGCTTTCGCTCCCCGTGATCACAAGCAAAAGCAAGCCCCCCACCAAGACTTCCCCGCAAGTTGTTCCACCAATTGACACGGCCGAGGCCCCAAGCTTGCCGGGGCTGCAGCGTGCATGCGCAAGCCGCCAACGCCGCCTTCAGCCAGAAAAAATTAAGCGGGACGTTGTGTTGCGGTCGAGCACACCCCCTACGCCAGGAGACGAGACGCCCTGCCGGCACTTAAAACCCGATGCGCCCCCCTCACGGGTGTGCGCCAGCCTTCCGGCGGGCACTTGACCGTCGAACCGTCACGCCAGGAGCCACGACCTTGTGGAACACAGCCTCGCCACTCCAAGCATCAACAGTGGGCGCCCAGCGGAGCAACAGCACCAGCACCCCGCGGAGGATCTGCACGACATCAAGGGTCGCCTTCTCTTGGCCTCCGATCGACGTGAACGTTACCGTTACTGCACCCCAAAACCACTGTAATTGTACGAACAGCTACCTGGGGCTAGACCTTGGATGACGTGCCCTCTCCCCTCCCATCCCGCCCCGATTCTGACCCCTCCAAAGCCCCACGACGCCGGCCTTTTTCCTTGTTCGCCCGTCCACAGTCTCAGCCAACCGTTGTCATCCTCCAACAACCACACCGTCGTCTTTTCCAGTCTAGCAGCTGCCGGCCACTAGCGTCAAAGGGAAAGGGAAACCAACCACCACCACCACCACCACCACAGCCCCAGCCAGAGCATCAACCAAAACCTCAAAAATCACACAGGATGGTCCACGTCGCCGAACTCGACCCGCCACGCTTCGAGGATAACATCCTCATCAACAGCAGGCCCAGTCTCATCGGCTTGGACGGCCTGTTTATGAAGCCCAGCGCAACAACGCCCCGGAGGCTTCCCGACGGCACCGCTACCGACTTGCCCCCGCACCACGACGAGATCCACCTCCCGCGGGGAATCCTCGAGACGGAGGACGAAAAGAAGCAACAATGGTTCGTCGGCAGCATCGACCAGGGCACTACGTCGTCGCGGTTTCTCATCTTCAACGGTGAGGGCGATCCTGTTGCGAGCCACCAAATAGAGTTCGAGAACTTGTATCCTCAGTCAGGGTATGTGCATTACACCCCACCGCAGATGCGGGGGCCCCTGCATCATGGCCGTTCGCTTACAGTTGCCGCTGCAGATGGCACGAACATGACCCACTAGAACTGCTCAAGTCGGTCGAGAACTGTATCGACGGGGCGGTTCGCAAGTTCATCGAGCTCGGCTACTCCAAGTCCGACATCCGGTCAATCGGCATCACCAACCAGCGCGAGACAACAGTGGTATGGGACAGCACAACCGGCGAGCCGCTCTGCAATGCCGTTGTATGGCCCGACACCCGAACGAAGGCGCTCGTGCGCGAACTCAAGGCGCGCGACGGATCGGACACCCTAACAGACCTCTGCGGCCTGCCGCTGTCAACATACCCCAGCAGCGTCAAGCTCCTCTGGCTCCTCCAGAACGACGATGCGGTCAAGCAGGCATACGAGGAAGGCCGCCTTGCCTTCGGTACCGTCGACTCCTGGCTTATATACAAACTCAACGGCGGTGCCAAGGCCGACAAGCCCATCCATGTGACAGATAGCACCAACGCCAGCAGGACCATGTTCATGAATCTGCGCACCATGGAGTACGATGAGAAGCTGTTGGGTTTCTTCGGTATCGACAAGACCAAGATCCAGCTACCCAAAATCGTTCCGTCGTCAGACCCCGAGTGTTTCGGCAAGGTTGCCAGCGGCCCCTTGCTCAACGTGCCCATCGCCGGGTGTCTGGGTGACCAGTCGAGCGCTCTGGTCGGCCAGTGCGGCTTCAACGCGGGGCAAGCCAAGAACACCTACGGCACCGGGTGCTTCCTCCTGTACAATGTTGGCACCGAGCCTGTCATCTCCAAGTACGGCCTCCTCGCTACCGTGGCCTACGACTTTGGCGGCGGCAGAAAGCCGGTGTACGCCCTTGAGGGCAGCATCGCCGTCGCTGGTGCTGGCGTCAAATACCTCATGAATAACCTCGGATTCGTGAACAAGTCTAGCGAGATCACCTCGCTGGCCGAATCGGTCCCCGACAACGGCGGCGTCGTCTTTGTCACGGCCTTTAGCGGGCTCTTTGCCCCCTATTGGATAGACGACGCCAAGGGAACACTTTGTAAGTTCTACATTCTCTTGCGTCCCCTGCTTGCCTCCTTTTGCTAACAATCCTTCCCAGTCGGCATCACCCAACACACCACCAAAGCCCACATCGCCCGCGCCACGCTCGAGGCAACATGCTACCAGACCCGCGCGATCCTCGAAGCCATGGAGAAGGACTCGAACCACCGGCTCGAGTCGCTCGCCGTCGACGGCGGCCTTTCCAACTCGGACCTGTGCATGCAGACCCAGGCCGACATCAGCGGCATCCAGGTCGACCGCCCCCGCATGCGCGAGACCACCGCCCTCGGCGCCGCCATCGCCGCGGGCCTCGCCACCGGCGTCTGGAGGGAGCTCGACGACCTCAAGGAGGTCAACCGCAACGGCCGCAAGATCTTCAAGCCGCAGATTGAGAGGAAGGAGGCCGACAGGCTGTTTAGGAAGTGGGAGCAGGCTGTCGAGATGAGTAGGGGGTGGGTTAATGACCATTAGAGGAGAGTACTGTCTCCATTGCGGCACGGCCGGCTTGGCCAAGCGTGCGTTTGTTTTGGGTATGAGCGTGAAGGGATTTAGCGGGTTGATGTGGGTTGTCTTGGTTTTGCATACCTCTTTGTTTTGGATTTGGGTGTCTATCCCTTTGGTGTTTTGGAGTCTGGTTGATGACATAGCGGGAATCTGTACAAGACATGGTAGTTGTAATAGTATTTATGGGTGTTCCCCTGATATCTACTGCTTTGGCGTCTTGTGGCTTGTTCTATTCCAGCAACCAGACGATGCCATACTCTGACTGTCTCATAGGTAGTAGGCACACACAACAACTGGATGGAGCCGCTCAATCGGGTTAAATGATATCTATCTCATAAGGCTCGATTCTTATGACAGTGGCCTCAATAGCAAGGAGGTAATAAACCACCTTGTATCTCCTGTATCCCTCGGAACACGAAACGGTAAGCAATACCTCCCACTCTCATACCCACCCGGGAGAGACGCTCCAGTACCTGAATCGTTGAGTATCTCCCAAACAAGCAACAACCTCACAACTCCACCATATGACGTTCCTGTCCCATATTTCTCAGGGTCCAGTTTCCATGACAAGTGATCAACGCCCCAGTCATACATACTATGTACTACCCTTGCAACGTCTACTTGAACTGCCAACTCTTGGTTGATATGCATAGTCCAGACTCTATGACCAAGACGCCGCACAGGTGAGTTGACCCACCCTCCATCAAGACGTGGGGGTGGTAGTGATGCTCGGCATTTGACTTGAGCTGTTTCAGCCGGTCATGCTGTGCCACAACATCTCTGTCAGTTTGCCCTTGTGCACTCGCTCAGTCAGATCAGGTTGGTTCAGTGACGTGAATTGCAGAATGACATTTTCTTCACCCCTGCCACTCCCATCGAATGCAGATCCGGAAATACCATGCCGCCCAACAAAGACAATGGCCCATGCCAGAGAGACTATTTTCCCCACCCCCGTCTCCCAAATGATGTGTAGGTATCCGTGTAGTAGTGCCTCCCGTGACCCATTCAACTTGAGCTCTACTCCTTGCTGTGCACTCGAGGCGAAGCATGTATCCCCGTTCCCTTTACCTGCCCACCCGCATTCCTGTGCTTCTTTTTCTATCACCTTTTTCTCTTTCTAAAGTTGGGAAGTTGGAGGGCGGCTAGCCACGGCTCCCGCATGAACATCAAACGGGCAGATATGGTTGCTTCAAATCCAGACCGGACCTGATCAGGGGGGTTGTGGGTGTCATTGGTGTGCCAAAGTGTTGGCAAATATGGAAAAAAGGCAGGAATTCCGCGAGAAGAGGGGAGAGTGGTGTGAGGTTGCCGCGGCCCGTCTCCGTCGCGGTATTAGAACGAGGATATATCCGGACAAGAGGATTTTAAAAGGCGTAGTGTAGTGTATCTCAAATTAAAGAAGAAAGAACAGGCGAGATAGAAGGGTTGGGAACCAAAATTGTAAACCGGTGTCCGGCTTCCGGTTTACATGATGATGGCGGGCACGTCAACGTTGGCCTTGATGGTCTTGTGCGGCAGGATGCTGCCGCCGTTGACGTAGATCTCGTCGCCGATGGTGACATCGTCGCCCAGGACCGTCACGTTCTCCAGGCGCGCCCACTTGCCGACGATGCTGTTCCAGCCGACGATGGTGCTCTTGACCCAGGCGTGGTCCTTGACCTTGGACCCGGCCATCAGCACGCAGCGCTGCAGGCGGACGCCGTCTCCCACCACGACATCCGGGCCAATGGTCACGTTCGGTCCTATCCTGCAGTTCTTGCCGATCTTGGCCGAGGGGTCGATCAGGACGTTGCCACCGTGCACAAAGGGCTCGGTGGAGGGCGTCAGCAGCTTAGACCCCTTCTTGGTGAGCGAGGAGAGGTAAAGGCAGGTGCCAGTCAGGAAGTCCTTGGGCTGGCCGACGTCCATCCAGAAGCCCTCGAGGTCGAACGAATGTAGTTGGCCGTCCTTGACCATGGCGGGGAAAGTCTCTTGCTCGATGGAGGTGGGCCGGAGTTCGATGCGGTCAAGCACCGACGTGTTGAGGATATAGATGCCGGCATTGATGCGGTTGCCGACGAACTGCACGGGCTTCTCGACGAAGCGGTCGATACGCGAGGCATGGTTCGGCTTGTGGACGATGACGCCG
>FTCU01002885.1_pt1 | contig 25226 bp, 22 predicted proteins | sample 1639521 | NCBI WGS metagenome assembly FTCU01 (sample SAMEA3914864, study PRJEB12502) | metagenome | biome: forest; material: soil | place: USA | collected 2012-03-12 | depth 0.3 m
ACGGGATTCTCGCCGGTCGTACTTGGCCGGCTCGCAGCCCATCTCGAGCTTCGACGACACCTACGGCGACCCGCGCTACCGGGACGGCCCCATGATGTCTACAGGCGCTCCTGCCATCTCCGGTGGGAGCAGGCAAAGGCTCTTCTCGACGGACTTTCTCGTTTCAAAATGGGCCAGGCTCTTCTTCCTCGTCGTCGGCCTGCAAGCTCTGATCTGCGTGGCATTTGAAGCGTAAGTCACCGCCCTCCCTTTCGGCAGTCGAGTCACGGCCATCCTCGGTGCTGACATGGCAACGCTGCAGATACGTGTTCGCGAGGTTCCAGTTCAGCCTCAAGTTCCAGGGTGAAACAGGCCTCGACGACACCCTCAAGTCGCAGTACCGCACGATCCCAACGTTCCTGACCCTCTTCATCTTCGGCTTCCTGTACATCCTGCTCTTGACGTGGGACGCCCTGCGCCTCAAAAACACGATTCAGATCATCGGCCTGTGCGTGGCCAACTTGGCCATCTTCATCTACGCCATCCTCCAGATTGATCAAATCAACAAGTCGATCGAGAAGCTCGTGGGCGGCGGCGCTCTGAAGCCGGACGACCAAGACCAGAACGTGTGGGAGTTGGCCAAGCCCTTCCTCATTGCCGTGCCCGCTGTTGTCGGCGTGGTCACCATTGCCATGGGCGCCATTGCGTATCAACTCTACCGAGAGTTTGCCTGGGATATCCTGAAGCAGATCGGCGCTGACTACCGCATGAAAAAGCGGTTCCTGCACTACCAGGTGGGTTTTTGTCACGAGACTGGCCGCTTCGCGGTTCGGGGTGCTGACAAGGTGGACAGATCTACATCGCCCTGCTCAAGTTTGACTTTTTCTTCTTCCTCGGCTTTACCGTGCAGTTCCTCGTCATCGTCAACGGCCTCAACAACGTCGAGCTTGGCCTCCACATCGCCGCCATCCCCATCACCATCGCCATCCTCCTCTGCGCCGCCTTCTTCACCCGCCGCGAGAACAAGATCGGCAACTGCTTCGTCATCGTGACCTACTTTGGCGGCCTCGCCTACTTCTTCTTCAAGCTGGTGCGCATCTACCAGCCCGGCCACAGCCAGGACTACGACGCCGTCCGGCGGTCGCTGACGGCCTTTGCCGTTCTGACCATCCTCCTCATCATCCTGACCATCATCAACGCCTTCATCTGCATGAACAACTTTGGTGCGGGTCTCAAGCCGTACCTCCTCCGCCCCAAGGGCCCAGACCCGGAGAAGGAGGACGCCAACTCGTACCAGATGAACGACCAGAAGCCGGCGCTTCCCAGTCGGATGACGATCGACTAGAGCGGGCCAGCGTGGCTGGGAAGGGGGTTGATATGGCGGAAAAGGCGAAGCGAGATTGGTTTCGCAAATCACGAAATTTATGACCCTGGAGTCTGAAAGCAAGGCAACAACCGGGAGAATCTCTTTTTACATTGTCAGCAGCGGAAGTCGTTAGCCACACCGGCCCGGCATAGATATCCATTTGGTGCTTTTTCATATCAACTTTTGTTTGTAAGCTTTGAACACACACGCGAGAACCGTGGGCGTTTTTGTTTTGCAATTAATCATTCCTTCGTTTCTCCTCACGGGAGAGGTCCGGGTGGGCTGGAGGGGGGAGAACGGCGTTTCAATTCGAGGGTTGGGTTTGAGCTTGGCTCTTTCGTGGGAGAGGAGAGAGAAGGGGGCTGCCCAGCCTGCCTGTCAGGATACGAGCTCACCGCTCGCCTGCTGGCTGGCCGGCAGACGGTAGTGGCGGTTGATCACAATGGAGTGGTGGGAAGAGAGGCGGGGAAGGATGTATCGAGGATGTAACATCGGACCGAGGAGCTGGCATGTGTTTTGAATGCATTTACAGGTTCATTTATGTCTGGCGGTGCCGTAGTCCTGTGGAGTTGCCTGGATTTCGAGTGGCGCAAGTCGACGAGAACCAGAGTCTGCACTCACATCATGATGGACCAAGCAATCGATATGATGTCAATCTATCTGCCCCGACTCCTCCACCAGCCTTCAAGACAAGAGGTACTGTACTGCCTGAATCTGCGCTCAAATAACCCAAACAAACCAACGCCGAGACGTAACGCCAAAACCAGCAGACTGAAAACAAACATCCATGCCTTGCCCAAACCCCAAACTCTTCCGTTCCGTATGCCCCCGTCGATGCCTTGCAACCGAAGCAAGGATGCCGCTGTAAAAGAGTAAAACAAAGGCCAGCCTAGAAAGGAGCCCTACAACACCACCCGCCTCGCATCCTTGACCAGCCCCTCGGCCGGGCAGTACGGACACTTGAAGCGGCTCCCCTTGCACAGCTTCTGCAGCGTCTCGCGCGCGAGCATGTGGCCGCAGGGCAGCACCATGGGCGGGTTCTCGGCGGTGGTCTGCTCCTTGCTGACGGGACACACGAAAATGCTGTGGAAGAGCAGGCTCTCGGGCAGGGGCGTCTCGTAGGGCAGCTCCTGGTCCGTGGTCCACTCGGTGCCCTTGGAGCGGGTGGCCTGCGCGTACTTGATGAGGCGCGGCAGGGCGAGCGCGCCGGCCGTGATGGCCAGGTAGAGCGGGGACTCGGCGGAGAGGCCGAGGAGGGAGCAGAACTCGCGCGTGAACGAGGTGGCGACGTCGGTGAAGGTCGTCGGGAGGGAGAAAAAGGTCGCGTGGTAGGGCGAGGAGGGGAGATTGGGCGCGAAGGCCATGGCGCTAGCCAGGCGCTGGATCTCGGGGAGGTGGCGCGCCTGGAAGCGCGAGAAGTGCTGGCGGGCATAGGCGAGGGCGCCGGCGCGGCCGTTGTGCTCGTCGTCGGGTAGGTGGTTGACGGAGGGGCCCTTGAAGAGCCAGACGTACTGCAGCTTGGAGAGGTCCAGCTCGAGGTTGCTGCCTCGGGCTTCGAGCTCGGCCGAGTTCGCCCGCGCCCATTCTATGGCGGGCAGCAGGTTGTGGGCCTTGAGCTGCTGCAGGATCCGGTACATCTCGGCGAACTTGTCTTGGAGCTCTTGCGAGTGGAGCGACGACAGGTCGTACTCGTCGTCGAGGGATACGGCAAGGCCCTCTGAACCGTCTGCGTCTGCGTCCGTGTCGTCTTCGTCCTCGTCGTTGTCGTCGTCATCGTCCATGGTCTCGTCAAGGCGGGAAGATTCGGCAGATGAGCCCTTGCTCTGGGTCTCCTCAATGAAGGTCGAGGCCACGCCGAACTGGCCCTCGCGCAAGAGGTGCATGGCGATGGCGCGGTTGATCAGCGGCAGGTGGTCCTCCATGGCCTCGGTGTCTGTGGGGAGCTGCTTGAGGGGAAAGTGCTGTGGAATGGGGGGTCAGTACTCGCCAGGACAGCACTCGGAGATTGTGTTGGCTTACCTTATCTAATAACCGTCCCACCTTCTTATGTGCCGACGAGGCGGCCTTCAGGTCGTCGTTGACCTTGTCGAAGGCCGTCTTGATGGGGTTCTGCAGCTTCGTCATGGTGAGGCTTGCCGTGTGGGGGTCCATTGCTGCGAAAGAGTGAGTGAGCGGGCTGAGTTCGGGTTCAAGACGGCGAGCAGCAGCTCACCTCCAGCGATCTGCTCGCGGGCAGCGCTGAGAAGGTCGATGATGGCGTCGACATCCTGGGCGGCTGCCAACAGCCTGGGCAGCCGGTTCGCCTTGCCGAGCTCGTCCAGCAGGGTCTCGAGATTCTGCTTTGCCTCCATTTCTCTTGTTTGTGGATGGTTGAAAGACTCGAGATGGGATCGGCGGCCGGGTGTGGATGTGAACGTGGGTGTGGTGCCGGTGCGTCGGTTGTGCAGCGTGCGGTGTCTTCTGCAGTGCAAGTGCAACAGGTCGACGCTACGGCGCGAGTGTGCCCAGCATCATCGTCTTGATGATGGTATCGAAAACTGTGCTTGCAGCTGTGTCTGTGATATCGTCGGCAGGCGGCGTCAGACCTTGTCTGAGGGTCGTCGTCGAGGTTCGGGTGCTCGGGGAAGCAAGCCCAGAAGCGGAGGACCAAGCTGTCCCAGCGGCCCCAAGCGTGCTTCAGAGCCGGTTCTGGGCTTCTTCAGCGGAACAGCAGCCGGCCGCGCCACTAGCACTTGCATGGCAGGCGCTAATTCGCCGGCCGTCCAGGTGACGTACCCCGCTGTCGGACGCTGGAGCACTGGGCGGCTGGGGTGAGTGGACATGGACAGGGCCAGGGGGTGGTTCGGATGATGGTGGGGTTGCACCGTGTCTTTGTTCCAGCGGTTACACAGCATCTGGGGTGGTACAGAACGGTATCAATACAGCGGACTGCGTGAGACCGCCGTCGCGCGCCCTGAACCAGGCAGTCCAACAATGGACTTGAAGGCGGTATTTATGAGAAACTTGAACCACAAGAGACTAGGTAGATCCAGGATTTTGGCAGAACTAGTCCATATTTACTAATATTGGGAGTCCAAGTACGGGTACGGACAGAGTCGAGCATCGAGTAACTTACCGAGGTGCTGTGAGACAGACGTACCGAATTAATTACCGCTGATCTCCTGGGCCGCTGAAGCAGCCCTCTGACATCACATGCCGGTTGCACCAACCAACAAGTCACGCTGCACATCCCTCCGATTCCCGGCACAGCGCTCCTGTCGCACGGCGATGGCCTCAAAACAGCACACAGCACGCTCGTGGACGCCGGCGGGTTTCTTCGCTCTCCACTGACTACTACGGCGACACCGAGTGCCCCCAAGCGCCCTCACCGCCCCTGTTGGCCCCACGATGGGTCTTGGGCGTCCGTCTTGTTTCGCTTGGCCGTGGTTCCCTGCCGCTGTTGGCATGGATGCAGCCGCCGCGGCGCTACGGAGTACTCCCCGCAATGTCCCGTGGCTGTCGCCGTTGACGTCGACGTCGTTGCAACAACACCACCACCACCTCCTCCTCCACCACGCCCACCATGGCCCTCCGCCTCGCATTCCCGGCCACCGCCCTTGACGCGAGGGTGCACCGGGAGGAGGAGCTGACCCTGGCCCGGGCAGCAACCGCAGCCGCAACCGCATCCCGCCGCAAGACCCCCGACGGCCTGGCCACGCTCAGCGCCAGTGCCAGTGCCCCTTCTCCCGCCGGGCCTCCCACCGCCGGCCGACGCCGTGTGGTCCTCCCGGATCCCGTCGCCTTCAAGTAGGCACCTATTGCCCCTCCTGCAGGCTTCACATGCCCGCTAACATGACCCCTCCAGATTCCTCGAAGGCGATTCCGCAGTGACGGTTATCCAGCGCAGACATGTCCTCCCCGGCTACGAGCTCTACCTCGTTGAGCAGTGGGCCTGCTCACGCCAGTCCCCCACTGTCGTCATCGCCGCCTACACGGGCGACCCGAACCACTCGGTCGTCGTCGGCGTTCTGGAGGCCCCCGCCGACGAGAAGGACTGGTCGCCGAGGTTGAGGGTCTACTTTCGGGCCATCCACCAGTACCACGCCCGACCTAAGGAGACAGATATTGGAGAGCTCATGGTCACCAATCTCAGCAGCTTCCCCTCAGCCCTGACGGTTATCGCCGTCCCCGAGGGCGACATACGGAAACACCGCCAGGTCTTCATCGTCAACGAGGACTTGAAACGCTTGGGATGCTCCGGCAGATCGGGTCTCACCCTCACGGACCCGACCTCGGCAACACAAGCCAAGTTTATGCAGATGTACAAGACCAGCGACAGGATACCCTTCATCCAGGCCGTCCTCGAGCTCGTCAAGCTGTGCCAGACGGCCCTCTTTCTGTTTGGCGTGCTCGAGGAGGAGTATATTGACGGGCTGCTCTGCGACGTGACCGAAAAGGCCGTCAATGACTGGTGGACCGAAATCGGGTCCGAGTACTTCAATATCGAGCCGACGGACGGGATCCTCGGGCCGACAACGATTGCCGCCCTGCTGGGCTCGCTGTTGGGTGCGAGAAATCGACTTAGCTACTACGGCGCTCCCGTATCCAAGGATGTTTTTGACATCGAGAGCACGAAGAAGGGCATCGGGACCTTCCAGAAATCCACGAGGCTGGAGAGGACGCGCCGCCTCGACCGGCAGACCCTGCTCAAACTACACAGCGTGACGGCCAAGGCAGCCGCGGGAGAAGGCGGCTGGGGCGTGCAGAAGGCCGTCAAGTCCACCGTCGCCGAGATTGGCGGCAAACGCGGCGAGCTCGTCATTGGCATGGTGGGCGGCCGGGACAAGGCCAACATCGGAGACATCGAGACCCTCGACCTCGGGAGGTTTATCCACCTGGCATCCGGCGAACGGGCAAAGTGGCTGTGGTACGGGAAACCTAGGAGAGCTCTCCAGGATCGCGAACTTGAGCATCCCGTATCAGCGCTCGGTAAGGAGCTCAGGGATGAGATGCTGTCTCAACCAGCGGGCCGGCGGACACATTCGGCGCCGCTCGAGGACGAGCCCGAGGTCAGAAAGAAGGAGGATTCGCCCGCGCCCTCTCTCGCCCCACAGATAACCAATACCTTCCCCATCACAGTAGAGACACCCGTGGCCGACCGAGACGCATTACGGAAAGGTGTTTTCAAGAGCGTGGCCGGCAAGGTGAGCGACGCCCGCTCAGGGCTGGGGCGCATCCGAGATGCCGTGGGTGGCGGCTTGAGAGGACACGCCAGCCGGCCATCCAAAGATGAGACTCCGGACACCGCTATCAGCGGGTACTCGAGCCCCAGCATCGCGATGCTTGCCCAATCATCCACTGCCGTAACGAGTCCAGTCGCCGTCGGTAAAGCCTTCTCGTGGAAGATCAAACCCGAGGACTACCCCAAGGAGGGCAGCGAGTCGGCCTCTGTGCTCATGGGTGCCAACGGAGTGGTTCCCGCGAACGGTGCGCGACCGCCGTTGGAAGATAACGAACGACTAGATCTCGACCTCGCCGAGATGGCCAAGGAGATCCGCAGCGCCAGTGTCTCCGTGGCAGGCTCGGTCGTAGCAGACGGCGACCTCCAAGGACCCGTCCTCGCGCTCGAGCGGAGCTGCGACACCCGCCTCGTGTCCCTCCAGCGCCGGAACAGCCTCGACTGTGCCGTCTCGCTCCAAGCAACTCCCAGCGACGCCCGATATCCACGCCGCCTCTCCTTCAGCATAGCGGAGGACGCCATCCTTGGCTGGGAAGAACCCCTCACCCTCACCGACACCCAATCGGGCGCCAACGACCTGCCAGGCCTCCACTCCCAGGCCGAGCTGGCCTACCACCTCTACTCGCGTATCCAGCTCGTCCAGGAGACCCTCGGCTCCTGGACCACACACCGCCTGTCGGACATCCAGGCCCTCGACCGCACCCTCGACGCCCAGCAAGCGGAGCTGCACCGCTTACACGACACCGCCGATGAGGCTTATCAGCGGGCGCGGCGCGGCGGTAGGGAGCTGATTGCCGATGAGCGGGCGCGGCTGGCCGAGGCGGTGCGGGACGTGGAGCTGCTGGCCGCGAAGCTCGAGTATGAGATTGGCGCGCTGGTGTCGCGGGTCGACGAGGTGGAGGATGGGGTCGCGCACTTTGAGGCGCAGGTCGAGGATGTGGAGCGGCGGGCGGGGGAGCTGAAGGGGGTGCTGGAGACGGAGAGCTGGGTGCATTGGTTTGTGAGGACTGTTACGGGGATTGGGACGGGGCCGAATATAGTGAGGGGGTAGATGGAAATGGTTGTGTTTGCTTTATGTTGGGTTGGTGAATGGTGTTTAAGGCGCTTGGGGTGTGGATTGGCAGGGCATAATTACATACATCACAGCATGGCTAGCATTTGCGATAGGACAAAGAACGGGGTATGCATCGACAACACCAACAGGTTCAACAGAGAAGAGATGCCGTGATTCATGTGCCATCCATCCGGCCCTGTGTCCATGGTCACGCCGGACCTCGTCTAACCCTCCATATTTGTACATTGTCATAGCCAGTCCTCGGCCTTGCCAGGTGCTCAACCAATGCCGCCCATCCTGCTGCCCTATCGATCTGGTCTGTCCATCCCATATTCCTACACATCCGGCATATCACTCCCTCCCAGCCCCGGGTATTCGCCGACGATCCTCACCATCCCACTTATAGTATCGAGTCTGTACAAACCCCTGTCTGGATGTCTTCACGCGCCAAACCCGCGCGCGGCGCCCTCCTTCTGTAGCTGCTCCGAGATGGTCTGGTGCACCTCGAAGAACTTGGCAGCGCACCGGTCCAGGCACACCGACTCGCCCTTGGCCAGCTCGCCCTCACGGTAGCTCTTGTCGATGCACTTGGCCGTGCAGACCTTGACCATTCTGGAGGAGAAAGTCAGTAAGAGAATTGTAGAGCGGGGCAAAGGAACGGAGGACGTACCGCGAGTGCATCTCGGACATAACCTTGAGCTCGTTCTCGACGGCGGCGATCTTCTCGGCCGAGGTGGGCTGGGCGCGGCCGAGACCGAGGAAGGACATTTTGGCGGGTTGGGAGGGGGGGTTGGAATGTGTTCTTGGTTGGAGATGGCGAGGTTCGGGGTTGTTCGGTGGTGGTGTTAATGTCGTGTTGGGATGTCCTCCTCTTCGTCGTGCTTGAAGTCCGGATTTGGGGCTCGCATCTTTCTTTGGGTGGTTTTGCTCGTCATGCCAAGGCCGGGCGGCTCTCGGCAGAGTTTGTTGCGCGTGCTGATTGGTGGTTGCTAGCCTGAGATCCACTGTATTTCAACGATGGAGACCTAAAAAAGTTCGAGCTCAGTGCAAAGCTCTTCCGCTCTTGCAACTCTCGCAACCTGGGACACAACACCTCCCAGAGTCCGACAAGATCCCAATAATTGTGAGTATTTATTGTCCCATTGTCTCTAACTCATCCGCTGGAACTCCAATGATGATCCGCATAAACCTTAGAACCGTTGCGACTGACGCGCTTGCGCGCATGATCACACTGCCAATATTCTGACTTTTTGTTCCTTCTCGAGACGCTCTCTGTCTTCTTCTTTTCGGGCTGGTCTGGGCAACCTGCTAACCCGCTCCCAGACGATGCAATGAGGCCTGCCCCGAGTCTCCAGTTCCTGCGTCCGTACGCCTGGAAGCCCGCCGGGCTGCCCAATCCGGCCTACCGGCGCTTCTTCCAATGGGCCCGGCAGCAGGAGCTGGAGGACGCCAACGCCCTCAAGTACCCCCGCCTCCGCCACCATGGCCCGCCCATGCGCATCCCCGTCTTCCGCGAAAAGTACGCCGGCATCCAGCAGGGCGTCGTCGCTGACGAGGAGGTGACCCTGCACGGCCGCGTCGAGTCGGTGCGCCGCGCCGGATCCAAGCTCGTCTTCCTCGACATCAAGGCCGAGTTTGAGCGCGTGCAGGGCATCTGCAACTTTGGCAAGCTCGCCGACGGCACCACGCCCCGCCGTCTCAAAGAGCTTGCCCAGCTGCTCAACCGGGGCGACATCGTCTCGGTGACGGGCAAGGCTACCCGGACACCGACCGGCGAGCTCACCATCCAGGCCACCCACCTGCCCGAGCTGCTGACCCCGAGCCTCGTCCCGCTGCCCACCAAGCTCATCGACGAGGAGTCGCGGACCCAGCATCGCCACCTAGACATGCTCGTGAATGCCCGGACGACCGACATCCTGCGGTTACGGTCCTACATCATCAAGTACATGCGCGATTTCCTGCACGACCGCGGCTTCCTCGAGTTCCAGACCCCAATCCTGGCCGCCGACGCCGGCGGCGCCAACGCCCGCCCGTTCACCGTCGCTGCCACCACCGTCTCCAAGGATGTTTCCCTCCGGATCGCACCCGAGCTTTGGCTGAAACGCCTTGTTGTCGGCGGAGTCGACCGCGTCTTTGAACTGGGCCCTGCCTTCCGCAATGAGGGTATCGACCAGACTCACAACCCCGAGTTCACCATCTGCGAATTCTACCACGCATACGCCAACCTCGCCGACCTGATCTCCCTCACCGAAGATCTCATTCGCGGCACAGCCGCCCACTGCCAGTCTCTGATCGCCACCAAACTCACCTCCCTCCCACCCGTCGACCTCGCCACCTTCCAATCCCCATTCCAGCAAGCCGAGTTCATCCCCACCCTCGAATCCGCCCTCAACTTCACCCTCCCGGATCTCACCTCATCCACCGCGCGATCCGACCTCCTCGCCCTCCTCGCAACCCACCAGATCCCCCTCGACGTCACAGATCTTCCAACCGCTTCCCTTCCCCAGCTCCTCGACCGCCTCGCGGCAACCTACATCGAGCCCCTGTCCGCCACCGCTCCGCTCTTTCTCACCCACCACCCGCTCTGCATGTCCCCGCTCGCCAAGTCCTTCGTGTGCCCCAAGACGGGACAGCAAGTCTCGGCCCGCACCGAGCTGTTTATCCAGGGCCGCGAGCTGGCCAACATGTACGAGGAGGAAAACGACCCGCTCGCGCAGCGCCGCAAGCTGCTCGACCAGGCGGCCACCGCGCAGAAGGCGGACGGCGAGGGTGGCGGCGTCGATGAGGGCTATGTCCGGGCGCTGGCGTCGGGGTTGCCACCTACAGGGGGGTGGGGATGTGGTGTGGAGAGGCTGGTCATGCTGTTTAGCGGAACGAGAAGGATCAGTGATTGTTTGAGTTTTGGGAATCTGAGGAATGTGGTGGGATTGGCTGCTGTCGGCGGGAAGGGTGGGGTGGAGGTGAAGGGTGAGAAGAAGGAAGAGGGCCATGAATAAGTGTGTAAGAGTACGTGTGGTAGGGACGAGTGACGGGCATAGAGTATGGCACGATACCCCTTGTATAAATCCCACTGTGATGCATTTACCCGTTCGGATATGTCCTGCTGCTAGCAATTTCTGATTCGGGGCCGAGGAGCACGACACCTGATACCTTGTCCACACGGCTTGCGAAGACTGCTCAAGGTAGGTCGGTCAGTCAGTCGTCAGGTCAAAGACCTCAACTCACGAGACTTGACATATCGAGCACCAGTCACGGCCAAGATCAAGTCAAGGGATTTACGTACGAATCAATTGATCTAGGAAAGAAGGATAATTAGGGAAGAAAGGAAAAGAAAAAACTCATCGCAACCCCCAACCGAGCAGCCAAATCCATCTGAGAAAAAAGAAAGGAAAAGAAAAGAAAAGAAAGGCGACGACCATCAGTATCCCAGGCATGCCATCCATCCATCCACCCCTGAAATTCCAACCTCCCATTCCATTTTCATTCCAACCCAACCAACGCCAATTTTGATGCTCCCTGCCCAACGTCTCTGATCTCCAACTCCGGTTTTCTCGCCAAACTCCTCACGCCAATGCCATGTGATGATGTTCCTGTTGCCGCCTGTCCGATGCTGCCGGTTTTTCTTCTGATGATGCCCGTGCCGGTGATGAATGTGAATGGGGCAAGGCAAGGCCCATGATGCCTGCCCTGCTTGAAGTCCCGTAAACCAGAGACGAAAAGAAAAAAGAAAGAAACGAGAAAAAAAGTGGGATTGATCGCCTTCATGCTGCCGACCGCCGCGCCCGTGGCCGTGTCCTTCCTCTGAAGAGGTAGGCGATATGGCGGGAGGGCTGGTTGCAGAACTGGAAAGTTGAAATCCGATCCGTGGATGTTGAAGGAAAGAAAAGAGAAAAGGAAATCGACCTGTCGAGGTATCTCGCACGTCGGGATTGCGTACTGCCCTCGTCAGTAGTCGGCCATTCGAGAGCCCGTGTCGAAGATCTCTCGAAGCGGATATAATCGTGCCGCCAGCCAAGGCGGAAATAACTCATGTCGGCCTCGGGAGAAGCCAGTATCCCGCCTGCCCACCAGAATGCCAGGGCGATGCGCCAGCACTACCAAAAGCCGTTCTTGGTAAAGTTGTATGGCGAGCTCTCCCACAGATGCTCGGCGATCACCGCGTTGTACTCCTCCGCGTTCACACCAGGGTCGGGAGTCGGCTTGTCGAGGTTGAAGGGCTTGTCGCCTGGCGTACCCATCGAGACGAGGCAATCCTGGACGTGAGCGTGATGAGACACGTGCACCTGCCTGTCAAGTTTCTTCAGGGCAGTCCGCTCCAGTTCCTTGACCATCTTCTGCAGGTCGGGAAGCGTCTGATAATCCCGAATGCATGCCGCCCACTCCTTTCGAGCTTGATCTGGCCGCAGTCCCTCCTCCCGCACCCGCCGCTCAAACTCTGGGAGGAATTGTTCGTTCACAACCGCCAGGCTGTGGCGGGTCCACTCCCAGCGCTTGTCGAAATTCTCGTCGTCCTCCGGGCCAAAATCGGTGTATGCATACGACACCGGCTTCTTGCAGGGGCTCTCACGCTGAGGCCCTCCCTCTCGGTAGTCGAACGCAGCTCTAGCCTCCTGGTGGAACCATCGCCAGCGAGTCATCGAAGCGCGCGTCCCATCGAGTGTCTTCGGGGGCGGGGGGCAGAACGACTGGGGCCCGTCCTCAATGACCATGCTCGCCATGTCCACCCCAGGGAGGCTCCACTCGGGCTCTGAAGACGTCGCCGGCGCAGGCTGTAGGGTTCTCCTAGTAACCGAACTGCGGAATGCGAGAAAGAAGTCCCTCACCGAGTCTGTGAGCCGGGCCTCCTCGAGAGCCATGTATATGGTGTCATGTCGAGCGTCGGAGAGCAGCTGCTGGATCTTTGCGTGCCGCGGGTCAATGTCGTGGAGCAAATACCCCATGACGCTCTCCTGCCAAAGACGAAGATGGCTGTCCTCGTTGTAGGCGACGTACTGGTCCATCTTGCAAGACCAACACGTATCGGGCCGGAGTGGGAAAAGCCCCTTGGAGTATGTGAAGTGGCACATAGGGCACTTCCGCTGCTCGCGCCAGAACGGACCGAGCAGATGTTCCTTCTCGGGCAGGCGTTTCTTCATCGAGTGCGGCATCACGGGATGCGGTTGATTGTCCCCGGACAACGCGGCCATGAGGTCATCCGAGAAGTTTTCCCGGATGGTTGTCACGCACCGCTTGTGAGCGGTGATATCGTGATCCCAGGTGAGTAGAGCTTCGCGGGCCTTCATCGCCCAGAGGACGTCAGGGCCGGGCAGCCGCCGGACGAAATTCCAGAATGACGAGCTTTCGCTCATAAGATCCATGCCCACCTCCTTGGCGAGGCTCCAGCACCGCAATACCAGAGCAAAGACAGCCTTGGGAGTGTGGAAGGTGGGTTCGTTGTATGTGACGCCATATGAGCCGAGGCGGTCGGCGGAGTTCGGGCCGTGGAAGAAAAAGGGGCCAAAGTCGAGCGAGATGTATTTGGCGTCCCCTGCAGAGCCGGTTTGGCCGCGCTTCGAGCTCGAGGGCCGCGGATGCCGCCTGATGACATCCAGCAAAGGCTTCAGCTTTGTGACGTCAAGCATCTGGCAGCGAGTGATGGCGACCGCCTCGAGGTTAGGCATGCTATTGACCATGATCTCAAACAGATCGACATTGAGATATGGGATCTGGTCAAGAACGATTGTCCGGAAGCTCTTTGGGATTTCGCTGATGGCACCACCTGTGGATGTCTGTTAGCATCGTGTTTCAAGTCTTGAGAGCGTGAAAACACCTACAGAGCCGAACCAGGTTCTGAAAGTCGGCCGTGTAAGGCTTCTCGGGGGATTCCCCAGAGATCGGACTAATGACCAAGATGCTGGTCCGCTTGCCGCCTCCTTGGACAAGACGGCCACTGGCATCTCGTTTATCGCTGAATTCCACGGCGGAAAACGCGCCAGAGTTGAAGTCCCAACGCTCCTGTCCATTCGTGTCAGCAATGCGTACCAAATTCGTCCATCATATAATCAATGGGAAAGGGCTTACAAAACTCTTCTCCAAGCAGACAGCCGCACGTTTGCAAGTCGAAGCTAGAGCGGTGATATCACCGACGCTGGGGCAGAGCTTGTCCGTGATCATTTTGCCCAGTTCGCCAACCTGCATAATCCCCAGGAGACCAGGAAGCTCCTCCGCCGGCTTGACTTTGAGTTGGCTGACATCGACTAGGGACAACTGGGACTGGGTCAGCTTTCTCATCTTTCAGTCGAACCTCGAGGGGAAACTCACTGTGGGAAAGATCTTGTTCGAGACCGGACCATCGGTGCCAGCCAGGACGGCTTTGTGCAGCTCGTGCTTCCCTTCACTCCAGAGCTGATCGTGCAGTTCCTTTTGCTGCTCCTTGGTCAACTTGGGGTTGCGAAGCTGGACCATAAGAGCTTGAGAGAAGGCCTTGTTCATCTCGGCCGCAACGTCCTTGCCAATGAGCGAGCGCCAGATGCGTTCGTATCTGAAGCCGCAGAGATTGCCCAATGGTTGAGGCTTTGGTTCAAGGTCAGTCAGCATCCCTCGATGCTTGAGGTGAGGGGCTGGAGGGCCACTTACATATTTGTCATTCAGGACCCAGGGCATGACAGCATCGGGTTCAAGGGGAGTGACCTGCGCGAGGGATAAGTTACGAAACAGATGCGTGCGGAGGTCTGTGGTGTCGAAGACATACCTTGTCCTCCTTCTTGGGGCGCTTCCGCGGGCCATGGTTCTTAGTCTTCGGAGCAGTGTAGCCCTCAGGGAGGTCCAGCTTAGCCGCCGGCGCCTTTTGGGCCGGGGCGGACTTGTTGTTTCTGTTACGGGCCATTTTTTGGCCGGTTTTGGTTTGCAAGGGCTCGAGGGAAACCTTGACGATCTTGAAAGCAGTCTTGGGCGCAGGGCCGGGCTGCTTCGATGAGGAATTGCCGGAAGCCTTTGGCTTCTTCCTATAGGGTTGCTCAGTCTTGTTGGTGGACGTGATGACAACAGCCGGCTTCTTCTCCGGTTTTTGCTTGAGCTCCGGCTTTGGCCTGGGGTTTGGCTGTTTCTGAGCTCGGGATTGAGCTGGTTGTGGTTTCTGAGTCTGCAGTGCGGAACACGGGTCAGCAGTCTGAACCTGCGCGCCCTTGTTTCTTTTGCGAGCCATCTTGGAGAGATTCCTGTGTGGTTGTAGGGAGGTATTTGACGAGGAAAGGTTGTGGAAACGCGTGTTTTGAGGGAATGAGGGGGGTCGAGAATGCTCGTTTTGGGACTGAGATGAGGGACAGGCCAGCCCCTCGGGAGCCAATGGCTTGAAACTCGAAATTTCTCCCTGAGGCCCAAAAACCACTGCGTGGGAAGGCGCCATTGACGTAGAGAGGCAGGATCCATAACACCGGACTCCGCGTGCTCGGGGCTTCGGTAAGGGAACTCTCGTCTCCTTCTGGCCCAGGAACCAAGAAAAAGAAGCACGAAAAAGATTGACTCACCGGACTCAGTTGAGAGCTTGAATATTGGCCAATGGCGCCAATGGAGCAGGATGTTGTTTGGCGAGGCTTGTTGGCGCCTGGAGATTTTGGGTAGGTTGCCCAAACGCGTGGATCTTGTCCAGGGCAGCGTTGGGAAGACGTGAGATTGATCGAGCACCAATGCCACTTGGAGAATTTGGGAGAGCCAAGTAGTAGATGCGATGGAAAGCGAGGATGAATCGAGGGGTGAGAGTGGATGTGAACGAGGATAGGTGGGAAGAAGATGGGTGGGAAGAAGATGGATGAGGAGAGGAGAGGTGCGAGAGGAAAAGAAGGAGAGGAGACGGGAGACGGAGGGAATAAATAGGTTCCCTCGACGGCTCCGACGCGACGCGAGATTTCGAAAACAATGCTGCCCGTGGCTATTGACCGAGAACCACAATGGCCTACCCACGTGGCTGCTGTATCCTGCCTATGCAAGAAGTGAATGCGTCAAGCTGCAGGCCGCCCTGGAAACGCTGGCCTCGAAGTCTCCAGAAGTCCGAGAAGAATGGAAATAACGCTACTTTCGATGCCCTCGGGTGTTGGCAAGGCTCCCTTCGAGCTGCCTCGGGAAGCTGTCGGTTCCCGCAACTTTACTTTGATGTCAAGCACCTAGCCAGGCAGACTTGCGTCAAGCAGGCCTTCAAAGCATCTGCAATGCGAGGCTTGCATCAAGCCCGCCCAGGCAACGCAAGGCTTGCGTCAAGCAGACCCATGAACTATTCCGAGCTGAGAAAGAACCATAAAACCACCCGCAGAAAGCGTGCGAGTTGCCATCGATGGACCTCCTTCCCGCAAAGGCCAATTGGAGCAAGGACAGTGATGGCAGAAAGCACACTAGAAGGGGACGCAATTCATAACGAAGAGAAGGCAGTAGATTGCCAGCAGGCTGCCACGCATCCATCCTTTGCATGTATGATAACAATTCGCCCCAGTCTCCGTCATGCCGACCCTGTCCTTCCTCCATGGACCGCGCGCATCTTCAGTTGAACAAGATGGCCAGGCATATAGTGACAAATAATGCCACTGATTTCGACGAGGGTGTAGATTAAACCGGCGTAGAGGCGTGAGTCCTCTGGGACCCTTAAGTCCACTGAGAGATGTGCATCAGTTTGAGGGACGACAGCTCGAAGATTTTGAGCACAAGCAGGACTGGCATCTGTCGACTGGAACAAAGAAAGCACAGGGCAGGACCTGTCTTTAGGGCAGCCAGCACCAAAAATGCTTAGCCAGATCAAAGAAAATGAAAGGGAAAAAGGACAGCTGGCCAACTGCCATGTTGGCCAGCAGCGAGGGCCCTGTTGTTACTGGAGGTGAGACGGAAATCGAGTCCAAGGCAGCTCAAGCCACATCAAGCAACCAGGATGTTGAACATGAGATGAGAATAAGAGAAACCTTGATAGGGTCTAATAAGACAACAACTGCTCGACGCAGCCGAGCAGAGGGCTCAGGGGCAACTCCAACAGAACCGTTCTGGAGTAACTCCAAGCAGAACTGCTCAGGGATAACTCCTGTGTATGCCAGGCCGGCTTGTTGTCATCCGGCATTACCCCTGAGAAGACAGCACTACAACATGCCACCAGCATTTCCGGCAGACTACCCGGGCACAATCAAGGGGTAGCCAACGTGCCCTGTTGACATCTGGTGTTATATACCCCTGAGCCAGGCGCACTACAGCGTGCCGACGGCATGCTTGGCAGCCCAGCCAGGGGTAACCAACACGGATTGTTGACATCGCGGCAATACCCCTGAGCAACCCCCCCCCCAACAATCCTCCTGTTGTGGTACATCCACTGACCAGGGGGGAGGCGGTGAGACTTCTCACCGACCAGCAGTAACAGAACAAGCCGACTATCCCACAAGCAAAGGAGATAATCACATGCGACGATGGGTTGAGCCTCGCTGATAAGCACGAGCGTGCCTTCGATCATCGTGCAGGCAGCCTGATCATAGGCAAGGCATCCCGCCCCAGCCCTCAGATATTGAGGGAACAAAACCAAAAAAAGAGGAGAGGTAGATTCACAAGCCCAGGACACTTGGTTGAAGCCAAGCAGCAGAAAGGCGTCCACTGGTAAGCGGAACTGCCACCAGAAGCAACCTCCACAAAGACTGTGGTATACGAGCAACAAACTGAACGAAAAAAGTCAAACCACGCAAAAACAGGGTAGGAGACTGTATTCCGTAGAAAAGGAAAGAAAACAAAATACCCAGCATCGTAGCAGTAGCACAAGGCTTCCATGTGCTGTAGAGACCATGCGCTGTAACCCAAAACAGCAGATAGGCAGGCAGGCAGGCAAGCAAGCAAGCAAGCCAAAACGACGAGACCGACGAGAAACAAACAAGCAAGCAAGCAAACAGCAGAGTCCCGAAACGAGCAGTCGCGTGCTCCTGGCGGGCGCACGGCTGTGCAACAGCCCCTCTCACACCACTCACCTGCATCCGATGCCTCGACCGGCAGCAGCGGGTGGGATGTGGGCGTGGGCTGACGGTCATTGGTGTTTTGGACCCCCCGATGGAGGGGTTGTTTGTTGGAGGGGTGGGTGGGTTGGTGAGGGGTTGGGTTTGGGGTAAGGTTGATTTTTGGTTTGGTCGGTCGGTCGGTCGGTGGTGGTGGGAAGTTTTTGGGAAGGGTGGGAGAACAGTGCAAGAGAGAACGGGAGAAGGAAGCGATCGAGAAGAGGCGGAGAAGGAGCAAACCGAGAAGTTGTCGTGTTGGCTTCGATACACGACCGAGCAGGAGGGCTGGTAGGGAGCATTTGCAGCGCGGTGTTGCGGCATGCATGAACGGCCAAAGAGCTCCGTGGTCGGTCGAGGACTTGGGTCATGCGGCGGCCTGTGAGAGGGTCCCCCACCCGCCGTGTGCTGCTATGGTACGGGTGCTGCTGTGATTGAGCAGAGGCGTGCACTAGTGAGACGCACAAGCAAGCTCGAGGTTGTAGTGGTGGGTGGTGTTGTGTGGTGCATCATAACGTGAACGATATCAGGATGGAGGGGTGATCGGAGGTGATCAGCAGCAGTGGGTCGAGATGGACGAGACGGCAATATGGGAATAAGTGTGTGACTGATTCAGAGAGGGGAGGATTGACATTTCTTGCAGAGCAGCACAGATGATGCAATGCGCTCGCCTCAACAAAGGCTCCATGGCGACATGACAATGCCGCCATCTTGGAGGGAATTCGCCATTCTCGGGGCAGCATGGCAGCATGGCAGCACGGCAACACCAAAGTCTGCCTCCCCCCACCTTGAGTCACCTGAGGGAGGGTTGATGTGACGGTGAAAATGGAAATGGAAATGCTGGACCTTCAAGGCTGGCTCCTGGTGAGCATGGCTTGCTGGCCGACCGTTCCTGGGCAAGAAGCCCCGCAGTGGGAACGTTGAGGATCTGGATCAAACCATCTGTTCGGCTAACGCTAAGCGGACTAGCGTGGTATGGGACCCCGAGACATCACAACTTCCAGGTTCTGTCCGCCTTGTTCCCAGGAGCTTTTGGGGAGTAGGATTTGCCGAGATGAAAATGTTAGTAATGCCCTATGCAGAGAATAGATATGCACAGAAGACTCTGCAGATGAAGCAGTCTCTGCTGGGTGCTGGCCTGGACAACCTCTGACTCTTCCAGGGTCCTTCGCCGTGACCAGCTCTTGGTTGAGAGTGGAGAGCATCAGGGGAGCAGATGCATGGAGGGACCCGCCAAGACTGCAACCCCTACCATCGAGGAGGCTTCGCTTGTGTTGGAGGGAGACGGGCGGTGAGTCGGCTGGCGTGGACGGGGGCGATTTGATAACGAGGCCGCGAGCGTCGGGGCTCTGGAGATCTGACGGTTTATGCCGGAAGCGGATGCCGGTTGCGATGCTGCCAAAACGTGCAAAAACGCAACGCAACAGGCCCGACTGTCTGACATCTGATGGTCGGCATCGTAAATTGGGCGACGGGAGCGGGATTAGCCAAATGTCGGACCCACACGGCGGGCCAGCCCACCACGAGCGCGCAGCTGCGCAGAGACCAATCGCTTCCCGGGCATGCTTCTTGGGAGGCTCGTGGGCGGCACGGGGCCCTCCACCACACTGCAGCTGCGAAGAATCATGCGGTTTGCATGACCAATGCATGGCCTTGGCCGGGCTCTGCTCGAAAGAGAGTGGCGAGCCTGTTGCCATGGCGTTATCTCTGGAGTTCTGATGAATGCCGTTGCGTGTGGAAAACAGCGGGCTCGAAGAGCAGAGGCGTTGCCCTAAAGCCAGCAACATCCACCAGGTCCCGGCAAGGGGACCGTTGTTCGGCAAGCCGACAGACGGCCAAGCCCCACTGCTGATCTGATTGCCAATCCTCCCGTGCTACGGAGCAGCGTTGACGTTACCGTGGACGGTGACTGGAATGGCACTTCCCGTCGGTGTCCAGGAGTTGCCATGGCTTCGTCCTGGGCACTGGAGCAGGTGGCTCTCCCTGGGTTCTGAGAGCCGGAGGAGGTGGTTACGGAGTGCAGCAGCAGCCTGGACACGGCTTGGACGTGCATCTCGGCGATGCACCGGCTCGGTGGGGCCAAGGTCCTGCCGATGATCTGAGGCAGCACACCGAGACCGACCGTTATCGCAGCCCCTTTCCCATCCTCCAGGCTTGACTCTGCACAGCTCACACAGTAACTCCAGGCTCTTTCGCCGGAACATGGGTCCTTGCAGCTTGATGCAGGAACGCGCTGCTTGGGCCCGCGAGAATAGAATGGAAACCCTCCCGGTGTCCACTCTGTCGGGCCTCCTTCTGAAAAGCTGGTGAGGTCCGGGGCTGTTGCGGCAACCATCGGGGTGTGTCGTCGGAACCGGAATTGTCATGTGGACTCCTGTGGCCGGAGGCGAAAAAAAGAACGAGTTAACGCAAGAGCCCCGGCTGGAAACGGTGGATCCGCAATTGATTACGTCCAAATAACGTCTGGACCAAATTTTAGAAGTGGAGCGGTGGATACCGGTAGTGGTTTGACCAGCATGCGCAGTCGACTTGATGCGCCCTGCGGGGGAGGGGGCTGTTTGTTTTTTGTTGCTGAGGACCAAATTGCACCACGGCGAGGGTGACGCTCGTCGCTCGACGCTGGATGCCCTGGATTATGCCCTGGAGAATACGGGATGGTTGGTTGGCACAGCTTATCGCCGACAGCTGGCAGCCGACGCAGGCCAACGGCGTCGTCGGCGCTTCGAGGACGGCCGCAACCTCACGGACTGGGCACGGCTGAGGTCGATGGAGATGGTGTTTGATGAGGCACCTCCAAAGGCGACCTGGAAAACTGGATCGACAAGGAGCCAGGAGGCGCCCTGCTTGAGTGACGGCCCCTCCAAGTCACCGGCCCGCGGAGGAGTTGCCCTGTGAGGGAGCCTTGTGGGCGACCTCGAGGCGCTATACGGGTGCTCTGACGAACCAGACAGCGGAGATGAGCTGAGAATTAGCGGCTGCCCACCCGCCGCTCCAGCAGGCTGCGTGTCCGGCAGCGATCATGCCGGTACTTGCAGCCCAAGTACCTCCACTGCCTCCACTGCGGTGGGCCGACTGGCACCCCGGACGCGCACTGGCCAGGGAGCTGCAGCCGTTGTGGGGCCCTAGCTGCTGGTGGCTGCCACTGGGCTGCACCGGGCTGCAAGAGCGCGTACCAGGCTCCCAGGGAAAGCTTGGATCCCTGTCGGCAAACGGTCTGATTGAACCAATTTCGTGTTTTGCTGGGCAGCCCGGGCAACCTGGACCTCGAGCGCGGCCCTTGGCCCTTGGCCCATGGCCCATTGACACGCCGTTGCGCGCCCCTTTGTCTGTCCCAGGGAACCACCACAGCACCCTCCCGCGACGGTGATTGGGGGCTTCCGTCCGTTGGCGTGCCGCACAGAGCCCTGCTGCTTCCGTTTTGGGGGACGAGCCCGGCTCGCAGCCAGTCAGCGTGCCGCCTGGGGTCGGTGGGGTCTGGGATGCCCTGTGAGAGCTGCCGAAGGCGGGATGCACAAGCTGTCTTATGCCGTTTCCATCCCCCCGTTCCCATCACACACAACGAAACGAACCGACCGTGACCTGCCTCGTGCCAAAATAAGTAGCCCCGGCGACCGTCACGCGCCAGGCCTCTTTCTCTTTCTTCTCTCTTTTCCCCTTCCACCCAACCCGATACCCCAAGAACCAGTGCAGGCCACGCCGTGATCCTCACCCGTCGCACCAAGGCACCTGTTTTTTCTTGCACCCTGTCTTCTCAGTGATACCCGATACCCATTTTCTAATTTTCTTGAGATACCCTGCTTTCCAAGCAACCCCCAAAATTCACAATGGCCGACACACAGAAGCCCGCCGAGGTGCCCCAGGAGATTCCTGCCACCGAGACCGTTGCCGAGACGACCCCCGCCGAGACTGCTGCCCCCGCCGCTGAGGCTGCTGTTGCTGTTCCCGAGGTCGAGGTCGCCCCCGCGGCTGAGGCCGAGGCGCCGGCTGCCACCGAGGTCGCCGCCGCTGAGGTCGCTCCCGTCGAGGAGGCCAAGAAGGAGGAGGAGGTCAAGCCCGTTGAGGAGGGCAGCCTCGAGCACAAGGGCCAGGGCGCCAACTTCCCCAAGTATGTGACTTCGACCGCGATTTGACCCCACCGACCATCGCTAACACCCACTTGCAGGAACTTCCTCTACTCCAAGCAGCTCTTCTGGTTCGGCTCGGATCCCGTCGACCTCAAGTCCATCGCCACCTTCAAGGCCGACAAGGTCGCCGAGGTCGCCCACCACGTCACCTCGTGGGCTTCCGAGACCGGCAAGGGCCTCCTCTTCTACAGCGAGAAGGGCGACAAGGCTGCCCCCCACGGCGTCATCCACCTGGTAAGTTTTTTTGAACTGCGTGGCTTGAAGTTCTGCAACTAATTCATTGTGCAGGCCGATGCCTCTGAGCCTGCCACCGACGGCGCCCAGAAGTTCCACTTCAGCGCCAAGGGCCAGAAGCACACCTTCAAGGCTGCCAGCGCTGCTGAGCGTGACAACTGGGTTGCCCAGATCAAGGCCAAGATTGCCGAGGCCAAGGAGCTTGCTGCCACCGTCACCGAGTCCGAGACCTACAAGAAGACTCTTGAGAGCCTGAAGCCCACTCCCGCCAAGAAGGAGGAGAAGGCTGTTGCCGCTGCTGAGCCCGCTGCCGCTGAGACTGCTGCCACCACTGAGGAGGCTGCTCCCGCTGCTGCCGAGGTCGCCGTTGTTGAGCCGGTCGCCGAGGAGCCCAAGAAGGAGGAGGAGAAGGCTGCCGAGAAGGAGGAGCCCAAGCGCCGCTCTGCCAGCCGCAAGCGCACTTCCATCTTTGGCAACTTCCTCGGCAAGAAGGAGGAGAAGAAGGTCGCCGAGCCCGTCGAGGCCCCCGTTGCTGAGGTTGAGGCTCCTGCTGCTGAGGCCAGCGCTGAGGCCGCCGCCGTTGAGACTGCTGCTGCTGATGTCGCCGCCGATCCTGTCGAGGCTGCCGCTGTTCCCGCTGAGGCTGCCACCGAGGCCAAGCCCGAGGAGGAGGCCAAGGAGGAGGAGAAGAAGGAGACCCCCGAGGCCAAGCCCACCCATGTCAAGCGTGCTAGGTAAGCGTCTCAATTGCCCGAAGCTAACTGGCTATTTGCTGACAGCCGCAACAGCATCTTCGGCAACCTGTCGTTTGGCAAGAAGAAGGCTGCTGCTCCCGCTGAGGCCTCGCCCGCCAAGGAGGCTCCTGCCACCACCGAGGCCGTTGCTGAGACCGCGCCCGTGATCCCCGCCGTCGAGACGACCGAGCCTCTGACGACCGAGGTCGCTGCCGCCGAGGCCGCCCCCGCGGAGACGGTCGAGGCCGCTCCCGCCGCCAACGGCGAGACCAAGCCGGAGGTCAAGGCCGAGAAGCGCAAGAGCTCGCTCCCGTTCTTTGGCAAGAAGAAGGAGACCGCGTCGTCGGACGAGGAGGCTGAGAAGCCCAAGTCGCCCTCGGCTTTCTCCAAGCTCCGTGCCACTATCAAGGTATGTGACTGGACGTTTCGACCTGACCGACAATCAATGATGTCTAACAATCCGACAGGGCAAGAAGACCGAGAAGACGGAGAAGGTTGAGGAGACCCCCGCGGTCCCTGCCATCCCCGCCACCGAGGCCGAGACCGAGGCCAAGGCCGCCGAGCCTGCCGCCGAGGCGGTCGTCGCGCCGATCGAGGTTGAGGCGACCCCCGCCCCGGTTGCTGCCGAGGAGGAGGCTGCCGCCAAACCCCTCGAGGCCACCCCGGTTGTCGCCGCCACCGCTTAGGGAGCGACGCGGGCCGCCGTGTGAGGCTCCGACATGGCATGATCGTGAATGAGCATCGGATCGGACGGGAGACGAAATGCGACGAAAAACATAACTAGAGCGAATTCTCCCAACACACGCCACACCGAGAGGCACAACACCCTCCTTTTCACCTTCCCCCGGGTTTGGTCGGCATCGGATCTGCATTTCGAGATACCCAAGTCAAGATTGGTTCTCTGATACCCCCAGCTTTTGGCTGCGCGCGATGGTGCCAACAGGAGTGGGGTGGCGCATGTGCACCAGCTCCCCGTCGCGCCGCGGCCATTTGCGTTTCTGTTTCTTCCTTTCCTACTCAGCTCGCGAGGTACATGATGCTGCTCTTTTGCCTGTTTTCCACTGTTTTTGATACCCAGAGTATACCCCGCCTATCCTCCCGCTCGGCAAAGAGAAGGCACAGTCGTTTCGGTTGGCTTTGGGTCTGTCTGATGAGGAGGGCGATGCGGGGGTGGTGGAGACGAAAATCACCAGAAAACAACAAAAACAAAAACGGGGTGTGGGATGAAGGGATCATCGGACGGGGTGTTCTTGTCCTTGTTCTCACCACCTAGGGTGAGGGACGAGGGAGGGCTGACCCAAGCAGGACTTGCTAATAGTTAATAATATACCTCTCGCGTGTTGAGTTCGCCTCTACCCAGGTCCGTGTCGTCGACATTGCGTGATGCTTGACATGTCGGCAACCCTCGCTGTTTGCTGTTCAATGGTTTCATGGCCTCGCTCGCCATTCGCTTCCAGGTCAGCTTTCCGCGACTCCCTCCACGGCAAGCCAGCTCCCATGGCCGACCATTCCGGCCAAACAGTTTGCCTTTGAGCACCGAGCGCTGCTTTGGCCACATGCCTGTGTCCGTCACCCACGGGAATAAAGGTTGTCTGAAAACGGCCACAGCATGCATGCCTTGCCAATCCGAAAATATGACAATCGTGGGCATGACGGGACATAAGCCGGCAGTTCATCCTTGACCTACTCGGCCAGCGAGCAAGGCGGCCCCAGCATGGTGCAAGCAAGCACTGCAAGTCTGATGGCCGGCCTTTTGTGTTGCACGGCATCTTGGTGTGGTGGCACTCGCCAGCTGGCTGCCCGCCCCATATCTCCAGGGTCTGAGGGTTCTGCCGGCCTGCCGGACAGAGAGGGGCGCCGGCTTGCGAGGGGCGACCCCACCCGTGTGCAGCGCCCTGGGATTGGCCGGGCGGGCGCTTACACGCTGCCACAACCAGACTTGCACTGCGCTCCCATTGGGCCGGGGCCTGTGATTGACCTGCCACCCGCATCTCTTCAGGCTGGGAGGGACGGGGGGATGGGGTGTTTGCGCAGGCGAGGGCGGCAGCACAGCGCGTGGCGGCGGCCAGCGAGGTTGCAGGGCGCCAGGAGGACGATAGGTCGTCTTTTAAAATCGCCGGGCCCGTCGCCCCCCCTCCTTTTGTCTGCCGTCTTTTTTTCGTGAGTGAGGTGAGCGACTGTAATTGAGGAGGAGTTGATTGCGATCTTTGCCGACGACCACGACGACGACGACGACGACGGCCGGACCCCAGCTGGCAGCCTCAAGCCGATTGCGACCGACTGCCCGTCACTCGACAAGAGATCCCGATCGCCAAGAGCGGCGGCACCCGGGCAGCTCCCGACCGCAGACGGTGACCACCACCACCAACCACCAACTCGAACCTCCAGCCAGGCGAAATGGCACGCACATACCGGATCCTCCACCGGCCGTGGCGGGCCAAGCGGCCATTGTACTACGGCATGGTCCCCGAGCTCGCCGGCATCGTGCCGCTGCTGGTGCTCTTCGGCCTCGCCCAGCCCGACGCCTACCGCACCCT
>FTCU01000384.1_pt1 | contig 25206 bp, 12 predicted proteins | sample 1639521 | NCBI WGS metagenome assembly FTCU01 (sample SAMEA3914864, study PRJEB12502) | metagenome | biome: forest; material: soil | place: USA | collected 2012-03-12 | depth 0.3 m
AACGCCACGAGGAATGGGAAACCGCGACGCCGGAAGGCGGCGAGGGTTCAAGCCTAACGCCACGAGTAACGCGAAACAGCGGCGCCGGAAGGCGGCGAGGGTTGAAGCCCGATGGACAACAGCCCGGCGGGCGCCCTGCGTGTCACGGCTCCGTCGTCACAGCCCGGTTCTGACTTGGATATAAGTCCTTTTTCGTCTATACTTTGGCCGAAGTCTTTTTCTTGCTTTGTTTTTTTCCACCAAATCCCATAGAGCGCGTCGACAGCGTGCCACCAGCAAGAACCACCCCCCTTGAGAATTCGGTTGCTTTTTTTTTTTTTTCAAAACAAAAACGTTCATCATGGCGCCTCTCAGGCGTCCCGCAATTTGCCAACTCATCGGTTTCAACAGCTGGACCGCCGTCCAGGTCTGGCTGGACGAGGTCGTTGGTCTCGCTTGGGCTGAGCTCAAGACCGACTACCTCCGACACTTCGGGGAGCTCGGCATCCGACACCCGCCTGGCACCGAAGTCACCAAGGACATCATAATCCAATCCGGCGATGCCCTCGATGTGATGGTTGAGATGTGCGAGAGGCAGATGATGGAGGGCACCTTGCACGGCCTGCGCAAGACTCAGTGTGAGTAATTCATTCCTACAACGGTGTCCCCGTGTCGTCTAATCCGCTAACGCTATCTCCACCAACATAGGGACCACTGAGATGCACTATCAGCGGTTCATCGCCATGGCACTTGCCGCGGACCGTCTCGACGCCATCGCCCACCCGGACAAGTTCCATGTCTCGAACAGGATCTGGGCTTATAACCGGATCGCGCTCTACGGCAACATGTACGAGTTGACCGAGGCGCTCTGCCACAACTACTGGTACGTGTTACGAAGAAGCTGCCTTTCCGGGACTCGCTCATGGGAAGAACAACCCACTGACATTGGTTGATGTTCCAGGAAGCCCGCCGAGACCGAGTTCTGGGACTCGGACGACTCGGACGTCCCGTACAGCGACCCTGTGGATGTGCCTGGATATTCCTTCCATTAAATACGTCTGTGACACCTAGGTGCTTGTGTGCAGAGCGAGGACAAGTACCTGTGAGGTTCCCGTGGGTATTGGCGTGGCGGAACATCGGGGAGGGGGGAGATTCGGCTTCAAATCTGGAGCAAAAAGGGAAGGGCATGGAGGGGCACGTCAAGACAGTCTTCTTCGCCAGAAGTCGGGTTTGAATGTACATGCCGATTTCGCCCACCACTGCAGATCATGGCTTCAGTGTGTGTTTCACCTCCCTACGAATTGTAACTTCAGCCTGCTTGACGTTTGAACACCCCGGTTTTCCGTCGACCGCAATGGAACTCGCCCTGGGGGTCATTTACACTGGGAACCATATCGGGGAGAACATGTTCGCTTGAGAAAGGAGCCAAAAATGCCAAGCGACCCGAGAAGTGATTCTGAGCAAAAGAGAAGGTTGCGATGCGTCAGCCGCGAATCGAACGCGGGGCCCATCGATGGCAACGATGGATTTTACCACTAAACCACTGACGCTTCGAATTGATATAATATTGGGGTCCGAACTGGCCTACAAGAACGGACATCCCTGCCTCTCAGGGATCACCACAATCCACGCATCTGCTACAGGTCGTCTGCCATTGACATGTTTCTCAGTCTCCAATGACTTACGTTATCCCCAACCATCTTCTGTGTTTATTCACGCCATGATATCTCCGAACCCCAATGCTACCCGACCGCTGAAAGAACGCTGTCACCCACCACCCATATTTCTCGCCCAATGCCAATGTAGTCCCAGTACGCCGGAGAGCCCAAGCCAAACCTCCCGAGCACTCATGACCATGAAGGCGTGTCCTTCTCAAATGTCCCAACCGGATCCCACCAAAACACCCAGTCATATACCGCATGTACTTCGGAGCAACGTCAAATCCATGCCGGTTACCCAGAATCTCCTTTGCTGAAACCCCCAGTCTTCTCCCTCACGCCAGGTACCGATACGCGGCAGTCTCGCCGTCGATTCGCTCCAAGTACTCTCTCACGAGCAGGTCCTCGATCCGCTTCTTGATCATGGCAATGTCGGGCTTGAACCGCCCTGCCAGCTGGCCGATGACCTCGGTCGTAAGCTGGGTGTGGGTGAGCTCCTTGCGTTGCCTGGACCAACCGCGTTAGCATCCCCTAGACCCCAAGCAGACAAGACGTAATCGAAATACAAGCAAGTTAAAAAAGGAGGGACTGACTTCATGATGCGCACAATGGCGGCATCCACCACGTGGGCTCTGGTCTGGTCATTCTTCCGCTCCGTCTCCTTCCGCTCCTCAGTATCCTCCACCTTGGACGTGCTGCTAATAACAGGCGCCTTGATCTTGATGGTCTTGCTGACGAAGGCGGCGTTGAACGAGAACTTGTCGGTGGTCTTGACGTTTTTCGTCAGCGGTTCCTTGGCGAGCACCCTCGACTTGGGCGGGATCGAGAGCGAGCCCAGGGTGCGGATGAGGTCTTGGGTCGGGATGTTTGTCTTGGCTTGAATGTCCTCAAACGACAAACTCTCGCCGTCCGCGAGGTCGTTGAACAGGTCGAGCACGATCATGCCGTAGGTCGACACGTTGAGCTCGTACCTTCGCTCCTTGCTCAGGGGGCCCGTCTCCTTGCCGGCGACCTTGGGAAACACGCATTTAATGTCTGCGCTGCCGGCCGAGGCCACCCATGTCAGCACCCTACCGCTGCGGTCTTTCAAGTAGTATTTAAAGAAGCTCTCTTGGAGACGCTTGATAGCCGGGGGGAAGGTGCAGTCGGCCCTGTTGCCGTCTTCCTGGACGGCGCCGCGGCCCATGACCTCGGGCGGCCAGTTGTTGGTGGTGAGGACGTGGATGCTGAGGTCGATGTTCTTTGCGTCGGCGTCCCCGAGGTTGCGAACATGATCCCGGTAGTTATCCGAGAGGTCCTTTGACAACTCCATGTCTTTGAACATGCCCTCAAACTTGGCCGTAAAGTGGTTGCCCATCTCGGACCTCATCCGGCGGACAAGCTCCTTCTCGATGTGCATTTCTGACTTGTTGTGAAGCAACCGTCGCGCAAGATGCTTCTGGTAGTATCGCTCAAACATGTCCCGGTCCGCGAGATACCTCAGAAGCACAATCGTCTTTTGGAGCACGGTTTCGGTGTCCTCGTCAGACTTGCCCTTGAGGCCTCGTTTTAGGCTGTCGTCGGTGAAGAGCGACACAAACTCGGAGCTTCGGCCGAACATGTTGATGAAGTCGGAGAAGCTTTTTGTTACGGCCGACTGGAGGACGAGATCAGAGTTGAAACAGGTTGTGGAGAGATTGTCAAACTTGTCCTTGAGCTGGAGGACGTCGTCGACCCATTTAATTGCCGCCGCAGATTGTTGAGCCGCTGCGCTCAGGGGCTGGGGTTTGGCGGCCTTGTCGCCAGCGCCCTCGACTGCATCCTCTGCCTCAGCGCCAGCAGCCGGAGCGGAGAAGTCTGTCCCTTTGAGAATTTGCTCGATCTCGAGGCCAAGGTCCATGACTCGGCTCTGCAGAATGGCTTTGAGGGCATTCTTTGATTTGTCGACTCTGGAGATGAGCTGATAGAGGATTGATAGGTCCTCATGGCGGTCATTGTCGATCATGCTCTTCATGCCGCTCCCTTCCATGGCCAGGAAGTCGTTCAGCTTCGCCACAATCAGCTCATCCTCGACGACTTTTGCAATGTTGTCCGATGTGAGAATGGAAAGCGCTGTGTCACATCGATCTTGCTCCTCGCGGAGCCGCCGTTGGGTGTGACGGAGCCAGGAGCTCGCATTGCCCTCGCGGAGCAGCTTTTCGCATTCGGCTTTGTAGAAAATCTGACTCGCGATAAGGAAGCGTGGCTCGAAGACGGTCAAGTAGAGTTTTGCGTTCTCGAGCTCGTCGTCGGTTTCGTACAAAGCCTCCAGCATGGAGGTGATGTGGCGAATGAGGTTGCGGTCAACGATGTCGCCGTCCCTCTCCATATTGATCAAATCCAGAACGACAGCATTGAGGATGTCGAATATGACGAAAGGCTGATCGAGTTGTTCCGAGGCCCCGCCCAGGTCGTTTCGCAGAATGTGGTCTCTGAACAGCCCTATCGTGGCGGCGAATATTGACGGTTGTCTCGACTCAGCGGTGTAGGTGCGCTCGAGGTACATGAGAATATCGGCGACCATGTTCATGGACGTGTTGTGATCCTCCCATGTGCTTCGGATACCCCTGAGGAACCGCTCGCCCGTCTGGCGACGTTCGTGGGCGCTCGCCCCTTGCATCTGCAGCAGCGCAATGCTGACCAGGTTGCCGGACACGAGCTCAGTGATTGGAGGCAGAACGTGGACGCGAAACCATTCTTCTTCGAATTCCTTGACTTTTTCATAGAGCAGCTGGCCCTTTTTTCTCAGGACGATTTTGTATGAGGCTCGGTAGAGGTTCTCGAACGAGAGCCGGCTGGCGTTCTTGTTGTGGATGTCGGTCAAGGCGCCCTTGAGGATGTCCCAGCAAGGTTCAAACTCGCTCATTTCCTTGTTCATTATCGGCTGTGGCAGTCAGAACGTGACTCTCTTGTCGGCACCCAAACAGAGCAACCAGCGGACTGCTACGGCGACGTACCCTCCGGATGGGCCGGATCTTGTTTGGTCTCGAAGCCATTGTGACGGTGGCCCGAAATGCCCAAGAAGTATTGGGAAGGTCTTCAAAAGGTATTCGGTAGGCGGCGAGCCTCGACAGACGGGAAAAGCGGGCAGAGGTGTTGATGAGGGCCCTGCGAAATGGGCGAAATGGGCTCGGGATAGACCAGCAAGGCGTCAAAGAGGACTCAACACCTCGAAGCTGATCTTTGTCTGGCCGTGATTGTAGCCGTGGCGCAGCGTCGGTATTTGTGAGAAAATAAGATAAAAGGCAGAAGAAGAAGAAAGGAGAGTGGCGGAGCTGGGCTCAATTAGTTGCACGACATGCGAAGCTTGGAGCTCGTCTGAGTCCTGACCAAAGCGTCAATGTTCAATCAATCCACCGGCGATCTCGCGGAGTTCGGGTGCCTGGCTTGCCCCGCCATGGTCTCCAAGCTGCAGCAGACCCACCGACCCACTCATCAACGTGCCTCCCGGGTCTTGGCGGACGCCTGCCTTCTTACCTTATCGATACAGAAACTTTTTGGAGCTGCAACGGCACGCGCTGGGAGTCTCTTGCCCACGTCACTGACCGAGCTGCCGGTCTCTCTTGCGCCTTCGCCTCCAGCTGTGACTGTTGACGACTCAAGACAACAATTCGACGAACCTTCCTTTCTTTTTGCAACGAAACCATGGCGTCAAAGCGCGTCTTTGCATCAATACCAAGCATAACTCGGCTTGCCTCGCCAACAGCAGCCCGAACTCCACCAAGCCGCACGCTTCTGCATGCACGACGACTTCCCATCTCGACCCCATCAACCGCCATCCGCCTCGCCCATAGCATTCCTCGACCGCGCAACCCATCGCCCTTCCAACCGCAACAGCAACATCAAACCCAACCAGCCACACCCACCGCCCCATCTACCACCTCCTCACGAGACCCCCCATCCCCGCCACCCCCGACCCAACAACCCCCCAACGTCGCCCAACAACCCCACTACGAACTCACCTTCACCTGCAACCCCTGCGGCGCCCGCTCGCGCCACCGCGTGTCCAAGCAGGGCTACCATCACGGCTCGATCCTGATCGCCTGCCCGGGGTGCAGCAACCGCCACGTCATCAGCGACCACCTGCGCATTTTCGGCGACGAAGCCACGACCATCGAGGACATACTCCGTGACAAGGGCGAGCTGATCCGCAAGGGCACGCTCGGCGAGGAAGGGGACCTGGAGTTTTGGGACGACGGGACGAGTACCGTGCGGGAGCCGTGGGCGGAGAGGAAGGTTGCGGAGGAGGGGGAGGTGTTGCCGCCTGGGGCGACGTTCAAGACGGTTAAGGCTGGGGAGGGGAAGGAGAAAAGTGGTGAATAGGAGGCCGGTGGAGGCGAGGCAGCACGTGTAATGATCTACGGCGATGTGTGCGATGAAGATGACATGAACGACGGCGTTGTTGGCATATCTGAAGGAGACAGGTTCTCTCCTTGTAACATTATTGTAAATAAACCTCAAATCTATAGACCACCACCCTCGCCCCATACAAACAAATCACGCCAAGCGGCAAAATCGAACAGCCAGTCTACTGGAATCCCTGTCGGTGATCCCTCTGCTCCTGTCCCCTCATCTTCCGCTTCTCCTTCTTCTTCTCAAACTTCTTGCGCTTCTCGCGCCCGTACTTCTCGGGCGCTGTTAGCGCCTCAATCTTGCGCTTGCTCGACCGCTGCTGCCGCCTCTCGCGGATCCGCTCGCCCACCGCCACCAGCGCCTTGGTGTACTCGGCGCTGCCCAGCCGGCGCTGCAGGATCTCCATGATGGCCTGCGCCTTGGTCTTGAGCGCCTCGAACCGCGTCTTGAACACCTCGTTGAGCGAGAACGCCTGCCGGATCGACGGGTCCGTCAGGTTGCGCAGCGGCCGGAGGATGGTTCTGGCCGACGCCAGGAGCGTCTCGACAGGCGTCTTGATGCAGAACGCCTCGACGAGGTCCATGGCCGCCAGCTTGCTGACCAGCATCTCGGGCCTGGGCTGTCTCTCCTTGCGGATGATGGAGGAGAGCTTCCAGAAGAGGTATTTCATGTCGGCGTGCTGAGAGACTTCCTTGGCCTCGTCGTCTTCGTCTTCGTCTGCTTCATCGCCCTCACCCTCGTCCTTGTCCTCCTCCTCGTTATGCTTCTCAGCCTCGAGGTAGCCGCCCAGGAACATAATGATTTGGACAGCCTCCTGGGCAAGGCCCTCCTCGACTTCTGGCGCCGAGAGAATGCCGAGTGACAGCCGGACGAGGTCGTCTACGTCGTCATCGTCAAGCTCCAAACCCTGTGATCCAGCAAGCGGCAGCTTCTGCGCCTGTCCGGCATTCCGCGCGAAATCCGCTAGGTACATGCTGAGCAGCTTGATGGAAGTGAGCTTCACGGTGGTGTGCGAGTGTGCAAGACAGGCCTGGACTTCCGACCACAATTCGCCCGAGTCCGGAGCCAGGACTTTCTGCGGATGCTTCTGAACCAGCGTCTGGAGCGTCGTCAGCGCGATGTTGGCCAGCTCCCAGTCCGATTCCAGGGCCTCTTCGTCCCCGAGCACCTTGACCAGCCTGTCAGTAATAAGCCCGAGATCCTTGTTGTCCTTCGTGCTCGGCTCCCGGCCTTCAAAGTAGAGTCCAAACGCGTGCAAAGCAAGCTTCAACACCGCCGCGTTCCCGTCCTGCTCCACCCACGACCGCAGCAGCGTCATGAACTTGGACAGCCGCTCCTTATCCGACACCCGGAAGATCTCCTTGATTAGCTCCCCGCCGGCAAGTCGGCATTTCTCGCTGTCGTCGTTGGCGAGAACAAACACCAACGGAATGAAGCAGGTCGCCGCCACCTCCTGCGCGAACTCGTCCGCCGACTTCTTCAGCAACAGGTTGATAACCTCCATCACCGACAGCCGCCCACCCTCGCGCTCGTACTTGAGATTGGCCACGATAAACTTGAGCTGCTTCTCCCACCGGTTCCTCTTCTGCGGGTATTCGCGCAGGAACTGGAAGAAGGCGCCACGCGCCAAGTCCCGCGTGTCCTTGTCGTCATTGGTGATCATGACCGTACCGACGTGGTCGAGCGTGTCATAGACTGACGCCGTCTCGAGCTTGCGGTCTAACACAGACCGGAGAAAGTTGAAGGTGACATGGCGGTACATCGGCTCTGTCAGGTCGTCCTTGAGCTTGCTGAGCAGCATGTCCAGCGCGGCGTCCTTCATCGGGATTTCGCGGCGGTCTCGGAGAATGACAGAGATGAGCTTGAGCGCCGACTGGGCTAGATCGGATGTGGTGGTTGGGGACATGGAGATGGCCTTGATGGCTTCCTTGTGCGCGACTTGGTATAGCTTGGTCGAGTCACCGTTTTTGAAAGGGACCTTGGCTAAAACGGTGAGGATTTTGAAGGCCGCGATCTTGACCTCCTCTTCGGCTGACAACACAGCGTCGCCGAGGATGGGCAGGAACCCAGCGATATTGCTGGGCGTGCGGAGGTTGTCATGTTTCTTCAAAACAGACCGGAGAATGTCGATGGCAAACCTGACGAGCTTGTAGGTGTGTTTGCTGGTGACGCCGCCGTCGCTCTTCTTGGCGGCCTTCTGCATGATGTACCTCTTCAGGCGAGGGTCGATCTTGGGGGCCGTATCTGGCTTCTGGCTCTTGTACACCTCCTGAATCACCTCGTAGCAGAAGACCAAGATGTCTTGCGAGGCAGCAGCGGGGTTTTCCAGGAGACCCTTTGTGATGCGCGTGAGAAGGTCGTCAATCTTTCGGACAGTGCGCGGATCGAGCTTCTCCAGAAGCAGAGACTGCAGCGGCATCGTGAGGTCACCCAGGCGGGTAATAGAGGCAGTCTTGGCGATCAACTCCATGGAATCCTGGCTCTTGCTGCTCTTCACTTCCTTCATCTTGCTCACATACTCCGAAGCATCTTTCTCTTGGCCCGCAACTCCAAAAATGTCGTCCATGATGACAGCCATGATGGAGGACAGGCAATAGTCGAGATCGCCTTGCTTGAACGCAGGGATGGCAACCAACAGGATGGAATGGAGCGTGTAGGAGAGGACATGCAATTGATGCCCTCTAACAAGAGCGCCGCGCAGCTCCTTGAGAATGAACTCCAACTTCTCAGGACCGAGAATGCCCGATATCTTGGCGAGAGTGTCCCGAGCCATCTCACGAGACTCCCACGACTTGCTGCGAAGGATGTGGGAGATGTCGGTGAGCACTCCGGGAAGTTTATCGTTGAGCAGGGGGTCCGGGAGGAGGGTGAGGAGCTTCGTGATGATGACTCCAATCGGAACCCTGGCACTAACGGTCGTTTCGTCCTTCTCGTGAATGTACTTGAGCAGCGTGGGCAGGAAGTTGTTGATAATCTCGACGGCGAGCTTCTCCTGGTCGGGTAACGTGGTGGCGAGACGGCGGGGCTTCGCTTCAACCGCCTCCCCGTCCACATCCATCGCATCACATGATTTCTGGGAGATGGCGGAGCGAAGCGCGTCCACCTCTTTCTCAAGAAGGCGAATAACGCGTTTCTGCCATTCCGGCTTGGACTCGACGTATGAGACGAATCGCCGGAGCATGGCCCGATATTGCTGCCACTCCAGCGAGGCGGTCAAGGCGGCAATGGTGCTTGTTGCTTGCGCACTCAAACCGTGGTCGTCGCCGCCTTCTGGGCGGTCGAATATGAAGTGCTCGAAAAGGGGGATGAAGAACTGGCTGATGTGCTTGCTGCGCAACTCGCTCTTGTCGTTCGCTGCCTCGAGAAGACGAAGTGCCTGGAGCTGTCTCGAAACCGCCGGGCTCAGGACATGGAAGAAGAAGGCTTGGTCAGACTCGTCAGAGTCGGGAACCAAGGGAGTAAGGTCGGCAACCGGCTCCCACTGAGGCAGGTGGGCAACGAGGAAGCCAAACAGCCGCAAGATCTCGCGGCGAACGGTCTCCGAGGACTCTCTTGCCCCTGAGTAAATGGCCGGCAAGATGATGTTTGAGAGAACATCAATAAACGCAGGCTGTTGTGGTCCAGCCCAAGCCGACTCCGCTGCTGAAACAAACTTGCAAAGGCCGTCAGCCGAGTTGGATGAGAGCACGCCAAACTCCTCGGCCTGCAGGATATAGTAGAGCAAGTTGTGAATCAACGGCATCCACTGGTCGATCGTAAAGGGTGTCTCGCGGTCTCTGGTAATGGAATTGAAGGCTGAGAGCCGGGTGTTGTAGTCAGGTTCATCTAAACGCCTTGCCGCGTAGGAATTGAGGTCGCGGCAAATGTCGGCCACTTCGCGGGCCCATGGCTCTCGAGAGGCAAACACCTCCAAAACTTCAGCGAGCGTTTGGCGATTCTGCTTGTCCTTGAAAAAGCCAAACAGAGAAGAGATGGTGCGGTAGACTTTGCCCTTCAACTCTGCGTTGCTTTGGAGGTCTTCCATGACAACAAACTGCTTCAGGATCAACAGAATCGAGCCCTTGATCTTGGGGCTGACCTTGCGCAGCGGCTGGTTGAGCAAGAAGGTTGCAATCTCAACCATGTCCTGGACACTGGCAGATGTCTCCACGATAGGAGCAATCGCGACAACCGTGTCGACAGCACTCGCGAGCAAATCCCGGCCGATATCAGGTTGGTCTCGAAGCAGGCCGCTGATCTCCTTGAGAATGAGATCAACGTTGGGGTCCAGGAGCTCCGACTTGATCAACTCGTTGAACTCGGACTCGGCCGCGGGAGCCTGTGCAAGCCTGATGAGGTCCTTGAGAATGTCGAGCGCAAAAGCCTTGACCTCGTCCCTCGCCTTCTCAATGCCGAGAACTTCAACAAGTTTAGGCAGGACCACCCTGTCGGTAGAGAGGAACAAAGCGGCCTTGGGCAGAGCTGCCCATGTGCCAAGGAGCTTCCAAGTAGCGGACACGCCCTGTGTCGTCTCGGCCGGGAGTTTCTCGATCCGGGGGCTAATGATCTCGCTGACCATCACGTCCCGGTACGGTGTCCAGTCAAAGTCTTCCGCATTTTGGAACAACTTGCACAGCGACTTCAATGCCGTTGTTCGTGCGACCTTGTACAAGGAAGCATTCTGGATCTGGTCCAATTCCTCTGTGTCGTTCTCCTCGGAGCTGCCACCAAGCTGCCGGCAAGCATAGATGAGACAATAGAGAACGGCATTAACCAAGGGCTCCATGTAAAACGAGACACTCGTCCCAAGCTCGTTGATGACGGACTCGATCATGTTCAGCAGACCAACTTGCTTCCGGACCGGGAGTGCCTCGTCGGTGAACACGCTTTCACGAACGCCCTGGGCATCGACGACCCGGATTTTGCGAAGCTCACCGAGGGCGATATCGAGGAAACTGCCCATGTCATCAACATCTAGTTGACGGATGACTGCCAAACGCGTGGCATGGAGGCCGTGGCGACCGCTCGACACGCCCTTCTTCGAGATTGTCCGGCCGTACAGCAGGTGGAGGAGAACGGGCATGACCTCTGGCCGGTGCCCGGGTTGGATCCGGTTGTCTCCCTGGAAGAGAACCGTAAGCTCGTTTTTGAACCTGGCCTCGTCGAGCAAGTACTCGAGGTTCTCTTGGTATGGCCTAATGGCGTCGTTTTTCCAAGCCAGAATGGCTTTCAGGGCCATCTTTTGGAGTTCGATGTCGCCGTTCGCGAGCAACTTCAACAGGGACTGGTACACCTTTTGGCTCTGGAAGAGCACCCTCGGGTTGTTGAACTGCGAAAATACCCCGACGAGGGCCTTTCTGTCGGGGAGAGACCAAGTACCCTCGAGCGATTCCTCCGCCTCCTCTTCGGCTTCATCTGCTGTGGTTTCCTTCTCGTCAGTGAAGGAGAACAGATAGGGCACAATTTTCCTCGACCGCTTTTCGGCTAAGCCAGGCAAGGCAGAGAATGCTTTAAGTGCCTTGCTACGGGCCCGTTCCGAGCAAGATTCGACGATCTTTTGGCCCTCCTCATAGGCACTCAGCATGTCTTGTGAAGGGTCATCCATGACGCCTCCGGTGGCCCCTGCAGCCTCATTCAGGGCCATGAGGTTCAGACATTCAAAGTTGGTCAACGCTCCGTGGTGGTCTTCTCCAGGCGGCTTGTAGGGTCCCGACCATTGAGGAGATGGTACTTCTAACCAGTCGAAAGCCATGTCCGCCAATGCCTCTTCTCCCGGTTTGCTCTCCGCGACCTTCTTCATTGCCTCGACGGCGTCATCCCAAACGGGAGAGAGCGGCACCGTAGTCATACCGAATAAGAATGCCGGAATTGCCCGAATCAGCCATGAGTCCTGGTTGATGTGGGAGTAGATCTGACCGAGTTTGCGGAGGTGGACTGCAATGGTTCGGACACTTTGCAGGTTCAAAGGCAGTTCTTCTGCCTGAATCATTGTCGCCAAAGCGGAATTAGAATCAGGGGTGAATTCCAACGCCTCAAGGATGTTCAAGGACGCGAGGCGCAGCTCATGGGATGGCGTTGAGAGGTTGTCGGTTAAGCACTTGACCAACGGGTCCTCCTCCTGTTGATTGTCGCCATTGTTCGTCTCAGGGGGCGATCTTTGAACTTTGCCGCGGACTTCCCGCTCGTAGGTCAACAAGGCCTCGAGGAATGCTGGTGACCGACAAAACCGAGGCGCCGCAGCTCTCAGCAAAGGCGACAGGCTTGTGTCGACGGATCCAGCAGCGGCACACATCCGAAGATAGGCGCGGAAACCATCGCTAACGATGAAATTTGCCTCGTCCGTTGGTAGGGACGATGACGGTCGGAGAGCTAGCTTCAATTTCTTGAGCAAAACCTCGGCGATTCTTGCATTCGTTGACGGGTGTACTGAGGTCGACTCCAGAACTCGTAGCCGTGCCGAATACTTGGGCAAGCACTTGTCTCTCCAAGTTTCTGGGTCCTTTCCGAACCCGCCGCTCTCTGGAAAAGGCGTGTCCTCGAGTCTGATGAATTTGCTGACAATCTGGTCCTGCCAGGATTGCGGGAGCTGGAAGATCTCTTTCCCTCCAGGGGCAGGGAGTCCGCCAGCTTCCACCATGCGCGGCAGAAGCACACAGAGCATGTCTTCATTTGAGCCCTGAGACCAATGTGCGACAATGAACCTAGGCGAGTTAGCGAGGGAACGGAAAGAAAAGGTTTGGGGCCATACTTTTGGAAGTCCTTGAGAAAGAGGCCGCGGAATCTCTCCGAGTTCAGGTCGGCCAAGTACGAGCAAAACAAGATGTACCACCGCATCAGCGGCTCCTTGCTCATGGCACCGTTGAAAGTGGACAGGGCCGGGAGTATCGCATCCATGGGAGCCCGGCTCCACACGATAGCAGTGTTCACGATTATTTTCTGCCATACTTGAGAAGGATCCATGGCCTCGACCTGCCCTTTCTGGGCGGAGAGATTCACCAGCGACTGGGTAAGAGCCTTCACCAGCGCCGCCCAGTCATTGATTCGAGTACCCTTCCGTACGCCGGACATGGTACCCAAGACTTGGATGAACAAGACTGAACGTTCCCCCGCCGCTGCATCCTCGACAACTCTGGTCTCAATGGTCTTGAAGGTGTCCAGGGTCGAGTGGTGGATGATGCTGGTGAGCACGCCGCAGCAGACCCCCGTCCAAACTGTCTGTCCAAGCAGCTTCAGTTCGTCCTCTGGCACGTGCCGCAGAAGGGCGGCGAAGATATCGGGCCCCGTCGAATGCACACCATCGCCCACTCCTTTGATCGCCTCGGCGAACATGGTCATGATTCCCTCACTGTACAGCTGGAACTGTTTCGTGCCAGCTGTGCCATCGAGGTCCTTCCTCACATGCTCAAGAAAGAGCGGCAGTGCCTTGTCTTTGTGACTGGGCGCAGCCGCCTTCTTGACCAAGAAGCTCATGGCCTCGGCAGCGAACCGCGCAATGTGTCCGGGTACTCTTGACTTGCCCAACAGCGAGGCCACGGCATCGTACGTCGGTCTGAGATTGGGAACGAGCAGTTTCGACAAGTATTTGAAGAGGAACGCGAGGGCGGCGAAAGTCCACTCGATGACTTCGACATGGTGTACCTTGCTGGCGAGGCCGACGATCAATTCCAAGGCGCGCGGGTAGTGCTTCTCGAATCGGACACCAAGGTCGTGCGCAAATGCTGTCAGAAGGTCCAGAAGGGGCTCGAGAGCTTCTTTGTCGTGCTGTGCGATGTACTTGGCGAGCAGGTCCATGATGCGATCCTCGTGGTAGAGGATCTGGGCGAGAGATTCGGTGAGGGGGTTGACCTCCCTCTTGAAGGCCATGTACGGCCGGGAGATGTTGAGTTCGGCCCATTTGTCCAGGCCATTGCGCAGGTACGAGGTCGTGGCATCGAGATCTTCAGCGTCGAGGTCGTGGCGGCGGACTTTGCGGAGGGGGTCGAGGGAATGGAGCTTGGAGATTTTGGCGCTGAACGACTCCCACCGGTGGTTCTTTTGGTGGAGGGTCTTCTTGGAGCCCCGGGAGGTCTTAAAAATACGACCAGATGTGGTGGACGGCATGGTGGCGGCGCCCAAGAGGCCGTTGTCGCCGTTGTGTGTGTCGTTCTCCAGCGGCGTCAAGGCGCGTGCAGCACCCAAAAAGCGTCGGCCTTCAGTTCTGGAAATTTTTTGGCCGGGGGAGAGCCAGCCGAGCGGCGATAAGCGATAAGAGAGGGGGTGCCGCGAGTGCCAAGGCACGGAATCTTGCATATCCTTCTAATGTGTATACCAGACAGCTAGTCGTGGGATCTTGGCACTGTGCTCTCGCAGCAGAAGGACAGGCAGGAAGGAGCACCAAACAGCAGAACTGGCATCAGACAAAACTTTCCAAACGGCAGTTAGTAGAACAAAGCTGGTGGAAACCGATCGAGACTTCTTGTCTTCTAGAAACCGCCTCAAAATGGCGTCTTCCCTCTTCTTCCAACCCCAGCGCACGCAAGCTGCCCGATTCCCTCTCACTTACACAGCAACACCACCTCTCTCCCACAGCTGTCACGATAACTACAGTCCGGGCAACAACTCACCGTCAAATAACCAACCTCTCAAATAACCCCATATACTCAATCCATCATGGCTCAACGCGAGGCCTATGTTCCTCCGGTCCGGCAGTCCTCCCCGGCCCCTGGTAGCAACTCCAACGGCAACCAGACCCCCCAGAGCGACGGGACCACCACCGACGAGCTTCCCTCTAGCCCGCGTCAAATTCAGCTCCATCACACCACCATAGTCAACGACGTCTCGCCCGTCGGCAGCCACCAACCCCAGCAGCCCGCGGCCCAGCCCAGGCCGAACTTCAACCGCAAGGCGTACGACACGCCCGACAACAAGATGTACTACATCTGCGCGGCTTGCAACACCACTTCGGGCTTCAAAGCCAACGACGCGCTCCGGTGCTTTAACTGCGGCGGCTCGACAATGCATAAGCCGCGGGTCAAGAGGTGTGCTATACCCTTAGTAGTGTGGGAGCTGGAGGGCTGACCTCTGTCTCGTGTTGTCTAGCGTCCTCCAATACTCGACGAACTGAAGAGTAAGAAAGAGGAATGCGATGTGAATGAAGCTGGGATAAAGGAAAGCAAGGGAGAGGTGATAAGGCAAGAAACCTGTGGCGAGAAAGGGGTAGTTTGGCATGGAATGGATCGTGTTGGTCAGCCGCTGGGTTTTCAGCAAAGTCTTTTCACCAGCTTATTATTCGAGACCGTGAGAGGGAGGAAACTCATCCATTTCAGCTCAGCCATCACATGGCATGGCGCCTGGTTTAATGAAGGCGGGCAGACGTCATCTAAGACTCCACGTAAGCATCGACTAACGTCCAGTGAACAAACGTCTCGTTCCAGCAATCCATCCCATCGCCCCCTCGCACGATAAATAAATAGCACTCCCTAGGCGGCCGTAAAATCCCACTCCTTGAACGCCTTCCTGAACGCCGCCACATCCGCAGTCTCCTCTTGCTCGGTCTGAGCTACGTCCTGCCAAATCATGCGCTCCTCCAGACCAAGCAGCTTGGCCATCACCTTCCGTGGATACTGCAGGTCAAACCGAACGCTCTCATCAAACTGCAGCAGCAGGCTCTTGCCCACTACTTTCCCACCATCCTCGTCATCCTCCTCGGCCCAGATCCACACCCTTAAATAATCCCCCGGCACCTCGTCAGCCGTCTCAAAGTCCTTGACCGTAAATTTCCCGAGCTTCAGGTCCTCCGCCAACACCCTAAACCCAGCCTCCACCAGCCCTTGGCTCACCATGGCGGCGGGAACGGGCAGAAATTGCCAATGCACGTGGATGTTCCTGGCCCGGTTGATCTCCCACGTCACCGCGCCGAGCTTGCGCTTCGACGCGGCCGCCATCATGCCCTGCAGCGAGTCACGGAACCGCTTCATCTCCTGAAACGTCTTGCCGACCTCGTCCTCGCCCATGGCGGCCGCGCTCAGCGACGCCGCGTGCGGAAGGGGCGTGATGATGAAGTGCCCGGAAAAGTCCAGCCCTTGCTTGGCAAACGTGTCGGCGGCGGGCAGCGGGCCCTTGGCAGTAGCAAGGTACGTGTCGTCGCCGACGCTGCAGACCATGTGCGTGGGCAGGTTCGGGTTGGACAGGCAGAAGAAGCAGCGGTCGGGGCCGGGCGGCGGGGAGCGCTCGCGGCGGTGGTGCTTGCGCCGGCGGTTGTCGTGGTCGTGCGTGTGGTGCCCGTGGGAGAAGCGGGTGAATTCAGCGTCTTCGGCGCTGCGTTTCTTTTGCGCAGGTTTGAAGAACGGGGTGAGGGTGCTCCCGGGAGGGGGGTTGATGACTGCGTCTCGGTTGAGGGTGAAGGCGTACATGGACTTGGCCTTGGCTGCGTTGCCCCATGGCGCCAGGGAGAGAAAGCGCGTGAGGGCGATGCCCTTTTCCTTCTCCTCCGCGGTGTCGGGAAAGAACGGCTCCCGCTCGAAGGCAAAATCACTGGGTGACATGGCAAAGTGATAGCGCGGCTTCAGGGCTTCGCAGAGCTCCGCAATTGTTTGGCTGGAAGGGGCGGATTCGGCGCCAATCTGGAGGTCCTTCGCCTTGGAGCTATTCCTCCAAACTTCAGACGGCCACATGGCAGTGAGAAGAATGTCTGCGTTGTTCGCTCCCCGGAGCGCCTTGGCGTCTCCTTCGGTGTGGAATGGCTCATGCTGCTCCTTAGACAGCCCAACCACGATGTTCGGGTCTAGAACGCCTCCCAGGGCAACGATTCGCACGCCCTCTTCGGTTTTCGTGACGCTGCGCTTGCCAAGATAGTGAAAGTTGGGTGCAACCTCCTCGTCCTTCTCAATCCTCTCGAGAACGCGAACTGGTAGGGAGAGAGTGCCAACCGTGAAGTAGGTCGGACACGGGATCTCGATGCGCCCCTCGATCAAATCAGTAAGCTCGTCGTCATCTTGAGCCTCACTAAAGAGATTGCCCGTCACGATTGCAAAGCTGAAGACATTCTTGGCGTGCAATGCCGACAGCTTGCCGAAGGCGGACCGCAGCTGGCCGTTAATGCTGCCAAAGACGAAGCTGATCTGGTCAGTATGCGTGATGTCGCTGAATAAGAGAGTGCGTCGAACTGACATCTTGGCAGCCATGTTGCAACCAGAGGCTTAGAGTCGCCCGGCTGCGTATGGATGGGGGAGAGAGAGGAGGAGGGTGTAGAGCGGGCGAGGCGAGGACTAGGTCATCCGGTCTTGCGCTGCAGAATATCTTCGCAGGAAGGAAGGCAATCGAGTTCTAAAAAGAAAAGAAAATGAAAATGAACCGTAAGCAATTCTATTAGCCAGCCAGTCTCAATCCAATGGATGGAAGATGATGACGCCTCAGTTGCTGTTGGTGCTTGTTGCTGCTTGACGTCGCTGTGAACCCGGAAAGCACGTTTCGCGCGCTCAGACGATCCAGGACGCGCCTGGACAGTTTATCTTATCAGACACCCCGTTTCAGTAATATTGCGGGAGTGTCGATATGCTGTTACCGCAACCTTAACGCCCTTGCGACGTCGAAAGTGACGCCGGCGGCTGAGGAAGAAGAGAAAATCGTCTGAATACCTTTCGCATTCCCCCAGCTCCTCAGAATTAAGAGCTCCAGAATAAAATCTCACACCGTGCATTCATGAGAATGCCAATGTCTCGGCCGGCCCTTGGCTCCGGAGAAATGTGGGTCATTCTCATCAAATCCGGCCCCACAGCTCCGGCCGGGGTCCGAATTTCTCGGAGCTTGCGTGTAAGTCGGGCCCCACAATTTGTCAGTCATTCTCGGCATGAACGGCACTTCGCTTCCACCCGACGATTGATTGCATTTTTAACATATTTCCTGGTCCAAGTCGCAGCAGAGGGAATGCAACACCCCGTTTTTCTTGACCTATTCTGGAATCATGCCGCGTGAGCAAAATCTAACCTGCGTTCCTGACTAAACACCAAATTCCATCATCCCAAAATCTCCTCCACAACTACGTGGAAGGACCCCATCCGGACTCAGACATCGCCGTTCATCCAATGTCCTTCCCGCCGCCGCCGCAACGGACCATGAGGCAAAGACACCACCCGCGTAACCACACCACGCCAGAGCCACGCCCCAAGGTCCCAACCCAAAAACCACCCCTGTCCTTATCCCACTTCAAAATCTTATCGCCGAACCTTGCACTTAAGATAGCTATCCCAATAAGAGACAGCGGCGCAAGGGGAAAAGGATCATCAATTAAAGAGAAAAATCTCTGCACACGAAAAGCGTCTAGTGTAGCCGATGTCACCTTTATCCTCAGGGATTTGCGTGAGTCATGTCTTCCCAACACACAGACCAGACAAACCATCTCGCTTTGTTGACGCAAGAAAAAGGGGGCAGCTAAACGGGAAACGGAACGTGGCTTCTGCAAGCCCAGCTCAGCTCCTCGACGCCATGGCAACCAATAGTCAGAGGGATCTTGGCACAGATAGCCACCAGCAACCTAATGCAGTGAACATTGATCGCGTCACCAGCCCACCAGGAACTTGGGACAACTGAAGGCAGTTTTGGAATTTTTCCATTTGTTTTTTGTCTGTCTCGCTACTCAAAGTGACGGTACAAAGTTTTTACTGCCTTGGGCAGCCAAAGGGGGGTCCCCTTCCCATTCTGTAGGGGTGGAGAGGAGGGTAGGGAGACTAAATAAAACACCAACACATTGTTGCCATGAGAAAAGAGCCAACACAAAACAGACCACCCCAGCTCCCGCAACCACGACAAAGAGCGGTGGTAGCCCCGTGGCGGTGATAATACAGGGTAGACAGACGGGTAGAGATGTCGAGACAAAACTCCGTGTGTGTCGGGCCGATATTGCCCTCGTCCTCCAAAGACCAGGCGCCAAATCCTCCCATCATCACAGGGAATATTCCCGTTCCTTTCTTCCTCTCCAGCCATCATCCATCTCTCTCCCAAGCCTTGCTTTGCAGGCGGGAAAGCGTAACCACCGAACCCCATAATCCCACTCCACTACCTCGTGTCATTCCAGGCTCTTTCTCCTACGCAACTGGTATTTCCGTCCCCTCTTCCCTCCTCTCCAAATCTCGTGGCGAAGCCATGCAAACCACTGCATGCGAAAACGTGGACCGCTCGTTCTCGTCCACCGCATCTCGTGCTTCCCAGGACGAGGTATCGTGTTAGGTCGACAAAGGAAATGTGCAAAGTTCGGTGTATGGCGGACCGAACCGAGTAGTTATCTGGTGAAATGTTCGTACATTGATATGTTGAGAAAAGGCCTCGAAAGGGCAGGTGGTGGCGATCGTCGACAGCTCCGGAGCGGCGAGGGTGAGGAGTCCGGATGCTGTGTCATCGTGATCGCGGTTCATTAAGAAATACGAGCCAGTCCCATGCCGCGAAAGGGACCGGTAAGTGGCATGCATGGGTCAGCCGAGAGCCATCTCGGCCGCCCATGGGAGTGAGGACATCTGCCGCAGGTTGATGCAATGCAATGCTGAAAGATGCCGGCGCTGTGAGAATGCCGTATGGTGAAAAAGAACCAAGCCGACGAGCCAAAGGATGCCTGATCCAAGGTCCGAGATGCCCGGGTAACGCCACGCTATGCCAACAAGGTCTAATGCCGAAGGAGAGAACAGAAAGTCGATACTCGTGTTTGCTGGCGATTGTTGGATGACCAATCCTTGCGCCAACAAGCCATGCATCGAATCCCAATGGGAAAAGAGGCGACGAGTATGCTGATGAAGAGGTTCAGATGACAAAGGGAAATTTAGTGCCCGGGGTGGTAGGACTGTGTTCACAAAATGGAGGCATCAGAATGACACCATGCGCCTGGCAGGACCGCGGTCGCCGCCGAGACAGGGAGACGCCCCGAGAATTTTCGTGATGTCGCGGTCGCGAGCGTTGACACGGCCGGGGGCAGTCGGCGAGTCTTGCAGGCCTGGATCTTGTTGCCCGAAAGCGTACGTCTGGGCGCGGCCGAGACCCCTGCGGCCCTGGCGCAGGCGATTCATTTCCCGCTCGCAGGTGTTAACGTGCTCAGCGGCATTCATCTCGACGTAGGCCTGAGGGTAGCATCGGTCCTGGTGCTCGGCAAAGAAGCCGCTGTAGCCGCCTTCCAGGATGTAAATCTCCGGGTAGAACAGTTTTGGGTAATGCATCGCATTCTCGTTGCGGTCCCGGGCGCGAATGTGGCGAGCCATGATCGGGGCGCGGTGGGCCGAATATTCGCAGTGGAAGATCAGAAGCGTGCGGCCCTGCATCGGATTGTCGACCAATTGACTGGCCAACAGCTCCTTGTCATTGTAGTTGATGGCGCCGTCGATGTGGCCGCCTTCGTACTCGTACTCGAACCGACAGTCGACGACCATCTTGTGCTCGAAATTGTCGCTGTATTTCCCATCCAACACCTCGAGCATCGTCTCGCGGGTGATGCGTGGGATGTTGTCGCACTCGTCCTCGGGGAAGTAGTGAGGGAGAACAGGCTCGTGGTGTTCCTCGAGATCCATCACCGACTGCAGGGCGTTGCAGGTCAGCGCCGGCCCTTCCTTCTTGGCCCCAACAACATCACCAGGGCTCTCGAACATGCTCAACGAGCGCCGATACTGCTTCCGCGGTCGCATGAAGGGATTCGCAGTTCGCCGGCCTTGGCCCGTAATAGGCGACCCATTGCGTACACCGCCCATGACATTGAGGCTGTTGAAGTGGGCCTTGGGGCGAGTGATGGCCATTGAAGCACAAGGGCTATTCGCACTCTTGGGGCGCCGTTCCTGAGGGGGAGAGTCCTCGAAGCATTCGCTCAACGACATGGACGTAGAAGGAGAAGAGTTGAATTGGCCGTCGCCCCCAGCGCCAAATTTGAACGGTGGGAGCTGGGTCTCACCCTGCGGGCGCCCAAGCATGCCGATCGCGGTGTACCCTTTGGCACGGGTAAGCGACGGCCGCCTGAGACCGAGCCGTTTACGACTGGAGAATGTGTGAGTAAAGAGTGGGCCAAAACTGGCTGGCAGGAATTCCCAATTTAACACTTACTCGACCGCGGCAAGCTTCACAGGCTGCAGCGCACATGAACGTGGCACAGGCGATTCCATCATGGTATCATCCGAGCCTGGTGTCGGAGACGGCAGTTCGACATGGGCTACAAAGGGCAACTTGTGCGGCAGCGGCGACATGTCCATCATGTCAACGCACCCGGGGGACGAAGCGGGAAGAGGAGGCGTGGTCACATAACCTGCAAACACATCTCAGTCAGTCCCAACAACCCAAGTCAAGACGACGCCCTTTCTCAAGTCCCAGCTTACCACGTCCATCCAGTGCATCCATCATGGCGGCCGTTGTGAACAGAGCGCGGCGTGGGGTCGGGAACATCGGACTGCTGCAAGGTTGGGCCAGGTGTAAGTGACAGAACAAGCACGCAGTCTCAGGTCAAGGGAGGGAGAGGACAGAAGACAAGAAACGAACCTGGCATCGCTGAGCTTGAAGTTCTGTGACAGGTCGGCGGCGAGCGAAGCTCCCGGAGAGGAACCGCGAACAGCTTTATTGTTGAAGTACTCCGGTCTGGGCAGCTGGAAAGTGAACTGGTTCCGGCCAAGTGGGCTCGGCACGAGGTGTGGTCCGTAGAGACTGCTCTGCCCGAAGGCAGATGGCGGCGCCGGGCGCATTGCAGCCAGCGGCGAGGAGGTTTGCATGACGCTGCAGGATAATGGTGGTGCATGCACGAAGGCGGTCGTGTGTCTCTCTGCTTCGGTCGAGTCGACGGCAGGGTCGACAGCTTGCAGGTCGCGGCTCGACGGGCGAAGGTCGATGCCGAGATGGGCGCTGCACGAGAAGGACTCGTCGAGTGGTGTGGTACTAGAGTGATGCAGACCGAGTCGACATTAATCGGCGTCGACCACCTCGGTTGCACCTGTTGAGAGAGAGTTCGGAGTGCAGAGGTCGAAGGTCGCTGGGCCCGAACTTCAGTTTTCTCTCGTCGTCCGGTGCAACGCGGGCGGTCTGTGGATTTGGGGCTGGCAGAACCAGGGAGGGTGGAAGCCTGTGAATTATAGCGGGGGTCCCGCTTTTAAGTGCAGGCCAGGAAGGTTTGGGAGGTGCTAATTCAATGTTGCGGCGGAAGGTGGCCCGGGGGAGGGAGGGAGGCGTCCAGGGTGTCGTGTGGTTTAAAGAGAGCTGTTTGCTGCAACAGATTCCTCGGACGCGGAAAAAATAGAAGAGAATAAAGAATGGTGTTCGTGTCCTGCCCCGATGGTGGATTGGGCGCCGCTTTTCTCGCGATTTATTACGGTGCCAGTACGAGATGGTCGCAGAGTTGGGGTTGGCGCTGGCGGCTTCCAGGTTCCCCAAATCCCGAAGCTCGTCCTGACGGTATGCTCTGCCGTTGCGCTCCCGCGTTGATATTGGAGCCAAGACAGCGGCACACGGCCAGGTCGGTCGCTTCCAGGGTTCTTACCGGTCCGGTGGTGGTGGTCGACGGGCCAGCTGTCAAGAGGCAGACCGGAGCTCACCACGGTCACGTTTTGCGCGGGTGGGAGGCAGTTAAGAAGGATTTTTCCCATCCTGGCCGGCGCACAGCGGCGTCGACAGGGAAGCCCGATCAAGCAGATGATTTTCTACAGGTTGTCAGGGCGATTCGCCAGGTCCCGCATGGTTGTTGCGGTTACTTGGTGCCAGGGACCTCAGCAGCGGGGGCCCCTGTCGGCCAGGGAGCTTTGGGTCGTGTGGGGCGGGGAAGCTCCTGCTGCAGGGGGAGCTCTGACGGCACGGCGCTTGGGGAGTGACCTGGCCGCCGTCCAGCGCAAATTGAAGTTACATCACGAGCCGTGACAGAAACACGGCACGCACATGTACCGTCTGACCCCAGGAACCACAGCCAAAGTCCATCGACCTCGCGGGCTAGGTCTTCTGTCTTCTGTACTCTATTCCGTACCAAATACATGCATGCTGCGCCGTGACATTGTGCAACACGGCCGCGTTGTTGGGCCTCTGATGTGCCGCTTTCGGTGCCTCGCGGCTGCAGCCCGCTGCGGCCACTCTGATCTCGCTGCCAGGCACAGCAACGGGCGATGCGGGCCATGTGGGGTGTTCAAGTCGATGTCGATGAAGGCTTCGGCCTCCTCGGGACGACGGGAGCAGGCAGCGCGCCAGGCCGCCACGGGGCGGAAGGAAAAGAGACACAGAGGGGGGAGAGCAAGACAACCAAGATTGGCTGTCTCGAACCCGTCTCAACGAGTCAATCGGCTCACATGCGATTCCTGCTCAGCACTTGGGTTCCACTTGGGAATCCGGAAATGGCCTGCTCACCATGCTCAGGGCAAACCAAGTCAAGTCGGGGCAAGTCATCGAAGCTTTCCAAACAGCCGCTTTCTCAAGCTCGCCCGTGCGGGGAGGTCGCATGAAGGACAAGGGACTTGGAAACACCGGCCACACAACCCAGTTGAATCGGACGTTTGGACCTCGCCGCACACCATCACGTCCCTTTCCCGTCGACTCCAACCCCGGAATGCCGGTTTCAGGACGGCTCGGCATCGAAACACAACCACACTGAGTGCTAAAGAGCGCGCGGGCCCAGGCCCAACAAACAACAATGTTTTCCCACGCTCGCCTGGCAACCGTGCAGAGTATTGAGAGGCTCAGACGAGCTTTACACTGCGGCTGTTTCGATGATGCGACGGAGCGAATCAACAGGCAAGCGCTGTGTTTTAGCGCTATGAAATTGGCGAGGTCCAAATTGGCCAGTGAACGTCACGAATTGGGAACCAGATCTCATCGAGGCCGACAAGGCGACCCCACGGCTGCCAGTGTCCACGCATCGACCGACTTTGCATTTCCTTGAATGAGCACCGCAAAGCTCTCGCCCACGTGTCGGTTAGAGAGAGGGTGCACCCACCCTCCCAACTCTGGCCAGCCCTGCCGTTTCTCGGCGAAGCACAGACACTCGCAGGCCGGCCCATCATCAACTTGCGGCAGGACGCTCGTGAGCCTCGCCCTTGTCTGCTGACTGGCGTGGCATCCCGGACCAATCAGTGGACCAATTGGTCAGCTCGAGCTCCAGCTTGACCCTTCACCTCCGCCAGGTCAATATGCCAACACCAGAACCCAAATTTTTCAACCAAATCCCACGATATTGGCGGTCTCGATTATAGGCGTCGTCACGACAGCTCTCGACAAAGGTGAATTGCGTCAGATAACGTGAAAACCGGCCAAGCCAAGATCCGCCCAAGTCACCCCCCGGCAGCCCTCCGCCAAAGACCCCTGTCCATCCCGCCTTGAAGCGGGTCTCAGGTTCATGGCGACTCGGTCCCTGAGAGCTTCAAATCCTGGTGATGATTGGCTGGATTTGTCCCTCAGACAATATTGGATGGACATCTCTCGGGCTTATCACTGGGCGATATGAAGAGACCAGTCTCGGCCGGCAAAATGGACTGCCGGGTTCATCAGTTCACAGTTGCGGGAGTGTGGCTGCTTCCAGTGAGCGTGCCGACTGTGTCGACATTGAGCCATCGGAGAATTTGTCGCGAGGCCATGAAACCCGGGCAAGCGACCAGAGGATGCCGCGAGCCCCGTCCAAGTTCCCGCGAGCCTTTTCTTGATGAATCGGCCAAGTCAGGCATGTTCCAAGGCTGGAAATAGCATCAGACTTGGGTTCCATTCCTCGAATCCTCGACTGCTGCCCTTCTCCACGTCCCGATGCGGAAAGACGTCATTCCTCCGCGACAGGGCTGTGGCGGACCCCCCTTGCTTTGAGCTCGGCGCGTTTTCCAAGGCTGAACAAGATCGCCGATAGCGTCCCTGGCGTCCTTGCCATAACGCGATTTCGTCATTTCGCTGTCTCCGTCCGGGCTTGGCCCATTGTGAGATCCCGATGAGCCGATCTGATCAGAAAACTTGGGGGAAGAGATTGTTAACTGAGGAGGGGAAAGGACTTTGGAGACAATCATGGAACTGGCCGACGATGACGAGGTCTGTTTACTTTCCCCTCTGCTCGCTGAGCTGATCTGCGCTGCACACGAAGAGCTCCTCCAATGACCCGCATGACCCCCAGTGGGCAGCAAACATCGGATCTCCACCCAATCGCGAGGCGCAATCGGGCGCTGTCGGTGTCTCCAACGCGCCAACGCAGCCGAGTTCAGCTGCCAGGCGCCCACGCTTTGCACTCTTTGGGTTGCATCCCAGCTCACCTCATCCGCGCCACGACCATCCAGAC
>FTCU01000308.1_pt1 | contig 25045 bp, 14 predicted proteins | sample 1639521 | NCBI WGS metagenome assembly FTCU01 (sample SAMEA3914864, study PRJEB12502) | metagenome | biome: forest; material: soil | place: USA | collected 2012-03-12 | depth 0.3 m
CTGGCCGGCCTACTTCGACAGCATCCCCGGCGCGGTCACGCGCCACGAGGACCGCGCCCACGGCATGGTGCGCACCGAGATCGTGTGCGCCAACTGCGGCGGGCACCTGGGTCATGTGTTCAAGGGCGAGGGGTTCGACACGCCGACGGACGAGAGGCACTGTGTGAATAGTGTGAGTTTGAGTTTTAAGGAGGATGGCGAGGGGAAGGAGGCGGGGAAGGATGGGGAGGGGAGCAAGGTTTGAGATAGACGTTTAAGGACGGGGGTTGTTGAATGAATGTATGACCAGATGTTGTTGTGACAGGGATTGTGTGCCAAATATCATGATAGATAGGGGGTCAGGAAAGCGACGCTCTTTGCAAAGCTGTGGCGTCCGACTCCATTGGCTTCCAAAACAAGGAGTTGAACTCGGCGTTCAGAAAGCAAACCCTCCACGACGAACTTCCCTCATCTTTCCGACCGTGGAAGCAACAACATCACCCCACCGCTGGGCAAACTCGTGCTCAAACTTTGACAAAACCTTCGATATATCCTCTGAGCTCTCCGCCGATGCCACTTCCAAACTCGCCTTCTCCATCAAGTCATCCCACACTTTGCTCGCCTCACACAGTCCCTGATGCTGGATGTGGGAGACCTGCATCAACCAGTTATCCTCCATTTCCGGGTTGGTCGGCATCTTGAGCAGCGTGGGGCTTGAACTGAACGGCGACATATCGTCGACGGGTCCTCGAGCGGACCCTGTCTGAGAGAACGGGAAACCGGGCTGCCCCGCTTCGGCGCGGGAGAGGAGAGACCGATGCTCCTTCTCGGCAACCTCGGCAGACGGGCTTGAGCTTGAGCCCAATCCGCCATCAACCGTTTGTAGCCTCCTTAGTCCTGAATGGTGCTGGATATTGGCTCGGACGCCTTCGAGAGAACTCGGGGTTCTCATCGGGGGTTGCATTGCAAGATCAACTCCGGAGGCACCAACGCTGGGCGATCTCGAGAGGAACTCTCTGGTGTTGCCAACTATTTCACCAGAAGACAGTCCCCGCTCCGGATGACGGGCTCTTGACGCGTTCAAAATATCAGTTCTGCTGAGGGTCTTGTCGAAGTGCTTGGAAACCGTGTACAGCCTGGGACCTTGGTGCTCTGAGGTTGAAGTCCGTCTCACTCTCGGCCGACTCGAGGAAGTAGAGCCAATCTTGCTGACTTTGTAAATGCCTTCGCCCATAATTCCAGGCACGCCGATGGTTGTTGCCGGCCGCGATGGCACGAATGCTGGTGACCAAGGACGATGGTTTGTAGGGAGGAGGCCGTCCGGCCGTCCGGGCGGTTGGCTAGGTGGCCGATGAAGGTTTACTGCATGCGGATAGTCGTCCGGATATGCCAGATACTGAACTTGTGAGCCCTGCCGGGCAATCACAGGGGGGCTGGAGCTGGTGAGCTGTCTCGGGTTGCCAGGTGACCTATAAGCTGACAGGCCGGCATGGCTCTGCGGTGCCCAAGTCCCAAAGGCAGTTAGCCCTGGTGCGGGTATGTCGTCCTGGCCGGCTTGCCCATACTCGATGCTGATGTTTAGAGCCTCGAGCTCGCGCAGGATGGTCTCAAAATCGGATGTTTTCTGCAACGTGATGCCGAGAGTGGAAACAACCTGAGTGGATTAAGTGAGTAAGCCTAATAGTAAGGGAATCCAACTCAATTTCGGAATACTGACTTTGTCGGTCTCTTTTAGATAGTGGAAAATTAGAGAAAGCCTCGAGAACAAACATGTGATAGAGTGGCGCGATCTTGAGTTTACATCCACCGAGGACAGCTTGAAGATATCGAGATCTAGCTTCACCTGGCGAGATGGCGTCAGTGCATGCGTCGGCATGACATAAAGAGTCTGCAAAATCGTGACCAACAAGTTCATCTGCTTTGTCTTTGACATGTACCATCAGCCAGTGGTGCCAGATGGGCATCCGTGGTTGTGATCCGGTGAATGGCGTGCGCGGAGGAAGCTGGAGTTGTGGTTTCAACACCAATTGGGGGTTCTTGTAGACATTAGGCTTGTCGTTGATGCTGATGCTTGCCAGGTCAAATCGTAGAATTGTTCGCCTGGCAGTTGAGGCGCCCCGTGGCCCTGACATCTGTGCTTCTAAGATGCGGCGTGTATTAGAGAAGAGCTGGGAATGACGGCTGAGACCAGAGTGATTCGAAACACCACCACCGCGGAACTTGTTCACTACCGGGTAATAAAACTGAAAATGCAGAAGTTCAAGAGTGGGAGAACCTTCCCGTGCCCCAAGTAAACCTGAGTCAATTTTGCTTTCCATCCTAGATATGGGAAAGAGTTACCAGCACAACTTCCATCTTAGGGTCGGGGCTAGCCAACACCCATGCTCTGAAGTGCTGTTTGCAACCCGAAACCCTGTGACAACCCAACCTAACTCTTCGGCGTGAGTCTCTCTTCCAACACGTCAAGGAGAGGAGAGAAAGGGCAGAGAGATAGGAAAACACGGGAGCTTGGATGATGTGTTCCTTGTAATTGCTCTTGCTCCTCCCGCATGCCTATAAATGTCAATCAAGTGATTAGCAGTTGACCTTCATTTGATTCTGCTTCCGAGCAGACAGCCAACTTCGAAGTTTAGACAGCCCATGCAGCAGCAAGAGACCGATCCGAGGTTGGTGACATCCATGCTGGACGGGAGCCTTTGACTCCCTGGCCCAGCCCAGAACACAATGAGGCCCGTGCACGAACCTTCCCGCCTGCGCTGTGGGTCGCCTGCAGGACCCACACCAATGAGCTTGGCATCCACGGCGACCAACCCGCCAAAAACCGACCAGCCAAAAACTCACAGCCTGGCGCGTCGCATCGCCGGATCACAAGCAAACACCCAGCTTTGACCGACCTCATCACGGTGCGTTTTTCTGCAAACCGCGGCCAATTCCAAGACTCGATCTTTTGGCTTCCGGAAGGCCACCCCCGTCAATTTCGGTCGCATCAATTTTCAGCGCCGTGCTGCGCTTGATGCGCCAAAATGGCACCGCCCAAGCCCCCCGTCGAGCACGCGGTCGATCGCACTCCCGAGTATGAGACGTTCATCGAGGAATTGCGCGTCTTCCACGAGAAGCGCGGCACAAACTTCGACCCGGAGCCCAAGATGGGCAATTTCACCGTCGACCTCCTCAAGCTCTTCAATTACATCGTCGAACATGGCGGCTACGACAAGGTTTCAGACGAGAAGCTGATGTGGCGGAAGATGTGCGAAGGCCTCGGCCTGATGCGGCATAATGCCCCAGCAGATGCCTATACTCTGAAGCAAATCTTCTACAAAAACCTCGCCGCGTACGAGATCAAGAAAGTCCACAACAAGGAGCCCCCTCCGCCCGAGATTCTCGAGTTTACCACCGCCAAGGGAGGCTCGCTTCTCACGCGAACCCTCGAGACATTCCAAGCCAGGACGAAGGCCGATAGGGAAGGTTCAACCGAAGACGGAACGCCGAGTAGGGAACGCCGCGTCGAAGAAACCCCCTCATCCAGCAGCCGAGCCTCTCGCGGTCTGAGAGAGGCCCCGGCCCCAAGGGTCCTCTTCCACCCCGAGACCAACGCCCCTCGCCAGACCCGACACGCCTCGGGCCAACAATCCGGAGCGTCCGGCTCGGTTCCGCACTCTCAATCCCAGTCTCAGACTCCCCACAATCCGCAGTCGCACGGCGGCACCCCGATCGCCATGCATCAAAACCACCCACACCCGAGCCGCGGCGGGCCTTCCCACGGCTACAACCCCCCGGGACCTGAGATGAACAACCCGCTGGTGCAGGGGTACCAGCCTCTGCCTCCGCAGCAGGTGCCGCTGCGTATTGTGGACACGCCCGCCAGCAATCCGGATCTGTTCGCTAGAAGACAACGGCTCCTGCGGCGGCCAGCAGCCCCGGCGCCCAACCCCGGGGCACTTGTGCGTGCCTCTCTTCCTCAAGGTAAGCTTTCCCGACCATGACCGCTCAGTAACTACATGCTGACCTTGCTTGATCAGGCGTCCTGGACGGGCCCAACATCTACGAACGGTGTCTGCTGGCGCTCCGGTCTGGCATCCAAGCAGAGCAGGCCTTCGGTCTCAACCACTTGGTCAAGATATCTTTCGAGCGGGGCGACAAGTACAAGTTCTCGCAGTTTAGCGGGCTCGCAGAGGGCTTGACCGAGTTCGCTTTGGGCGTCGGAAGCATGTTCTACGAGGTAGAGTGGACCATCTCCAACGACCCGGACAACGACGACGGCGACATCAGCGAGCTCGACGGTATCCACGGCACACGCGACATCCTCGAGCGGATCGCCCAACTCACTCCAAAGGACGTGCAGGACAACTTTCAGCCTGCTGAGTTCACCGACAAACTAACGTTGGTCACCGAGGCTATCCTGACCATTCGGAACATGGTTATGCTACCCGATAATGCCTGGTACATCGCGGATTACCCGCCTGTCAAGGATCTTCTCTGCATTCTCCTTTCCCTCCCGCCGCTGGATGTCGTCGTGGAGCTGAAGCACTCCGCGCTCGACATTGCGGAACAGATCACACCGTATCTGATCCTCGATTCCGAGGACCCACTCTATCAGACGCTGCTTTCGCAGCTCAGGTCTTCGGACCGGGGGACTATCCTCACTGCCCTCCGAGCCATTGGCCGCATCGCCATGAACCATCCCACCGAGACCAACAAACTGGGCAAGGTCCCGCCTGCTACCCTGCAGTGCCTCATGGACTGGCTCCTGCTCAACGATGACGAGTTGGTGGATGCTTGCTTGGACTTTCTCTACCAATACACGGCGGTCATCCCCAATCTCGACATCATGCTGGAGGGCACCGATGTTGAGCACCTCGTGATTCATCTGGTCCGGCTGCTTTCGCACGGCGCCAAGCGATCCCACCGCGAAATCGTCATCAGCGAGGCCCGCCTTGCCTTTGAACCGCCCACCGAACAGGTGGTCCCGATTCCCAAGGACCTACAAGAGCGTCTCCTCGCCATGGAAGAGCCCGAGCGCTGCTTCGCGTGGCTCCGGTGCTTCTTTGAGGAGGATTCCGAGGCTCAAATCACGCAGATTGCCATTTGGCAGGCCTACAACAGCTCGTTCCTCGAGTCCCTTAAGCGGATGGGCCGCTCAATGATCAACGCACCCGAGTTCATTCGGCACATCAGCACTGTGTACCAGAGCGCCGGAGCCCAGGTCGTCCGCGAAGGCGCCAACGGCGAGATTCAGAAGTTTATCATGCGCGGAATCCGCCCCCGGCTCTATCCCGTCACGACCGACGGCCGCGCCTACTTCCAATGCCAATGGCACCGCGCCCCTGGCAACCCCCTCAAGTGCGGCGCCTGGAACATCAACGCCGAGACCATGTGGCACCACATTCTCGTCGACCACCTTGGGGTGAACCCCGACGAAGACGGCAAGTTCCCAAACCGCGAGGCAACAATCGCCTGCCTCTGGGATGGCTGCACGAAATACCCGCGCCCGACGCCCCTCAAGCTCGTCCAGTTCATGTCGCACATCAAGACACACCTCGTGGCCGAGGAAGAACATCACAAAGCCGCCCAACTTGCAGCCGCCGGCACCGCGACCCCGAGCGCCGCTTCCGCCGACGGTGCCACCCCAGGCGCGTCCCCCTCCAAGCGCAACAACTCGGTGAGCAGCGCCAGCAGCTCCGTCAACCCCCGCGTCGTCAAGCCCGCCAAGACCATCACCATCACCTACGAGGAGACGGCCTCGGTGCGCGACGAGCGCAACCCCAACGCGCCGCCGCAGGCCGCCGGCATCCCGCTGTCGGCCGTGCTGATCCTGCGCAACATTGCGCGCAACGTGGTCAAGACGGCCGCCGAGGAGAAGCTGGTCAAGCGCGCCGAGGGGCGGGAGAAGGCGCGTCGGGAGGCTGGCGGTGTGGCGGATGCGATGGAGAAGGCGCTGGAAGAGCAGGGCGGCTGGAATGAGAGGCTGTTTCGGCCGGTCATGCCCCGGCTGTGGGAGGTCTTTACCGAGAACCGGCTGCTGGCGCCGTATCTCACCAGCTTGTTTCAGCTGCTGGATGCGAAGGTTAAGGTGTATGTTTGATGGAAGGAGAAGGGCCAGTGGATGATGACCAACCTGCCGATCCAACCTCGCTGGGGTTTGGGTCGTGGAATATCATTTGGCAATTCTTCCTTCCGTCGAAGGATGTGGATGGGTTTTCTGTTTTTCTTTTTTCTTTTTTCTTTTTCTCACGCAACCTCTCATTGAGAGAAGCCGGTCGGTCAATGATCAAGGAGGGAATGGCAAGAAAGGGAGGGAAGCTTTGAGGCAAGCACGGAAGCAGGCGGGCGGGATCGGAAAACCAACGGCCGGAATGTAGGCCCGTTGTGTAGTTGTTTTGTTTTGTTTTTTATGTACAGTAATACCCTTCCTTTGCCAGGCGTTTTCTGGGATGAGAGGGGAAGGGGGGTTGTCTAAGTAGTTACTCTGTATGGAATCAATGATCACTGACTGAACCTTTGCTGGTGGTTGATATGTGATATCCGGAACAGTTATCTCTTGCGCGAAAAGCACGACGAGAATGGGGTAAAAAGTGAAGAAGAAGGGGAAGAATAAGAGGAAAGGAAAGGAAAGGGAACAAAAGAAAAAGAAAAAGAAAAGAAAACGATAAACACAAGCTGTCCTTACGCTTCAAAGCTCTACTGAACGTGATCAAAGGCTGACGAAAGCAACGGGAGAGGTCAACACCAAGGAACCCAAGGCTTCGTCGAGGTGGGTTTGGCATAGGCAAAAAGATGGATGGCCACCGCGCAGCAAGGTACGGATAGGAGCAACATGAGCCACATTCTTCTTCCCACCTGGGTTATAACCCATGCTAGAGCAATCTAGCTGAGAGCGAAGCTAGGTTCAGGGCTCGACTCAGCCCCGGAGGGAGCAAGAGCTGTCATGGACGGCCTAGACCCGTCGATCTCAGGTCGAGTGAACTTGGCGTATGAACGGGGATCGTCCACCCCCCGCTGGAAACAGGAAACGGGAAACGGGACGCGGGAGGGGACCGAAAGACTGCTTATCCTCCTCGTACATCTTGTACATGCGGAATTTGCGGGACCTGAGGCGTAGGGCTGCATATGCTGTGGCCCGAGCTTTGGTTACAGGCAGCGTGCCAGGGGTGTCTGGCGGCAGGATGTCCCGCGTGGCAAGTTCTGAGGCCATCGTGAGATCCGGGGAAGAGCAGGGTCTCTCGATTGGCCTTGACGTTGGACGTTACCGACTGGCTGGGACTTGCGGCTTGTGGCGGTCCGTGTCCCGTTTCTTGGCATCCGTCCGTCATGTTCAGGCTAACGATCTGCTGAATCGTCTTTGAGGAACAACATGAAGGTGTGGCATAGAGTAGGGGGCAGCGAGGGTAATCTCGATGCGGCCAGTTTGATAAAAGGAGCCAGATCAGGCACGCTTGGGCAGACTGTCTGGACTGTGAACACAGGACACAGCACATAGCAGTCCAGGAACGGGTGTTTCAGGGGTCTATTTCTATACAAGGATACTGCTGGCAGGCTCCGCCCACATGGAAGCGTTGGGACGGGAGCCAAAAAAAGGAGCAAGTCTGGCTGGGGTTCCCGGTTACGGTGCTGCTCAGGGGCTCTTGTGAATTTGGGTTGACATCAAGGTTCTCATCTCGAGCCCATCCCTTCCCCGTTATCCGCCCACATTGGTGCAGTCTGTCTCATAGTATTGTGTGATCGTTCGGGATCCAGGAGCCCCTCGAAACCCTTGCTCCCTGGCGGTGATGAGTAGGTGGGTGTGTAGAAACGGGGGATGCCTGGTTTGCAGTGTTGGGAGGTTTCAAAGGGGGTGGTTGGAGCAGACATACCGAGTTATATGCGTTCTCATCCTCGTGTTTCTTCGCCACCGCTTGTGACGGCGGGACGATCGGCGGGTTGCAGCGCCAAAAAGCATGATAAGAGGATCATGGATGAGTGATGACCCGGCGAGCCCGGCTCCCTGACCACAAATTAATTGAGACTCACAACACCAACACCCACATTCAACCATCCACCACTCGGCCAAATCAGCTGTAAATTCAATACTAGTGAGTGTTCTCGAATGACCTCACTGCCAGTGATCTGGCTGTCCAATTTTGAACAGTTTGAAAAAGTTTAGGGAATACTGTCGACCTCGTTGTTCTCTGTCTCCTATTGAGCTTGGGTGCTGGGAGTCTCAAGTAATTTGTGGGCAGGGAGCCCGGCTCAAGTTCCGCGCTGGGTGGTTGCCACCCCCGGTCAGGGATCGACTGGAGACCGTTCCAGAGCCAGCACTGCCTGCCGTGCCCCTCTCCGAGTCGTCAAGAGCAGCGTTGCATGCTGCTCGGGATTCGGAACCCAGGCAGACCTTGTCCACATGACCATCAATTTTTCGCCGGTGTTGCTGACGCGCAGCGTGGGCTTGTTGAGGATGCGTCCGAGAAGCGCGTGGGATGCTTCGGCCTCACTGGTCCCCCCCAACGGTGAATACAAGTACACAGTACGGAGATAGGCAGAGTTGAATGCACCCCCAATTGACTCCATGGAACCCGCGCCGTCCTCGGAACTGCCACATGCCATGGCCGCTAATGCAAGCGTAAGGTACGGGTCTTGCATGCAGGGAGTTCAGACAGCACACGCAGATGCTCACCGCTCCACTGGCCTCGAAAAGGGCGAGAACGGGAAGATTGGAGTTGTTGTTGGTCATTGTTTTGGTTTTGGGTTGAGACAGCCAGCCGGTGTGGCCGTGCGGGAAGGGGGAAAGATGGGAATTGAGAAATCTGGCCCTCCCCCACGCCCTCAAATCCTCCTTCCAGGGATCGGATTTCTCTCGCCAAGCCCTGTCGGCAACGCCTGTCTCTGCACTGCAACCCCCGTGCAGCGCAGCGGGGCAGCGGGAGCCATGGGCTGACAGGCTGGACAGGGACCCCGCCATCACTTGGCGTGGCCAGGGGTCCCCCGCCAGATGCCTGCTGCGCAGCGGAGAATTGGGATTGATCGGCTGCCAGCCCTGTCAGTTGCTGCCCCCCTCCTTTCCCGGTCGAGTTAAACACAGCGCGGCAGGAGGGCAAAACACCAAAGATTTAGTCCAAATATTGCCCTTTCGGAAAGGCTGGAGACCAGGCAAGCAGTACACGCGCGGGTTGTGAAAACTGCTACGGTCTTGTGACTTGTCTTCCAATCTCTCGGTTCCACAGAACACGTCTCCGGACCCTCACCGCCCACGTTTGTTGCGTCGGGATGTTCGGGGGTCGACACAAGAGGTCGTTGCTGGTTATCTGGAGGGTGATCCAACGCCAGCTTTGGAGATATAAACATGTGCATGCCCAGGCTCGGGCCATCCGAGAGACATCTGAGCCATCTGCCACCCACCTTGCAGCAGCGGTCTCTCGGCGTCTCGCCCTCGTTTCAAGCGTCCGGCACCACATCTCACACATCCAGTCTCCGAGTCTCCCAGCCTCTCAGTCTCCATCGCCGGCAATTGCGAAGCGCTGGTGCAGGTGTGCGTGGAGACACTGCAGATCCGCAGCGAGCCACAGCAGGATTGCATTGCAGCAAAAAAGAGCGATCTCGACTCGCGAACTGTCGCAACCGCCACTGTTCCCGCTCGTTCTGGACCCGCCCGGCCCTTTTTGCCTTCATCATCCCAACTCGGCCCATTGTCCCACCCCATCCCGAGGCCCTCCCGAGGACCTGACCAGGAACGCCTGCGCTGCCCGCTCGCCTCTCCTTTGTGAAGAGACTTCTCTGGGCCTCTCTCACCAAATAAAAGAGCCTGCCAGCCCCCCTCGAGCTGTCGGGTTCATTCAGTCCCTGAGCAGGTTTGACGTCGATATTGAGGAGCCCAAGGATCTTTGACGTGCCCTGAACCCAACCCCACTCGCCGTCTTACACGCATCGACTCGACTTCTTTTCTGTCTGGGTCAACCCGTCAGCCCCTCACGGCCCTGCATATATCGAGGCAGCCTCGCCACTCACCCCCTGGCCATTTATTCATTCGTTCAGACTCCCCTCGAATCTCTCGCTTACCCGCCGAGACTCCCACTCTCTCTTCTCTCTCCCACACCTCGCTGAACCCCTTATTCCCAACCAAATCACAACAATGGCGATTGTCGCACGCACCGTCCGCCTGGCCCCGCGCCTCGCCGCTATCTCTCGCCCCACCCTCGCCCACGTGGCTGTCTCTCCAGTCTCCCAGCGTGCTGCCTTCTCCGTGTCGGCGAGCCGCTTCAAGTCCGAGGTCATCAAGGAGACCGAGGTTCCCGTCTCCGTCTACAGCCCCGACGCCAAGGGTGTCGCCTCGGGCAACTCGGATCACTTCAGCATCCCGGTCAAGTCCGCCCGCTCGGCCGCCCCGGAGCCGATTCCGGAGGAGGAGGATGCCGTCGTCCCGCTCCAGGGCAAGGTCTTCAGCCAGATGCCCCGCACGCTGCAGAAGATGAGCGTCTATGGCAAGGTCATCATCATTACTGGGTAAGTTCGCTCCGCTGAAACTTTCTCAAGAACAATTCTCTGACAACTTCCAGTGGTGCTCGTGGCCTCGGAAACCACATGGCTCGCGCCTGCGCCGAAGCTGGTGCCAAGGCCATCGCCATCTTTGACGCCAACCAGGATCTCGGTGACGAGTCGGCTGCTGAGCTCCACCAGAAGACGGGTCTCCCAGTCTCATTCTTCAAGGTCGATGTCCGCGACGGCAACGCCATCAACGCCGCGGTGCAGAACGTGGTTGACCTGTATGGCACCCCCGACGTGCTGGTCAACTCGGCCGGCATTGCCGACTCCAACATCAAGGCCGAGACCTACGATCCGGCCATGTTCCGTCGCCTCATCGACATCAACCTGACGGGCTCGTTCCTCATGTCCCAGTCCGTCGGCCGCGCCATGATGGCCGCCGGCAAGCCCGGTTCCATCATCCTCGTCGCCTCCATGTCCGGTTCCATCGTCAACTACCCGCAGGAGCAGTCGTGCTACAACGCTTCCAAGGCCGGCGTCATCCAGCTCGGCAAGTCGCTCGCCGCCGAGTGGGCCAAGCACAGCATCCGCGTCAACTGCATCTCGCCTGGCTACATGGACACCGCTCTGAACAAGGTGCCTGCCCTGGACGCCCAGAAGAAGATCTGGAAGTCTCTCACCCCCCAGGACCGCCTTGGCGCTGTCGATGACCTCAACGGCCTGTGTGTCTTCCTGGCATCTGACGCTTCGGGTTTCATGACCGGCTCCAACGTCATCATCGATGGTGGCTACACGCTCTACTAAGCCTTCTTTTCAGGGCATTGCTTGCTCTCATGGCGCTGGGCGCCGCGGGATATCCCATAGACGGCTTGTTGGATCTTGTGGCTTCAAACTGGCGGCGGTAGCCATTAATGGGTTGGAGATAATCGGTGCTTTCATTTGCATTGTCAGCTGGTGCTTGCTTTTGTTTGGGTTCAAGGTTGGCGCACAGCGAGGTTTGCTTGGAATCTAGGGATATGTCTCTCTTTTTTTTTGTCGGTCATGGGCAGGGGAATAGAAAACTGAAATGGTTTGCATACCTAATACAATTCGAATTCCGACTCGAATTTGACTCCGACTCGAATTTGACTCCGGCTCGAATTTGACTCCGGCTCGAATTTGACTCCGACTCGGTTTTGACTCCGACTCGGTTTTGACTCCGACTCGGTTTTGACTCCGACTCGGTTTTGATCCTGACCATACCTCCTCCAAAAGTGGCATGGGAATGGGTAGATCTCTATCTATACTTACACCAAGTTCCTCTCAACGTGTATGAATTTATCATGATCGTCACCCCACATGTTGACGGAATCACCCAGAACACGCCTGATCAAACCAAACAGTTACGCAGCCCACGCATTCAGTCATTTACCCACTCACGCGTCCCCGGGCCAAACAAGCAAACAACCCAGGAATTTTCAATTGTCACTTGCTACCTCCAGGTGTGAAAGAACCCACTCCCTTCATATCCCCAGGATTCCAGCCCTTCCTCCCATAAATTCCATACATACTACAGTACTCCGTACGCTGGTTGGGTGAAGAGCACAGCAGCTAGGTAACCCACTACCCTGTGGGAAAACTTGAGCCTGACTAAACAGCTCGTAACCCTTGGCTGGCTCGCTCGTTTCCTTGCGCTTCAAGCTATAGCAGCAGGAACGAGAAAAGCGCATGCCTTCCAGTAGTAACTCCCCCAAATTCCAACGTCGGCAGGATATGCCATGCCATGCCATCCAACACTTCCAATCCGTCGTGGTGTGGTGTCTCATCCGCCTCAACTTGCCAGGATATAGACGGGCCTCGTAACCCCCCCGATGTCTGTCGGGAACAGATCACAGGCATCTTTCCCTTCTCCCCTTTCCATCTTCAGCCAGCTCGAAATATGAGGAACGATTGAGGGCGAGAGTCCAGCGGATCAGATCCGCGTATCCAACCGCCCCCCCCATTGATCCAACGCATCCTCTGTCCTGCCACAACCTCTCTCTTCCCACTGCACTCCCTCCTCTCCCACCTCATACCCCCAACTCTCCAGCATAGAACAACAAATGCCATGCCAATGCCAACACCTACCCCAAGCCCAACGATGAGCAGCCCGTCCCATCAAGAGTCGAAGACAAATGAAGCAAAAAATCAGAGACAAAAAATAACTTTTAAACAGCATCATTGAGTGGGTTGAGTTGGTTGTTTAGCATCCATGTCAAAGCCTCTTCAGCTTGGTTTGCCTTGTTTAGCTTCCCTGCCGGGCGAGCAACAAAAGTAGAGTAAAAAAAAAAAAGGACTGACAACGACCAAGAGTGAATCAAGGGGAAAGGGATGAAAATAAACACCCGAAAAACAACCCCATCCATTCATCATCCATCCATCCATCCATTCCTCCGCACAGGGTCAGGTTTATCTGTCAAAGTTCCATAAGTTCCTTCCATGCTGAACTGAAAAAGAAAGAGAAAAAAGGCGAAGAAAAAAAGGCTGGATAAATAACCGACAAGAGCCAGAGTGGGAAAACAAAAAAGGACAAAAACAAAAATCAACTCTTGTCTTGACAGGAAATGCCAGATTGAACAGAGAGAGAACCAGCAGAGGCAAATATCACTTTCGCTAAGAGGCTTGGTTGATATGCTTTCCCGAGGGCAGAGCTCAAATCATTGCCCCTTGCGGGCCTTCTCCTGCGCTCTGGCTTCCCGTGCCGCCCGGACCAAGGGCGCGAGGGTGGAGAGGTCGACACATTGCTTCATGAACTCGTGCTACGCGGGAGGGAGCGATTAGGTTAGTTTCCGTGGATGCTGCACGATAGAACAAACAGAAGAAAAGATGGGGGGGGGATGGTGGAGAATGGGAGAAAAACCTACCCTCAACAGATCATGCGCGCTCGCCCTCTTCTCGGGGTCGACCTTGAGGGCAAAGTAGAGGAAATCGCGAAACACGGGCGACAGCTCCTGCTCGTTCTTGATCTGCGGCGTCCCGTTGGTAGCGATCAGCCACAGAGCGCGGAGCGGCGACTCGGTCAGGTAGGGCGGCTCGCCCTCGATCATCTCGATGGCCATGATGCCCAGCGACCAAATGTCCACCTTGCGGCCGTACTCCTTCCGCGTAACCACCTCCGGCGCCATCCAATACGGCGTGCCGACCATTGTTGTACGCTTGTTCTGCGCCTCGTTGATGGTCGCACAGAAACCAAAGTCGGCTGGTCGAGAGGGGAAGAGGAAGAGAGGACAAGCGTTAGTTTCACGGCGAACGGCAGGAGGAAGGAATATAGGAAAGAAAAAAAAACAAGAACGGGGCCCAAAGACGTACTCAGTTTGATGTTGCCCTCCATGCTGAGCAGGATATTGTCCGACTTGATGTCTCGGTGGATGACACCCTTGGAGTGCAGGTGCTGCAGGCCGCGCAGCGTTTCCCTGCAGACCGAGGCAATCTGGCCCTCGGTCATGATGTTGAAGGTCACGACGTCGGTCAAGCTGCCGCCCTCCATAAACTCCATGACGACCCACAATTCGCCCCCGCAGAGGTAGCTGTCGATGAAGTTGACAATGTTGGGGTGCGAGCTCTCCTTCATGACCAGGATCTCGTTGATGATCAGGTCCTTCTTTGGTTGCTGCTCGAGGTTCATCTGCTTGATGGCCACGAGGCGGTTGGTGCCCCTCTCGTGGCCGGTATACACGCCGCCCGACGCACCCTGGCCGATCTTGGTGAACCCGCGATAGACCTCCCTCGGGTCGCCCTCGGAACATATCCTCTTCAGCGCGGCGACCACGTCAACGCCGTTGCTCTGCCGTGCCCTGTGCCGCGGCCTCGAGCCCGGTTGCGCAAGCCTGGCTTGCTGTCCCTGTGGCACCCGACCGGCCCCATTCGGGTCTGCTTGCTGCAGGTGCTGGTGCTGCGAGGACGGCGGGGTCGGCTGCTGCCGTTTGCTTGCCTGCCGCCCCAGTTGGCCGTTCATGGCTGCTTGCGCCTGCACCATGGCCTGCTCCTGCTGTTGCTGCAGCAGTTGCTGCTGGTAAGCCGCCGCCTGGCTGACCGGCGAGGCGAGGGCGGGAGAGGGCTGTGGTTGCTGAGGCAGATAGGGCGATGTGCCATTTGCTCGTGAATTGGAGCGTGACCTGTGCTCTTCTGGCAGCATCGGCGCGTTGTCCTTTGGAGGTAGGTAGGTGGGTGAGCCATCCTCGCCGGGCTGGGGCATGCCGATCCCCGAGTCCTTTGTTGGGTATGATGGTTGCGTCCTCGACGCATGGCTCGTCGGAGGCTTGGGCGCCGGCCGGCTGGGCATGAGGTTAAGGTCCTTGACCGGAATGTGGTGCCCTTTGGGCACCGGAGGAGGGGCGCGTGGGTTCTCGAAGCTGCCTTCGTGACGGACAGGGGGAAACCTCGGGCTCGCGGGCGGGCTGATGAGGGGCGACATGGCGCCATAGCCCGTTTGGAGTAGGCCGGGAGAGGGGGTGGTCGCGGACAACGGGGTGGCAAGGCCGCGGTAGTCTGCGGCTCGGGCATCGTGGAACTTTTCTAATTGCTGGTCCTCCTGCGGCTTTTCTTGTGTCTCTTTGTAAAATGTGAGGACGTCGACGAGGATCTGGGGGTGTTCTCGCGTGTCCTTCTCGGTGATGCCACTCTCGTTGACGAGTCGCTGCCACTCCTTTGGTAGGCCCTGTCGACTCACGTCAGCATAACATCGAGGCATGGCACCCGAGAAAGGAAGTCATTCCATACTGTAAACTGGCCCGTCGAGCTGTCATAGCCGACGTGTGTTACGTGAACTGGGTTCTCTGGCGCCGAGATGAGAGGCTTCTTTGGTGACCCCACCAGGCTGTTCATGAAACCAGAGAAGCCCGACTTCTTCCTGAGCATGATGGGGAGCTTGCTCTCCTTGGACTCGTCCGAGTAGCGCTTGAACGAGGAGCCGCTGTCGGCCCTGGACACGCTGCCCTTTTCGCTGAGAACCTGGACATCGCCGGCCGGGAAGGTTGCCGACTGGCGGAGCGGCGGCGGCGAGTTTCCCATGGTTCGCGTACCGGGGTCCGCGTCGTGCGGCCGGAAAGGTGCAGAGGGAGGCGGTGGAGGTTGGTTTTGGGTGTCGTGGTGGTGGTGGGTGTTGTTGTTTCCCGGGGCGGGCGGTTCCGTCGCGGCTGCGATGCGGTCGAGGATTGCCGTGCCGTCAAAGGGAGCGCCAATGAGTTCGTCCGAAGTCTTGGAGCTGAGGGGCGGAAGGGCGTTCGGCGGGCCGGATCGCGATTGCTGGTCGTCAGCTCGGGCTTGCAGATAGTGGGAGTGCGAGTATGAGTGCGGCGGGTGCGGCGAGGCGGGAAACGCGGCGGGGTTGCTGCCGGCGTCGGGAAGGATGGGCGAGGCGTGCGACCGGGCTGCGAGGAGCGAGAGCGAGGTTGGCGGTGCGGCGGGGAAGCGTGGCGAGGGTTCCGACGTGGAGGTGCTCGCGGCGGGCGTCCAGGCCAGGCCGGGGGAGGGGTTGCCGGGGTCGCGGCGCAAGCTGGTCGAGCTTCGTTTGCTTCCTAGAGATTGGGCGTCAACACGGCCGTCCGAGGTAGCGCTGAATCTGGAGCTCGCGTAGTGGGAATGGTGGTGGAGGGCAGCCGACGGAGGTGGTTTCTTGGTGAGCCTGCGGCGTTGCGAACTCGCGCTGTGGCTGATCGTGGGACTGTCCATCTCACGGGCCCAGAATCCCGGGAAAAGGGAGCAGAAAATCAGCAGTCAGCAGTCAGAAAATCTCAACGTACGGTACGGTTTGGGGGAGCCAGACAAAGCAGGCCGGCAGGGCTGCTGGACGGGTGCCGGGATGGTAATTGAGGGCACCGAGCGAGCGTCGCAGCGAGCAAAATTGCGTTTCCCTTCCGTTCGTTGCTCTCCCCAGGTCCTGCTTGATCTCGTCCTCTGCTTGGTCCCAGCATCCCAGGTTCCGGCCTGGCTGGCTCAGGGTGGCCTGGCCTGCCCTGGTGCTGTTCGGTCGCTGGCGGGCAGTTTAGCGGGGGCCTGCCTGATTGGCGCCTGCGGGCCTGCAAAGCTGGGCGGGGGGGCCTGCCGTGGGCTGCGGTGGCTCGGTGGCAGTGGGTGGGCTGCCACACACAGTGCGACGATGGAGGCCTGCACGCCAGATTTCCCTTCTGGGGGGCGGGAAGGCAGCAAAGCCGAAACGGAGCCGGAGGTGGTTCACACCCAAACGACCCTGGCCGCGATTATTGCAACGTTTTGGGGCTAGGAGAGAGCCTGGGAATTCGAACGGTCGACTTTGGGAGGGGACCGGGCGCGAGCCGCCAGCAAACTGCGGCCTGCCACTGGTCAATCACGCACCTCACTCTCCATTTCGCTGGCTGTGAAGCCCCGGCTGATGAATCTTGCAATGTCTGGCAATGCCGCACCACCGCTCCAAGGAGACCCAGTCGTCTCCTCGCGGCCACTCAGTTGTCTTTGTTTTTGCCTCAGGAACGCGGGCAGGGAATTCGGCTGCCGAGGCTCGCCAGCCACTTCTATACATAGACACCGCACACACACAGACGCTACAAAACAACAGCCTGGCAGCCGCGCGCATTCTCGTCGTTGTGGAATGGACATGGCATGGACGGCGTTTGAGCAAACAGCCCAGCCAAGGAGCTAGGCGCGGGATGAAGGGGTGCCGGTGGGGACAAACGGAGCCCGAGCACGGCGAGAACTGGGTGATGGGCGATGGCTGGCCCTGGAGCCTTGGAGTCGGCGGTTTCCACTTTGCAGTCGGCACTGGGCGCTTGGGGACTGAACCGCAGTGCCGCACAGTGGCGTCGACACGGTGATTGGCGATGGAACTCCATGGCGCAGTCAAGAAGCAGAGGCTTCGATATCTTTTGCGCCGGCTCGAGGCCGGGTGCTGGGAATACGGGCGATCGACGTTCGGTTGAAAAATGGCGGTTCCATGATCCATGGCCGTGCATGTTGAAACCCCGCCGACCGTTTGGAAGACTCCCGCTTCTCCCACTCGGCATCAGCCAGAAGCGGGGCATGGCGCGTCAAGTTTTGTTCTCGCCATCCATCATCCATGGGTTGCTGCTTGCTGCTTGTTGGGCCTGGGATGGAGAATGGAGGAGTTCGTCGCCAAACAACCCCATCGTTCGATTCGCTGCTCGTCTCGGGGCTCGAAGGCCGTGGCTGGGGACCATCTCGATGTCTTTCCCTGCAGCAATGACGCAAGAAGGGTTCAACTCGACCAAACACAACCCAAAACACGCGGGCGGGAGGGGTCTTGATTTCGGCAACTTGGCCATCTGCTCCCGTGCCACGCTCGATCTGCATGCATAGAGCCATCAAGGCTGCTCGCCACCACCTCCACCACCACCACACTTCGTCTTGCCATATTATCCCTCCCGGCCGACCCGGCCGTCCGGCCTCTTTGGCTGGAGTGGCTGGAGTGGTGACGCCTGAAGGATGGGTGGAGCACGACGAGACCACCTTGAGCTGCTATCGCGCCGACTACTTACCTTAGTGTTCCTTACATCGACCAAAATGGCATGACGTCTTGAAGAGGTTTGTACGACAATGCAATCGGGCAGAGTACTCTGCCAGTGATATCTTCCGATTTGGCACAAGCTTTTTGGCGCAGTTCCCCTCGCGGTTTATTGCCGCCACCACGGACGTGTCGCTACTCACTGAATGTACTGCACAGTTCAGGGACACCAGTCAATGCCCAGGCTGTCACAGCCCGGCCGAAATGTTGCGAGGTTCAGTCCGTTGCGGCGGCATGTTTCCTCAACGACGAAGACTCCAACACACCCTAACCCTGGCCTGTTTGGCGTGGTTGTTGGTTTTTCGCGTTGAAGTCTGACGCTCAGCTTAACGTTATTCGACGATAGTCGTCAGATATCAAGTGGTTCGGCTCTCATCACTCTGTCTCCGTTCTAGCTCGCCCGTTTTCCCCTCTCAGCACGCCTCCGGACACGGTGTTGTCTGACCCCCGCCGAACAAACTCGACGAACACAGCGAGCCACTCGGAACAGAACAGGCCCCATCCGCCCGTGCCCCCCATCCTCAACTCCAGATCTCTGAAATTACGATCGAGAGGGGTGGCCAGTCTCGAGCAGACACGCAAACACGCAGAAAGGCCGACACGCAGGCACGCCGGCACCCAGCCAACGACCGACGGGATGGATCCGCGCCTTCAACACACACACACGCACACTGTACCTCACCGGTCAGAGCCAGAATAGAAAAGTGAAGAGCTCGTCTTGATGGGCGTGGCGTGACGTGTGTGGCATGCACCCCTCTCTGTCTCTGCCTCTCTCGTCTTTGGTTACGGACCTTCTCTCACTCTGTCTGATGTGTGATTGCGGATCGCTCCCCGTCAGCTTAGACTTGCCTTGCATAGCTCGTACGTTGCATCGCCTGTTATCTATTCACTCGACCTCGCGTCTTGCGGCACTGCCGACATCGCAGGTTTGGGCTGTTGCTATTGAAGATTTGCATCTCGCCTGTAGAACGGTGCCGGGTCGCAGACGCGACCTTCTGCGGGGGGGCTGCAATGGGATGCTTCAAAAAATTGGAATGGGAAGAAACCAGCGCCAAGACCTGGACTCTTGGACTCTGCAACGATTTTTGGACATCAGATCAGAGTCGCCAAACCACGGGGCTTGGAAGGCATACGGAAATCAAGAGCGTCTGCCCTATCAGAGCAACAGGTGTCCTTCTCTTCACGTTCCCACCTGGCTGCGAATTCTGCACTCAGACATTCAAGGCCCAAGAAGTCTTCCATTCTCTTCTTCTAGAAGTGTCCGCAAGGCCCGCCAAGCATTTGTTCGTCTGCCAGCCAACCCCAGCCCAGTCCACGTCTCTCAGACTTGGGAGCTTGGGTCTCGGCCTGTCATCCCATTGGCGTCCTCGGGCCTCAGCATCCACCTTGAACAACCCAGCTCGAGCCAGTTCGAGCCTCGAGGTCGCCGGCGACTCCACTTTCCTACGGGCCACTTTCCACTCGACGACTTTCTCGAGACCGCCTCGCCCCAGAGCAGCCCCTTTTAGCTATCGCATTGTCTCCCCAAAGGTCGCTCTATCCATTCACCATCTCTCCCTATCTAATAATCACTTAATTGCTGCTTCTGTTCACCCCGAGGTGTAAGTTCCGCCCCAATTGCTCTGTGCCGCCCCCGCATCATGTGCAATTGTGCAATGCGGGCCGCCGGTTCCTGAGTTCCCGAGTCCCAATTCCCAATTCCCAATTCCATCTCCTGCCCTTCCTCCTGCCGTCGCACGTCCTGTCTAACGAAACAAAAACAGCCAGAGCGACGTACACTCGAGCCAGATTTCCCAGACACCTCAGCGAACTCTCTCGCTGTTGAACCGAACCATCTCTTAGGAATACTCCGATCGGTACCTGATAATGTCTGCGAACGCCACCGAGTCTTCTGCTGCTAGCCAGCTCTTGGAGCAACACCAGTCGCACCACGCCACCGTCGAGGACACCAGCGACGAGGAGCTTCACATCCCCAAGCCCGCCGCCGCCGCCGAAGCCGCCGGCAGCGAAGCCAAGGCCACACCGGCGGGCTCGGCCAAGAAGGCCGGCCTGGCCACCGATTCCCACGAGCTGTTCCCGGAGCTTGGCGGAGCTGCGCCCAAGGCCTCGGCCAACATTGCCCCTGTCTGGCCTGCGAGAGCCAATGCTGCCAACGGCAGGAGCGGCGCCACGCCCGTCAATGGCACTCCCAAGCCGTCCGCCCCGCCCTCGGGCGCCAACACTCCGACCCACGCGGCCCCGAGCCTCTCGATTCCCGGCCAAAACGTCGAGTATCTGCTTCTCGGACCCGACCACGTGCTTCCTCGCGCCCAGCTGAAGAAGCCTCTTACCGACATCGTCAAGGACTTCAACCGCAAGTCGCGCGCCCAGATCAAGATGGTCACCCAGCCCGACAACATGATCAGGGTCGAGGCGACCGGCCCCAAGGGGGACGTCACCATGCAGGCGCTCAAGGACTTTGTCGGCCTGATCGGCACCAAGCTGACGCTCGAGTTGGAGGTTCCTCGCTGGGCGAGGCCCCACATCATTGGCAAGGGCGGCTCGGCCATCAAGAACCTCCAGGAGAAGACGGGCGCTCGCATCCAGGTGCCCAAGGACGACGGCAACGCCGCCGCCGACGACATTGACAACGACGAGAGCACCATCCAGGTCGTTGTCCAGGGCAACTCCCTGCAGGCTGCCCACGCCCGGAACCTCATCTACCAGATCATGGGGGACCGCGCGGGCCAGGTCAACGTCCCGCTCAAAGGCATTCCCGCCGAATTCTACCCCTTCATTGCGGCCTCCAAGGACAGCCTAATCGGCAACGCGGAGCAAGAAAAGGGCGTTCAAGTCCGCGTTCCCCCCGCCCAGGCCTTCTCGGCGACGCGTCCCGCTGTGCCCGCTTCGTCCGAGCGCCCCGTGTTCTCGCCTGCCGCCGACAGCTTCATCCACCTGGCCGGCGAGCGCGACGCTGTGAGGGCCGCCCGGGAGGTGATCGAGAAGAAGGCACAAGAGCTCAGAGATCAACTTCTTGTGGAGCTGATCCACATCCAACAGGGCCGCCACCAGTTCATCATCGGCGAGCGGGGCATCTCGATGGCCCAGTTCTTCGAGGACACTGGCTGCACCATTGTGATTCCGAATGACGAGGATGATGAGGTGGTCCAAGTTATTGGATTCCCGAACCAGGTTGCCGGTGGTGTGGAGAAGACGATCGACTTGGCCATGAACATGCAGTGCTCCAACATTGACATCTCGCGGTTCCATCGCCAAGCTCCCGGCGGCGCCGCAGCCCACGCACGCAACGTTACGCGCTATCTGCAACAGAAGAGGGAGCTGGAGCGGCTCGAGAAGGACTACTCCGTTCACGTCAACACCCCATTCTCCGAGGCCGGTGCCCTGCCGTGGGAGCTCTACGCCCGCGATGGCAAGAATGCCATCCGAGCTCAGTCTGAGATCAAGGCGCTTGTGGACGGCCACCCCCCAGCACGTATCGCTACTGTCGCTGTTGATCCCTTCTACCACCAGTACATTAAGAAGGAGGTCACGCCCCAAGTCCGCGACTCCTTTGGCGTCCATCTGGTCGTCCCGGAGGCTTCAGAGCCCAGCGCGCCCGTCCTGTTGGTGTACGAAGGCTCCGAGAGCCCGGCGGCGTCCTATCAGGTTCCGCGAACCCAGCCGAGCCAGAAAGACATCACCGAGATGCAGAAGTGGCTTCAAGACGCCCAACGTCATATTCTCGGGCTGATGCACAAGCAAGAAGACGTTGCGTCCACCTCCCTCGAGGTCCCTGTCAAGTTCCACACGAGGCTCCAGAGGTTCATCAAGACTGAGCAGGACAAGAACGCCAACCCGATCCGCGCTCGCGTTTCCAACAGCGGCGAAACCGTCAACATCCGCGGCCCCGCCTCCGTTGTGGAATCGCTTTCCGCCAAGGTCCGCGAGTTCCTGGAGCAGGAGAAGCAGGACGAGAAGGAGCGCGGCTTCACCCTCGACTTCGAATTCCCCCAGAAGTTTGCCAACCATCTGATTGGCAAGGGAGGAAGCAACATTCGGGAGCTCAGGGACAAGTTTGATGTGGAAATCCAGGTCAACGACGGCAAGGTGCAGTTGAAGGGTCCCAAGGCCAAGGCCGAGGCCGCAAAGACGCACATCCTTGCTCTCGGCCGCCAGCTGCAGGACGAGGCGACGCACATTCTCAAGATTGACCCCAAGTTCCATCGGGAGCTCATCGGCGCCCAAGGCGCCCAGATCAACCGGCTCCAGAACCGGTACAAGGTCCTCATCTTCTTCCCGCGCAGCACCAAGAGCGCCAAGGACGACGACTCTGTCGGCGAGTCGGCCAGTGATGCCGGCAAGCCCCGCCGCCAGCAGGCCGCCGACGAGGTCATCGTCCGCGGACCCAAGCGCGGTGCTGACGAGGCTCGTGACGAGCTGTTGTCGCTCCTGCAGTACCTCAAGGACAACTCGTTTGCCGCCACCGTGACGGTTCAGAAGAAGCAACTGCCTTCCCTGATCGGCTCTGGCGGTGCCGTTCTGGAGCAGCTGCGGCAGTCGACCGGGGCCAAGATTGACGTCCCGGGCGCCAAGGAGTCCACCGAGGACGAGGTGGAAATTCAGATCAAGGGCACCAAGACACAGGTGGCCGCGGCCAAGAAGGCCCTGGAGGAGAAGAAGGCCGTCTTTGACGACACGGTTGTCAAGACCATCGAGGTGGAGAGGAAGTACCACAGGGCCCTCATCGGCACTGGCGGTGCCACCCTTCGCGAGATCGTTGTCAATGCTGGCGGCTCTGATGATCAGCGGGCGCTAGCGCGCACCATCCAGTTCCCGAAGCAGGACGCCGACGGCAACACCATCAAGGTGGAGGGCCGCAGCGAGGTCGTTGACAAGATCATCGCCCACATCGAGGGCCTCGTGGCTGAGCGCGAGAGCCAGGTGACAGACGCCGTGGAGGTGGCTGTCGAGAAGCACAGGACCCTCGTCGGCCGCGGCGGCGAGACCAAGCGCAACCTCGAGACCCAGTTCAAGGTCTCGATCGACGTTCCCCGCCAGGGCAGCGGCCAGACCGCCGTTAAGATTGTCGGCCAGGCAGCCGACGTCGAGAAGGCCAAGGCTCACATCGAGAACCTGGTCAAGGAGCAGCAGGGCGAGACCATCCAGATCGCCAGGGCTCTGCACCACGCCATCTCGAACAACGGCCAGATCTTCCGCAAGCTCCGCAACGACCACCACGTGACCGTCGACCACGCCGGGCAGGCCGTCCCCGCCAAGCCCGCGGCCGCGACCAACGCGCGCGCCAACGACGGCGCCCTCCCCCTGATCACCGACGACGACGCCGCCGCCGCGGACGTCCACTCGTGGAAGGTGGTGGAGCAGACCTCCAACGAGGAGGGCGACATCCCCTGGGTGCTCCGCGGCTCGCCAGAGAACATCGAAAAGGCCAAGAAGGCCATCCAGGCGGCGCTCGAGCAGGCCAACAAGCAGAACGCCGTCGGCTACCTGATCCTGCCGGACCCCAAGACGTACCGCTTCGTCATCGGCCAGGGCGGCAGCAAGGTCAACACCATCCGCAAGCAGAGCGGGTGCAAGATCACGGTCCCGCGCGACCAGGCGCAGGGCGAGGCCATCGAGGTCGTCGGCACTAGGGACGGCATCGAGAAGGCCAAGGAGCTGATCCTCGCCGCTGTCAAGGAGGGGCTTAGCTCCCGGCCGGTGCGCGAGTAGGGTCTTGCACCGGGGCTGGCGTTGGTCGGGTTGGTGTTGGTGGGGGATGGCAAGCGTCTGCTTGCTTGAGTTTGTGTGTCTGGATTTCAGGGGCGGGGAGGGGGTTGTGGGTGAGAGAAGATGAAAATAATAAAAACAAAATCAAAGCTGAAACAAAAGGATTCAGAATGGAGAGAGAGAGATAGGGAAAGTGAGAAGAAGCAAAAGTCGGACAAGACAGCCACGGGCATGTTGTCGCGCATATGATTCGATTGGGTTCAAGTCATCCAAAGTGGTTCTCTCTTCCTTTGGAGGCTGTCGTCTCCTGTTGTTTTACGTCCTTTAACTATCAGCGATGTGCCAGTTTTGGCTTGAGAGACGGATCAAAACTTACGTTGTGGGATGGGTGGACGGATGGGTTTGTACATGTATGTATGTATATAGAACGCCATTTATTGATGACTCCTCTCTGTGTTTCACTGGTGTTGTGTTTCTTCTGGTTCACGCGATGTGTGTGATATGGGTTGGCTTGGTTTCTTTGGTAGTTGATCCGGTGCCCTCGTAGTTTGTTACGGTTCCTTTTGTAGCTTGATTTAGTTCCTTTCATGGTTGATCTAGTTTCTTTCGTGGGTTATCTATGTTCTTTCATGGTTAATCTAGGTTCTTTCGTGGGTAATCTAGGTTCTTTCGTGGTTAATCTAGGTTCTTTCGTGGTTGATCACGAAGTTGTTCCTTTCGTGGTTGTGGTTTGATATGGTTCCCTTCGTGGTTCGACCCAGTTTCGTTCGAGGTGATATGACGATGATCGATTCCCGCTCTAGCCATACATGATATGATGAAAGAAAACGGGGAGAAGAGAAACGGAGGTGGGAAACAAACGCCTAGAGTATATGCTTTTTATACTTTGATCTCATGATCAATCATTATTTTCATTCTTTCTTTCTGCCTACCATCCCAAGTTGCATACTGACATGCTCCCATCCTATATATGTGAACCAACCATACCTTGACATGACAAGACCGAGCCCAACCCAACCAACCGCTTTACATGAAATCTTCTTCCTCCTCTCCTTCATCATCGTCATCCTCTTCCCCTTCCTCGTCCTCATCTTCCTCCTCCTCCTCAGTCTCATCCGCATCCAGCCCCCTCCCCATGGCCAGCCGCGCCGCCTCGTCCGCAAGAGTGATAATATCCCTCAACAGCTCCTCGGGCCGACTCCGCGGCGGCGGCGCTTGATTCTGCTGCGGCTGCTGGCCCCTCGCCGACACCGCTCCGGCCTCGCCGCCGCTGCCAGACTGGATGGGCGGCAGCGTATTGTTCTGATGCTGGTGCTGATGCTGATGATGGTGATGGTGGTGATGATGGTGGTGATTGTGGCTCGCGCTGTGGTTGTGGATATGGTGGGCCTCCAC
>FTCU01001101.1_pt1 | contig 24843 bp, 7 predicted proteins | sample 1639521 | NCBI WGS metagenome assembly FTCU01 (sample SAMEA3914864, study PRJEB12502) | metagenome | biome: forest; material: soil | place: USA | collected 2012-03-12 | depth 0.3 m
CTGGCTGATGCAGACATCCGGCAGGGCGTGCTTCCTCGCCACGTGAGCAAAGCGGTTGATGATCCATGCCGTCTCGTGATATCCACGGTACGCAAAAGAGACGCCTCCAGCGTTTTGCGGCTGCGGAGGCACGAGTTGCAAATACGTTCCGTTGATGAGTCCAAAGATGTGCTGCCTCCAGGTAACCAGATCTTGCCATGCCACAATGTCGTCCCAAGTATTCGGGAGTCGATCCCGCCACGAGCCAAGCAGCAGCTTGAGCTCGCCTGACTTGACGTCAAGATTGTTTGCGTTCGTCCCCGTAAGACTCTGGCAGATGACGCTGGCATCATGGAGCTCAACCAGTTGCTGGAAGTTCTGGAGGACCGGTATGTGAGCCGCCGTGAGCCGCTTCGGCAGCTGATGCCACTTCCGGATGGACAGCTGAATGGCCTCATCGACTACCCGGTTAAAGTCCTGCATGGTGTCCTGCTTGTTATGCAGCTTGAGAAGCGACATGAACGCTTGGAAGAACGATCTTCTAGGCGTCGGCGCGTCCATGACACCCTTGATGAGCGTGTCCAGCTGGTCGCGATTCTCTTGATTCTGCCAGTACTCCGGGTTCCGCCATGCGCACTCCAAGAGCAGGTCCTGAAAGTTTTCGTGCTTGGCAAAGTCCTGGAGAACCTCCCACTGTTGGAGCTTCTGCGCGCAGAGCACCCAATGGTCCTCCCAGAGCATGTACTCCGACTCCGAGAAGGGGATGACGCCGGTCCTGGCTTTGATCTGGGCCGTCTCGTACATTCGCTGAGCCTTCTCCCACATGCCGTGTTGCTCGTAGGACAGGGCAGCGTTCGTCTCAACGAACTGGCAGCGCCGACGCCAGGTTCCGTAGAACAGATCATCTTCACCAAGAGAGGCGTAGAGATCGACGAGGGCATCTAAGTTGCTCTCCCGGACAGCGACAGAGTCGATCTCAGGCTTCAGGGCCGAGTTCTCCAGCTGGTAAAGCGCAGTGTACCAGGCGTCGTATGTCTTGGCCTCAAACTTGAGAACGTGCGGCGGGATTTTGCAGTGCGGCCACGTTTTGACCGCGCCAGTCATGAGCGACTGGACCACGTTCGGCCGCTTGTCCATCTGACGCGAATGGTAGTCCTTCGTGAGGAGTGACACCAAGCCACGCTCAAGATCGGCTCTGTCCTCCTTGGCTGTGGCCGACCAGAACATGGGGAAGAGGGCCACCCACAGTTCGTTCGCAAAGCAGGAGTCGATGTGCTGAAGTTGCGTCAGGGGCTCAAGAATGTCGCGCACCCTGATATCGCCAAGCTCGGTGACAAAGCGCCGATGGTTTGCCATGAAGGACTCGTACTTGTCGTCGCTCATGTTGGCCGGCTCGCGGTTGTCCTTGGAGGAGGCACTGAAGAACTGGGAGAGCTGCAAGGTCCGGAAGTCATCTTGGTGAAGCTGGATGACGGGGTTCATGTCCACGCCGCCCAGGAGCAGTTGGGATGCCTGCGCCAGCCAATATGAATCTGCCAAAGTGTCCCAATTCTGTGACAGTATGACGTAGGCCAGCCGGGCGCTCGCTGCCTTGGAAAGGCACTTGTCGAAGATGGCCATGAACTTGTTGCGCATCTCGACGTCTTGAGCCCTGGTGCCAATCAGGAAGGCATGCTCCATGCGGACTGTCAGCTCTGTTCGGGTGATCTTTGGGTCCTCGTAGATACGGAGAACAAGGTCGAGGAACTTCATGAGCATGGTCTGGTCCTGACGATGCTCGAAGGAGATCATCTTGTGAAGCACCGCCGTCTTCTCTTTGAGCGTCGGCCACGTGCCTTCGGAGCGGAAGACCCAGCCTTCAACCATCTCAAGAATCTTTTCACAAAGAGCCACATGCAGTGACTTTTCGACGATGGTTGCCAGGACGCTGAGGAACGGCCGTCTGTTGTCGCCAAGGATCTCCATGCGCATTGCGGTAACGTCGATTGCCTTGAGGATCAAGCCTGTTTGGACTTCGAGGTCATAGGCGTTCATCTCGGTCGGTGCATTCGGGTCTTGCTGCGGCCGAATGCCACTGGCCTGATGAGCCAAAGCCGCATAATGCGAGACGTGATCCCGGGCAAGCTTCAACTGCAGCGACTTCATGATCGCGGGGATGTGCTGGTCAATGGTCGACGGCTTGCGACACCCTAGAGACCACAGAATGTTGATGCCGGATACGTAGTTTGAAGCAGCCATGCTCTCTGTGGCAATGCCCGAGAGGAACGCAATGATCTCCGAGGTCTGCGATTCCGATTCCCCATCTGCATCCGCATCTTCCATGGGGACGTCTTCCGGAACTGCCTCCAAGATGCGCTTGACGATCGGTTTGATGTCCCGGTCGCCTTCATATTCCTTGTTGGCCATGTGCAGGCAGTCCTGGATCTCGGGGTTTTCTGACTTGAGGCATTTCTCCAAGATCTTTTGGATGTGGGTCGTGTTCTTGAGAATCCAATCATCGGGCTTGAAGTTGAGAATGATTCGAACCACCTGCAAGGTGTTGATGATATTGGTGATGAACTTATCATCGTACTTGTCTGTGTCCGACGGATCAGCCGCGAGAAGTCCAGCCGACTTCTCGCTTGCTAGAACCACGTCAGTGACATTGGGAAACAAGTCAACGTCCAAGTCACCCCAATACTGAGGCTGCAGGAGATTGTACAACAAAGTCATGGCCTTTTCGCAGAGCTTTGTCAGGGGCGATGGCTGCGGCGGCGTGGCAGGATCGCGTGGTTTTGCTGAAGGGAGCGGGTATCGTTCGTTCAGCTGTGCGATGAATTCAACCAGGTACTTGATCATTTTCTGGCGACCCACGGGAGGAATTTGGAAGTCTGCCTTTTCCTGCTGCCGCGCTGCTGTTGGGGAAGAGGCCGACTGCTCATCCAACTTGCGCTTCTTGGCGTTGGGCGACTCGGAGACGGCGCGGAGAGGCTCGCTCATCTTCCCTTCAACACGACGCTCCTCCCACTGCCAGATCAACCACATCATGTTGAGCGCAAGCTTGCGGCTATCGTTAGATGGGTTCGGAGGCGACGCCACTTTGCGGAGGCATGAAATGATCAAACTGGCGAACTTGTCCCGAGTGTGGTAGAACAAGTCTGGATGCCGTACGAGGAAGTGAAAGATACAAGTCATTTGTTGCACGTTCTGGCTTTCCTCGGCGAGGATACGACGCGGCGCAACGGCCCAGACTGGGTTGCGGTCGGTCAGCGTCGTGTTGCACCTCTTGGGCATGACCGGTGCCATCAGTTCCAGGGCTTGTGTGACAAGTGCACGCCCTTCATTCTGGTTGGTCTTGAGGAGCGAAAAGTAGATTTGCGTGACGATCTTTGCGGGGGTTTCGTAGTGCGCGATGAAGTATCCAATCACCACGTAAGCGGCATGCTTGTTGATGACATCGTCGAGCCGGATGTAGGTCCACCCAAACTTGATGAAGTCCTTCCGAGCATCTTGGAGGATGGCGTGGTGGTATTTGACGATCATGGCTGATAGTTGAAGAACCTCCATGCGGGTGTGGTCAATCCGCGGCTGCAAGAGGTCCTCTTGCGGATCGGGCAAGTTGACCTTCCAGATCTTGGTGTTGATCGAATCGATAATAGTCCTGTCAAGAAACCGTTGACCTTTGCTCGGCTCGCCGCGATTCCAATGGCGCTGTACGTCCATCGCAACGATCGGGTTGACGAGGTTGTGAAGCAGATACCACTTCGTCTTCTGCGTTGCAGTCCGACCGGCGTAAACCTCGAGGCAGCGGAGCACAACCGTTCTCCAAAACTCGATCGAGTCGCTGCACACGATGTGCTTGTAGATGTGCGAGAGCAAGGCTGGCGTCTCGCGGAAGTCATCCGCTGTGATGGAATCGATGAGGCCAAAGAGAGATTCCAAATCCTTGGGGTTTCTCGCCAAAGCCTTGGTCAAGATCGCCATCAGTTGTTCGGAGGCCTGGTCAGCGGGGAGCCGGAGGCTCGGCGCCAGAGTGTTCATCGTCAAGTTCCGTTCGAGCTCCTTGCCGACCTGCTTCAGCCACTCAATGTGCTCCTTGTTCTCCAGCCACGACAACGTGTTGGGAAACTGGCAAAGGGCGTCCAGCATGTTGATGGTATTGATGATGGCAATAAACTTGGTCTCCTTGCCCTGACTGATGATGTTGTTGCATGTCTTAATGATGAACTCGACGTTGGCCGCACCATAGTCTCGGAGTACCTGGCTGTCTGGATCCCGAAGCACCTGGGAGAAGAACCGGCCGTACTTCAACTCCTCAAGCTTACCCAAGGTGAAAGCCCAGACGTCGGATGGGTACTTGTTGAGGTACTTGTAGAGTGGCAGGCGGAACGGGCTATGATGGGTCCTCCGCAGCTTCTCCTCGAGGTCCAGGACGTTGTCAATGACTCGCTCCTTGAATTGCTTGGCGGCTTCGGGAAGCAGGTGGAAGATGTTGAAGACAGCAGCAATCACCTTGAGAGAGCTGTGCTGTTCGAAGAAGGTGAACGAGACCTGTTGGAGAAAGCTGGGTTCGGCAATCTGCTTCACATGTTCAAGCAGACGAGAGCCTATCTCGACCTTGAAGTAGGTGGTCAAGAGTCGCAGCAGTCGGCCGAGGTTGTCCAGGCTGTGAACAGTCAAGCGCTTCGCATCCTGCAAGCTGGCGAGCACAGGCCGGAGCCCGGATTGCAAGAGGTCCTTAGGTAGCTTGTTGGTATACTGCAGGACGGCCTTTAGTGCGTCGTTGGCTGCCTCGATGGTCGGCTGAGAGTCTGAGTAGAGGCACTTGAAGAAGACCGAAACCACTTTGATCCTTGTGGGATTGTTCGTGCCGCCCCCAAACTCCTCAAAGCTCATAGCGGTGTTGAGGATCTTGATGCAAGACACGCGAAGATTTACTATGAAGTCGTGTGTCCGAAACTCGAGCATCTTGCCTGCCAGTGACTCGTCGCTAGCATCAGCCAGGGCCAGGGATTCCATGAGTAGCCGGTTCAGATTCTCGTCGAAAGAAACGAAGTCGGGCTTCAGCGACATGTAGTAGGTTACGGCGTCGATGAAGCCAATCTGAATGGCAAAAGGCAGGGCGCGCAGGGGCTTGGCGTAGATGGGCTGCAGTAGGTGCTTGCGATGGGGCTCGAGGAGTTCCCAGACCTCGGCCCCAGCTGCCTTGGCAATCAGCTCGAGAGACCTCCTGGCCGTATCTCGGACGTGCCGGTTCATGTGTGACAGCTCTCCATTGAGCATCATGATGATCTGAGCGATTCTGGAGTGTTTCGGAGAAGGCTGTGGAGGTTGTGGCGCCGCAGGGGGCGGAGCAGGAAGGCAATCCGTCCGCTTGACGTTCTTAGTGAGCCTCGTCAACAGGATCTCGAGTGTGACCTGTGCGGATCTTCGGGTTTTCTCTGGGAGATCTTGGGGCATGTCCTTGATGACATACATGAGGGCGCGGACGAACTCGATCTGCTTCGACGCGACCCAGAGATCTCCAAGCTCGATGTCAGTCAGCAACGCCTTGATTCCCAAGGTCCCGCCCGTCTTGGTAAACCACTCCTCCTCGTAGCAGCCATGGCAGAAAGTGGAAGCAAGGCTGTTGAAGAAGGTGAGACGGGCAACATGTGTGGGCGACCCGAAGATGATGACGGCCGAGTTGTACATCTCCCTGACCAGACGCTCCGCTGCGTCGCGGATGTCTGAGTTTTCAGACGCCATGGACTCCAAGATGGCGTCGGAAAGGACTCTGCTGTCAAGGAAGAGCAGGCCTTCGCCTGACTTTGTGTCAAAGGGACTAAATGCCCTCTTCATGTCGACCAACGCCCGCCCCACCTCGATGACGGTGAAATGGCGGGCCAGGTTCAGGAGCAGCGCGTCCACCTCGGGCTTGAAGTCCGGGAGCGACTGAGCGAACATGAGGGCCTTGATGAGACGTTTCAGCAGGTTTTCCTCGTCGTCCTTTTTGGCGATGGACCGCTCGCGGTCGGAGGCTTCAAAGATGGAAATGTCAACATCCTTATTGCGAGAAATCAGATCCTGAACCTGGAGGCGAACAAGGCGAGGGAGGTCGTCCGGCAGGTTGTCGAAGCCCACCCGCAACTTGACTTGGGCAACAATCAGGTTCAAGGCCTGCCTTTTGTAGTATGGATCGTATTGCTTCGACGTTGGTGGCGACGGTCCCTTGGCTGGCTTAGGTACCTCCATCAACTTCTGGATGGCGAGCTCAATCCCGAGTTGCGCTGGGAAGGCTCTGTCCCGCTTTGAGCCGATGAGCCGGACATCGAAGCTCGACTTGTCATCGACGTATTGTTGGAAGGTGACGGGAAGAGCGTCTGTCATGAATTTCCGGTTCCGCCCTCCAAGCTTGCCGAGAATCCTCAGCGTGGTGTGGGCGTGGAAATGGCTGTATGGGTGAGGCTTCAAATGGTCAAAGAGAGCTGTCATCAGCTCATCAATGACGGGAGCCATGATGGGGTCCAAATAGTCGGCGGTGAGATTATCCACGCACAACTCGAGGGTACGGAGTCCTTGCCCAACCAGGTCTGTTCCGGCACGCAGCGCAACGACCAGTGGTCGCATGAGAAAGCTGAGGTGTGGTAAGAGGTTACTGAGCCTAGCCGGCACCGTCAGGCAAAGCTCAACGTAGAGATCGCGCTCGGCCGGCTTGCGAGCAGCCAGGAGCAAGTTGTTGAGAACGTCGAGAAGCATCTCCAAGAGAGGGAGAATCTGTTTGTACAGGTGCTCAAACTTACCGCCCCCGATGCTCCGAAACAGAGACCTCAGCAGCAGGAAATAGTTCATGGGCTCCTCCGCCTTGGTCGACAGCTCGATGGACTTGGTGACAATGTCGACGACGTGCGGCAAGAGGACCTGTTCGTTCTGGGAGGCGAAAAGGGTGACGGCCATGAAGGCCAATTTGAAGAGGCGGAGAAGGATGGATGATTTCTTGATGTCGGCAGAGCCGACATCCTCGATACGCTCCATCAAAAAGCGCAGCAACATGCCGCAAAAGCTGGGTGACGTGGCCTCGCTGGCGAGGAAAAACTGGGGTATATGGAGGAGGGCAGTATGCTCATGAATCATGTCGTAAAGTCGTGGGATCTCCTGCTGGAACACCTCGTGGAAGGTGGCAGGGTCAATGCAGTGGAAGACGGTGGCGAAGGTCTCGAGCAGCTCCTTCTCCTCCTTGCTGCTAGAAATCATGTAGAAGTTGGCCATGTATTCGACGGGCGAGCTGTATGGCGACTCGGCCGCCGGTTTCTCTATCTCGTAGTACCGGAACACGTAGGCACCCTCGCGGAAGAGCTTGACGATGACCTTGACTTCCTCAGCCGTGAAGCCGTAGGCAACATCCGTCCAATGGGCGGGTGCGCCGGTCAAGTCAACCGCGCCGGGCTGGTTGCAGCTCTTTAGCTGGTAGAATGTGTTCTTGAGCCCATTCATCAGGTTTCGGAAGAGAAATTTGTTGTCGACGACGGGATCCGCGGCACGGTCCCGGGGATTGGATGCCTTGATGGGCATGGCGTTGAAAATGTCAACCTCGTCCCACTCCGGCGGATGCTCCTTGTCCGGGAGATAGGTCTCAGGGGTGTTGTCGAGTGCCTGTTGGGCATATTGCTTGGAGAGCTTGACCGCGTTCGGGTACTGCCTGTTCATGGCCGCAAACTTGTCGCCGATGGCATTGAGAATCATGATGAGGTAATGCCTAGCATCGACCTTGTTCGGCATCCGGGCGATAAACTCGGCCATGTTAAGCAGGAGTTTTGCGCTCATTGTCTGGAAGCTTGTCCCCGGGAAGTTGTCCTGAAGATTCCGAGTGTAGACCTCTACTGTCTTGCGGGTCTGCTCCGGCGACAAGCTCTCGCGGACGTGGTGAATCAGATCAGCCAGCATGCTATACGCAAGCGGCCGCATGGTTTCATGAACAGTCAGGCCGTCTCCGATGAGGGTCCTCTCGTCCAACAGGTCGTCGATCTTTGGCAAAAAGATTTTCCGAAAATTGAAGTTGATGATGTGCCGGATGGCCACGAGAAGCTCCTTGCGGGCTCCAGACTTCTCCCTAGGGCAGTCTTTCAAAAGGCGGATGGTGATCTCTGGTAGGGAGGGGAGGAAGTCGGTGAGCTGGCCCGAGTACTGCCTAAGAAGGTAGGCCAAGAAGCTCATGGTCTTGACCTGGGCGGTGATGAAGTCTCCAAACGCAGCTCGGTTCTTGATATTGGGACTGACACCAATGTGGGTGGTGCCACGAGCAGCCGCGTCCTTGTGGGCCTGGTCCTGGGCCTTTGCTTGGCAGAGCAGAGCCGACTTGATCAACGGCACGAAGGCCTTAACATTCGTGGCGACAGTCGACCGATAGACCTGGAATATGGAAACGACAATGATGGGGCACTCGGCCAAGACCTTGAAGGACTGCATTCCCTTCAGCATGGCGCGATTCGACTGCTGGGTGTCGACATTGAAATCGGGGGCTCCTGTGGCGACTGGCGACCCTGCTCTTGGTGATTGCTGGTGCGGTAGGAAGGTGGTCTGGGTACTTCCGGGTGTGGATGGGAGCGCGGGCGCGCCAGTCGACGAGGTGTTGTCCAGCTGCTCGCGGACGACCCTGTCGAGCTGCTCAAAGAGCTCCTGGATCAAGGACAAGAAGGCCTGGACCTTGTTGCCCATGATCTTGTGCTGATGCCGCATGATATCTGAGATGATCTTGACGCAAAGCACGGCATTGTCCTCGTTGTCGGTGCGGACGAGGTGCATCAGGAGGTCCACAACCTCTTCCGCATACGGCTCGAACGGGTCCGGCGGGAGCTGGGAGGTAGGTAGCCGATGAAGGATCTCGAGCAGGCAGTTTCGCAACTTCTGCGTGTTCATCTGGTCCGGAGGGGCGGTTTGGAATACGGTGGGCTGGCGGAGGACGTTGATGAAGATGGGCATTACTCGCTTGAGGAAGACTGGGTAGCCGGCCACGTTGGTATAATGGTCCAGGCTGTCCCGCAGCGCGGATGCCGCCTCGACCTTGAGTCGGAGGTCTATAGAACATGCCATGGTCAGCCCCGAAATCCAATTTGCAGCGGCGGAGGTGCGAGTCGGGAATGGGAGCGAGAGTGGAAGTGGGAATGGGAGTGGGCGCGGGAGGGCTGCCTACCTAGCTCTGGGGCACTCAGCTTCCTCACCACATCCTCGATCAGAGTGCTCGCCATGGCTGCGACATTCACCCTTGCGGGTGGTGCGGCGGCAAGGACGTCCGCCTCAGTCAATGCGCAGCGATGCCGAGACGACGGGGTCGTCGGTACGGGGCTGAGGCCGGGTTGTTGGTGTGCGGTTCAGTTCAGATACCAATGTGTGGAGGAGGCTCGCTTTTGGTGGGTTTGGAAGCGCGGATCGGGAGGGAGAGAGAGGTGGCGGGAAGAATTTGAGAGTGGCTTCGTTATCGTAAATCGTTTTGAGGAGGGGGAGAAGGCCCAGCTTTATGCTGCCGGCAACAGGAAGTGCAGAAAACACAGGTCCTTTATTAGGAATTAGGAATGGGTATCAAGGTTCATCAAGTTTGGGACGAGGCTGCAAGCTCCCTGCGCGGCGCGATACGTCGAAAAATCCCAGGAAACGCGAAGCTGGGGCATGCTGCCGCGAAATCAAAGGGCGCTAGGGGCGCAACATCATTTATCCGGCTCTAGCGCAGGCAAATCGAGCATCCCATTGGCCAGCCCACCACAGCCAAGCAAAAGCCACGTTAGACGCATATTCGGTGCTGCGATAGTTAAGTGCCTGCCGGAGCTATCGGCCACTCCCACTCGTTAACCATGCCCCCCGGGGGTGCGGGGTGGCTTAAGCCGCCCTGGGCCCTGCACGTGGGTTGGTGGGACCTCGCTTGTCCCACTTTGGTGATGTCAAAGGGTCAACAACAACGCAGAAGGATCCAAGGAACCCAGGTACGAGACCACCAAGCCCACTGCGAAAAAATCAGGCCAAACAAATACAAAACACACACAGCACAGTTGATTTAGCGAGGATATGTTTGTCAAAAGAGTGTAATTTATATTCTCAAAGGAATGACTGTCTCTCAACCAACAACCACTCACGGTCTCTCGCCTCATATCCTAAAGAAGGGAATGTCTAGCTCGAAAGCTGATCTGCCGCCTATCTGAAACCTTGTTCGAATGAATGTCCTTGGCCTGTCGAAGCGAATGTGTCCACCAATTGCCATGCCCATGTAGCGAATGTGCCCCCCCAAACTTGGCATGCTGTTTGTTTAACGAGTGACCCAGCCCCTACTGGTGTTTTCCGGGAACCAACCCGGCTGGCGCGGAGCGGATGGACGCCTCAGATATGCGAGATATCCGGATCTTTAACCTGTGTGCTGGACAGCACAGGAGAACTGGCTGCAGCGATTCGCTTAGGCGTGGACGCGGGGGCGGCGACCGCGGACGGCGGGGGTGGCAGCGGGCTTCGCGGTGCTCGCATTGGCGGCGCCGGCGTTGGCAGTGCCGTTGCCGCCAGCAGCAGCGGTGCCGCACGAGCCGACCGGGGGACCCAGGGCGGCACCCGGGAAGGTCTCAACCGAGCTGCCGGGGTTGGGGTACTCGATGTCGACGCCCTCGGTGGTCTTGCAACCCGCGTTCGGGGCGATGTTGGCAACCAACATGTCGGGCAGAGCAGCAAGGGCCGACTGGCTGCCTTCGGCACCAGTGATCTCGATGGGCGCGCAGTTCATGTAGAACTCGCGGTTGCCGCCCTTGTTCAACCAGGACCAGGCGAGCGTGGCCTTGCCGTTGGGGATGTCGGCCGGGATCGTGAACTCGTACTCGTCGGGAGCCACGGCGCTGGCATCGCTACCGGCGTTTCCGGTGACGCCGCGAGCAGGGCAGCCACCCTGGATCGAGTGGATGACCTTGAAGGAGCTCTGCTTGTTGGGCTGGGCGTCGTAGGTGACCGAGATCTGGCAAGAGCCACCGCTGTGGACGGCCTGGCCGGTGAAGCCCATCTTCTGCGTGCTGCCCTTCTCCATCTTGGAGGCAGTGCCGGTGAAGGCGCCGCCAGTCGACTGGCACGGGAAGTTGCTGCCGCTGGGGTCGAGCGGGCCGTTCTGGAGCGAGGGGCTAGTGTAGGGGGCGGGAATCCTCAGGAGCATGTGTGCCTGGGCGGCGGTGGCGAGGCCGCCGGCAACAAGGAAGGCGTTGGAGAAGTACATCTTGGCGAAACTCGTGGACGGGAGGTTTCAATGAAAGCGTAGAGCTGAATCGATACTAGAGTATCCAAAAAAAGGAATGTGGGACAGACTCGATCAACGAGATACTGATCCGCTAGGAAGGAATGAGGGCAAGAAACTTGCGCTAGAATGAAGGAGAGTGAAAGAAAGATTGCACCAGGCAATCAAAAACAAGCCTTAAAGGAAGGACTGGAGTGGTTGATGAGTGAGTGTGAGGATGAAGAATCCAAAACGCAGAGAGGCAGGCGGGCGGCACCCTTATATCCCTCGATCGGAGGGGCAGCGATGCCGGCCGGGCTCCGAGATAGGCGCAGAAACTGCCCGGCCACCGCCACCACGGAACCGAGCGCGGGACTGAGGGCGAGCAGGGTCCCTCAGATCCACACTCCGGTGGCCAGGGCCGATACGAGATGCGCCGCTGTGGACGTATGAGCGCCCACTTGGACGGGGGACTCCCGGCCTGGAGGGGTTGCCAACGGCTCCATCAACACGCGGCCTCTGGCCAGCCCGTAGCAGATTTCGTCCCGACCATATCCGAAATCTCGATGCCATTGGGTGCGGGTGTCAGCGTGGCGGAACGCCAGGCTCGAAACAGGCTTGGTTCTGAGGAGAAACGCTACTGTACCACAGTAAGGCAAGGTGGCCAAGTAGTCAGGCACCGGGAGGCGGGCCGCCCTCGGTCAGGCCGCGTCCTTGGGCAAGGCACACGTCACGTAGAACATATATGCTACAGATTCACAGTCCTGTGACAACAGCCAGCCGGGCGAGGCGGGAAAGTCGCCAACTGGCGAACTGGTTTGGGCCGATTCCTCGATGACTGCCGAAGTCCCTAATGCGGCGCCAATACTGTGGTACGGGCGCGGGCGCGGCACATCATCTGCCACAAAAGGCGATCAGTCAAAGAGACACTGGAGGAGTCGGGCAGGACCAGGGGGCCATTAACAAAGTCAAACACTGACCAATAGCCGAGCGATGGGTGCGGCGGAGACTGGGCCGGATTCGCCGCGGCCTGGTCTCCCAGCGGCGTGGTAACCTTTCCCTCCATGGAGTGACTGTCAGGTTGCTGTTGAATCCCGACCTGCGGGCCCGAGAGGGCGAGGTAAGCGGGCTTGAGGCGGGCTCGAGGCGGGCCACGGGGCAGTGGGCAGGTTCGTTTGATGTGGGGAACTGTCAACGGTCGGCTAACGAATGACGTGCAGGAAGGGACCCAGCAATCCCAGGAAATGCAACGATTGTGGAGCAACGAGATCGGAGATCTGCAATTTTGCATGTTCGCGCCATCCCCGATTGGGAATGATCAGCCCAGGCACAGGGGAAGGGTGCCACCACCAGGCTTCCACCCCACAGCCTAGAAGTTTCAGCCTCGACAAGCCCCTGTTCGGTATTTGCAGCTCGCGCTACTTGCAACGTTATTCCATGACTGTGGGACATCCAGGACAGATTTTTTTGATCCGGGGCGCACTCGACGTTGGCATTGCACCGGATGGGCTTCCTCTCGCACATTTCCCGATTCTAAACACAGTCAGCGGTCTGGGGCCCCGCTCCGCCACCACCAACAATCCATCACTTCGACACGGCACATGAGACATGACAGCGACGCGGCCGCATCTTCTCAGCTCCTCTCCTTGTTACAAATTGTGTGCAATCACTGGCGGAAGCGCGCTTGGTGGAGCGTTGCGAGGATAAGTGAGCTCCAACCCTCATCCACTTTTGTTTCAACTCGATTTTGGTGATTGGGTCCATCCCAGCTCTGACTCCCGAATTAGGACGAACAGCAGCAGCAAGTTGAAACATCAGCAACCCAAACGAACCAAGCCGTCTTCGGATACAAAATTTAGGCGCGAAGCACGGAATACCGGCTCTACTTGACCTCGATCTCCACGCTTCCTTTCCCCTCTCCGGCCTGGCTTTTCCAAAACGGACTCCTCTCAACAGCAAACCCACACAGGCCCCTCAGCGTCTCGTCGCTTAAGATATTGAACACTGCCACTTCGGCGTGCAGTTCCTTCAAGAACCAATACTTCAACTCGACCGCAACCAAACTGTCCACGCCGGCCGAGTATACAGGCAGGGCCGCGTCGATGTCCTGCTCGGCAATGAACAGGACCTTTGCCAGTTTCCGGATGAGACCCGTCTCAACGATGTGAACGGCTGCAGCAAGGGATGCCGCACCCGCTAAAGCGCTGGCATAGTTGATTGCCTGCGCCGTCCCGCCACCGCCCGCATCACCCGCCGCATTCTCCCGCTCGAGATCCATTTGCCGCAGGTGGCAATACTCGGGCCGCCGCATCCAATCTTTCTCCTCGAACCCTTTTTGCCGGAACATCCCCTGCGTGGTAACGCCCGTGAGGATTTGGCTGCGTAGGGGACTGTCATGTCGCCGCGACAGGTCCGAGTCACAGAGGTAATCGAGAATCGCGAGCAGCTCGGCCTCGTACATGGCCGTGTATCCCGCCGCCACGAGGCTCTCTGCGACCTTGGCTGTCTCGGCGACAAAGCCCACCTGGAGCATCATGCCAACGTCGAGAGCCGCAGCTGGCAACCCGCGGGCATTACGGTGCCGGGCGAGCGCGTCTTGGTATGTATTGCCCGCGGCGTAGTTGCTCTGCCCGCTGTTGCCGATGACGCCGCCAAGAGACGAGAGCATGATAAAAAACGTAAGGTCGGTCGGTAGCTGCGAGTGGAGGTTCCAGGATGCCTGAACCTTGGGCCGCAGCGCCGCGTGGAAATCTGCGTGTGTCATGTTCTCAAAAATGCTGTCCCGTAGCACCATGGCCGCTTGGATGCATCCTTTGATGGGCGGCATGCCTTGATCGGCGCACCAAGCAAGGGCATCTCGTAGCACTTCAGCGTTGCTGACATCGCAAGGTGGGGCTGTCACTTTGACACCCATCTCCTTGAGTTCGTTGGCCAGCGTCTGGGAAGTTGGCGAGTTTAATCCCGAGCGAGAGAGGAGAATCAAATATCGTGCCCCGCGAGAAGCCATCCAGCGAGCAATGCTCCGTCCCAGCCCTCCCAAGCCGCCCGATACCAGGTAGCTGGCCTTGGGATCAAACCGGTATCTGGTTTTGAGCATTGGCACCACCTACTTGCTTGTTAGTTCTTGTCCAGCAGGATAAATGGGCGAGGTCGAAAGGACTCACGTGGACCATGGCATCCCCGTTCATCTCGACCACCACCTTGCCAGCCAACTTTCCACTCTGCAACCCCCTAAACGCATTCTCAATGTCACTGACCGGGTTGCAATGAAGAGGCACCTGCGGTGTCAGTTTCCTCTCCTCTGCCCAAGCCATGATCTTCCTCAACATCTCCCCAACCCGCCGACTCTTCAGCTGCCCAACCAATTCCAGGTCAAACGCCGCGAATGTCGTGCTCTTCGCAAACTCCCCCATCGGCAAACCCTCATTCGCCAACACATCCCTCTTCCCAATTTCCACAAACCGACCCATCGGCGCAACACACCTCCACGACTCCTTCAGCACATCCCCCGCCAGCGAGTTGATCACCACGTCCACGCCCCTCCCGCCTGTCCTCCTCATTATTCCTTTCGCGAAGCTCAACCGCCGACTCGAAAACACATTCTCCCTCTTCACTCCATACTCCCGCACCAACACCTCCCTCTTCGCCTCGCTACTAACCGTCACAAACACCTCCGCGCCCACCATCAGCGCCAACTGCACCGCCGCCTGCCCCACCCCGCCCGCACCCGCATGAATCAACACACTCTCCCCTCTCTCCAGCCTCGCCGTCTCAAAGAGCGAGTAATACGCCGTCAGGAACGCCACGGGGAACGCCGCGGCCTGCGCAAACGTCATCCCGTCCGGCACGCGCGCGACCAGGTCGGCGCTGGCCCGCGCGTACGTTTTGAAGGAGCCGCCGCGCGTCAGGGCGCAGACGCGGTCGCCGGGACGGAAGTCAGTGGTATCGGCGGCGGTGGATCCCACGCGGGTGACGACGCCGGCGCACTCGAGGCCGATGGTGGGGAAGGGGAGTTGGCCCATTGCGACCATGACGTCTTTGAAGTTGAGGCCTGAAGCGTGAACACGGATCTCGATTTCGCCTGGTGGGAGCGGGGTGGAGTAGACTCCGTCGTGGATGAAGTGGAGGGTGTCGAGGAGGGCGGGTGAGCCGATTACCAGGCTGAGAGCGCGGTCGGGGTCGGTTTCGGCGGAGAAGAGTTCCGGCTGAGGGGATTGTTGCGTGTTTTGGCTGTGGATGTGGGTGTTGAGGTAGTTGGCTTCGATGAGGCGGCCGACGTGGAGTTGGTTGTTGCGCTGGATGTAGTAGGACTCGAACGGGGCATCGGATGGGAGGGAAGTTAGCTTGGTGAAGATTTGGGTGATAGTTTCGGCGGCGGTCTGTTGCTCGGCGGTCTCTAGGGCTAGGGTGCAGAATTGCAGATTGAGTGGCCGCTCGGAACACATGGATCGGCCAAAGCCCACCACGAGGTCGGCCAGCGGGTTCTCTGCTGTCTCAGCACCACCCAGCGTCGCCCAGAGGATGGAGGACGCGGAGGCCACCAGCTTTCTGAGCGTTTCAAACTCGTCCGGCCGGATATTGGCCAGGAGCGGGCGAGTGAGCTCGCAGAGGAAAATGCAGGCGATGCGGTCGAGTGAGGAGGCGGCGAGTGTATGCAACGAAACGATTTTGCAGGGCCCTTGTGTGGCCTTGGAGAGTGTCTCGGCAACGGCGTGTTGGAGAGGCTGACCGTCATCCACAACAATCACCGTCTTGGAGTTTCGCCCCCCATGGTGCTTCTCCATCACCAGCACCCTTGGTTCCAACCGGCTGACACCGTTGGCAACCGGAACAGCCTTGGACACGATAACACTGAACGAGTGTTTGCCCTCCGTGTCCCCCATCACCACCTCCGCCCCTGAGAACCCACACTGTCTCAACAACGTATCCCATCCCTCAATCGACAACAACGGCCCGAACTCCCTCCCATCCTCGCCTCCAAGCCACCACCCCGGCAACGTCCCAAACGCAAACGTAATTCTCGCGCTCTCCAAATCCGTCACCTCAAACAACACTAACCTCCCTCCATCCCTCAACAACCTCCTCACATTTCTCACCGTCCCCGTCAAATCCCTCGTGGCATGCAGCACGTTCGCCGCAACAACAACATCAAATCTCTCTCCTTCCCCGAAACCCTGCCCCTCCAAATCCCCCTCCACATCCAACGTGGCAAGCCTCAGCCTCCCCTTGCCCACCAGCCCCTCAAACCTCTCCCTGGCACTCTCAAAAAACGCCGCCGAGATATCCGTATACACATACTCCCCGAGCCTCGGCACACCCTCCTCTCCCTCCTCCCCATGCCGCGCGAGCGTCTCCAAAATCCTTGCAGAGGCACCTCCCGTCCCGGCGCCGACCTCCAACACGCGAAGGTTGGCATCCTTGTGCGCGAGCAGATCGAGGACAGCCGCCATCTGCGCGTAGTTGGCGTCGAGGAACTCGGCCTGGTAGAAGCGGGCGACGAGCTGCGTGTCGGTGTTGAAGAGGAGGGTTAGGGGGTCGACTTCGCCGGAGAGGATTTGGGGGAGGTGGGCGATGACGGTTGCGTAGAGGTCGTAGCCGGATGTGGAGTGGTTGGGATCGGAGGCTGCGGCGGTGATGATGGCTTCGCGGTGGGAGGGAGAGGTGAAGAAGTGGATTGCTTCGGGAGTGGCGAGGCGGGATTTGGTGGAGGGGAGGGAGAGGTTGTGGCGTATCCAGGAGAGGTACCGGTGGAGGTGTGGGAGGTGGAATGGAGGGCTGGGGTTGGCGGCGAGGGCTTGGCTCATGTGGTAGAGGCAGATGATTTCGGCGAGGTGGATGTTTTGTTGATGGGAGGGTGTGTTCTTTTGAAGCTCGGGGTGCGTGCAGGATTTGACGAGTTGAGCGGGGGATAGAAGGTCGATGTCCGGCTTCCAGTGCATCTCGTAGCAGATGCGCCGTGGCCCTGACGATCTGTCGGCGAGAATCATGGCGGAGCCGTCGCCGTCTCGTGCGGAGCTGATGGTTGTACCGCGATACCCGTCGACGATGACTTGCGGCCGGCCTGACTCTCTATTGACGGCAATCATGGAATATTCCTCGTCGCGTAGGCCGGCAAACTTGCGCCGAGTGTACACGCCGATCGAGCTCGAGGGGCCACTGTGGAATAGATCGTGGGAGATCCACATCTCTTGAAGCGCGGTAGGGACGCTGGTTGGAACTGAGCGCCAACCCCCTTTGGTCGAAGCAACGATGGCGAGGTGAAAGACGCCGTCCAGCGGGGCCGGATGGATTACATGCGGCTGGACCCGGCTATCCTTGACTCTGTCTGCCCACTCTTGCAGCCGGATGTTGGCCATGGCATCTCCATCGTTGCTGAATCGCACGTCTTGTAGAGTCTGGAATGCCGGCCCGAACTTGAAGCCCATGGACGCCAAGTTCTCATATAGCTGCCTTGGCTCAACGGTCTTGTGGCAGCGCAGCGTACCGGCCTCGTAATCTCGTCCCTTCTTTTGCAATAACAGCGCCGTCTCTGGCTGTTCAATCTCGGAGTGATGCTCGTCCGAGAACTCGGTGATGATGGTGCCATGGCATATCTCAGTCCACTCATCATTGGATAACTGGTACAAACTGAAGAGGCTCGCATCGTGCGAGGCAGTACCAGTATGTTTCTTCGGCCGGAGGGTCAGTTGAGTCTCGACACCTTCAGAAGCTGTTGACACCAGAAGTGCTTTCTTCAGGGTCATGTTGCGGATGCGGAAGCCGGTAATAACACTGCCAGCCGGCGGGTTGGCAATCTGGCGAGCCGCTTCGATAGCCATGACAATCATGCCGCTTGCGGGATAGATGGCCGAGCCGTTGAACTGAAGCTCGTTAGCTCGGGTGGAGGAAGACTAAATGAACAGTACTCACCTCATGCTCAACAATCCAAGAGCTCTCTGACACGCGCAGAAAGTTCCGCCACCGAGGCTCTAGTTGGTTCCAGTCAGGAACCGGCGTTCCCAGCAGCTCGTGACGCGGGTGCTTGCGAAACCGAAAGTTTTTGCTGATGCGGCTCTCATCCCAATACCGCTTTGAGTGGTTGAACGGGTATGAGGGAAGGTCAACCGCCATCGAGATCTCCTCGGCGCCCAGGGGTGACGTGTTGACTGCCGTCAGGTCGACTGGATATCCGTTGCAGAAGAGCTGACCGGCCATCTCCAGTGCCGTCTTGGATGCAGACTGTCTACGCTGTAGAACAGAGTAGTAGACCATCTTGCCGTGCCCCTTTTTGGCGTTGGTGATCTCTTGGATGGGCCGCTTCAGAGCTGCCGCAGGGCCAACTTCGATGAAGTGCTCAATTCCAGTCTGAGCCACCAGGTTACCGACGGCCTCGGAGAACCGAACCGTGGACACCAGGTTGCTCACCCAGTACCCAGGATTGCTGAGTCTCTCCGAATCGACTGCGGTAGCCGTCACTGACGAGTACATAGGACATGCCTTGCCCCGGTCAGGGGTGTCATGATGAACGCAGATCCCCTGGAGAGCGTGTATGTACTTCTCAGCAATAGCCCCCATCCGCCGCGAGTGATATGGCAGGGTAACTCTGAGCCGCCTGCAAAATATCTTGTTGGTTTCCAACTCAACCTGCAGAGCTGCGACACCTTTCGCCGAACCAGTGACGGTCACGTTTGCCGGCGCATTGACACAGCCGACAGTGACCGCACCCTCAAGTCGTTCCAAGTATGGCGCCAAAGCTTCCTCCGAGATGCCAACAGCCATCATGGCGCCCGGCTGGCTGGCGTCTTGCAACTGGGCCTCAAGATCAGCGGCCAAGGCACCACGGAAGTAGGCCGTTTTCCAAGCCGACTCGCGGGACAGCCCGCCGGCGCAATAAGCAGCTGCAATCTCCCCTGACGAGTGCCCAACCACGGCTGAGGCGTGGATATTCCAGGAGCGGAGCAGGTCGACCAATGCAACTTGAAGCACGGTGCATAGACACTGCGAGTAGGCAGGCTTATCGACATTCGTGTGGTTCTCGTCGCGGGACAGGAGCTCCTCCGCGACAGACCACTCGCACCCCAGCTGGGATGTTATGTAGGCGTCTGCTTGCTGGATACTCTGCTTGAAGACTGGGTATACGAGGAGCTCGCGGCCCATGGCGTGCCACTGTGCGCCCTGGCCAGTAAAGACAAATGTGAGGCCAGGCCCGGACGCCGCAGCGGCGGTAGAGGAGCGGACTGGTTTGGGCAGGCCGGTTGTTTGCAGCTGCTCGTGGAGTTGAGACAGGGACCGCGCTACCAGGTACGACTTCCAGGGGAGGACGCTTCTCTTTGCACCTAGGGTGTATGCAACTGTGTCTAGGCGTCTTCGGGAGTCTCCGTCTCCCAGGTTGGTGACTTGCGTGTTTAGATACTCGAGGTATGCCATGCCGAGACGCTGGATGCCGTTCTCATCTGCTGCAGACCAGACAAACAGACGGTTCTGGCTAAATTCGCTATTCCCACCTTTGACCTCTCCATCTGTAGCCATAGCCTGCGGCAAAACCGGTGTGGCTTCCGTCACAGTGTTATGTTTGCCCTGCAGGCCATGAGTAGCCAGGTAACTCGCGGCGTCGTCAAGGATGACATGGGCATTGGCTCCTCCATATCCGAAAGAACTGACAGATGCCCTACGCACAGAAATGCCGTCGCCATCAACTGGCCAAGAAGTAGGACTGGTTGGAAATGTGATGTGCCAGTCATCGACAGGAATCTTCGGATTCACCTTTTCCAGGTTGATGTTTGGGGGAATGATGCTCTTCTCAAGGGCCAGGATGGTCTTGACCAAGCCGGCCAACGCACTGGCACCTTCAAGGTGGCCAATGTTGGATTTGACTGCGCCGACATACAACGGGGAGTCCAGGGACCGGTGAGCCCCAAAGACTTGGGCAATGGCCGAAGCCTCAATGGGGTCACCGACCGCCGTCCCAGTACCATGTGCTTCAAAGAAACGGGTACGGGCCAAGGGAAGACCGGCCGATGCATACGTCTGACGAATCAAGGCTGCCTGTGCCTCAGCACGGGGTTGGGAGATGCCAGGGGTCCGGCCATCCTGGTTGCTCCCGGTCGCCCGGATCACGGCACGTATCGTGTCTCCAGCACTGATGGCATCCTTCAGACGCTTCAGGACAAGAACGCCATACCCCTCGCCGCGGGCGTAGCCGTTGGCGCGGTGATCAAAAGCGTAGCACCGGCCGTCAGGAGACAAGAAGCCGAGATTTGTCAGGGGTATCATGGCTGTGTCTGGGTTCAAGATCAGATTGCTGCCACCGATCAGTGCCGCGTCCGAGCTCCCAGCGCGCAGAGACTCGCATGCCAGATGCAGCGCATTCATGCTGCTACTGCAGGCCGTGTCGAGGGTGATGCTCGTTCCGCGAAAGTCGTAAAACCATGATACACGGTTTGCAAGCAGAGCTGGACCAGTCCCGGTGCCCGCGTACTTGGGAAGCTGCATCGGGTCTCGAGCCCAGAACGTGCCGTACTCACGCCCGAAGGTGCCCATGAAGACGCTCGTGTTGGAGCCTGCAAGACTCTCCATTGGGAGTCCAGCTGACTCTAGAGCATGGAAACTGGTTTCGAGGATGATGCGCTGGTCCGGATCCAGACTGTTGGCTTCGGACTGGGAGATGGAAAAAAAGGGGGCGTCAAACACCCCAGGGTCTTGGCGGAGAAAGTGGCCTGTTTTGACGTTCATCTGGCAAAATGAGCTTGCTGAGTCTTGCTAACTGTAGAAAGGGAGTACTCACGGCATCTATTCTGTCAGGATTTCCATGATACCAGGCGTCGATGTTGAAGCGGCTTGCAGGGATTTCGCTCCAGGCGGATCTTCCGGCCACCAGCATGTCCCAGAATGCATCTGGGGATGTGGCGTCGCCAGGGAAGCGAATCGACATGCCAATGATGGCGATGGGCTCCATTGCCGGTGGTAAGATGGACAGTGAAGCAAAGCTGCTAGTATCATCCGGATGATTGTTGCCATTGGGTGTTCCGTTGGTATGGTGGGCAGATGAAGCCCTCCCGTTCACCGAAGATCTCGTTGCCATGATGGAAAATAGAACATCAAATGGGGACTCAAGTTCGGAAAAATCTTCTTCGTCTATAGCCCTTGGAGTTTTCTCGTATTGTCAAAGAGACTAGACAGTCACCAAGTCAGATAATGTCAGAGACGAGCCGATCACCATGAATCCAGGGGCAGCAAGACTCATGGAGCCAACAACCACCCTCAACACTCTTACCCCACGACTTCAGTACGCCCAAGGTCCGTAAATAGCGTAGAGGTAAAAACGGAGTAGTGATCAGACCATTTTTGGAAACTCGTCACCGTGGACGTTATCCCGATCTCTGCGACGTAGGGCTGCTCGTTGGTTCCCGCGACATGGCACCGTCCCACTTCCGCGATTCTGGACACGCAAGCCACCCCGAGCCGTGCCTCCCGAATGCTTTGCCGCTCCGTCGAACGTAACACTCACGGGACAACCGCACCGAGTGGGTCTAAGAGCTTGGAAGAGGGTTGCGCGATGAGGCGAAGTCGGATAATACGACGCTGGGTGCGATGTTACCGAGACGATCCGGAGGTAAGTCATGGCCTGATTTGCTGCCAGCTCTGACTTTGCCTGTTGGTCGAAGCAAGACATATTGGGGCCTGGTTCCTGCCTAGGGTAGGCGGGTCGGTATAGTGCCCAGGTCCTCTGTCGTGCGGCGTAGAAAGCCGTTGCGGCGTTGGCCAATTGCCGCGGCAGGGAGGCCGGTGAGCCGTGAAACTCAGTTCAGGGAGCCGGAGGATTCGGTCTGAATCGGATGCGAAATCCGCCAATATCAAACCGTGGCGTAAGCCTCGATCGGCTGGCCAGTTGGCCGCGCGGGTAATCGGGGCGTGCAAAGCGCCTCCGGCTTGTGTGGGATGTGGAGGGTGTCGTTGCATGCGGCGCAGAAAACGGCCGCCAAACACAGGAGGGGGATCGTCGGTTTGCGTCTGGGCAAGCCAGCCAGTGATCGAACGCAATTTCAGAAATGCGAGGAATAAGAACCAGCACGGCCCGATACCACACTCTCTCATTCGTTGGGGGGGGTCAGTGTTACCATACGGGTATCAAACAGCGTCGCACCCAGAAAGGCTCAGCGCGTGCAGGAGCTGAGGCCCTCAGACGGGGCATCTGAAGTAGAAGGACACACAGTATTAGGCAGCCAGTGTCGCATTCCAGGTTCACGCATTCCTGGTGACGGACCCGGATTACTCTCCCCTTCAGGCTTCTAGGCCCGCGCCTGGGGCACAGCGTGCCATTCTCCGGCCGGCTCGCAGGATGACCTGCGACTTGGTTTTACTCAAGTCCCTCCTTGCCAGTCTTCATGGAACTACCGGTAAGACAAACAGAAACTTTATCCCGTGAAAACCCCCGGCTCTGTTCATTAGGTATGCTGGTCCTCCGCCCCCTGGTCTTCTGGATCAGTCCGTTTGAATGAGCGTGTGCGTGTGCACCTGAACCCGACATTCCAAGCTGGCCACAATTCGAGCGAGACGATCGACGATGCTATCTCAAAGCGGCAGAGCCATCTTCATTACCTACCCCATCATGGCCGTCGTGGCCACGGTGGCAGTGGTCTTGAGGTGTCTCAGCAAAGCACGCACACAAAAGAAGTTTGCTGCCGACGACTTCTTGAGCCTGGCTGGTCTGGTGCTCTTCTACGCTTACACAATTGTTTTCATGTATGGTACGTGTGCAGTGTGTTTAGCGGTCGCTTCCCATGGCTCGCGGCTCGAAGCTGACGGCGAAAGGCCTCTACGACTCGGGCGGAACACTCGTCATGGGCGAGATGACCAGTCTCGACCAACTTGTTGCCGTTCTAAAGTGGATATGGATATCCGAACTCCTCATGACCATCACATTGACCTTTGTCAAGGTCTCGGTCGTCGTCTGGTACTGGCACATCTTCGCCGTCAACAACAGCAGCATCCGGATTCCCATGATCGTAATTGGCGGTCTTTGTCTCGCCTGGGGGGTTGCTGCGCTCTTGCTCGTCATCTTCCAGTGTATTCCCATATACGCGGCTTGGGACCTGGTTGCCGCTCAGTCTGCCCGGTGCATCGCTTTCGGCAACATGCTTCTGGGCTATGAGCTTGTAAACATGCTACTGGACGTGGCCATTCTGGTTCTGCCCCTCCGCGCAGTCTTCAAGCTGAAGATGAACCTCTCCAAGAAGATCACTGTCGCCGGCATCTTTTGCCTGGGTGCTTTGTAAGTCGCTGCGTCTCATGAAATGTCTCGACTCAATTCAGGTGCTGACAACGAAATGTTTTAGTGTGGCAATCACTTGTATCATCAGAATTATCTACATGTACAATCCGAAGGAGCCTGCCAAGGGTATGGCACCTACCTGTCCCTAGTCTCAGTGGCTGTTCAACGACTAATTGGTCCTAGTCGACTTGTACCAAGGCATGTTCTGGTCTAGCATCGAGATGGGCATCGCCATCCTCTGCAGTTGCCTCCCGACCCTCGGCCGTCTGTTGCCCGGCAATGGAATAATCCCAGCTCTCAGCAAGTGGTTCAGCTCACTTCGCACCGGCACTCGCACAACCAAGCCTTCAAAGCCCTCCTTCGTCAAAGACACATGGCCCATGGCGTCGCATAGCGGCACAGAGACGGATAGTACTCATCAGTCAGAGACCACTAGGAACAGTCAAGGAGATGCTAGCATGAAGGGCAGCCAACAAGTTGTGACGCGTCAACTCTATGTCGAGGGGTTTGGATATACGACAAACTCAAGCGATGCCTCGCGGGTGTAGAGTCATGTCAGTTTCTTAAACTTCACACAGGAGCATTCCCCAGATCTCAAGGCTGGATTGTGTGGAGACTTGGTCCTTTTTGTATACACTTTACGATGCAATGACAACCGTGAATATTTTGAAATCTTCTCCTCGGAAAGGAAGACTCAAGAAAGAGACTCGTATTTGTTTCAGGCAGCTCGTATTTTCCGAGTGATTTATGGCGCTTGAGGGCATTAAATATGAAACATTTTTGCATAGCAACCGCATTCTAGGGGCAAATGCTTTGCAGACTGCAGGCAACAGCGGACAAAATATGATGCCAGCCGGACACCTGACCTGGGAATCGGTGCAACCATCCTCTTAATTAAGGTATCCAGATACCTCTTCTTACACCCTTCCTCATTCCCCACGTCTCTACACTCTTGTCTTTGCATCACCGACGCTACCAAATCAACCCGGAATATGGCCAGCAGAACACTCTGGGCCCGCCAGCCGGGTTTCTTCGTTTACACATCTTACACGTTGCTCAAGGTCCTCATCAAGCTCCCCTTCTTGCTGCTTCTCTACACCATTCCCCGTTTCCGTCCCGTCCGTGAGTGGACACACCAGCAAGCCTTTTTCCGTGCCCTTACGCGTCTCGTTTTTGAGTACGCGTCCGTCGCCGAATATTCACCCGCACAATCTCTCGACCCTGGTGCGGAAAAAGACCGCTTCGTGACCATCGAGCCGTTCGGGTTTGAACCAAACCAGACCGACCCTCAGCAAACACAAACAATCTACACCGGCATTGCCAAACCCGACCCAACAGGCATCAAGCCAGCCAAAATAGGCAGCACTTGGTTTCCCGTCCCCCTCCTCCCACCCGACCCCTCGGCCCCCACCCCCACCCTCAGCCC
>FTCU01002868.1_pt1 | contig 24805 bp, 17 predicted proteins | sample 1639521 | NCBI WGS metagenome assembly FTCU01 (sample SAMEA3914864, study PRJEB12502) | metagenome | biome: forest; material: soil | place: USA | collected 2012-03-12 | depth 0.3 m
GGGTGGGGGTCGGTTGTTTTTGTGGGGGGTGGGCGGTGTTGCTGTGGATGCTTATTGCGGAGGGGGAGATGGAGCGGTAGATTGAGGAGAGGTTCGTGGTGGTGGTGGTTGGTGGCGGCGTGGGGATGGTTGAGACGGCGAGGGTTGGCGGGTGGATGGTGGCGGACTGTTGGGGAGCGAGCATCGGGGAGGCGAGGAAGAAGTTGTCGTCGTCGAGGAGGGCGTCGAGGTCGCCGGCGGGCGAGGGCGCGGCCGAGATGTCCGAGTAGCCGGACTGGCTGCTGGCCGAGTTGGCCGAGGTGAGCTTGTTCTTGCGACGGGTGCGCTCGGCCTTGTCGCGGCGCTCGTCCATGTCGGGCCGGATCTTTTTGGGGCGGCCGCGCTTGACCACCTTGCGCACGACGCCGTCGAAGGCGCCGATGCACATGCCGCGCTGCCGGTGGCGGGTGAGGGCGTCGTGGCGCGCGAAGCTGTTGCCGCACTCGCACGGGTAGGGCTTGATGCCCGTGTGGATCTTGGCGTGGCGCTTGAGGTCGTGCTGGCGGACGAAGCACTTGTGGCAGGTGGGGCATTGGTACTGCCGGTCGTTGAGGTGCGTCTGGACGTGGCTCTTGATGTTCTCCTTGCGGCCAAAGGGCTTGTTGCAGCCCTCGAAGAGGCAGCGCCACTTGCCGTCGGACGGGTCCGGCCCTTGGATGAAGGCCGCGATGTCGTCGATTGAGACTCCCGTGTCCGTCTTGGTCTCCTCGATGTTGATGTCTGCGATGCTCGCGGCGCTCGTAATGGAGGCGATGGACTCGGTCCGGCGATGCGGCGAGGCCCGGCGCGATGGCGTCTGGCTGACGGGCGACGAGACGCCGCCGTCGAGCATGTCCAGGGCGGAGGGCGCCGCGAAATCCGGCTTGTTGGCAAAGGCATCGGACTTTAGGAGCGAGAACATGTCTGGCGCATCGCCGATGGGACTCGTGGGTATGCTGCCAAACTCGCGCTCGATCTTCCTGAACTCGGCGCTGATGTTGCGCATGTTCATGAACTCGGGTGTCCTCAACCCTTGGTGAGAGATGGCCATCGGGATCGTGTTGGCCCGTGGCGGTGTGTGAACCATGGCCTCTGCCTGCTGGCGGAAGTCCTGGAAGATGGTCGAGCTGCGGTTGATGTTCCGGCTGCGGACTGGCTTGAGTGTCTCTTCCATGGACTCGTCGTACCCCGGCAGGAATCGATTCGGAGGCTGCAGGGGTGTTGACTCCTGCTTTATTGACACTTGGACTGGTGTTTGAGGGAAGAAGTCTTGGTCTGAGGTTAGTGTTTTGCCCATGTGTAATTCGAGAGCTTGCTCTCATGGTGAACAACATACCTGCGTCAGTCTCACCAGTCGGCGTACTTGGCCTGCGCGGCAAGCCATCCAGACCCTCGTCCAGCATTGCCTCAAACTTGGCGACCTTGTCCAGGATCCCGTTGCTGATCCGCCTGGACGAGCGCCGTGAATGTGTGCTCGCGGTCTCGGTCTCGGAAATCCAGCCTGGGCCCGTACCTGCGGGGCTGGAATCGGGAAACGTCATGAAGCTGGGCGTGGAGAGGGCGCTGTCGGCAGCGAAGAACTCGAACTCGCGAGCAGAATCGATGCCGCTACCGCTGAGGTTTACTGAGCCCTCCATCAGGCCTGACGGCCCGGAATACGGGACGAAGGGCAGGCCGTGGAGGTTCTGTCCTTGGCCTGGCAGTGCACCAGGAAACATGATGTTTTGTGGCGCGACCTGGGGGGAAAGCAGGAAGGGATCGCTGTCGTGTTGGTTTCGAAAGGTTGGCTGGCGCACCGTCCGTTGCTGTTGCGCCTCTTGCAGGACGTGCTGTGGTGTTGGGGTTGGTCCCGGGTGATTTGGTGCGATACCCACCGCCGCATATTCCTGCCGCAGAGCCCTTGGTGTTGGTGCTGGGGCAAGTTGTGGGTGTGCGCGCACGTCGAGACTGAGTCCGCGGCGGTGGGATACAGGCCGTCGTTGCTGGAGGTTGGGCAGCGGCGCAATCTTCACGGCGTCAAATGCCGACGGCGTCGAGTTCTGCCGCCGGTGCTGGCGGTGGCGCGCGTGGCTCCCGCTTATGGGTGGGTTGGACAACATGGCGCACTCCAGGGCGCTGGTCGATAACTTATGGTCTCGAGACTGCGGTCGCTGCAATGTCAGCCGGGTTCCAGTTCCCATCCGTGGCGTGGTGTCGTGTTGTGGAGGGAGAGAGCGCACCTCAGGCACAAGCCAGCAGGCCTGGCGATGAACTGGCGATGTCGCCCTCTGTCAATTCAGGCCTTGCGAACAGGACGGCTTCGGCGGAGATCAAGGCCTCTTCGGGCGTGTTGCACTGCGGACGGTAGAATGTGCAGACGACGGCGAAGCATGCGATGGATGCGATGGATGGTGTTGATCGAAATGGAGTGGTATGCGATGGCATGTCAGTCTGCCAGTCTGGAGCAACGCAATGGGTGCCAGCAGGCGAGATGTGGCAGAAGTATGGAGCCGGCCTGGATGGTTTTGCGCTGCTGGGATGCCCGAAATGGCGAGCGAAACCCTGATGGTTGCGCTGAGGTTTGTTTTCCTTGGCCCGATCAGCCCGTTGTCAGGGCAACTCTCCGGGGGCCGCCGAAGGATCGCCGGGTTTCATTGGCGGTCGCACGCCGCGCCCCACCGTTTCACACTCGACGTCATTCGAGCCGCTGCATCCACTCCGAATCCACTGCAAAGCCGCGGGTGCCTGACTGGACCCATCCATGCGCTGGAAAAGGAAGGGTCTCGGTTGTCGTCCAAGATTTCCCAATCCGTGCTTCCATCCGCTGACCATTCCATTCCCTTTGGCCAGGTCTGGACTTGTTGGCTTCTTTTCCTCTGTTTTAGGCGCGCGTCTCCGAGGATTTCCTCACAATCTGCACCACTAGCGCTGGCCATTGGAGAGGGCAGGCTCTGCGCGATTCTGTTTTGCGCTACAATTTCCCGAATGTGTGTCTGGTGCAGATTGTCGCGTGGATTTTGTTTCGATAACGGAACTCGACAAAATGTGGCAAATCTCAAATCTCACCTCTCAGCCTCTCTCTGTCGAGACCCGCTGCGCGCCCGCTCCACAGCAAACTACGGGATCAAGCTTATTTCCACGGCACAGCCATTGGACAATGCTCCGAGGCCCAATCCAGCCGCTCTGGGTGGGGCCTTGCCCCTTTTAGGCCCAGAATAAGCCCCCTCTGCATGTGATCCAGGGGAGTTCTGGCTGCACCTCCCAACGGCCAAAAAATGTCGAGCCCGTCTTTTGTTCCAACCCGCAGCGGGCGCAGAAAATCACACAAAGAGGCCCCTCAAGCTGCCGACAAAATTCAACATGAATGAGCGCGTTGGGGCCGGCAGCGAGCTCGCCTTTCTCCCGCCCCGGCCCGACTCAGAGCACCCCCACGCCGCCGACTATGATCTCGAGTGCCAGGCCCCCGCCTCGGCCCCGCCAGCCCGCACTCCCACCCCCGGGAACTCGTCGACGGCTTTCCTCGACGGCCTGCGCGGCCTGGCTGCCGTCTTCGTCTTCCTCCAGCACACCGTCGGCGGCTTCGACGACAGCGTGCATGACCACGGCTTCGGCGAGTCCGGCCAGTACTGGAACCTGGCCAGCCTCCCCTTCGTGCGCATCCTTTTCAACGGGGGCAACTCCTCCGTCGCCGTCTTCTTTGTGCTGTCGGGCTACGTGCTGAGCCGCTCGCCCCTGCGCCTGGTGCGCGACGGCAAGCGGGACGCCTGCCTCGGGAGCCTGGCCTCGTCCGTGGTGCGCCGCCCGGTCCGGCTCTACGGTCCGCCGCTGGCCGTGACCCTGGCCTTTGCGCTGCTGCTGCACGCGCCGTTCCACCTCGTACAGGAGCTGCCGTGGCCGAAGCCGAAGGAGAACGTGTTTCTCGAGATGGCGAACTGGGCCGTCGACGCCGCCCACTTTTTCAATCCGTTCCAGGGCCACTCCAACGAGGCGTGGTTCACCTACAGCATCGTCGTATGGACAATCCCAATCGAACTCAAGGGGTCGATGATCATCTACGTCCTGGCGGCGCTGTATGCCTTTGGCAGGCTGTCAGCGGCGTGGAGCGCACTCCTCTGCGCTATAGCAGTGTTTGCGCTGCTCCAGCTGGGCTACTGGACCGCGGCCTGCTTCCTCGCCGGCCTGCTCCTCTCCTTTCTCGACGTGTACTCCCTCGACAAATCCTTCCTCTCGCGCTACTGCTCACCACGAGCCCGCGCAGTCCTCCACCACGCCGCCTTCATCATCGGCTTCTACTTCCTCTGCCAGCCCGCCCACGGCAGCCAGCCCGACTACTCCCTCAACACCCCCGGCTGGCACACCCTCACGCGCCTGGTCCCGGCCGTCTACGGCAAGGTCCAGTACTACCGCTACTGGAACACCGTCGGCGCCCTGCTGCTCGTCTACGCGACGCTGCGCGTCCCCTGGCTGCAGGCCTTCCTGCGCACCCGCCCGCTGCGCTACCTCGGCCGCGTCAGCTTTATGCTCTACCTCGTCCACCTGCCCGTGCAGTACATGGTGGGCGACCGCGTCGCGCGCATGTTTGGCCACACGTTGTACGGCACCAAGGAGACGTGGTGGGATAACCGGCTGCAGGTGCCGGACCTCGGGCCGCCGGGGTTTAGGCTGCGGTTTTGGATGGGCACGGCTGTTACTCTGCCGCTGAATTTGGTCATTGCGGACTTTTTGACCAAGGTGCTGGATGTGCCGTGTGTGCGGCTTGGGAAGCGGTTGGCTCAGCGGCTCGGGTTGGAAAAGAGAGTGTGATGAGTGGGAAGGCCGACTTGGATGGGCTGGCCCAAATGCGGTCGAGAGGAGGGTTTGCGAGTCCACGAGACATCGACGCAAACGTCGCCGCAGATGTGGACTCTTGTCTGACTTGCTCCGAGCAACCGATATGGCCTGGCTGTCGCCGAGTTTGCCGTGCCAGTCATTGGACTAGGGTTTCTGAGCTTGGTTGCGGTTCTACACAAAGGTTGGACGAGTGGAGGGTCAACCCGCGCGGGTTTTGAGAGCCGGGGCATAGGGCAAATGACACGGAAGGGACATGTCGTGCCGCGCGACAAGCCCTTGGGCTCCGCGGACGAAAATAGGCGGGAAGGTGGGTCACGGACAAGCTTGAGGTTATTTAAGCTTGTGTCGTTACACTTCAATAGTGTCGCTTGGCTCAGCGACATGAGCTTGTGGTGGTTCGGGTGCAAATAGACAATCGCACAGGCGAGATTTTCAACCGAGCCTCTTTCTTCGTGATCTGGGACGCCTTTCGTTCGCTCCCCCCATCAGTACTTGCAGAAATCGCTTTCAACGTGGCGAATCTTCTTGTTCGGGCCCGCCGCTTCTGGCTCACTTGGCTCACCTGGTTCGTGCGACCTCCCGCCCCGAGCAGCTGGAGAGGTAAGAAGCGAAATAGCGGGTTGTACGCATGACGAATGAGAAAGCGCTTCTTCTTTAAAGTCGGGATGAGTGTTCTTGAGAATACCCAGGTGAGCCAGGCTCCTCCAGCCCCCTTTCTCCTCCTTCTTTAATCCTAACTATCGACTAGTAGTTACCACGGAAACCATCTCAATGTCAATGTCGGGCTTCACGTCGATCCTCTCTCGCCGGGTGCTGCATTGGCCATGCTCAGGCACCAAAATGTCCTCCTCGCTCTCGTTTGGCGCGTGCTTCGTCAGCGTGCGCGAGCCGTGGCGCTGGATGCCGCCTTGGCTTGGGATCGGTTTCGTGTGGCCCGAGGACCCAGGAGAGATGCCAAGACGGCCGAGGAGGTGGAGAAAAGGAGCGCGGAGGCAGGGGATGCAAGCGGCGATGATGCCCACCTGGGCCTCGATGCTGGCCCAGAGCGCGATGGAGAGGCCGTGGCCCGCGTAGTCAGTGGTCCCGTCGAATTGCTGTACCATGACCGTCTTGACAATAGACGCGGCCGAGGCGAGAAGACCGAGGCTCATGAGGAAGCCGATTACGATGCGATCGCGGACCGAGCGGCGGACGTGGTGTAGGAAAGTTAGTGGGATAGTGGCGTAGATGACGTCCGTGATAATGACCAGGGCCGCGGCCACCGTCATGCTGATCTTGAAAGCCTCATCGCCCCAGCAACGCCTGTCGGTTATGGTAGGGTCCCAGAGCGTCTGGATAGGTATGCAGCGGGTCGATTGCATGATGGTAACAAAGACTGCCGTTGCTATCTGGACGCCGATGACGGAGTAGAGAAACGTATCCCAACCGCGCGTCCGTAGAAACCGCCGCAACATTACTGCGATGCCTGTCTTTAGCAGCGCCACGGACCACGTCGACGTTATCTCTGCCACGACACTGAGGGGCGTGACGTGGTTGACGTAGCTCAAGGGTTGGTATTCTTGACGCGGGCCTAACATAGACGAGATAGACTTGATTATGACGGCCATGTCAACAAGGCCGAATATCTGTCATCCTGTCTTGTCAGCACGGCTTGGAGAAGGTGGAGAGGAGACGGTGCTGACTCACGGCCGCGCTCACGACGAGATAATCGTCGGCCCCAAGGCTCGTTTTCCATCGCGAAAGCAGACGCATGAGGACAAGCAGGGTGGAGAGGGCGAAAAGGACCGGGATAACGCCATTGTAGGTGTGACTGATGCTGTACTGCAGGTCGGTCACTGGCACTTCCGGCACATCGGCCGTGCGCCCCGACGGGCCTGGCATGGTTCCGGACAGCACCTATCGATCATCCGGGTATTGATCCTTTCGACATACGGTCAAAAAACTCGCGAAGTGGGCCGAGCCATGTCGGGTCTCAAACTGCAAAATAAGAGGAAAATTCAAACGGCCCCGAGGACTGTCTCAACAAGTCCTTAGGTCTTCGACCCGGAGCGTTGCTACTTGTAATTAACCCCACTCGGGCGCCATTACCCCGGACTTCCTTGACCCGAACCGTAGCGTCGGGACTGGCGAGTGCGGAGACACCTTCCCGAGAGTTCGTGACCCCTGTAAGCGACCAGTGCTGCACTCTGCCCCTGACCAACAACCTGGAACTCATGGATGCCAGTCTCAGTATCATGGAAGCCCCGACGGAAAATGCTGTCAAGATTGTTGAGGACCTGAACATTGATATACCATCCCCTCCACATATCTGAGGTAAAGCACATAACTCCAGAAATCAGGTCGAACCCACATTGCTCAAGCGCTGGCTGTCGTTGTAGCTTGCGTCGCCGGGTTTGCAGTGCCCGTCACACTCGCCGTCGCGGAGCTTGGCAGCGCTGAACTGCTTGTGCTCCCTCCTCCTCCTCCCGAGGTATCCTTCCCGACCACCACTGCCTGTACCACCTGCCCGACCGTGTTGAAGATGATGTTTACCAGACTCCCCAGCGCGTCATAGCGATACGTCTTTTGCGTGAGCCCATTGCCCAGATCCTTGGAAATCCCCGTGTACGTCATGTTCTTCTCGAAGTTGCCCACAATCGTGCTCACCACATCCGAGCCCGCCCCCACGACCTCCTGGACAATATTGCCCAGATTGTCAATCAAGAAATTCAGCTTGAGGTCGCCCCGGGTGATGCTCCCTAACAGTCCATCAACCGCACCCACAACGCTGCCCACCACGTCGCCGACCTCGTGCAGCAGGTTGATGAGCAGCGGGTTCAGGTCGAGCGACGCCAGCGTGCGGTTGACCATCTTGGCGAGGTTGCCCAGGCGGATGTCCAGGGCGACTTGGGCGTCGACGTCGGCGATGGTGATGTTGACTTTCTCCACGGCCACCTGCACGCCCACGTTGAGCGACACGAGGTTGGCGATCTCGGCGTTGAGGTTGAGGTCCGCCCGCAGGTTGTCCACGTCGAGCTCGATCTTGCCGACGTGCAGCTCGGGGACGCGCAGGCGCACGTCCGGCACCGAGGTGCTGGTCGGGAGGGTGCCACTGTCGCTGCTGGTTGTTGTGCGGATGGGTGTGCTGGAACTGGCTGGTGGTGATGTGGATGACGCTGCTGCTGTAGATGTCCCCGAGGAGGCTTTTGCTGCTACTAGAGGGGCGAGCACCACCAGGGTGAGTGCCCTTAGGAGGAGGCGTTTAAGTCCTCTCATGATGACTTCTCCCGAGGATGGATTGTTATGAAGGAGCGGACGCGGGGCTTGGGCGGTTTTCAAGGGAACAACAACAACAGTTTCTGTCGGTCTACATCCGACTCTTGAGGCCTGGAGTAGCTGTGTGTCAGGTCATAAGAATATCTGGGTGTCTGGCTGGGGCTACCCGGTCAAGGAGGTCACCAGCACCGTCAAGCGTCGCCAAAGCTAACAGACATCTTATCTTATCCGGACCACTGTGGACAATCTTATTTTCCTTGATTTTCAAACGGGTCCTTGGACAACTTCCTTGATGGCGAGACACAACAGTCGCATTCAAGGGCTCGTTGTCCAGGGCAGCCCAGTCGGCGGGGTTCCATTTAAGGCCTGAAACGCTGCTGTCAACGGCAGGGCTGCAGATGTTCAGGGGAAATGCCATGGTTTTAGCACCCCGCATCACACCCGAAATTGCTTTGGCGTCAATGTCCCCGCAGGCCGGCCTGGATCTCGGGCCCAGTAAATTCAGTTTGCCTTGGCAGAGCCCCGGTCGATACCCTGCTCGCGACGAGCCGTTGCTTGTCCCACACACCCGGATGTTTGGCTCGATGTTACCTTGCAATGGCCTTGGTTATGTTGTGTAACCGCTTTCTCCAACGCTGGGAACCTCTTCGGCCAGGGGTGGGAGATTCTCGATGTAAGCCGGCCTTCCGTCACTTCCCTTCACGGTCACCGCCGCCTTTTGAGACACCTCGCTCGACCCCAGATTCCGTTGAGCATCTCTGGTGGTAGATTTCGAGTCCGACAAAAAAATCCGTTCCATTACAGGACGTAGACCGTTGCAAGATTAGGTATCATGAAGGCCCTCATGTCTGGGGCTGTCGCCCTTCTCCTCCTTCTCACCCCCAACATCCTCGCCGCCGACACCGATGAGGGCTACATTGGTTACCGCTTGGAGCATCGTGGCGACCCGGAGTCGGCTATCTATGAAACCGAAAACACCTCCCCCGGCGTCGTGCTCCCCCAAGAGCCCGACGTCTTCCTCAACGCCTCCGTCAGCGTCGGACTTCTCGACATCCAAGTGGACAATCTGACCGCTAAAGTCAACGTCGACGCGAAGGTCCTAAATCTCCTGCGCCTCAACGCCGGCGTCGACGCGAGCATCGACCGCGTCAAGCTCACCATCGAGAACGTCTCAGCCAAGGTTGAGCTCGAGGCGCGCCTCGGAAACGTCGTGGCCATGGTCGACGACGTGCTCAGCAGCATCGACCTGAACCCAATCCTTGCCACACTGGGCCAGGAGGTCACCGAGATTGTCAACAACACCCTCGGCGGCGGCAGCACCAGTACCAGCAGCACCGCCAGCAGCACCAGCACCAGCACCAACACCAAACGCTCCGAACCGCACAGCGACACGTACAACCTCGCCCACAACATCCTCTACAGCATCAACGACTACACGGGCCACACGCACACGAACCGCATCCTGGCGCAGAACGGCGACATCTACGACCAGTTCCTCGACAACGACGGCGCCGAGACGGGGGCGCGCAAGGTGGTCGGCTACTATGCGCGCGACATGACGTTTAACGGGCACAACAAGACGATCGAGGCGGACGGCGAGGTCAAGGAGTTTGAGTTGCAGTACGTGTACGCGCCGTTTGCGGGGATAGAGGTCGTCAGCTGGGTGTGGGTTGGCGTGGGCGGGGAGGTGCAGAGGACCAGGGTGATTGCGGAGGCGTTTGGGGGCGGGGGAAGCACGATTGCTGCGGATTCGGATCTGTGATCGGGAGAGGGTAAGGTGAGCCTGATGGGATGCTTTGTCTTCTGTGGCTTTGTGATTCGAGGGTCAATAGGTTGCTTGGGAAGATCAAGAGACAACCTTCAACTCTGCGATAAATGTGCCTGTGATAACATCTGATTCAATGGCTCCCAGTACAGGGGACCTTGAGCTGCTCCAGGTCATTCCGTGGATCTTTGGCCCCCACCCTCATATACCACAAAGCTTTCTGCGTCGTGCGATAAAAGCAGTGAGTGCTCAGCCTTGCTCACCGAACCCACTCTGTCGGAGCGAGGCACACAGGAGCTTGCCGGTGCCTTCCCGGACCCGAGGAGTCGGTCGACTGTCTTAGGATGAGCTGTGGGTGAGCCGTAGACAGCCCCGACCGTCGTATGATAGAATTAACTATTCCGATATTGATGCAATCGCCATGGGCGTCCATGCCGCTCCCTCGTCGTCCCCGTCCCGCTCCGCTACCGGCTTCGCAAAATCCAGCAGAAAGCGAAGCATCCACCGATCTAGACGAAACGTACCGCCGCTCTTGTTCTCGTTGAGACAAGCCTTGTGGAACGCGTCGAGTCTGCTAAACGAGGCGTGAAGGCTGGGCCAGTATTTCTGCAAGCGGCTGATGATCCGAAAGTTGTGCTCGAGCCGGGCCTTCGCGAGGGCGATCTCGGCATCGTCGGCACTGAACAACAGCGTGTACAAGTGCACCGTGGACGCGATTACAAGCATGTGGCCCACTAGCGGGTACAGGACCTCGGTGGCAGGGTGTTGGGCGGCCTGGTAGATGATTTCGCAGAGGCTTGTGGCGTGGGCTTTGCACTTGGCAGCGCAAGTGGCGGCCTGGTTCGCGGCGGGTGAAGGATCGTCCGGGGCCAAACTGTTGTGGAGAAACCTGTGGAAGAGGAGTTGGCCGGAATGGTTGAAGTTGATGTGAAGAACGACGAACGAGGGTCCGCAGCCGTGGTCGGCCCAGTACATCAGGTTGTCGTGAGTGTATTGCATGTCGGCCGGCAACTCGGACAGCCAGGAGTCGAGTGATGCAGAAAGCTCCGCCACTGACTCTTGGACCTGTGTCTCTCCTGGTATCGCGGAAACGGCCTTGGCGTTGAAAGTGTTGATGTCGTACAAGATGGCGTTGAGCTTGATCATCTGAGCAATCAGCGACGTGGAGTGCTCCGGATCCGTTAGTTCGTGTAGGCCGTGCGGAGAGAGTGGAGGGTCTGTAGGCGTCAAGACTGTAAATACACGCTCATCCATGGGCATGGGAATGTCATAACGTGGTTGAATCGCCCTGGGAAGTCCCAGGGCCGTGGACGACCAGGTGTCGGTTGTCACGACACACCACCACACTGTCCAACATGGTGATTGTGAGCATGTAACCTGAGATGATTGGGCAGCTTGCGGCATAATACATGGAGCCTCACCTCTTAGGTTTATCTCCTGTTCGATACGGGTCTCGGCCGGCGCGTTAGGAAGGTCGAGTATCATGGCCAGCCGGCAGGCGATGGTGTAGAAGACGGACTCGGTAGCCGAGTCCATTTCAACTACCTGGACTCCACCCAAGAGCACGCATGCCTGGACCGTTGTCAGGCACGTTTTGTGCAAGTCAAGCAGTCTTTCAGCTTCTTTGGCGTACGGGTGACCCCGCTCTGGAGGATTTATGTCGGCAAGGGACGGGTGGGACGAGAAGCGAGCGGACAGGCTGAAGATGGCAAAGAGCAGGATCTTAGGGATGGTGCCATCTCGCACCGCGGCTTCGAAGGAGGGCCGGTGGAACAGGTTGTGGAAGGTGACGTGGATGAAGCGGAAGTAAAGGTCGACGAGTTCGTTACACAACTCGCTGTCTGGCACGAGGGCCGCTGGCGAGATGAGAGGCGCGCCGTCGCCCCGAGGACTCACGAGGGGTTCGTATCCATCTGTCAGAGAAGCAGCTGCTGAGGGCTGCTCAACGGTGCATGGTAGTCCCCTCCGGATGCAAAATGTGCAGCTCGTCCCTTGGCGGGGCCGGTCGCATTTCTTGCGGCGGTCGCTGTTGTTGTGACGGAGTCAGGGAAGAGGATCGTCGGCGGGATTGGAACCTCGGTACTGTACCTACCGACAAGCAATACAGGCCGATAGGGGTCTCATCTGGAAATCAACGTCCTGCAGGTTGGCAAGTGCATGGTATGGTGGCACTGCAATACTAATACTAAATGGTGGTATCTGGTGGTGTCCGACAGTGGCTGGGCAACGTGCCCGTGCGTTGACCCGAGCGGCGAAGAACGCCACCGGAGACCGCCCAATTCTGCCATTTGCCCACAATTTTTGGGGCACATGAGATGCCCTGGTCCCCTGAATTCTCCCTCCACAGTCCACAGATCGGATCCTTCTCCGCACCCCGCCCTTCCAAGCCCTTTCAGCCCCATCCACATATACATCAGGCTCCGTTCAGGGGCTGCTTATACTCGATCCCATCAACCGTTGTCGTCAACGTGCCATTCGCGTCAAAGATATTAGTCTCAGCGCTAATGTCGAGCACGAAACCTCCCGCACTGGTCCGCTTTGTCGCATTCACAGCCCCCGTCTCGACGATGTCGGAGGACCAAGTAATGAGGTTCTCCCAGACGTTTGGGAACAGGATTTTCACCGAGACATTCTCATGCCCGTTCAACACGAAGCCGGCTTGGTCGGAATAATTCGTGTACGAAACAGCCACGGTCCCAATTCCACCCGTGGATCCCGCGCTCAGCGTCACGTCGGCGACCCCAGACACGCGTCCCTGCATGGTGTAGTCGCCGGGCAACAGCTGGTACTGCGCCGGGACGGTGGCGCCGGCGGGGAACGGAACCGCCCAGGGGATGCGTTCCGGAACGTTGAAGACCTTTGCCGGCTGCGTCGCCTTCCGGCTCTTCAACCGGGCGAGCATGATGCGGTATTCCCGGCCGCCCTGAGCCGTCGAAGCCGGGCAGGGGAGAGGGTTTGCACCGCCACACGCGGGCGAGACCACCAAGGCCTGCCAGTACACGATTTTCGTGCCGTCGGGAGAGAAGGCAGGATCGGCCCGGCCGTTCCAGTTAGGGTCGTTGGCGCTGCCGCTGCGTCCGTCGCCCGCCGCGTTGACTTGTTGCCCGTAGTATCCATCACGGTCTCCGTAGCAGTCGATGAGGATGGGCTGGAAGAAGCGGCGCGCATGGTTGTTGCGCGTGGACGATGCAGCGACGACGGCGACGAGGTCGACGAAAGGCGGCACCCAGCGCATGCCGGCCATAAACATCTGCCGCTCGGACACGCGCGTGTCCATGGTGACGAACCACTGGTTGTCGTGGGAAAAGGCGATGGGGTCGGCGTAGTCGGGGTGGCTCGTCAGACGCCGGACGGCGCCCGTCACGAGGTGGACGGCGAAGAGATCGATGTTGGTGGACTCCCATGAGGGTCCGATGTAGATGACCTCGTCGCCATTGCCGCTGAAGCCCCGGAGCTCGCCCACAATGATGGCGGAGTGGTTGACGTGCAGCTGGCTGCCCTCGGCACTGAGGAAGGGTTTGCCGCTCTTGTCGAGCAGCAGGTTCACGTTGACGAGATCGTAGCGAGGGGCCAGGGGTTCTCCCACAGTCGGGTTTGCGTTGAACTCGAGGCGGCCAAAGTAGGCGTACTGGCCTCCGGTGGCGGTGAAGGCGCTCCAACCCATGTGCACGTCGTCCGGATGCAGGCGCATCTCGCGGGGGCTGCCGCCCGCCCCGGTGCCGTCTGCGGATATCGGCCAGTGAATCGGATAGATATGGGCGCGGCTCGGGGTGCAGCCGTCGCTAGTCAGAGGAACCGAGCCGCAGTCGAGGATGTTGTGGCCCCAGAGCGCCTTTTTGCCGCTTCGGAAGACATGCGGGTAGTCTTTCTTGGGGTCGATCGAGATGGCATTCGCCGCGGGGACGCCGCAGCTGAGGCATTTCCAGGAGTCGCCGTTCTTGAACTTGGTCCCGTCCGCCTTGATAAGGATCAGTTGCTGGCCAGCGTAGATGCTGGCCGGGTCCGGAGCTGCTGGAGCACCAACAAACTCGACATTGGCGACAACATGGTTGCCGTCAGGAGTGAAATCGCCGGCCTGGAAGTCGCCGACTGCGATGTTGATGCAGCCAGTCCGCCGAGGGTTGATGGCGACCGTACAGGCGCCCTCCGCGGTGCTCGGTGCGGTGGGGGGGAGGGGAAGCTCGGTCACATTGATCGGCTCTGGTTTGGGAGGAGGTCTGGTCACAGCGACGACATCTGCGCCCAAGGCTGCGACGCCGAGCGCCAAAAGAAGACCAGACCGGATGCCCATCATGGAGAGCGAGATGGCGGTTGAACGAACTGTACAAGTGGGCATTCAGCGCTGTCCGATCGAAAGAGGACTCGCCGTCGACTGACAACCAACAGTCGTTGTGCTTGGTCAGTCTAGACCGGCAGTTTGGCATCGGGCTGGCCATCTTTATGCTTGATCGCGACGCCGAAAAGACTCGAAGATCACCACCCACCTCAGGTACCTACCTAGGCAAGTACCAAGCATAGATTGGAACATCGACTCCATCTCGGCTTCGGACTCTTCATTACAGCGAGGCCAACTTTGACGATGCGACGTCAAGTTCTGTACTCGGCAGTCTACAAACCCGCCTATCGGCCGAATGCAACCCCGGATCCTGTCTCCCCAGATTTCTTCTACCCCACGGGGAACGATGCGGAGAACAAGGCGGGCGTGATTTTGGGATCAAGGCGTTCATGGTGATGGGGGAGGGGGATCTGATCATGAGGGGAGTCGAGTCCCGGCCGCGTGGCAACCCTTGTCAGTGCAAGGTTGGTTTGGGCGTCGGAAAACCCATCGGAAAACTACTCCGCCAGCTCCACCGCTTCCCGTCGATGTGATTGGATCTGCGAATACGACGTATCGATCTCTGTGCGCAAGGATGGGGCCAGGCCCGGCCCACTCCCCGCATCTCAGGGGAAGACTTTCACGAATTCGGCTTGACGTTGACATCGACCGGTCAGCCACGCCCGGGTGGTCTTTCACCGACAACAACAGCTCGTGGCGAGATGATCACGGGGGGCGTGGTTGGAAATGTCCCTCTTCTTTTGTTTAAAGACAGCAAGCAGCGCAGATCATTCAAGAGTGAGATCGACTGTGCCTCGTCTTGGTTCCCAGCCCTGACACACGTTGCTCTCACGGCTCAACCCTTCTTCTCGCCCACTCGGAGAAACACCAAAGTCTTTTCCCTCACCTTTTACGATGGGCCGCGCAAGCCAAGAGAAACCGCGGCCTGACCCGGCCGACATGGTGGAAGACGCCGCCGACGCCATGACGCCCAAGGATGCGGCCGTGAACGCTGCGATGAAGGGCCAAGCCATCACCGGGTACGAGACCCTAGGCGTCTGGGAGACGGTCAAGACCTTCCGGATGTGCACTCTCATGTGCTTCTTGGCCGCCTTCAGTGCTGCGACGGATGGATATCAAATTGGGTGAGTTATCAGATCCTCAGATCCTCATAGACTCCATGGCCGCGCCATCTCTTCCAAGTGCTGACATACAGACACAGCATGAACTCGGGCATCGTCGCCAACAAGGGTTTCGTTCACCAGTTTGCCACGGTTCCCACTGCGGACGGCTCGATGGTGCTCGCCTCGCCCGTCCTCGCCGGCTGGAGTTCCATCCAGTCCGTCGGCCAGATCGTCGGCATGGTGTCCCTCTCCTTCGTCTCCAGCCGCTTCGGCCGCAAGGTGGCCATGTACACGTACTGGCTGATCCTGGCCACCAGCGTGTTGGCCGAGACCCTGGCGCGGTCGTGGGAGGTCTGGTTGGTCGCCAAGCTCCTCGCGGGCATCGGCGTCGGCTGCATGCAGTCCACGCTGCCGACGTATATCTCCGAGGTCGCCCCCGTGCGCATCCGCGGCGGCCTGTTGATGTTGTACAGCCTGTGGTGGACCATTGGCAGCTTCTTCGCCTACATCGCCATGCAGACCATGAACAAGCAGCACCCCAACGAGTACCTCACGCCCATCTACACGCAGTGGGCTCAGATCGGCCTCATGATCATCATCTATGTCTTCCTTCCCGAGTCGCCCGCTTGGTGCGTGACCCGCGGCGAGACCGCGCGGGCCAAGAAGGCGCTGCGAACCCTCAACGGCCGCGTGGAGGGCTACAACGTGGACCACCAGCTCGAGATCCTGGTCCTCTCGGTCGAGCACGAGCGCCAGATTGCAGAGGAGCAGCGGCGTGAGCACTGGTACGCCATCTTCATGGGAATCGACGGCTGGAGGACGGTCACGGCGCTGTGGACGAACCTGTCGCAGCAGTTCATCGGCCTCACCCTCTTCGGCACTTTCGGCACCTACTTTTTCCAGCAGGCCGGGCTGCCCGACCCCTTCATGATCAAGTGCATCACGTCGTCCATCAACATCGCCACCGTTATCATCGTCGTCTTTTCTGCTGACAAGGTTGGTCGAAGATGGATCGCGTGCGGCGGGACCACCCTGATGTGGGTGTCGTGCATCGTTATCGGCATCCTGGGCGTTGCCAACCACACCCGCGCGACGGACTACATCCTCGTTCTCTTCGCATGCTTCTGGAGTAAGTGCCACCACGGCCTATATACACTGGGAAACGGAGCTCAATGCTGACACCACTTCTAGACATCGGCATGACGGCTAACGGAGCAGCGGGATGGGGCTTCATCGGCGAGATCTCGTCCCAGCGCCTCCGGCCCTACACGGCGGGCTTCGGCGCGGCGAGCACCTGCGTCATTGGCGTGGCCATGGGCCAGCTTACGCCGTACATGGTGAACGCGAGCATGTGGAACTGGGGCCTGAAGACGGCCTGGTTTTACGCCGGCGTCGGCCTGCCCTTCATGATCGGCATGTGGCTGCTCATTCCCGAGACTGCCCGGTAAGCACATTGCAGAACCAACCACTGCGCGTCACGAGTCATGGGCTAACCTCACTGTGCCTAATTAGCCGCTCATCTGCCGAGCTCGACGAGCTGTTTGAGCGCAAGATCAAGCCCTGGCGCTTCCACAAGACCGAGACGGCGACCCAGAGGCTCGTCCAGCAGCAGGGGGAACAGGAGTAAGGGTGGTTGGGTAGCCAGGAAAGGGATTGGATTCAGGGGTCAGGGGCTTTCCGGGTCTTCCGTGATGGAATTGATGGGCGGTCTGCGTTTAACAGCCTCTTTGTCTCATCACGAGATTTGTACACGTTACAAGTGTCTGCTCTCAGCTTAGCAAATTCTCAGCTTAGCAAATGTTAGGAATTGGCAACGAGCACATCAAGCCATCTCCGTTTGCGAGCCGCATACCGTCCGCCCATACATGTAGCGAAGGAGCACTGCTGAACAGGCTCGAACATTGCTTCATGTATATCCACATGATCCTCCCCTTTTTTCTCGACGTGCACGTCTGCGATGACCTGAGTCTCCTCCGTCCTCCCAACCCGCAAGATTACGGAAGACGCTGTTCGGATCTTCGGTATTCGGACGGCTTAGGGGGCCGGACTTCACGCTAGTGAGCACCATCTCCACGTGGTGTGGTCACTCCCCCGGTGGAACTGCCGGTGGAAGAGTGCCGCCCCTTGTTTGCGGACATTAGCGTTGGACCGGGATGGTGGTTGGCATGGTGGGGCCGGAATATGCCGGCCCTAACATTCAAACCCCTGACTGGTTTTCCGCCGCGTTTTCCGACGGCGATATCACCGATCTAGCCAAGGAGCTAGCTCCATCCCCTCCATCTAGCTGGGAGTTTTGAGGATCATGAGGGCACAATGAAGGCGAACTCGAGCTTCGGGCGAACGTTTTCCGGGGTCATACCTATTTTGGTCCCTCAAGTGCTGGGATAGGGAAGGAGTCCGAAGGACTAGATCCCAAGTCGGGGTAACATTAGGCGATGAGACAACCCGGGTATCGGGGAGAATGGGCGCGAGATCGGCGGTGGAACTCATAGGAACAAGTCTACGGAGTGATCACATGTCTCCATGTCGGCAAAGCCATGTCTTTGCGTTGGATTGATGCAGCAGCGTTTCTATCTAGAGTATTTTTTCATCACCAATTACACATTCCCAGTAGCCTTCCTGCGATCTTTCATCGTATCCCTCAAGTAGTAGGCGGAGTTCTTGGGCGTTCTCTTGAGCGTCTCGAAATCGACGTGCATAATTCCGTACCGAGGACCGTACCCGGCGGACCATTCTAAGAAGAGGCGTATTAGCATCACCGCAAGACGGGAACGGGGAACCATGAAAAACACAAACCGTAGTTGTCCATCAAGCTCCAGACGTAATATCCCTGGACCACGACACCGTCCTCATAGATGGCCCGAGAGATGGCATCCAGATACAACCCAATGTACCGCTGCCGAAAGGTGTCGTCCACCGCCCGGGCCAAACCATCCTCTCCAATGCCAGGGCAACCATTCTCCGTGACGATGATGGGGACGTGGTAGCGTTGCCAGACCCAGCCGAGCAACTTCTGGAACCCAGCCGGCGCCACCCGTAGCCAGGCCAGCCCCGAAACGGGGCCGATCTCCTTCCCCTCGCTGTTGACAGCCGACTCCTCGATGTTTCCCGTCCAATCGTCGTCGGCGGGCGGCTCGGGTAATGCCCTGGCGTACTTGGTGGAATAGTGATTCATGCCGTAGAATGCGTTGATGGGTGCGGTTCTGCGCAACAGCTCCCGGTCCTCGGGGGTAAACTCGGGCAGCCGCGAACCAAGATATGACCGCATTTCGGCTGGGTAGTCCGTCCCGAGGAAAATGGGGTCGGCAAACCAACCGATGTAAAAAACCATCCTGCGCTCGGCGGCGTCAATGTCGGCCGGGTTGGTGGCGTCAAACGGCTCGTAGAAGTGGCCGTTCAGGACGATCGAGATGTCGCCTTTCTGCGACGGCTGGAAGTCTTGGGCGTATATCTCGACGACGGACGCGTGGGAAAGGATGATGGTGTGGCCGACGCGCCACGGCTCCGTCTTGGTGTCTGTGCCCACCTCGCGGCAGTGCCCTGGCGCGAGCGTGCCGTTGAGATGGGCGAAGATGGAGCTGATGTAGGGCTCGTTGAAGGTGACCCATTTCTTGACGCGGTCGCCGAAACGCGTGAAGCACAAACGGGAGTAGTGCTCGAAGTCAGCGCGGAACTCGGATGTGTTGAGGTGGGCTCCGTAGCGGTCGTAGATCTCTTGGGGCGCATCCCAATGGTAGAGCGTGACGACGGGCTCGATGTTGCGCGCGAGGAGTTGGTTGATCAGGTCGTTGTAAAAGGCGATGCCCTTCTCGTTGACAGGATCGTTGCGTCCTCCGAGGGGGATGACACGGGACCACGAAATGGAGAAGCGGTACACGTCAACGTTCAGAGAGTCCATCAGTTCCACGTCCTCGGGCATGCGGTTGTAGTGGTCGCAGCTAACGTCGGCGTTTTCGCCGTTTGTGCGAGACGGCTCGAGGTGCGAGTACGTGTCCCAGATGGACGGCCCCTTGCCATCCTGTGAGGCGCCCCCTTCGATCTGGTAGGCTGCTGTCGCAGTGCCCCAGGCAAAGTCGGCCGGGAGCGGGAGGTCCAGAACAGGGAGATCATGTCCCGTTGAAGAGCTGTAACTGACCTCCTGGACGACATCGGCGGCCGAGAACATGGACGCCTCTTGAGACATGGTGGGTGATGTTGCAGACGACAGAGAACTGGGCAGAGAAGGCAGGGGTTTACTTAAGGGAGGATGGACCTTGAGGGGGCGCTCTGTACGAGGTAATACCGTGGTGTCCACCTATTTATAGCTCCACATCGTCTGTCAAGGGTCAGGTACACGCAGTTCCTGGAAACAGAGCGGCCATCGACGGAGAAATCGCCCTAAGACGGAGACCGTGGATCAGGTGTCAGTCAGGTGGGTCGACATGCAGACCATCAGAGCTAATGCCGGTGGCAAGGGGCCCCGTACTCCACTGAGGGGTCCATTGTGCTCGGTGTAATTCAGTGCGATGGACCCCAACTCGGAGACCAACGCTCACGGAGCTCCCCATTTCGTTTTCTCTAATCCTCAAAACATCCAAGTCTTCCACCCCTGAACCGAATCCCAACTTTCGTCAGGGTTTCTTCATAGCACACCAACCCGACACCATGGCGACGGTGGAAGATGTCCAGTTCGAGCATTACCATGCTCCCAACGCTCTTGGCGTACACGAGACCACACCTAAACTGTCATGGAGACTGACCAGCGCTCCGCCGGGCTTCCAACAACGCGGATACGAGGTCGAGCTGTCAACACAGGGCCACGGCCCTCAGCAGACTCTCTTGGCTAAGCGCACATCCACGCTCAGTACGCTCGGCCCGTGGCCATTTGACACGCCGTTGCAATCACGCCAGCGAATATCGGTACGAGTGAGGGTGTGGGACGAACACGACACCCTGACAGACTGGAGCAAGCCCGCTCGACTTGAGGTCGGCCTTCTCTCCCGCGCCGACTGGCAATGCGAACGCGTCACGGCCCCATGGGCATTGCGCGCCTCGGGCCCTGAGCCCGAGCATTTATACAGAAAAGCATTTTCACTGAGCGCCCCTGTCGACAGCGCGCGTCTCTACATCACAGCTCAAGGAGTGTACCAAGCCGAGGTCAACTGCCAACGCATTGGTGACCACTTCCTTGCCCCGGGTTGGACCGCGTACGACGGCCGACTCCAGTACCAGACATACGATGTGACTTCGTCTCTCTCGCAGGGAGTCAATTGCCTCGGGGTTCGAGTCGCCGAAGGGTGGTTCTGCGGACGGATCGGCTTCGAAGGCGGTCATCGAAACATCTGGGGTCAGCATCCGGCACTGATGGCACAGCTCGAAGTCACTTACTCGGACGGCCGGGTTGAGAGGATATGCACGGATGCCTCCTGGGACGTCGCAATGGGACCCATTCGGCTGGCGGAAATCTACGACGGAGAAAAATACGACGCAACCCTGGAAGTGCCGTTCTGGTCGTCTGTCGAGCCTGATGGAGTCTCTGGCGCCCCGTGGCAGCCCGTCCTTTTGCTCTCGTCGCTCCCCGACTCGGTCAAGCTCACCTCCGGCTTTGGTGAACCCGTGCGACGCATTGAGACCATCCAGCCGGTGGAAAAAATAGTCTCTCCCTCGGGCAGGACCATCCTAGATTTTGGCCAAAATCTGGTTGGCTACCTCAGGCTGAAGCACCTCCGCGGCCCTCGGGGCCACAAGATAACCCTGTCTCACGCGGAAGTCCTGGAGGATGGAGAACTCGGCACCCGGCCGTTGCGGATCTGCAAGGCGACAGATGAGTACACCCTCAAGGGAACACCCGAGGGAGAGCAATACGAGCCGCGGTTCACCTTCCACGGCTTCCGATACGCCCGAATCGACAACTGGCCTGGCGACCTGGACATGTCATTGATCGAGGCCGTCGTGTGCCACACAGACATGAAGAGCGCCGGATCCTTCGAGTGTTCGAATGCTCTCCTGAACAAGCTCTATCAAAACGTCGTCTGGGGCATGAGGGGGAACTTCCTCTCCGTGCCGACTGACTGCCCGCAACGCGACGAACGGCTGGGATGGACTGGGGACCTGGCCCTTTTTGCTCCTACGGCGGTCCTCGTCTACGACTGCTTCAACTTGATCAGAAACTGGCTCATCGACGTCGAGCATGACCAGAGCGTCCTCGGAGGCGTCCCGCCCATGGTCAGCCCCAATTCCACGCTCCCCGATCCCGTGTGGTGTCGGAGGGTCCCATGCGCTATCTGGCACGATGTCACCATATTAGCCCCTTGGACTCTCTACGAGGAGACGGGCGACCTGTCCATCCTGGCTCAGCAGTATAACAGCATGCTGGAGTGGATGCGCGTGCTGCCGCGGAACAAGTCGGGGGCGATGCACCTCTGGGACACGAGTGTCTTTCAGTTAGGGGTAAGCCTGCGATTCCACGCCGATGACAGCTCAAATTTCTAATCTTGACCAGGACTGGCTCGACCCGGCAGCCCCCCCAGACCAGCCATGGAAGTCCGCCACCGACTCCAAGATGATCGCCAACATGTTCCTCATCCACAGCCTCGACCTCATCTCCCGCATCTCCCTCCTCCTCAACCGCCCCCAAGAACACACCCACTTCACCGCCGAAGCCGCCGCCGCCCGCGCCGAGTTCCACCACGAATACGTCACCCCCGCCGGCCACATCACCTCAGACACGCAAGCCACCTACGCAGTAGCCATCGCCCTCTCGATCCTGCACCCGCACCAGCTCCCGCGCGCGGGCGCCCGCCTCGCGCACCTCGTGCGCAAGAACGCCTTCCGCATCGCGACGGGCTTCGCGGGCACGCCCTTCCTGCTCGAGTCGCTCGCCGCCACGGGCCACCTGCAGGTCGCGTTCGCGGCGCTGCTCGAGACGGGCTGCCCGTCGTGGCTGTACCCCGTCACCATGGGCGCGACGACCGTCTGGGAGCGCTGGGACAGCCTGCTGCCGGATGGGAGGGTCAATCCGGGGGAGATGACGTCGTTTAATCACTATGCGTTTGGGGCGGTTGCCAAGTTTCTGTATGAGAGGGTCGCGGGGCTGACGAGGTTGGAGGCGGGGTGGAGGAGGTGTCGGGTTGAGCCGGCGGTGGGCGCCGAGTTTACGGGTGCAAGGGCGGAGCATGTTACGCCGCGGGGGAGGGTGGCTTGTAGGTGGGAGACGAGGAGAGTTGGGGAGGGTGGGGAGGGGGAGTTGGAGGTGATGGAGTTGAGCGTGGAGGTGCCGTATGATACGACGGTGGAAGTTGTCATGCCGACTGAGAAGGGGGAGAGGCGCGAGACGGTGGGAGCTGGGACTTGGGAGTTCCAGACAACGTTTAAGAGGAGCTATGAGTGGCCGGTGCTGCCCCTAAAGGCCAAGTCGTGACAGACGAGCTGCTGTCCACTGGCCCGTCAGACCCGTCAGATGCAGGTTGGGCCTTTCGACAATGCTGAAATATCAGAAGGCAAAATGATTTATGGAATATAGTTAGAATTACACGGGCTCTAGGGCCTTTTTCTTCATCTTCTCCCTTGTCTTCCCGGTCGTCTTTCCCTCGATCTTCTCTTTCGTCCTACCACTAGTCGTCCTCCTAGCCTTCCTCATCGTCTTCTTCCTAATCTTCCTCCTGAGCTTCCTCCCGGTCTTTCACTCAGTGCTCCGTCTCATCTTCTTGCATCACCCCTGTTCGCGGTGCTTGGACGGCTGTTTGCCGGGCTGGAGCCCTGGCTGCCTGCCGAGCGGTGTGGGCTGCCACGGTCGCTGCTCGCGGGGGTGTTTTGGCGGGAGCGGATCTGAGGCCTCGTTAGACAACCGTAGTTCAAGAGCTACACAAGTGAACAAAAGAACTGACCTTCTCCGCAAACCCGCTCTCCTTGTTGGCCTTGGCCAACTTGCGGATGATCTCTTCAGCATGAGAATACTCAGGCGGCTCGTACGTTGAAGTGTTCTCAACAAGAACGCGAGGATCCAGAACCGTGCGTGGCCACTCGACGAGCGCGAGGCCTCTGCTGATGAACGACTGAAGTTCCTCAACGGTGGCATGCCTCTTCCTGGCTGACCAGGCCTGGTAATCCCAGCCAGGGTCAAATGATGCCGAGACGAAGCCCACGGCCAACGCGGCCCACTTTTGGGCGTCAGCGGCGGTTTTGACTCCAGGGGGGCGCCGAAACTCAACAGTTCCGTAGGAACTGATGGGCTGAAAGTTCATCGAGACCTCGCGTTCTCTGGCGATGTGGAGCTCGGGAAGAAAGGTTTTTTTGATCTTGGGCCTGTCGATGCTCTGGAAAAAAGGCTTCCAGCCATCTTCAGGAACCCTGGCGAAGGCTTTCATGAGTTCCGTGCTGGCAGGTTGTTTGACGGATTTGGTGATTGGGTTGGTGAAGGTTCGGAAGTTGGATCTGGCCCACTCATTGTTCTTGCGGTCCGCAGGCATGATCTTCGTGATGGCTTCGTCAAAAATGCCAGTGGCTTTCAAGACGCCGCGAAGGTCGGCAAGAGACCACATGTCCAGCGATGAAGACAGACCATCATTGATTCCCGGGACCACGTGAACGTGCATCGAACAGCCTTTGGTGAGGAGAATTTGACAGTTCTGTTCAAGGACAAGAAAAAGGGTTCCGAGATCATCGTACCATTCCATATCCTCGGCGAGGAGAATTGGTGAAATGAATTCGATGGCCCCTGGACATTGTGAGTCTCGAGAAGTAGATTACTAGGCATGTGCTGGTTTGGCCAGCCACGCCGTTGCAGTGGAACTGGAGGGCAACATACAGTACCCGCCGCCGTTCTCTTTGTCAACAACCTCGGTTAGACTACGCTCGGGGGCGGCAGTCCAGTCCAGATATTGGCCAGTTAGGAGGGTGGTCTCGAGACCAGCAACAGTCAAGGCTTTGGCGATGGCCTTCCGCAGCGCGACTCGATTGACCTCCTTGAGGGCCGTGTTCGCTTCGTCGGGAGTTGGGAGGATTTCGGGGTCAAAACCGTATTCGGCCTTCATGGACCTTTCCAGGGCCGCCTTGGGCTTCAATAGCAACTCCATCTCGACCCCAAACCTCAGGTGGCGGGGGGTGAAGGGGGCAGCAGACATCTGAGCGGCGTGGAGAGGTGAGATCACCCGGGCAGCGAGTGGGTTTGGCAAAAAGGGGGGGAGGGGAGGGGGAGGGTTAGGCGCCACGAGGAGACTGTCGGCGACGGGGTAGGAATATTTAATGCTGTGGGGATGAATGATGGGCTTGGTGCAGAGGAAGGGAGAAGCTGAGACGATGACTGTGTTCTTATAGACGGCTGCCGAGCCGTGCCTTACGCCCTACAGCCGTAACAGAAGGCCCCAGGGTCATGATCCTCACGTCTGCTTCAAGTTTTTTGTCTCGTTTGCCATGTTGAAAAACAAACAGAATAACGTTAGATCAAAACATGGAAGAAACCCAGAAAAAAAAAAAAAAAAAAAAAAAAAAAAATGGGGGGGGGGGGAAAAAAAAATAAAAAAAAAAAAAAGTTTTTGGGAA
>FTCU01002271.1_pt1 | contig 24775 bp, 24 predicted proteins | sample 1639521 | NCBI WGS metagenome assembly FTCU01 (sample SAMEA3914864, study PRJEB12502) | metagenome | biome: forest; material: soil | place: USA | collected 2012-03-12 | depth 0.3 m
CCGCATAGACGTCATGTCCGCTAGACCCGGATGCACGGTAGATCCCCTTGCTGCCGAAGGGCCGTCGGTCATGGCCGAGAAGCAGAGCCAAGGGTCGATCCGGCCCGATGTCAGAATTACCCTCCCGCGATATGCTCTGGGGAAAGGGACGGATGTTCCCATCTCCCGGTCTTCTTCCACCTCTCCGCGATACCCTCACGGCCGTGGTGTCGAAACCGGCCAAAAGCGTCGACCAAGGCATCCCAAAGCGGCAAGGCCCAGTCCTGCGGACCGCCACGTTGGATCCCCCAGACGGCTTCAGCCAGGTTCATCAGACTTTACCCGGGTCGACAAGCACACGGCACGGCCGGCTGGCCCGCTCGACGTGGAAGGAGCCCCCAAATCCCCCCGGCACGGCCAGTCTCGTCGCGCGGGTCAACACCCCCGTGGGCGGCGGCAAAAGGGGAAACCTGCATGCAGCCGTTTCTGCCTGGGGCTCTGGTATAAAAGTTTCAAACATCGTCCCTCCCCTGGTCTTGGACCCCTCCCCCCACCCACCACCCCCTTTTCAACCATATCGACGTAGCCCATGGGTTTCGCAGACTCCGAAACTAGTCAGCTTCGCTTACTGACAGAGACACGATGGCTACTTCCTTCCGACATTCAGGCTCGCCGTGCCAGGAATCGGGCCTTGGAAAATGTTCGGAATAAGGGTGGGGTTTGGGTTTGAAGCTCTGGCTTTCACCCGTCCTCATGCAGGCTTGTCAGGCTCGTCACACCTCCTCCTTCCTGCCCTGCCATGTGGCGCCCGCAACGAAAGACGGGAGTTGAGAAGGGGGCGGGGAGGGCCTCGGCTCGTGGCGTGTTTCACTCCTCGGCAGGAAGCGGGCGAAAACGGATTCGGAGAACGTGAGCTTGTGACAAAGGCTGCCACTCGGGAAAGATGGAAGCCTGGTGTGAAGAGAACTTCGTATTCTGTCGTTGCCGAAGGTATCTCAGACCGGCCGGTTTTTGTTTTCTAAGCCGGATAGTGTGAGAGGCATCCCCGTAATGATTGAACGCTAGGCTATAACTGAAGCCTACTTCGACACTGCCGTTCTGCCCTGGCAAGAGCCCAAACTCGAGGGCCAGGAAGCGTTGTCGAGGGAAAGAAAAAGACCGGGGACAAGGAATGCTCAGGGGTGAAGTCATTAGGACAGGAACAGGAAAGGAGGGGAGGGGCAGCTCTGGCCATGGAGGGCATGAGAGTCGCGTGTGCCGTCCTCAGCGTCTCCGGCTCGGGCAGTCGGCAACCTTGTGGCCGGGTTTCCCACACCCGTGGCAAGCCAAACCTGAGGAAGGCCGCTGAAACGCCTGCGAGCCTGCCGAGGAGATCGAGGTCAGTTGGTTCAGCTTGATCTCTTTCTTCCGTCTCTTCCCGGCGAGCTGCTGCGCCTTCTTCCGCTCCTCTTCTCGCCTTTGTGACATGCTGGACCTCGCCCGCTTGCGCTCTGCATCGCCCATGGTGTTGCGCCGGCCACGGCCGGCCTCGTCTGTGGGCCTAGTGGAGTCCTCATCCCCGGAGACTTCTCCGGATTCCGATCCCGAGCCAGAACCGGAATCACTGCCGCTGCCATTGTTGTTCTCTGCTTTCTTGACAGCCTATGAATTGTCAGCAGAGCTTTGAAAACTCAAATCCCCCAAATCTCCCGCGCCGCCCGGGAAAGACATGCCTTTGACTTCTTCATGTTGAAGCGGCGAAACTGGGTCTGGGCAGGAACACTACCCAAATCAAACGGGTCATCGTCACCACCCGAGGCGCCTGGGTAGTCAATTTGAGCAAAGCCGACTTGAACCACGTTTAGCAGCGGCCGGGATCCCTTTGCGAGCTGTGCCGCTGCGCCTTCCAGCACCCAGTGTGAGTCTCCCAGCTCGGCCGCGCGCTTTTTAATAGCCGCCTGGCGCTTCTTCTCCTCCTCCTCCAACGCGGCTTGAATAGCCGTTTGATCGTAGAGCGGCGTCGCCGGCGAGCTGGCTGCAGACGGGGTATGCACGACCTTGCGGCGTTTGGCGGAGCCGTCCTCGCTTCTCGGGGTCGCGGGTGAGCTGGCATCGGGGGTCCCTGAAGCTGCGGCTGCGGCGACGGCGGCGGCGGCGCCTCTCTGCATGAATTTCATCGTCATAAGACGCGAAGACATGCTTTTGGGGGTTGATTGCTTGCCCATGGCAGGCATTCCTGCTCCTGGTGTCGGCGGCATGCTGTCGTCGCGCAACGAGATGCGCTGGGTAGGTGGTAAGCCAAGGTATTGTCGGCTGCCTGTTTGTTGGGTTAGTAGATCGCGCCGCGCTTTTTCCTTCTCAGCGTGTTGTTGTTTCCAGCTCGGTAACTCTCCTCACTGTTTGTTGCTTGACAGAAAAGTCGAAGAAATGCAAGCCCAAAAAGACGAGCCAAGCCAAGAGCGAACGCTGCATCGCCAAGCTTTTGACGTTTGCGCACTGACCACTTTTTGGCCTAACCCGAGAATCAGCCGGCGCCGCCTGGAGCTCGAGCTGTCGGCCTGCGAAGCAGCAATTGGATTGAGCCCATTGGATCGATCGTTTGAACCTCATTGAATTGACGCTTCACCTCCGGGTCCCGGTCCCGAAACCACCCACCACATACCACCTACCCACTGCACCACTCCCCACGAACCGCTACACGAAAATGTACGCATCACGCCTGCGGGCAGCAGCCGCCGTCCGGCAGCTCTCGAAGCGCACATTCAGCGCGACACCCCGCCAATTGGACGCCGCCACCTCCTCGACGACGACGACGACCAGCGCCGCCCCAGCCGCCGAAACCACGGCGCCGCAAGTCCTCGCGGGCACCCCCGTCTCCACAGCCGTCACCGAGCAGGCGCCGAACCGCGCCGATATTTGGTCGCGTAGCCAGCGGCCGCGGGCGGTGGCCATGACTGGCCCGCGGTTTGAGCAGACGGATTTCGACCTGCAGGTGGGTTCTTCAAACCATAGATGGCGTGGGCGGGCCTGAGCTGGGGAGACGAAGTGTCTAGGGAAGAGGTGTTTGAGGGGGCAGTTATATGGGGGACAAATATGCTGATCGGTGGTGGTGACGGGTGATGATCTCTAGCCCCGGCCGTACGCTGCCATCGAGCTCATCCACCAGCAACCTGTGCGGTGGACACACGACCGGGTTGTGGCATGCGATGGAGGCGGTGGAGCGGCAGGACATCCCAAGGTTTTCATCAACACTGACAAGCCTGAGATTGCGACCTGTGGGTACTGTGGGCTGCCTTTTGTAAGTCTTTTCTTTGACCTCCTATTTCTTTTCTTCCTCTTCTGCTTCTCGAGGATTTTGGTGCTAATGCAGTTTGTGTGGCAGGCGAACGAACATAACAGGCATCACCTCGAGTCCCTTCCCGAGACTTCCTATCCTCTTTAAGGATGAAGGGGCCAGGAGGAACAGGATTTGGAAAACGGATCGGTGAGGCGGGGATTTGTACATACAAATGTGACTGGGTCAAATAGACAGGGGTTGCCTCTGATTCGTCTTGTGCCCTCTTACCGCAGTTGGGAGGTGGTTTAGTTGTGTGGATGGCTCAGGGACTGTGTCCTACCCTAGCGATGCCTCCGAGCCGGGAGTGGACGCTCCATGGATTGAGAAGGTGTGCTCACTAGAGCTGGCGGCATCGTCGTCGTCATCTGTCACCCTAGATGCGTTGCTCCACCCAGACTGCGCTGATCATGTGAGACAGCAAAAGAAAAGATATCAAACTTGTTGAGGCCCTAGTTGCCTTTCTGGCGGCTGCATCCACAAAATAGCGTGTCAAAACCGCAGAATTCTACGCCTCCCCTCCGTAACAACCTAGTCACTCAATTTAGATCTCTGTATGTCAACAGCCACCGACCGCCTGCACAACGCTCCCTAAAACGTTCAGTACATTCAAGGATTGTCTTGTTCTTGTGCTTTGTGTGTGAATAGCCCCTGAATACCCCACTCCGCCCTCAGTCAGTCGATGAGCCCGAAGACGGTCCCGTTGAATGGACCCGGCGTGTAGTGGTAGATGTTGTTCTCGAGAGTCTCGTTCGCGCAGAGGCGGATTTGTGCTGTAGCAAACGTTGTGGGATAATCCCAAGGGATGGTAAAGTTTCTGCGAATTCCGGACGTGGTCAGTTAGATTGTTTCTTTCCAGGAGGAGGAGTGCCAGGGGTTGGTGGACTTACTCCGTGTCTCGGTAGTGATGTGCGAGCTCAATGGAAAAGTTACCGGGATGCCAGAAGCTGGGGACTGACACCTTGAAATTGGTGTCCTCGTCGATCCAGCACCATTGGTAGTCGGCGATGGCGCCGCTGCCGTCGACGGTGGCGTTGTATTTGGTCACGCCGTCCCACGACCACGATGTCAGGCAGCTGCCCGACGTGACACGGTTCTGTCGCACCGAGTTTGGGTCGAACCAGTTGACTGATGCAGTAAGTTAGGTCTTCTCGCGCAAGCAAGGCTCTGGATGGTGCGTGGTTCTTCTTACACGTGAGATTGCAGGCATAGTCGACGGTTCTGTTTAGGCGGTCGCAGAAAATGCGGAGCTCCGTGACGTTGAAAGGGGCAAAGTCAAACTGGGAAACATCGCTGAAGTAGGCGCGCTTCTCGAGCTGCTTGCTGATACCGCCGTAATAAAAGCGTCTTGGGTATTTCGGCAACGAGGCTGCGAGTGGCAACGCCGCGAACGTGAGGAGGGAAAGGAGATGCGCAAGTGTAAGCAGGCGCATGGTTGGAGGCATTATCGGTAGTCTCAGATTATATGGCCAAGTCCTGGCTGAGCAGGTCAGCATAGCGTTCCTGTTTAGAGTTTACGACGGCAAACGGGCGGGTCGAAGGAGATAAGGGCATGTTATACTCAAGAATGCACCCCCTGCCCCTCACGCCATCAGTTAGACGGCCGTCGAAGATCGATCCCACCAGGCCACGAGACGGTGGCAGCCGAACTACCTAGAAATCCCTGCCGTCGTACTGGCACAGATTTCTGAACTTGAAACCATGCACAGATGTAAGCTTGAGTGTAAGCAAGTAAGTACGAGTCTGAACCCGCCTGGGATGATTTTCGACGCTGAAGTGTTTGGCCCCATGCTATCATAGACCAGGAGTCGGCTCAGAGATGCTGCAGTGAGAAGGCCTGACTTTCCGAGCTGTCGTCGCATGGGGTCCAGGGTGATCTGATATGGACCGCATGATCGGTCTGAGCCCGGTCGAGTTGGGCTCGGTAGCATATCACAGGCTGGCTCGGCTCCTGACATTCACTCCGCCCTAATGAAAGGGATGACCGTGTCATGATCTTGGGTACCCAGGTGCGTTTATCCAGTGGGATGCCACGCGGCATCGGTCTACATCAGCCAACCTGGATCTGCCGACAACTTCCAACGTCTCACATACCTCGGCCGAAGATGAAAGGCGCACTGCTCCCGAGACACGCACGTATTGCGACCCCATCCTTGTCAACATATCATGTGTACGCCATAACCTCGAGACGAGCTCCCTCGATCCCGTTATTAGCAGACCTCGTCCGCGACTATGGAACCGGTGGGCTGTGAATCGAGGTATACAAGAATAGAATAGTAGTCGAGTCTCCATTTCACTGAGAGAGGCCGTACGGGTGACTGTAGACTGCGATGGTGCCTGTCGCCAAACCGCCGAGCCCGAATGGAGAGAGGGACCGGACGTTCTAGACCAACGGCCGAGCTACCTTGGCTAGGTTGCTGAGGATCGGACTTTGCGGTTCCCGTGACCGAAGGCGCCACAAGGAAAGCGGTGTCGGTAACTGATAGGTTGCACCGCTCTCGAGATACTCGGGGGCGGGCATTGCGCCGGCCCCGACCACTGATGCTCTACCGTCTAGACTAAGTTACGGTCCCGGAGTCTGAAGTACGCTCAGTTGGGATGCCTTGTAACGTAAAGATTGGGGGGATTCCAAAGAGACAGCTCGAAGAGAGCTTTTTGGCTCGACCCCCAAGCGGACCGGCCTGCCAGGGTCTGTGGTGCCACGGTCGCAATGCCCTCAGCCCAAGACCGGGCTCATCCTGTGTAGGTGCCCCTGAGCGACTGAGACATGGCAAGCTGTCATGCACGACAAGATGACGGGAACGTCGCCTCGAGCAATTTTAGAAACAAGTTTTGTGCTCTGTGGAAGTATGGTGCAATCGCCAGCTGTTATCAGCTCCATCGCGTATCGTACCTCTCGACGAACGCCTGACGATCAATGACCAGCCTGTGTGCTAAGTCCGGACCGTCCTTAGCGTTATGGTGTTGTAGACTGGTTGCTGTGGTTGATTTTGGCAGCGGGTGGAACTTGGAAGTTGAAAGAAACCTGGAACCGAGACGGACTTTTCGATTGGCCTTTGACCCCGAAACCGTTGCTAGTCGTTGCTATTCCTGGATGCTGCGATCCAGACTCGAGCCAGAACACCTCAGATTTCAGGCTTCCGGAGCTCATCTCAAGCCCCACCAACCCCACAAACTAAACGGGGCATGATCTGCGAGGCCAGCGATGAAACTGAAAGGAAGCTTCTTTGGGCCTTGGCCGTGATCAAGCTCTCTCCGGCTGCCTGGACGGGAACAACCCTTAACTTGACCTGGATTTTCCCCAAAGATACCTCGCATACAAGGCAAGAGGCAGTGCTGCCGAGTCACTTACAAAATCACACTTGAATGAACCCTGACAAGGCTCTCTTCTGACCGATCTCGATCTTTCTTACCCTTCCTCGCTGCACAAGCTGGCCATGAAGTTGACGTGAGCTTTGACCTTGACCCTCTTCTCCCAGATTACGTGTTACTTTTGATCGCCAACTTTCTCAAACAGTTGCCAGAGGCACGGAAGTCTCCGGCAGACTGCACCTACAACGGCACTGCCCAAGCCGGACTTTGTCTGCCAAGGAAGGTAGAGTGCGGCGCAGGTGGGATGATCAACGGCGGGGTGGCATGAGGAGAGACTTTGGCTGTGATAGGGGCGGCCTTCCACACCCTCGTCGGAGCTGGGGAACCATGGCGTTTTGATAACCCCCATCAGCATCTTGTGTCATGGTTCGGCTGGAAGGGCCATCTTCAGCCCGATCAGATGGGGAATCAACCCAGGGACTCCACAGGGCAGGTCAGGATCTCAAGCTGAGTTCCATTTAACGCTGACCTTGGCTGGCGGGACCCTCTTTTGGACCCCTCCCATCTTGCAGTCCCCCGAGTCCCCATTCCCGTCAGCCCGGTGCAGTAGCGAGCTGCACCGAGTCCTTTCGGCTGCATCGGGAATGGAGCCTCAATATTCACAGAGTGCTCCAAACGAACACAGTAAAGGGAGAATTAGGTGCCCTCGAGCACTGAGCCTCACATTCATACCATGGTGCGACGGAGAGTGGGATCCCGAACATGGCTTTTTTCTGTGATGGAAGAGCAGAGCACAGCCCCAACCAATGCCTTCAGCAAAGAAAGCTTCCGAGCTGTCGTTGTCATTCCCCCGCCCAGACCCCTGCTTGCGGCTTGCCGAATCCACTTGGACCCCGGCCCTGCCCCCCCACCCCTACTCCCTGCCTGCCTGCTGCGACTGGGCTGGTGAGGGGCAGGCCGACGACAAGGAGACCAGCAGCCCGGCGTCCGCTCAGCCCAGCTTCCAGCCCAGTGCTCAATGCGCAATGCACTTGCATCCTCCATGCGATTTCGTCCCATCTCCTCCTCCGCGCTCTGGCAAGTTTGCTCGCACTGAGACCCCGTTGGTCCTGCCTGGGCATTTCTTTTTTTTTTTTTTTTTGATTGCGCTGCTTCCCTGGCCCTGCCCTGCCCTGCCCTGCCCTGGCCGCCTCTCCGCCTTCGCTTGGAGCCGTTCTTGGTCGCGATTGACGGACCAGTTTGCGCTTGCGCTGTTTTACGGCTTTGGGTAACGTTGACGCCCACCCGCTGCCCGCGCGCTTTCGTTCGCCAGGTCGCTGCTCTCCCCGCACCCGCACCGCAGCGCCGTCCCGTTGCTGCTGGCCATAGCACGCACCTAGCGCCAGACCCCTCCACGCGCCGCCCCCTCCCCCTCCCCCCAGGGCCGCCCGCCGTGGTCATTGTCGCGCCGTCGCAGCAAGCGACCGCCCGCGCACTCAAACCGCTGCGCCTGCCCCGAAATCCACCGGCGCAATAATGCCGTCCAGGATCCATTGGACTAGCAAGAACAACCGCTCTCAGCACAATCTCGTGGGCTCGACGACGGGGACGGACGACTCTGGTTCGGTGCCCGCATCAGCAGCACCGGCATCAGCTGCTGCTGCCGCGAACCCCCCGAGTGGTGCCAGTGGTGCCAGTGGTCCCAGTGCGGGTGGTGTGGGCGCTGCAAACCCCCCTTCAGCCTCGCCCAACCCGGCCTTCAGCTCCAGCGAATCCTTTCAGCCCGACACCAGCGCCGGCCGGGGTAATCACGCACAACCCCCTCCACCGCCGCCGCACCTCGTCAATATCTACGGCACTGCTGCCGCCGCCGGCTCCAATCCGGCCACCATTCCGCCGCCGTTGCAGCACTCCAATAGCGTCTCGGCCGCTTTCGACTCGCGCCAGCGAGACCAGCAGCTCGACTTTGCCGACCAGGTGGCCCGCTCCCAATCCCACCGCTACACCCAACCCTCCCCCACCTCAACCCAACAACAACTGCTGCTCCAGCAGCAACTCCAGCAGCACCACCAGCAGCAGCTCCAGCAGCAACACCAGCTCCAGCAGCACCAACAGCACCCCCACCACCAGCAACACCAACCACAACCACTTCCGCCAGGCGCCTCCTCCGTCGAGGATCTCCCAGCCGCTGGCCACCAGACCATCTCGTCGCCCATTCTTGGCGCCGCTGCCCCGCAGCCCATCTACAGCCAGCAGCAACCCCCGCCGGCCCAACCCCCCAAGCCCAAGCAGTCCACTCGCAGGTTGATCAAAAACATCCTCAATCCTCGGGGCCAAGATTTCCCACCGCCGGCACAGAGCAGCGGCCAATTCGGGAGCGTTCCAGGCCTGGCCCGCAGGAACTCCAAGCGCGTGAGCCTCCCTCCGCCGTACCCCCCAACCATCCGCACCGGCATCTCCCAGGTCTCGCTCGACCAGCAGCAGCAGCTCGACTGGCAAAACCAAGGCCCCCCGACCCAGCCATCCCCCTTGCAAGGTGTAGGAGATTTCCACGAGTCGTACGTAATTGAGGATTCTGACCAAGACCTGCACCTGCAGCATTCACAGGACATTCAGCATCCCACTATCCGTCCTGTTCCCCCGTCGGACGCAGAGACGCCGCCTTACTCTGCCGAGGACACTGCTGCATACCGCCAGCACCGGGGACACGTACAGTCGCACAGTCAGATCCCTGCTGACCTGCAGCACCAGCAGTACGCCCAGCAAGTCTTTGAATCCGGGCCCCATCAGCAGCAGCAGCAGCAGCAGCAGCAGCAGCACCAGTACCCAAACCAGCACCAGCATCAGCACCAGCAGGCGCAGTACCAAGGAGGCAACCAGCAGCTCTTCCCCGGCCACCTGGGCAACCCGCAGCAGCAAAACCCCGAGACAGTCTCCCAGCTGTCGCAGGAATCGCCCGTTGCCGACTCGGACCAGCGATCTGCCATCAACATTCCTGCACAGACCCTGCAGACGTCGTCTCCCGCCGTGAGCTACCCGCCTCAGACACAGGATCTTCCTGGGCGGCAGAACCCACCGGCTGCAGCTCAAGCTCCCGCCCCGCAGCAGCAGACCATGGCCCCACCACCACCCGGCGGGCCGCCCCCGGCACGGAGATCGCAGGAAGCAGAGAAGATGCGCGATCAACCCCAGCCGCCGCCCGGGCCGCCGCCGCCCAGCTACCGGCAGAGCCAGCAGCCCAATATGAATCCGCTACCACAGCCCCCCCCAAATGCGGGGCAACCGAACCCGAATTTCCGCGCCAGCAATGTGCCGCCGGAACGGCAGCAATTCGAGGGCCAAGGCGATATCCAGGGGCGCAACAGCCCGCAGCCTCCATCTAGCGATCGCGGCGAGGACCCTGAGAAGGCGTTTAAGGATCTTTGTACGGCCAGCCATCCCCCCACCCACATTGCTCTAATTGTGCATGGTTCTTGCTGACACACTCCGTCTGTGCGTTGTCCAGTGACCAAATACAAGAATGTCAAGCGGCTTTATTTCGACGGAAAGAAGGAGATTGAACACTTGGCCGGCCAGGTAGAGCAGCTTCAAAATGCCATCGCCAACCAGCGCATGTCGCAGAGCCGGACTTCGCTCGACGACAGCGAGTACACAACACGCTTCAACCGGCTCAACGGCGCGATTAACAACTTATCCTTCAATATCCGCAAGGATTGGGTCACGCTCCCGGCGTGGGTTATCCCCTTTGTGAGCGCCGAAGCGCTCAAGACAGGCAAGCAAGAGATGACGGCGATCGGGCGGGCCGTCATTACGCGCTGGATCGTAGAAGAAATCTTTAACCGCTGCTTCCACCCGGGCCTGGACCCCGAGCTCAGCAGACAGCTCAAGGTTATCGAGCTTAACATTAGGCACTTTAGTTATACGATGAACAGCCAGGAGGAGTTTGACGCCCTGACGAGCAAGGTGGTAAGCTGGCGCATGGCGACGCTCGAGGGCCTCCAGGACGTGCTCCGCAGCCCGGAGAGCGTCAACCACAAGAACGACTTTACACGCCGCGCCACCAGCAACCTCACGGCGTGTCTCTTCCAGCACCTGGCGGACCCGCCGCCGGCGGGCGTCGACGGCAGCGCCAGCATGATTGTTGAGCTCGCCGTCGGCATCGCGGCAAACCTTCCGCTCGAGAGCCGTGACGTGGCCATCATCTACCCGCTGCCGGAATCGCTGATCCAGCCGGAGCTGATGGAGGTGGAGAAGACGGGCCTGCCCGCCCTCGAGCCGCGGGCCTCGGACGCGAGCGAAGAGGGCGCCGGAGATGATGGCGGCAGCAATGCTGCGGGTGGCGGGGGCAAGGACGGACCCAAGGATGGCGGCAAAGACCGTCGCGGGGACAAGAGAACGGGTATGTTGAATGTCCTGGGGGCCGGAGGTGGCGCCGCGGCGTCGGACGGCAGAAAGGGCAGCATTACTGATGGTCATATCACACCCACAGCTCCTCCACCACCCAAAGACTCAAACAAGGTGCGCTTTGCGGGTTTCGTGGCCGTCGAGGTTCGCGGTCGGCAGGTGTTGGTCAAGGCGCCCGTGTGGCCGCTGGGGTGAGTTCGCGGGTGGTGCGAAGGTTGATCGGTTTGGAGGGTGTTGTGTATGGATTTGACTGGTTGGATGTTTTACTTTCTTTTTTCGGCTGGGATTTGGGCGCGCGGAACGACGGCAAGCCGTGCCTGGGAGCGAGATGGGGCGAACCGCTGGCAACGATGTGACTTGAAAAAACAGGAGCTGGGAAGGGAGAGAGGGCCTCGACGACGTTGGAAGGGGATCAGGACCGGTTCTGCCGAGGGCTGAGATGGACAGAGCCCTCTGGCTTCCCTCGCTTGTTTTTCACGACTCGGATGACATGCCTCTTGCAAAGGAGGACGGATTACTTTCTTGTCCATGCTGCGACGCATGCCTATATACCCTGGGTACTTGGTGATGATGACCTGGTAGATTGGGCGCGGGGGCAGGGTTTTGCTGATTAAGAGCGCGGAGTTTCACACATAATACCAACGTCCCTTTGGTCCATCTGGGCGTGTGATGCTCACCGCTTTCCTCTTCGGAATAGGTCCAAGCTGCCCCTCCATGACCCCACCAAGACATGTTTGAGGCAGAAATGGTTGTCGGTGTCTCAGTGTGTGTTCAGAAACCCCCAAGTCCAACAACATCACTGCCCGCTGCCCACCACCTACCTCATACCAACACACCCGCCTTCCTGACAATGGCGGACCCAACCGGCCCAGCACATCTCGACCCCTCCGCCCTCGGCACAAAAGAATAGTACGCCTCCCCATGCTACCACACAACCTCAACCCAACCCGCCCTCTACTAGCTTCAAACAGGCTAACACTTTTCCAAAAAAACACAGCTGGGACACCCTCTACGAAAAGGAACTCTCCAACCACGCCCACAACCCCGAAGACACGGGCACAGTTTGGTTCGACGACTCGGACGCCGAGGCCAAGATGCTCTCCTATCTCGACTCCCACGCCGCCGCAGACTTTGGGCTCGACCCCGACACCGCAGCCGTGCTAGACCTCGGGTGCGGAAACGGCAGCATGCTGTTTGCGCTACGCGACGAGGGCTGGGTGGGGAGGTTGTTGGGCGTGGATTACAGCGCTAGGAGTGTTGAGCTGGCTCGGGCGGTTGGGGCGTCTAGGGAAGGGGAGGAGGAGGTGGAGTTTCGGGTGTGGGATGTTCTGAATGGAAATCTGGAGGATGTTCGCGCAACAGCAGCAACAAGGGATACGGATACAGATGCAGGGTGGGATCTGGTCTTGGACAAGGGCACGTTCGACGCCGTCAGCCTGTCGGGGGAGCAGGACGCGCAAGGCCGGCGGGTGTGCGAGGGGTATGGGGAGCGAGTGGTGCGGCTGCTGCGGACGGGGGGCATCTTCCTCGTGACGAGCTGCAACTGGACCGAGAAGGAGCTGCGGGAGTGGTTCGAGGAGAAGACGCCGGCGACGGCCGAGACCGGAGCGAGGCTGCGGCTTGTTGGGAGGATAGAGTACCCCAGCTTCAGCTTCGGGGGCGTCAAAGGGCAGACGATTAGCACATTGTGTTTTGAAAAGGTTGAGGCATAGCGAGGCCAACCAGGGTGTTGATGGAAATGGAAGCTTGATACCCGGGGAGGATGTCTCCAGACGAACTCTCTACGAATAATTCTTCGTCTCTGCTTCGTTGCCCATCTAACCCTCTTCACTGTGCACATATTTCACCAAGCATGCACCAGTCTATTATCTCGAGACATCCGGCCACCTGTTTGACTGTACACTACTACTTCTCAACAGCATCTAACCCCCCGACCCCAAGCCAAGATGGCTCTGAAACGAACCCGATGCAAAAAAAAAACGAAAAGGCAGGCGGCAGCGCAGCGCAGGAATGGAATTGCTTCATTAAGACTCTCCTTTCTATGGTGATGTGTTCATGGGCTCCCCGGCCCCTCCCGTCGCGGCGGCCGCCGCCATGGTCGCAAAGTACCGCACGTCCACGTCGTCGTCCTTCTGGAGCTTCTCCAGACTCGGCATGATGCGCTCATCAATCAGCTGCTGGCCCTTGGGCGACGCGGTGAAGGGCGCCTTGGCCTGCTCAAGCGTGTAGATGGTGCCTTGTTCCGGCAACCGGCGCAGCACCGTAATCAAGGCCGAGTATGTCTTTGCGACGTTGAATCGGATGTTGGGAATATCATCTGCCGTCAGCTTCTCGAGCATGGGGAGGATCGACTGCGAGATAACGTCCATGGTAACAACCCCAGCAAGTGTCTGTTCTCCCAGTCAGTCAAGCCGGCCAACAGGGCCAGAGTGGGGAAGACTTCGCTTACCGAGATGGCGAAGGCTGTTGTCATCCTGTAGAGGTAGTTGGGGTGGGCACCCATCGCCATGACCTTGGGAATGATGGCCTCGTTGGCCCACTCGACGCCAAACACCTCGGTGAGCTTCTTGAGATTGTGTGTGGCAGCTTCGCGAATGGAGAAGACGGTGTCGCCGAGCCAGCCCATGCACAGCTGGCTGAGCTTCTCGTCGAAGAACTGGACGCCCAGCTGGCCGGCAAGCAGGGGCATGTGGCCGATGATAGCGAGCCGCACGCGCCATTGCTTGTCCTCGGCGAGCTGGACGATGGCGGGTAGAAGAGACTGGGCAAGGAGATCGATGCCGATAACCTGATTTACTAGCTCCAGTTTTGAGATGATGTGAAGGCGCACCTCGGGGAATTCGTCCTTCAGCATCTGGAGAAACATGGGCAGTAGGTGGTCGATCGTCCTGCCAGGGCGGTCAGCGAATTCGGCCACCCAGGAACATCTGGCTTCGCTGCGGCAAACCTACTCTTGCTTGCCCAGAATCGGGGCCAGACCGCTGATCTGCGTTCCGAGGGCAGCGCGCACGTGCTGCGAGCTGTCCGACACCAGGTTCTCCACGGTGCCCATAATATCGTTGAGGAGGGTATTCTGGTCGACGAGGGCGCAGAAGCCGGGGATCTGCGCCGCGATAGCCGTGCGCACCTCGGCCTCGCCGTCCTTGAGCAGCTTTACAAAGGCGGGAACCAGATCCCTGGCAACAACCTCTTCGTCGACGGCCTTGGCGATCTAGAATCCCGTCCGTTAGCCCTGGCCATGTATGCACCGAGATGGAGGCAGACTCCTCACTGCGGGGGATGACAGACCTTCTCGAACCTATCGGCGATCATGTACCGAACCCTCCAGCTCTTGTCCTCTATCAGGCTGCGCAGAGAGGTAAGGAGTACTCCGTGGCTCGCCTGCTGCTCCTTGGGAACGACTTCGGCGATCGAAATCAGTATCTCGACGGTGAGCAGGCGGACGCTGTCCTGGTCGTCCTGAACGAGGTGCTGGAACATGGGTATCATCTCATCAACAACAATCGCGGCGGGCATCTCCTTCACAAATTTGGCCATGTTGGTGGCGGCCTGGCGGCGCACCATGGGTGTGTCGTCGTGGACCAGCTGGCTGAACTGCTGGCGGAGCTGTTCCTGGATCGGGGGCGAGACCTTGGAATAGGGCGCCGTGTACAGGCCGCATCCCGAGACCTTGGATGTGAACCAGTCGGCCTTGGAGAGACGGATCGTGAGGGGGACGAAGTACTCTTCGACTTGTTGCGGGGAGAGATCACCGCAGATCTTGTTGAGCGATTCGACGGCCTGCATGAGTGGCGTGTCAGCCAAAGCGGCGCGTCAACCAGCGACACCTGCGGGCATGCGCATACCTTGTCTCGCACGACGGGCTCCTCGATGGCTGCGAGGTTCTCGAGCGGGGAGAGCAAAACATGACCCCACTGAGGACCGCCGACGTAGTCGATAAAGCCCCCAAGCTCCTCGCTCAGAGCAACAAGGACCTCATCCTCGTCCTCGACGGACTCTGCCAGCCAGAATGTGTTAGCGATGGGTGGCCCGCGACATCGGGGTTGGGGGTGGAGGGCGAGGCGGGGCAGGCTGACCGTCAAGGAAGGGGATCAGCTCCTCGCGGGTGCGCTCGGCGCCCAACGCCAGGGCAATGGTCGACAGCCGGTGGATGGCATTGAGGCGGAGCAGGACGTCGTCGTGCTGGACACACGAAATTAATGGATTAACCAAGAGGGACGGGGAGAGGCATGGAGGTGACCATGGAGGGGGCCATGGAGGAGGGGGGAGGCGCTTGCTGTCACCGCCAAACATACCTTCAATTCGTCGATCAGCACGGCGATGGGGTAGAGCTCATCGATGGGGGGGTTCGTCGCGTCAGCCATGGCGGGCGACTTGTGCAAGGAGGAAGGAAGGGCGCTGTTGCCACAGAGAAATTCGGAGGTCGAGACGTTGTGGTGTTCTGAGAGAATCCGGGCGGAATTTTTGGAAAGGCGCTGAGCTGGGCAGGGCGGCTGGGATCGCGTGTGGTGTGGTGCGGGATGTGATGCAATGTGGAAAGCGGGTGTTGCAGTGGCCGACCACAGCAGGCGTCCCCCGACGTATGGGGGTGTTTAACGTTGGGTGGTTGACGTTAGCACCACAGCAGCACCAGAAGGATGCTCGCTTTTTGGCTCTCGCTGCGGTTTGCGCCACTCACGGTCGGCAAAATATTGCAAAACAAAAATAGTGGCAAGAAGCCCGGCGACTGATGAGACACACGAGCAAATGGCGAGCAGAAGTCGAGACGCCGGGCGTTGTTGGCGGCGGGATTTGCTTTGGGCTGATAGGTACTCGCTGTCGTGAGCTGGTTTTCCACAGCAGCCCGTGGGGAGCTCCCGTGAGCCAGGAACATGGTCTGCCTAACAGAATCTGGGCAGGCATGCGTTGGTCGGTGCTGGCGCTGGCCAGTGCGCTGGGCACAAGAGCCTGCCCCAGCCGCTGCGGGGCTGCTGCATGCGGGGTGGGGTCAGCCAGCGCCAACTCGGATTCAGGGGCAGCAGCATCAGCTCCTCCGCAAAACACCAAAAGGGTAAATCACGAACTATCAGCGCTGCTAAAATTTGGAGATCATCAAGCTCGATTAATTGTCCAGCCCATTACATTGTCGATGGGAGTAGCATGGCGCTCTAGTAGCGTTCCGTTGTCGACCCTCAGCTCTGCCAACACAAACCAGCCCCAGCGCTGGGCTTGTGATGATAGGCCAGCTATTCACCCCTGCATCTCATGGTTGGGTGCATGGTCTAGTGGTATGATTTTCGCTTCGCATTGGCTTGTTGATGCGCCTTGTGAAAGGTCCCCGGTTCGATCCCGGGTGTATCCATCTCTTTTGCTGGATCTTCCGATGTCTCTCTTTCACAGATGTCCGCTCACACAACTTCCATAGCATGGTCATCCAGCTGTCTCAGGCATCATCAGGCACTGTTGGGTACATGGTCTAGTGGTATGATTTTCGCTTCGCATCGACCAAGTCGTGCGCCCTGTGAAAGGTCCCCGGTTCAATCCCGGGTGTATCCATTCTCTTTTGCCTCTCCAGGGTCGTTGATTAGTTTTGCTATGTGCTGCTTCTGTCTCTTAGCCAAGTGGAAGGAAGTATGGTGACATGGACACCCCTTAAGGTCACGGTGGTGGCGGCAGAGGAGGGCTGTCGCTTTCAAATTGTCAACATGTTTCATACCACGAAGACCACGCTGGCCATCTGGAATCAAACCAGACCACTGTATGCCATCCCCAATCCAATTAATCCATGCTCCTCATCTCCTGCCCTCCGCTATCCTCTTCCGATTTCCTACTCCGTGGCGGGTCCTCAACCAGCGCATCAGGCTCCGGGTGGTGCCCTCCTGGGCGATTCCTACCCGTACTTGGGCTTCCGCTGGTGCCACCAAACACACCCCCAATAGCCAATCCGGAAAGCCTATCCTGTAATGCTCCCAGGGCACCGGGCATCCCACCCGTGCTCGCGCTGCGGTTGAACGACGCCGTCGTCCTAGCATCCGGTGTCAGAGCCTCGTGAGCCGACTCCACTCCCGCCAGGACTGACTGGCTCGCCGTCAAGGCCGGCGGTTGGGGGCTTCGGGGCGGGCTGGCCGAGCCATGGGGCGCGCCTTCTGACTGGATCCCTGTGCCGTCGCCGCCCGCGCCAGTCGGGTCGGACAGCCCGGATGAGTAGGCCGCAACACGCTCCGCTGTGGCAATCGAGGCGTTGATGGCGCCGTTCATCTCGTCATCGGTGCGGTTGTAGACCTGGTGCCACCACCGTACGTCACCGAGACGCGGGAAAATAAGACGCTCCCGCCCCTTGGTGTGGTCGTCAATGGTCGGGTCGTATTGGTCGTTCGTGAACTCGGGTCGGCGGCTCAAGAAATAGGCCCAGACACTGCGCGTGCGCTCGCTCAACTTCGCTTCGTGGCGCTGGCGCTCATTGTTGTACAAGAATGTCCCGTACTGGCATGAGTAAACGTGATAGAGCAGGCGCCGAAGGAAGCGTTCATTAAACTCGAAGCGCGTTGGATACTGCCGAAGAAGCTGGTATGTTGCGTCGAGGAACTGGTGGAAGACGGGCGAGACATCTTTGAGTCGCGTCGCCTGCTCCTCGGTGACAGGTGCAGTCGCTTGTTTTGCCTCGTCAGCTGTCGAAAGGTCGTCGGCGTCTGACGATGGCGCATCCTTCTCGACACCCACGCTCTTGTTCCACAACCGTTTCGCGCTCGCGAAGGCATTCTCGATGGTATCGCCTCGACCTTCGCTCTCGCCGGGCCGAATTGTTGAGCCGGCCAGTGCGTCACTATCTACCGTGAACCAGCTCTCATGACTCATGTGAGCCGACCGAAATTGAAACATGTGCCCAAACGCGAGCCAGTCCTTCTCGACCAGAACAATGAAGCCGTCGATTGTGCGGTAGTACGGGTCCAGCATCAGCTGAGCGAGCGCGCTGAGCTGGCTTGTCCGGTCCCAGCCGTCCGAGCAGTGAATGAGCACATGAGAATGTTGGATGGCCACCTGCCGGGCGATAATAGCCGAGCCGTCCAAGATGCTACCAATGTGCTTCAGCCACTTGCTCTTGGCCAGGAGGTCTCGATTGGGGGGGAAGGGGGAAACGTCGGCATCCTTGATGGCGTCGACGATCTTCCCCAGCGAATCCCTCATGACGTGAATATTGTCTATATTTAGGAAGACCTTCTTGGCAAATCTGTAGTAGTCCATGTTCTCCGACCCCATCCCGATTGCCTGCATGGCGTACGAGTTGATGGCAGGCCGGGCATCGACGATCAAATTGTGTTGCTGCGCGCCGTAGACGAGCCTCTTGCCAGTCTTCTCATCGTACAGCGCATTGGATCCGGCAATCAGCTCGTCTTCCAACCGCATGCGCTCCGTTTCGGATAGCGACAGGTCCGCGTCCGCACCCGCGCCCTCGGCGTTCAGGTCCACGTGGCTGGAAGAGGGGCTGTGATCCGGATTCGCGGGAGAGGCGGCATCTGAGGAGTCCATAGTGGCCGAAAAGCAGGCTCCGACGAGGCGCTCATCCTGAATGCTGCGCTTCATTCGGAGCCCCACAAACGGCTGCGAACTGCGGGTTATCGTGCAGTTGTTGATGGGGTGGAGGTAGCTTAGGGTAGGTATCCGGGCGCGAGACCGAAAGTTGGCGGCATATTTGAGCGTGTTGTCCGATATCTTGGACGGAACGGCCAGCAGAGCCGGGTAGGTTGGCGAGAAGGCATAGTCGACATTGATGGTAGATATCCTCCACCCTAGGTCGGCCGACTTTTCGCTAATACCCTGCCGCCTGAACTCGGCCCTCACATCGTACAAGCCCCAGCCATCAACCTTGCTCTCAGGGGAGCCTGGCGGCGGAGTGTAGCTGAAGGCCAGGAGGTTCTCTATGCTCCCCAGCTTGCACGTCCTGGCGCGGATGAACTCGAAGGCGTCACGGGCTTGCTTGTCGTCGTCGAAGTTGAAGCAGACATAGGTAAAGTCCCGAAAGCGGATGCGTATCGACGAGGGCACGCCGCTCGACGGGAGTGTCGGGCGCAGGGTGCACTGGGAGATGACGTGGAACGCGAACCAGACTTGTTTGACCGGCTTCTTCGACTGGGGATCGGCAGCGGCCTTCGATTCAGGAGGGAACCGGAAAACGAGGTGGTAGTCACTCAGGGCAACATCGCCGAGCTCGGGCTTGCCGCCTCGCAGGGCATGCACGTTGGGATACACCTGGGCTTGAGTTTAGCACGGCCCCGCGGCGACTGCGGCGCGGGAACACACGTACGTGCTTGTTCTGCGGAGCCGCCATGGCGAGGTAGAAGAAAAGAAAGTTGGATAGAATGCCGTTGTTATGATGGGATGCTAGTTTCGCGGTAGCAGGCCGAGCGGCAAGCCGGGAAGGCCGGGAGTGCGAGGTCGGTGTTGGGAGCGAGAGTTACAACCCAGAGAGGAAGAAGACAGTGATGCGCGGGGCAGTCCAGGACCTGAGAGGCTCATCCGTGGACGGACAATGCGGAATTGAGGAGGGGCCGTGTGCTGGCTCTCGGCATGGTCAGCACATGCAGCTTGCTGAACTCCCTGGCTGTTGCGTGTGCCTTCTGGATGGCCGTGTAAACAAATCGACGAGGCGGGAAAGCGGCGGCATCACCTGAAGACCTGGAGCTGGAGAGCTGAAGACCTGCTGACTCCAGTTGGGCTTGCCAGTCACGTCAGGAGCTGCAGGGGGGGGACCAACACTGGCACTGCCCCACCACGGCTGGGCCGACAAGGCAGCAGCGGCAGCAGCGGCAGGCCGCAAGGCTGCGAAATCGCTCCACGCACCCCGGGGCCTGGGGCAACGGCACCCCTCCGCGCCGAGGCCGCGCTTGATTGGCCCTTGCAAACCCTACTCCACTTCGCACCCAGAGCGGGCAAGACAGCCCACCAAGAATTCGCAAAAAGCGGTGCGCAGGTCGAATATCCCCAAATCTGAAAAAAGTCGGGTGAACACCACGACAAGGTCGCGCCTCAACCTCCTGCAACAATTGAACTCGTCAGGAATCCCCTCGCAAACCCGCAACTATGGCTGTTCCCGGCACTCAGATGTAAGTGGCGGGAAATCTCGTTGCTGGGCTTCGGCGGACTAGGATTCGAAGCCTCGAAGGCATCGGAGAGTCGCTGCCGCTCGTTGCTGGGGAATTTCGAGATCCGAGACTGATGTATTGCTTTTCTGCAGCTCCAAGCGGAGAAAGTTCGTCGCCGACGGTGTGTTCTACGCCGAGCTGAACGAGTTCTTCCAGCGCGAGCTGGCCGAGGAGGGCTACTCCGGCGTCGAAGTCCGCGTTACCCCGACCGTCACCGACATCATCATCCGCGCCACACACACCCAGGAGGTTCTGGGCGAGCAGGGTCGCCGCATCCGTGAGCTCACCAGCCTCATCCAGAAGCGCTTCAAGTTCCCCGAGAACTCGGTCTCCCTCTATGCCGCCAAGGTCCAGAACCGCGGTCTCTCGGCCGTCGCCCAGTGCGAGTCGCTCCGCTACAAGCTCCTCAACGGTCTCGCCGTCCGCCGTGCCTGCTACGGTGTGCTCCGCTTCATCATGGAGAGCGGTGCCAAGGGTTGCGAGGTCGTCGTTTCCGGCAAGCTGCGCGCCGCCCGCGCCAAGAGCATGAAGTTCACTGATGGCTTCATGATCCACTCCGGCCAGCCCGCCAAGGACTTCATCGACAGCGCCACCCGCCACGTCCTGCTCCGCCAGGGTGTGCTCGGTATTAAGGTCAAGATCATGCGCGGCAGCGACCCCGAGGGCAAGGCCGGCCCCCAGAAGTCGCTCCCCGATGCCGTCACCATCATCGAGCCCAAGGATGAGACCCCGGTCGTCCAGCCCATGAGCCAGGACTACGGCGCTAAGGCCGCCGCTGCCCAGGCTGCTGCTGATGCCGCCCGCCAGGAGGAGCAGGCCGGTGAGGAGGAGCCCGCCCCTGCCGAGCAATAGGAACGCGGCGGCAGTGGTGTTGTGGCTCCCCCTCTCGTCGAGGAAGCTCCCGCTTTCGAGACTGGCCCCGTCGAGTTCGGCTGGTAATCGCAGCGTAACGCATGCTCTGACGGGAGGGTTCTTTTTTCGAGCACGCCACAAGCTCGACAGGATGGTTGCGGATGGATGGGTCACTCGGCGTCAACTTTGAGCATATTGCATTGAGTCTGCGAATCGGGGAAAACGGACGGAATGTTGCTTTGGAGGCTGGGTTTGTAACTATCCAGAATCTTACGGACAGGGCAGTTAACGTCAGACGATCCTGAGCTCGCTTGAGGAATAGACCTCTGAACAAACCTTGGTTGTCGTGAAGCTGTGTCATCCCCATGAATCACAACGGTCGTGGCTCACCCACTCTAAAGATCTGGTATTTCTCGACCGAGCCTCTAGACTTTTATATCAGCCACGAGATATAATGCTCAAACCAAATCTTGCTGTATTGTACAGCATACAGCCTCACCGGGTCAGCAGGAACTGCAGCAGCACCACTCCCTCGCAGCATGCCACAACATCAAGCAGGTGTCTCAAAGCCGAGCAAGAAAAGCAGAAGGAGAGAGGGAAAACAGGAAGCCACAATATCAAATCAAGTATTCCTTGAAAAGAACAACAGAAAAGGGAATGGTTAACAACAAAAACAACAAACGCCTTGTATGTGCTGTGCTGCCTGTCTGCCCACTAGATTGCTACCATCCCGCCGCCACCGCTGCTGACGCGAGAGGATCGTCAGAAAAAGGAGAAAGTTGTAGCATCAGAGACAGAAACCTCCGCCCCCACCCTTCCACCCGGCCCTTATCCCAATCCCTATTCCTGTCCTGCCCAGCAGCCCTTACTTTGCCCTTGACCCGTCCGCCTGACACCTTGCCATCCTCCCTTCCAGCTCTTCTTCTCCCCGCCACCCTCACGTGCGCCCGTCGCCTGTTTTCATGACAAGAACAAAGAAAGAAGAACACCATCCCTCCGGCCCCCAATGACTCCTGGTAGTCCCACAAGAAAAGAAGGAAACCTGAGAGAGAGAGAAGATGATGAGAAACAGAGGGAAAATATACATGTTGGAACAAAACCTCCTCAAAGAGGTTGGTGAGAGGGTAGGTGGGTTCGTCGTGATTTGCCTCTGCGTACCGTCCATGCCGGTCCCTTCCTTCACGAAGGGGTGGGTAGATCCCGATGTGAGTTGGCGCGATTGCACACTCAAAGATCGGTCCGCAGAGGACTCGTTGCTGGAAGTCCACCCAACGCCCTCTCAGAACACAACGTCCCCCGCGTCATCACCTGTCCCCCGACCTCCGATTCTGTAGCTCTATTGACTCGTTCGCGTTCTTAACGCCGAGACGGGTCCCGTTTGCGTTTGGCGGGTGGCCGTTGCTGCGCGACGGAAAGCTGGGAATCATGGGCGACCGCGGGTCGTTGTCCTCCGAATCCGTGTCCTCGGCGAGGTCGGTCAGCCCGAAGCCGGCCGACGCCTCCTCGTCGTAGGCACGGATCAGACCATCCCGATCGCCGTTGCGAGGGTTGCTACCGACGCTCAGACGGCGCGAATGGGATCGCCGCGCCTCCATGCTTATCCGCGTTTGGATGCTGGAAATCATGTCGGTGCCCGTGATGTCGCCAGTGTCGCGCCGCGCGAGCATCTTGGTGCCGTTGGGATCGCCGCGGCTGAGGTTCAGCAGGTAGACGCCCGTGAAGGTGACGAGGAAGCCGCAGAGCAGGGAGAGGGTGTTGACGGCTTCGGTTGTGTTGAAGCCCTTGAAGAGGATGAAGGAAGCGCATAGCGTCGCGGTGGTGAAGGTGACGTAGTAAAGAGGGTTCACACTGGACGAGGTCAGTTTATCTTCCGCGGGTCGCTTTCAACGGACGTACATGTTGGTCGGGAACTGGCTCAGCGCTTTGTTAAAGTAATTCATCTGGGTCAAGATGCAGACCACAGTGATAATGATGAAGACATAGGTCGAGGAATAGCCGAATTGGTTGTGGCCCGCAAACGTCAACTTCAGCGCAATGCCGAATGCCTTGACGGCCATGACGGAAATAGACCCGACAGTCGAGCAGATGCTCAAGTAGATGAGCGGGTTCTTCTTGCCGTAGACAGGGCCGACCTTGTAAATCATGACGCCCGCAAAAACACAGACAGCGAAGGAATAGATCAGAAACCCTAAGCCAGAGTTAGCACGGCGCACAGCCAGACGATGATTGGCGAGCTGGACGGAAACATGCCTGGCTGAATCGCATACTGGAGAATCTGGTCAAGATTCTCAATCTCTTCGTCTGGGGGCGCATGGAGGACGATGATGACGGCCCCTATCAGACAGATGGCGCTCCCCAGCTTGCCCAGCGTCCCTAGCTCTTCTTTGAGGATGTAAGAACCGAGCACGGCTCCTATCAATACCGATAGTGCGCCGAGTGGCGTGACGAGGATAGCGGGCGCGAATGCGTAGGCTGCAAAGTTGAAGATCTCTCCAATAACCACTGTGCACCGGCGTCAGTTTTCGTGTCTCGGCCTCGAATGCTTGGTGTTGGGAAACGTTCGTACAGCAGATAATGCCTGCCCACCACATGGGATTCTGCAGGTAGACGAAGCCGTCGCCCTCAAAGCCATGCCGCTCCTCGGCTTGCATTAACCCCTATATCGCACAAGGTCGCGGTTAGCGCAGCTGTTCCACCCGCATGCATGGTGCGTTTGCGCCGAGGCGTGGTTCGTTTCCCGCGCCGGGAAAGGGGTCCCGTACTTTCTTGGTGATGACGAAGCTAGTGCCTGTCGTCCAAAGCGTTAGCATACGGCTGCCATCTGATCGGTTCGTGGGGCAAATCGCGTACCAATGGCTAAACTTGAGGACATGGCTAACGCCAGACCGATGTACCTGCGAGGAAGAGGGACATGTCAGCAGACTGCTCCTCCCAATCCCGCGTCGCAGGACGGGAGCCGTTGCACAAGAGATGCCATACTTGTCTTCCAGCATTTTTTCGACTGTGAGGGGAATGTGAGAGGCAAAGCGAGCGCGGGGGCAGCGAGAATGCGCTACCCGGTCGAGTCCTCGGTGGGTGGCGTGCGAGGGGCTGGGGGCTCGCGCCGGGCGAGGCTCGAATGGAGAAGCGACGAGGGATTCAGCAGGGCGTTTGCCCGGGACGCATCCGTATGCTGCCGAGGGTGGTCGGCGGCCCTTTTGGTCGGTTTCGTGGTGTCGTGGGCTTGTGCCGTCGGTTCGTTTGGCCCGTTGTTTCGTTCGTCGTCAGAAGAGGACAGAAATCGGGTCGAGTCTTGTCCGTCAGGTGTTTGCCGCAGTGCGCGCGCAAAGGCCCGTTCCAGGTGGCAGCGTGTTGCTTTTGCCGCCTGCAGATTGATTGAAATGGAGATGATTGTCGCCGCAGTCCTCCCCAAAAAATGACCGAGTTGCCTTTCTGTCTGTTGTGCAACGACAACGGAGTGGCCAGCAACAGCTGTCTCTGGTTTTGCGCAATCGAGAGAGCTCAGTTTCGTTCAGGCCCCTGCCGATCGGAGTGGGTGCGAGGGAAGTCTGGGGATGGGCGGCGGTTTCAAGAATCACGAGCAACCCCTGTCGGAGAGACGGGACCCCTGCCTCCCTGAGCCTGTGCCTGTGCCCTGTCACAGGCCGTCAGTGGGCCGGCGGGCGTCGTCCAGGCCGCGTTCCCACAAAAAAGGCGGCCACTTCCACATGCTTGGCAAGCGCCGAATCGTAACCCAGACCCAAGGACCTGTGCTTCGCCACGCTGAACAGCAGATTGAAATCTTGCGCCAAGAGGCCACGAATCGCCATTTGAACCC
>FTCU01000332.1_pt1 | contig 24767 bp, 35 predicted proteins | sample 1639521 | NCBI WGS metagenome assembly FTCU01 (sample SAMEA3914864, study PRJEB12502) | metagenome | biome: forest; material: soil | place: USA | collected 2012-03-12 | depth 0.3 m
AGCTCTTGAAGCTCCTCGTCGCTGATCTTGTCGGCCAGCGAGAGGATCAGGGTTTTGCACTCGTCGGCGCTGTCGCAGCAGAGGGAGCCTGGGGCGTGGGGAGTCCGTCAGTTTATGGAGAGACAATAAGGCAGGAAAGCCGGTGTAGACTAAGAGGTGAACTTGAAGAAAAACAAGAGGGCGAAAAACAGAACCTTACCAATCTGGGCCCTCTCAAATTTCGTCAGCTCCTTGTGCGCACTCAGCAGCCGCTCGACCGCCTCGACGTTCTCCTTTTGTTTGAAGCGCGCAAAGGCGTCGAGGTAGTCGAGCGTCTTGTTGAGCACGTCGGTCTCGTTGCGGTCCTTGCGGTCCTTGCGCCGCTTGGTCATGAGCGCGTTGATGACGAGCGACGCCTCGGACAGCGTCAGGGTGTCGACGCCCTCGAACTCGCCCAGCTTGAGCACCGCGCCGGCCTCCTCCTCGCCCGGCGGAGGGGGCTTGGACCGCGCTGTGGGGGCGTGGTTTTGGTCGGACATTTTGGGAGGTGAGCGTGGTTTTCGGTGGTTGTCGGTGGTTGTCGGTGGTTCGGCCTGTTGCTGGGGGGCTCAATTGGTGCCTGGCGGGTGACGGAGCAGAGCGCGAGCAAGGCGCTGCAAATCGGTGCAATGTCGTCGCTGCTCGAGAGAGTGGTGGGGCGGGGCAAGATTGTCTCCCAAGAGGTGTTGCCAGCAAAGGTCCTTCGCAAGGCGTCAAGGTCGGGGTTGTCAGTCGGCTGCTAGGAAAAAAAGGTCGGTAGATCGTGACTTGAGAAACTCGGCGTGTTTGGTCTGTGATGGATGTTCCGGGTCAGCTTTGTGGTTTCCCACAGTGCGGGCGCCGGAATTGTTCCAAAGAAACTGTGGAGCAGGGGCTGGTGGGCTGCAGTGAGTGGATCTCGTCACTTGCGAGGATCATCAGCCCGCCTTACTTAGTTAACTATAGGTTGTGGGGATTTGCGGCTCAACTGAGCAGGGGGTATCATTCAAGGTGCTTCTGTGGAAAAGGGCCCGAGACTCCCGAATAATAACTACCTAGGTACCATGCCCGGACAAGCCAACACGGCCACGGAGACACTCTTCAATCGAATGATTCTCACAACGATGGGTTGGAGCTTGTGCGGAAAGTCAAGGCTGGTGGCACTTCATCGGCATGTGGCTGTTTTGTTCCCGAAGATGCACGCACAACCGATCAGTCCGCGTCGCCGGGTGAGGCGCCTTGCGAAGCCATCGCCGCACAATCTCGTCGGAGACCACTCTCCAGCTTCATTCATAGGCTTCCATTGCGACCCACTGGAATGCATGCTACCCTCTAGCCTGCCCCTGCTATCATGAACCAGCGCAATGTCCGCCTAATGCGACAATGTCTACCGACCGGGCATGTCGCAATGCCCGATCCCGATGCCCGACGACCTGATGAGGTACAACAACCCCAGGTCAAAACCAATCGCCCCTCCAATACCATGGTTTACTACCATGTCAGACACCCCAAGCCCCTCACCCTTTCCTAGTGGGCTTTGTCTGTTTCTCCGTGTGCTCTTGCCCATCCCGCCCCCCTCGCCTCCCCCTCCTTCGCCAATTCGCCATCACAGTTGCTTTCCAGGTGTCGCAGAACGAGCCCGAAAACGAACCGAGGGGCTCCAAAGTCACCGTCTCGCATTGGTTCAGAGGCTGTATCATTAGTCCGGACCACCCTCAGCCTCCACAGCACTGCAGGCTTGTTGACAAGACGCCACACGGAACCTCTATACAGGCGTGCCTTTACTCCGTAGATCGAGGGCCACTCTACAAGGCAGAAAAGACGAAGAGCTGGAATTGTCCGTTAGCAAATGCAACTGTTCCAGCTCCATCTCATCGGTGGTAGGGGCGAGCTCTTACATTGTTCGTCGCGGCGATCGCAATGCTGTCCTCGAAAGGGTGCCAACTCATGTGCAGGATCTTCTTGTTGAAGTCGATCTGGTCCGCATCTGTCTCCTTGCGCATCCTCTGGCCCTGGCCCGGCGCAGCTGGGCTGCCCGCCCGCGAGCTGCCCTTTTTGCCGTTCGCGGTCGGGCTGGTGGCCGAGTTGATGGGCGTCGGGACCCCGACTTTCTTCGCCTTGAAGGCCGACTTGTCCGCCTGCAACACCACCTCGACCTCCTGCTCCGGGTCTGACGGGTAGATCATGAAGTTGTTGTTGTAGCTTCCCGTCATCACGTTCTTGCCGTCACCCGAGAACACCACCTCGAACTTGTCAAAGATGCTGTCGTTCTCGTACGTGTCACAGAGCCTCGGCCTAAGGTGCTCGTGGATTGGGATCGTCTTGATGGGCTGCCTTTCCATGTTCACATCCCAAATCTTGACCGTTAGATAGTCGCGCGAGAGGATGTACCGGCCGTCGTACGAGAAGCGAACGTCGGAAATCGACGAGATGATTTCGGAAAAAAACGACCTCGAGGAGGGGTCTTCCTCCTGCTCAAACACTGCGGACGAAAAGTTAGCTGCCGCTGGGTCGGATGGCTGGTCTGGGAACGGCACCCACTCTTCGCGTGCTGGTCGCACAGGGCGCTCTCCCGCATGTCTGCCAGCTTAATGGTCCCCTTGGAGCTGGCATACATGAACCAGTTGCAGCTCATGGGGTGGAACTCGGCCGCCGTGATCACCTCGGTCAGCTCCTCCATGTTCGCCGGCTTGATGTCCACGATGTTGAAGCTCTGGTCCTGGATGTTGAGGTTCCACAGGTTGATGCGCAAATCGTCACTGCTGATGAATGTCTCTCCGTCGCTGTTCACGGAGATGCTGTTGATGTGGTAGGCGTGGGCATTAGCATATGTACGCCGCGGCACGGCGGCCACCACGGTATCGTGATGGGTCAGCCTGGGAAGCTTCAGGTCGCTGGCATTGCGGAACTGTGCACTCGGGATCGCGCGTGGGGCGCCGCCTCCACCGGCAACGTTTGCAGGAGTCAGGTCGTGCGAGAGATTGTTCTCGGCCACGACCTTGAGCGACTTCTCAAACACCTTCCATAGCTTGATGGTCTTGTCGTTGGTCGACAGCAGATAGTGGGAAGCGTTCTGGCGCCGGCACCACTTGATCTTGTTGATCTTTTCCTCGATCTCGAGCGACTTGAGGTAATCGAACTCGGGCTCGTGCGACTGAAACTCCGTGTGGAACTTGTACTCGCAGGTCTTTTTCTGTCCCGGGCCATCTCGTCAGCAAAGGGTGTCGACAGGGAGGGGGAAGTCAGGCACAGATCCTGGACTAACTGTCTCGTTGCGTTCAAACAGGACCACACGGCCGCCCTTGTCGCCCGTCGCGAGATAGTTGCCCGTGTGATCGAACTCGACGGTGGAGATGATGTCGGCTAGGGAAGCCTGCAGTCAGCACAGCCCTGGAAAAGGTCGGCGCAAGCTACGACGTTATATTGGATGGCAAGAAAGTACTCTGGTTCCGGGGTGCTGCTGCCGTACCTTCTGTGATGTCCTCCACATCTCCCTTATCACCAAAGCACCTGGAGTCCAGAGGTCAGCTCGTCCAAGATGAGACGTAGTGTGCGTGTACAGCCAAGCAGACCGTGGCATCGTCTACCGTACCAGCTCTTCGCAGACAAGAACCATCGAAGGTGGCTGGATGGCAGGGGTGGGAAGGGGAGGGGAGGGGAGAGGCGGGAGGGAATGGTGCAGGGTCGGCTGGGCTTACTGGGTGAATTTCCATGTCGGTTGGTTCGCTTCTGTGTCCACCATCTTGACGATAGAATCCCGACTCTGCAAACAGCTGCTACTGAGAGACGGGGCGTGTAGCAGCGACGTGGTGAAGTCGAAGAGGTCCGGGGCAAAGAAGGATCCCCGCGATTCGGTTCGGGGTCAGGGCTGGACGGAGGAAGGCGGGGTTCGACGGCTGCCACTGGGGTCCGGACAGCTGCGCGAAGCTTGCACGATGCAAGGTATGGGATGGGATGCAGGTGTAGGAGAGCCCGGTCTGCAGATGGATGGGCTGGAGCTTGCTGAGGACGTCGGCGGGGGAGGGGGGTTGCGAAAGCGACTGTGCCACCTGGACGGACGGTTGCAGGATGTTGGAGCGGCGATCGGAAAAGAAGGCAAAAAGAGACGAGGATGGCTGGCCCTGGCAGCACGCGTGGTCTCAGTACAAGGAAAGTGCGGGGCACAACGGAGGTCTGCGAAATAGAACGTACGGGAAGTATGGAATGTAGTTATTCGGACCGTGGCCAACTGCTAGAGTAGCTGAAAAGAGCAGCGCACGACTTGGTGTTGGAAGTGGAAACGGGTTTAGGTTGAGCTCGAAATGACGGGGAGGCAGCGTCGAGCGTTCGGCGCACCCAAGTGGACTTTGATGGTGCGCCCAAATCAGCCGGCGACTGCTTGGCCCAAACGGAGCGCCCCAGACGAGCCAGAGCACGGGCGCACAGTGCGTCGAGGAGCCGACCGCCGCCCACCAGCCAGCAGCCCAGCGGGTAGGCCCCCGCTTTTACCAGCCGGACCAGCAAATCAGTGGCGCGCCTGGCCTGCTCAGAGGGCCCCGAACGCAGCGGCCCGCCGTGAGGTCGTTTTGGGGTGGAGAATGCGACAGTGAAAGCCGGCCTGCCATCAAGGATGCCGAGCTTCCATTCCTCTTCAACGTTTATCTCGCTCAGACTGTCACAGCATCGGCAAACACCAAAAGCCTGGCTAGGAGGCACGGGCACCTGGCTTCTCGACCGGCCAAGTTTTCCCCTGCACCAGATCCGCCACCAGCACCGGCATCGGCACCGGCACCGGCACCGGCACCAGCGCCGGGCAGCAACGCTGAGCCCAGTTTCGCTACCGAATCACATCACATGCTCTTCATTGGTCCGCAACGTGGACGTCGCTCGTCGACTCTTGACTGAGGCTGCCGCTTGCCACCTGCCACTTCACCGCCCTGCTCCAGAAGCACCTACACCGCATTTTATTGGCCGCAGCACATAATTAGCCAGGATGGCGGACGAGGCCGCGAGGCGAGAGTCCAAAGGCAAAGGAAAAGGCGCCGAGCCCAGCAAGCCGGAGGAAGCACCGGGCCACGGGATCGAGGAGAAGAAGGCTACAGGACCATCGCTGCATCGGATGGCTCAGTCAGCCGCGTCCCTTCTGATGTCAGGCCCGCCGGGTGCCGGGCTGGGTGGTGGGGATGAGAAAGGGGAATCGTCACGCCCAGGGGCGGCGCTGGCGAGAGCCGGCGAGAGCTCCGTCCAGCTGCGATCCACCGCCCCGAGCGGCGAGGCCATGAGGATGGGACAGACAGAGGAGCACATCGCCCAAGAAGAAGCTTCATTTGCGGCCTTTCTTGACAGCGGAAACGTCCCGATTCTGTCGGAACCCAGTGGCTTCGAGGACGGAGGAGCTTGGAAGCCGTCCGTTTCTGGCCCCACAGTTTCACGCTCGACAAGGAACATAGAACGGCTCACACAGTCGATCACGGAACAAGAGGCCAACGATGGCGCCGACGTCGTCGCCTTACTGTCTCGTGGAAGCGAACTCGACGAGGTTTTCAAGCATGTCAACGAGCCTCCGTCACAAGAAGACTTGGCCGGGTTGCGCCAGGCGCTATTCGGTGAAGGGGCAGGCCACGGAGCCTCGCCGGTTGCTTGGGACGATGTGCTCAATTTCATCCCAGAGTATCTCCAGGCGCACGCGGCACCACCAGGGGCCCGGCCAGGGGCCCGGCCAGAGGACGACCGCTCGATGCATCTTGGAACTTTGGACCCTGACGAGGCCTGGCAGACGTGGATTGATCAATGGTCCCGCGTTCTGACGAGCTACCAGGACGAGGTCTGGGGTGACCTGGGTGCTCTTGTCGACGAGGCTCGCACGGAGGTCCGGCGGATAGAAGAGGCGGCGCCGGGCGACAAGCCCCCTGAGCCGACCGCCCTTCTGCGGTTGCGCGCCATCCTCGGCCACTTACGAGGCGCTCATTAGGCCGCCGCCGGTTTGCTACATGCCTCGCACAGTGCACCACGATATCTGCATCCTCGAGCTTCGCGAATACCAGTCAACCGGTCCTGCTGAAGGGAGCGAGAACAGTCGTGGCATGTCACGTGCTTTCCTGGCCCATCCGGTCGCGAGGGCGGCCCCGCCTCAGCGTCGTTGTGTTGCATTTTACCCCGCGACAAGCATGGCCCAGCTCGGCCCTGGCGGGTTGCTGGGCCAGCCATAGGATGACATCACTTGGGGTGCTGTTGGCCTTTGGTTGGTCCAAGGAGCTCTCGAAGCCGCACCAGGCCGCCCATCACCAAGCGCGGCCAAGGCTTGTCGCAGTGCTGCGTTGTACAAGTCCACCCTCGCCCTGTCCTGTAATTTCTGAAGTGCACATAGGTACACCGCTCCCTCCGGAAAGAGTCGCTCGCTTTTTTCCCCCCTATCGCAAGAGGAGTTGCGGTGCCACAGGGCTGCAGTTCGGCGCGCCATCCTTTTCTGTTTCGTGTAATTACGTTGCTTTACGACCAGAGCGGGCTTCATTCGACGCGCATGCTTCACGAAGTGCACGCTCTGCCATCTGCCAATTGCCATTGTCTGCACATATCACAACGGATCATCGTGTTGGGCTGGCCTCCCCGTCTTCCCGTCTCCATCCGCTCTCAGCTCCCGCCCCGCCGGCCACGATGAAGATCAGACGGCCAACCCTTGGGCCGATACCGAGCTCCCGACCGCTCCTCGCCGTGCTTGCATGGGCATCGGTAGTCGGCGCCAGCCTGCAGCCCTTCCGGCCAGTCGAGACGGCCGCTCCCGTCGCAAAGCGCCAGGCATGTCTCGCCAACTTCTTCAGCTGCGCCGACCAAGGCACCCCCTTCAGCAACGTCTGCTGCCAACAAGGCCAACGATGCGCCCTCGACGCCAATAACAGCCCGGCCTGCTGCCCGACCGGGTGAGCCTCCCCTTTTTCCCTGCCGCGAAGCACGCCACACAAGGCGCTGACTACCCCCTTCAGCGCCGTATGCACTGGCACTGCGCCAGCAAGCTTCGTGACCCCAAGCACCGCCACCGTTACCGCCGCCTCGTACGTTCCAAACGCCTACTTCTCTTTCCCCTACGCGGCTACCTATTTTGGAAACGCTGGTTACTGCTCCGCCGCAATCAGCCAGTGCAGCGCCAACTACGCGGCCTGCACGTCCCAGCTGGAAGGCCAGGGCGCCGGCGCCGGATACGCAGTGACCATTGTCGTACCGGGGGGCGGGGGCACAACCGTCGCCGGTGGAGGGGCGACATATAACGCTGCAAGCGCGACTAGTATTTGTAAGAAGACCCTTTCTGCTTCATTCTCTCGGACAGCCGTCGGTGCTGTACGGAACCGATCGGGACGGGACGGGGGTGGACAGACCGGGCGGTTTGCTGACCTGATCGTCTTTGATGCGGGCAGGCAACAGTTTATCCAGCGTGGCCTGTGGCGGTCTGCAGCCTAGCATGTGCACCATGTCTGGAATCACCGCTGGGGGCTTCTATTTTGGCACGGAATCGGGCAATGCGGCAGCGGCGAGACCGACGGCGGCCGCAGCATGTGCCGGGTTAGTTGGCGCCGTTGCTGCGGGAATGGCTGGACTGGGCCTCTTATAAAGGTCTCGCGCCTTCGTTGGTGAGATTTTGGGTTGAGCCCGTTTATGAACTGGCTGGGACAGCAAGCGCGCGATCTGATTCCACATTATGACATGTATTTGACGTCGACATTTACGAAGGTACGAATCAATGAACACGATACTACAAACGGTGCTCTTCCGGGGTCTTCTTTGACAGCGAGCTATGCAATGTCACTTCCGTCACACGGCCTCCCGGAGGTATGTATATGAGTCAACTCCCTCGCCGCTTGTTGGGGTCGCGGCCTCAAGCGAAACCAAAAGTAGTCGGCCTATGTCGTCGAAGGCCCGCAACGTGGGATATGAGATATCGGTTGGTTATGGAGTGTGCTGCGCGAATCGCGATCGAGAGACGACCGGGCGATGGTACATGTAGCAATCCATGAGCAATCGCACTGCCGCGCTTTTAGACATGATAGACGAGGGGTAACCTCCCGTATTCTGTCCTTGTTTGATTACCCGTTTCAAAATCAGACCTTATCCCTAGGTCGTTCCGAGTATCCCACTGGTGTACAAAAACAACATTATATCTTCCAGAAGAGAGCCGACAGAAAGCACAGTCCAAGTTCCGTGCCCGTGAATATCCCCGTTTTGTGCGCCATCGCTAATTATCCAAGCACATGAAAACTAAAATACAAACCGGCAGGTCATGCCCCGCTCCATTACGCAAACCGTAGGACAAGAGTTTTTGCCTGCCAAAACCAATACCGGCACCAGGTACAAGAACAAATCTGCGAGAACCGCTGCAGACAAAACCCCGAAGCAAAACACCGAATAACAAAAAGCGGGCGGTGGAGGGGTGCCGATGGTGTTCCCGACAAGCAGCGCCGGGGTTGATGGGGAGTGGTGTGTTGCCGAGCCACCCTATCGTTTGTCGTGGACGACCTCAGCAGAGCTGCCCAACAGATCGATCTCGCGGTCAACATGACCAACGGTACCCTGGTTCACAAACCCGTATCCGGCAAGGCCCCCTCCAGAGCCGCCATGGGAATCCTGAAGATCAACCTGAATAAACTCGTCGGTGAGTCCGGCCGATGAACCTGAAAGTCTCCTCTGCGAAGACATCTGCTCAAACGGCAATCGCGACAGCCTTGGAGCAAGGGTGGTGGCCCGGGCTGTCTCTGATGGCTCTAAGTGCGCCTCACTCGCCTGGGAGTTGTTCCATGAATGCCGTTTGGAGCTCTTCCGGGGAACATCGGGAACGTGGAGGTCGTCATCTGGCCCAGCCCGCGAGGCTTGGCTAGTTTCCTTGATGCCCTTCTCTGTGCCAATATCTGTTTGGAGGGTCAGAATTGGTGGTGAGCTGGCAACGCCAGTCTCATCTGTGCTGTCCTCCCGAGATATCCTTCTGCCATTGAGCGGTTCCCTCTCCGGGGTTGTTAGGCTCATGGAGCGATCTCCCTGATTCCGTCGCCCTTGATCCTCATCGTCCGAGTCGATGGGCCCGTTCCGCAAAACCCCCATCGCGACCGGTATCCCTTCGGGAGGCGTCTCGTCTTCAAAATCGCCACCCCTCGCGCGCATCGCAGGCGGCATGCGCGAGCTCCTGACGACTTCGAACCCCTTTCCTTTGTCCTTTCCTTTCTTCCCCAACATCCCCCAGAACCAGCCCGCGGCGGACGCCATTGGACCGGTTGGGTCCGCAGGGCCCGTCCCAAGCTTACGGTTCGGCGCGCCTGAATTCAACCTCTCGCCCCTAACCCCGTAATAGAAGTCCACTTCACGAGTCGAGTAGTCCGCTCGTGGGGCGAAGGGAGCTGTAAATGGCGCAGGCGTGGCGTCCCTGGATATTTGCGCGCCAATCTCCACGGGGTCTCCTAGGGTGCCAACTCCGGCCTGGCTCAGCCGCTTCTGCGGCCAGTCGCCGGTCCGCCATGGCCCAGCTACCCTAGAGGAGGGCTCGGATGATGTCTCCAGGGTGGCGCGCCGTTGTCTCGGGGGCCGATAATATGGGTCTGGCGTCTGGAGGCCGAACGGTCCTTGGTGACGGAGGACGTGCTTCGGCGATGGTAAGTAGGATAAGTTGCTCGCCTCTCCGGGGGTGGTCGGAGTAAAGGAGCTCGCGCCGCTGTCAAAATTTCGGCCTGGGGTATCGAGGCTCAGGCTTTCCAGGGCAGACGAGCTTCTCTGGCGCCGATGCATTAGCAGCCCAACGCTTCCGGCTGACTCACTCCGGACACGGCCGCCGGCCATGATGTATCCGGTTTTAGAGACCTCGTCAGAATCGAGCATTGCCGAGCTAGACAGTTGACTATGCCTAGATGGACCATTCGCTCGTCGTGACATGCGTCGTGACAGCTGCCGCATCCCAAAGATCTTGGACAGAGCCCCTCGCGACTGTCCGCGAACGTCATCACCGCCGGCTCCAAGCATCCGAGCCAAAACCTCGACAATTGTCTGCACGGCATTGAGGAGGAAGCCCAGCACCAGCACTCCAGCGTGGGCGACAAGTATGGCATAACCGATCCAGCCTTTGGGGCCGTCGGTCACTCCAAGGGAAGGGACAAAGGCAACCATCAGAAGAACGGTGATGAGACGAAGCGCGGAGAAAAGCGTGTGATAGGCGTTCATCGACGTGGGAGAGTGGAAGGGCCGGAAGGCGTGAAGCGTCAAGATTTGAATAATCTCGCAAATGGCGAGGAGAACCACCTGGGCAACGCCAGAAGGTTGGACCGCCCCAATGGCAATACCGCGGACGAACGTGAGAAGAACCGGAATCAGGGTGAAGGTTGCGGCTTCATCGGAGTAGGTGTTGTATAAGGGCCCGTAAAGGAGGACGGTTGGGAGATCGTCGAACAGGAATGCTCTCGGCTTTGTGGACGCGATGAGATAGAGCAGCCAGGCCGCGAAACCGATGATGAGGATCAACGTCACGACCGCCATTGCGACGGTATAAGCCGGTGAATTGCTGGCAACGACCAGCTGAAAAGTCGACAGGGCCACAATGGGTAGCAGGAAATAGTGGAAGACTATCCTGATGACGTTTCCGAGGGTAAAGGGAATATTTTTGGCACGGAGGTCTTCCTCTGTAATCTTCTTGAAGAATCGGTAGAGCCACTGAGCAAGGAACCCAGCCTGGACGAGCACGGCCATACCAGCGATGATGACGAGTAGCCAGATCATCATGCCGGCCCAGATGTCGGCGACGTTGCCCATCCCGACGAGCTGAGCAAGCTTCTGCAGACCGTAGACACCGTTGGTGACGTAGATTCCGTCCTGGATACTGATCCAACCCGGGTCGTTGCTCACGAAGCTCTGGTTGAACATGAGCGTTGCCCATGATCCCTGGCTAACGATCGGTTGGTAAAACCCTGGATAGTTGAGGGTCAGCCCTCCGGTGAGGACGACAAACTGGATGTACTGCAGACAATCTCCGAAACCAGGCGTGACGAGGCGGAGAAGGTCGGGGTCACGGCCATAGTTGGAGCTCCAGTGGAATATGTCGGCGGCCCCCCAAGGGCTGAAAATGCCGGCGAACACGGTTGCGGCAGCCACAAAGATCAAGACCAGGAGGGGCAGGAATTTGAGCAGCCAGGTCAGACTCCCAAGGTCGGGCGTCACAACTGCCGAGACACACCCGATGTTGGTGCCTTTGGCGTCGCCATATATGATGATAAAGGTGGCCGTAAGGGAACTGAAGGCATAGGAGGAGTAGAGGTCGTTGCTCATGGATACAGACGGCAGGACGTACGGGAGCAAACTAGAGCACGAAAGACAAGGTCAGCACTCGTTTAGAACCGAGTCTAGCAATCTGACAGCGCAGCCAGAGGCGGGCCGCTGGGCAGGGGTGACTATAGGGCAAGCGTACCTGGAGTTGGCCTCGACGAAGACGGGCGCTAGGGGGCAAGAGGCATTCACCAGCGATGTGTTGCAAAAGTTTGTATTCTCGCTCCACGGCTCGTAGGTGAGAACTTCGATTTTGGTATGGAGCGTCGTGAGTTTGGGGTTCGGCACGTCCGGCTCGGGCTCGTCGAGGATCTTGCCGTCGGTCTTGGTCGGGTCTTTCCAATCCGGGCTGTCGGAGGGCGGCAGCGTAACGTTGGTGAAAGTGCCCTTCACATTCCCCCACATGGTCACACGGAAGGTGTGCTTGGGATCCGTCGCGTTGAACGAGGCGTCGACCCACTGAGGCACCCATTGCAGCGGCGTAGGCACATTATCGACGTAGGACTCTGGCAGGCAATTCTCGAAGGGCACGGCGGCGGCAGCGGCGGGACTGAGCAGCGAGCTCAGGCCGAGCGTCAGCGAAGCAAGGGCGGCGAGGGCCGGCGACCGTGGAAGGCGGAAACGAGAGTGTTTCCCGGCGGCCGCATCGAAGGACGAGGAAGAAGCAGCGTGTGATCCGGTCGGACTGAGGCGGGATGGGGAGCGCGGGTGGGACGGCGCACGACCGGGAGGCCGATGCCCACCGCGCCGGCTGCTACGGTGGGCACCACATGGCTCGGGCTCGGACTCGGGGGACGGCGGGCCAGAAGCATGGACTGTCGGCATGGTTGGATCGAGAGGTCGGAGATGGCAATTGCGTCGGCGACCGGCTGGCCTGATCCTCAAGACTCGAGGCTTGAGGCTTGAGACTTGGGCGTGGGCGGAGCGAGCGACAGAGGCGCAGGGGGGAAAGCGGGATAGGCGACAGCACAAGCGGCAGCGGCCTACCTGCTGCGCATCTTGGACGAAACTCCCTGGATTGCAGCGCCTTCGCGGAGTGGGCTCACTGCAACGAGAAGGGCTCGATTGCCAGGCGATGGCGGGGAAGCGATTGCAAGGCGTGGAGTTTGGGGCGGCCTCGATCTCGTAAAATCGAAGAGGCAGTGGAGGCTCTCAGTCAGGGACGATGCTGGATCCAATTTGGAGCAGGGCGGCGGAGACTGCCCACAGCAGTGATGGGCCTGCACGCCTGGTGGGTTCCACCCAGGAACCTCCATGCAGGCTCCACTCTGCTGATCGGCGGAGATCTGCTGCGGTGGTTGGCTGCGGTGGCCTTCACGTTTCTGTGGGGCTGAACCGGTTTCGCCAAGCATGACGTTCACTGGGAGTGGGGAGGAAGCCAGCTGAATGAAGCCTGGAGGCGCTGCGGCTGCTTGACGATCCACCGAGCCACCCCAATGCCCTGCCGAGCCTGCCCAGTTCCACCCGACCGGCTCAACACGAGCATCACAGGAACACAGCACGCCGTTCCAACGGTTTGTTGGTTCCATCGGCCACGCTTTAGTCAGCTCTTCCCGCCATGACCCTCGATTATAATAACCGTTGGTTATGCCTGGGCTCCTGGGATGCCGGCTTGGGGCGCAAAGGATACGCTGCGGCGCCCTTTCGCGCTGCGACGGCGTCCCCAGCCCCAATCAGATGCAGTCATCATCTGCAGGCGGCCTCGTGTCGACTCGTCAGTCTTGGGCAGTACCACCTCCGCAAAGTCGGCCCAGTTACATCTCCTCGTCATCAGCCGGCATTTCTCTGACCCCCTACCGAAATTCCTGCTTTTTCTCCGAAACGGCTGGCCGAGCGTGTTGTTGAGCCCAAACCCAGATCGGTGAATTGAAATGCTGAGGCCAACAAATCGATCATCATGCGAGTGAGAATGGAGAGAGTTTCGGGCAACTCATCTGGTGAAACCCTTCTATCTGACACCACAAAGCCTTCGGTCCAAAATCTTCTTCATGGTCGACAACCTCTCACGACATGCAGGATGTCTTTCACACAAAACAAACGCGCTACGGCGCCTGGGGGTCTCTGCCGCGAGACACATGTGATGCCACTATCTCTATGGGGTGCAATTACTCCGTCTTAGCCGGGCCAAATGTGAGCATCGTGAGTTGCGTGGAACGACCGAGCCAGGCCGTCGTCTCGAGGAAATCATACCCGGATGCTGCAAATGTGCAAAGGATCCAGCAAGTCAGGTGTAGTGAGCCAAACCCTCACTTGGATCAACGCCCTCAAAACCTGCTTCAAGCCCCGACCAGTCCCACCTACCCCCCAGGATTTGCTAGCAATCTCGAGGCAATGTACCGCCCAAGCCGCCCCTCAAGCCCTGTGGCAGACCCGCGACAGCAGAGTCTCGACCAGCACGGCTACGTCTTCGGGGCCCGTTCCCTCCATGAACGCACCTTTCACTCTCCCGTCAACCAACCAAGTGTCGAATCGAGAGGCGTTTAAGTACAGCCGTGGCAAGTCGTACCCACTGGCCGCCATGGTCAGTAACAGTGTACACGTCTGGGAATCGCGAGGGATCGTCTCGAGGGGCAGTTGTTCCGTCTTCAGTCGCTTGGGCTTGTTCTGCGAGTTATGTGTCGAGAGGCGCTGCTGCTCGATTAGCCGCGACCTTGGATCATCGGTCAGCAGGCTCGACTGAGCTGTGTCTTCATCTGGACCCCTCTGCGGGTGGGCCTCCGTCGAGGGTTGACCACCACCAGCGGCGACGCGTGAGAAAATTTGGCGACGCGGCAATGCTCGCAGGGTCGCTTCCTGGACACCAAGGTTGACCGCAGCCTCATTCACCATCATGAAGTCCACATCCTCGATGTCCAGCTGACGCGCCGATGTAAATGCTCGTGTGCGCCGAGTTGGACCGGAAACCCCTGCGAGCTCCTGATCGAGGCCCAGAGTAGCCCCGTCACGGCCTTGTTGCGGCCTGTCGTTCTTGTCAAATGATATGCGGGACTGAGTGAGGTGGTCTGATATAATTGCATGTCGTGGGAGACGGTGTTCATTCGTACGACGCCCCCGGTAGCCGTATTCGTGAGGAGAGGACGTCGGTGGACTTTGAAGTCCGTGATTGTGGCGAGACCGGTCATGGCGGTTTGATTCCCGAGCGTGGCCGGGGGCTGCTTTGCGAGTTGGTTTCCCGAAGACTTCTTGTATACTCCTACCGCGCGATGCCGGATTCTCAAGCGCGTTGCGGCGACTCGGTTGGGATTCCAGCGCTCCTCTTGGGGTTTCCAATTCCGCCCCTGAAGGCGGTTCTTGGACGATTGACGATGAAACTCCATCGCGGCCGTTGGTGACACCAAAGCCCAGACAGTGGAGGAAAGTCTCGTGATGGGTTTCCTGGGCTGCCCTCTCTGGCTGTGGGCTAGATTTTCGGTTGCTGCTGACAAGTTTGGCAATGGACCAAGGATTCAGCCCTTCCTTCGAGCGCTGCCCTCTGTCGCTTTGATCGACGCCATTTTCAGGGACAGTGAGCATTCGGAGGCGCTCATAGGCATCGGCATCACCGTGAACGTCGTCGTCGTCGTCGCTAACCCCATCGAGCCCGGAAGACATATCAACTCTCCACGATGGAGCCGCGGCCTAAGTATTTCAGCAGAAATCGTTCACGCACAATCAAACGTCTCCATACCTGAGACGGCAAATGATGGTCCAGAATTTCAGCGGCCACCCCAATGGGCGAGTCAGTATGCGCTTCAACTTTAGCCAAGGGTGGTGGGAGAGAGGCATGGGGCTCGGGGGTTGAATAAATGAGCAAAAGGAAGGCCTCAAACTGATCGAGCAGATGCTGTTCGTCCTTGAAGATAACATCATCTTTCGACGGCTCCACATTGACATCGTAGCTTCCCGGCAGACACCGAATATTGAGCCGGATAAAGGGGTCCTTGGGCGTGTCTTCCGGTCGCACCCGGGCCAGATGCCGTCCTAAGTGCGTCCTGAACAGGGAAATGAGCTTTCTGGCTGTGCCTCGCGCTGACGAGATTGGTCGAGAATCCACAGAGAGGAATGTTCCTTTGGCAATCTTTCGAGAATCGGCACCGGGTCGCGGCAGTAGTGCTTCGAAGATCGGGCCTGCCTCCCGTTCGGGCGAGGAACTCAGGCTGTTCTGGATGCGCGTTGGCTCGGCATTTTCTTGAGATCTCTCGCTCGGGAATACTGCGAGAGTGCATTGGGATGCAAGATCGGTGCCGAAAAGCTGCATGGCCGCGTTCTTGACATCTCCGTCCAGGGCGGGGGCGTAGGACCACGAGAGGTTGGGGTTCTTCAGGACCGCGAATCGCAGTCTCACCCCGGGTCTCGCAAGTGCGTAGGATCGCAAAAGATCCTTCATTCTGCCTAGACTCCTCGGTGCTTCCCGGATGGCTACCTGCAACCTGACAGGTAGATGCATGAACAGGCCAGTCGCCCGAATGGTGGTGCCAACCGGAGCGGCAGCAGGTCGCCGTGTACCAACTCCTCCACCTTTTGCAAGAGAAATGACAGCCGCCACATGTTCGGTCGTCACTCGAGTGGTTAGGGAAATGTCGGCCAGCGCATTGGCACTCGCCAGCGCCGCACCACGGAACCCCAGGGTGCTCCCTCCCACGGTGCCGAGCTCGTTGAAGGACCGAAGCTTGCTGGTGTGGCCCGGACAGCCAAGGAAGCCAAAATCGTCCGGGCTGATGCCATGGCCATTGTCCCGAACTTCAATCTTGTCCACCGTGTTCGGCGAGACCAGCACATCGATCGAAGTGGCTCCCGAGTCGAGGGCGTTGTCCAGGAGCTCCTTTAGCAGGAGCGTGGGATCAACGATGACAAGTGTTGATCCTAGTTGACGGACAGTGCCTTCGGGCAGTGGTAGAATTGACATGCCGAGCCGAACAGGGAGAGTATCGGAGAGAGAAAGGGGGCGATATCTTCCTGCAATCACCACAGCAACACCGCCCGTGTTTGAGGGTCCTCGACTGCTAGTGATGTTCCGCGAGAAACCCGAAAATGGGATTTTGTCTAGAGAATCAAGAGCCACGGAGCGTTTTGCACCTCCCACCCATTTTCCCTCCTTAGGCATCAGCCCGAGCCGCAGAGAACGAAGGCATCGGTTTGGGAAGGAGCTGTTGAGTGTTGACATCCTCTCAGGAGTCGAGGTGGTCATGGCGGTTGGGCTGACTAAGCGCGTTGGAGCTGCCGAGGGTGGGGCATCTTCCGGGCTGCCCCTCCAATGTTTCCATCTGCCCCTCGTCGCTCTCGGAAACATCTCGGGAGCTTTCAATAAGAACCTGGAAACAAAGACTGTTTGCTGGCTGATCCAATCCGTCCCAATTGGCCTAGCCGTCTTACTCTCAACTTCGGATTTTGCTCCTCGCACGTTCTCCGCGAGGTTCTCCAACAAAAATGCACAACAAAGGCCCCGCCCCGCAGCTCCACGACGGCAGCAACCTGCGCATTGGCATCGTCCACGCGCGTTGGAATGACAGCATCATCGACCCCTTGCTCGCTGGCGCGAAGGCCAAGCTGCGCGAGTGCGGTGTGAAGGAGTCGAATATCGTCGTCCAGACGGTCCCGGGCGCGTGGGAGCTGCCAACTGCCGTCCAGCGGTGCGTCTGAACCCTCCCGGCTTGCCCTTTCAATTCCCTTCCCCTCCTCCCGATGCTGCCTGTTCACCTCCCTTCCCTTCTCTCGTGTCAATCCTTAACGCCCCCGCCGCATACGAACCTCGGACGGGGCCTGGACGGCCCGAGCCTATACGAAGTGTGTTCGCAACTGAAATGTCTTCATACTGACCCCGCCAACAGCCTCTATGCGGCGTCGCAAGTGCAGTCCTCGTCCGCCGGCAGCGGCGGCTCCGCGGGGGACCTCCTGGGCAGCTCGACGGCCGACCTGGCCGCGTTACCCACCCCCTCCGCTTCCACCGGGGTGTTCGACGCCATCATCGCCATTGGCGTGCTGATCAAGGGCGAGACGATGCACTTTGAGTACATTTCGGGGAGCGTCTCAGACGGCCTGATGCGTGTGGCGCTGGACACGGGCGTGCCCGTCATCTTTGGCGTCCTCACCGTCCTGACGGACGAGCAGGCGAAGGCACGGGCGGGTCTCATCCCGGGCAGCCACAACCATGGCGAGGACTGGGGCCTCGCCGCAGTCGAGATGGGAGTGAAGCGGAAGGATTGGGCCGCCGGGACCATCGCATAGAGGAAGGGGGAGAGAGGAAGATCTTTCTCTCTATTGCGTCGTTGGATGCTTGAAGGGCTCCTCGGAGTCCATGGTCGGAGACGAATGAATGTGGTCGAAGGAGTCGCTTTTGTATATTGGTATTACCAGATTAGCGCATCAACATGCTATGTCTATCATGCATCCTCCTCGCAGACCAGAGAACCAAAGGGCTCAGCGCAGTTTCGGCCCCCAGACAAGAAAAAGGGAAGAATATACAGAATACAACGCGAGAGCCCCGCCTTGCTTTATTCCATGAATGCCGACTATTCAAGACCTCAACCAACCCGGCCCTTGCTCACACCCAACCTTCCTCGCTCTTCATTAAAATTCTCAACCTGTCTTCAACGCTGCTCAGCTGATCAATGCTCCAATGTCGTCGCCGACCGACTTCTTAGCCCTCCACAAAGACCTCTTCTTTTCACGCTTTGCCTTCATAGCCTCCCACCCTTCTTCGTCATCTTCATCCGAAGCGTTGCCGGACCTGGTCACCGAGATGGTGGGCCCGACGATTCCTGGGATGGCTCCAGACATGGTCGTGGATTTTCGCAGATTGCCCGGCACGGGTGCGGGAGGCGGCACATGTGAGACGGGACGGTACCGGCCCGGAAGACCGATGTTGCTGCGCTCCGACGGCGCGATCGAGGGGGCATAACCACCCCCTTGGATCCGAATCGAAGGCGCGAACCCGGCAGGCTGCGCCGGCTGGATCCACGATGCCGAGCTGGGCTGGACCATGCTCATGGTACGCATTTGTGCGTCACCCCGGCTAAACGGCAGGTCGAGCATCGAGTCGTTACCCCCGACGAACGAGTGCCGCATCATGTCGGGGCCCATAAAACCCGGGGCGAGGCCGCCACCCATGGTGCTCAGATTCCCGACCGAGGGCGATGTCAGGTTCCCGCCAGCCATCGGAGGAGCACTGCCATTCTGACTGGCCACCATCTGCATGAACTGCATCTGCATTTGCATAAAATGCTGCATCTGCTGCGTCATCTGGATCTGAGCGTGGTCGCCCGGCGAGAGCATCGGAGGAGCCGGATTGGGTTGATACATCATGTGGGCAGGGATGCCCGCAACGGAGTCGAAAGCAGCGCCTCCGGGCATCGGGCCAGGGCCGTCCAAGTGCGGACTACCTCTCCTCCTGGCGCGGTTGCGCTCCTCGTTGGCGATGACTCCGATGAGACCGCCGGGCGGAGCCGGTGGACCGGGGTGCGCAGGGGCAGGAGCGCCACCGCCAAGGGCAAAGCTCTCCCGGACGGAATTTCGGACGAGCCCGGCGCCGAGGAAGGGGTCCTTGGGGAGGTTCCTCGCAAACGCGGGGAGACGCGTGTTTCCTGCTGCCGCCGCGTCTCCGACGACGGATATTGGACGCTGGTAGCTCGGCTGCTGCGAGGCTCGCAGGTTCGGGTTGGATCCCACGGTGCTCAGGCGGTTTGGCGGACGGACCCTGTTAGGGAAGCCGTGTGCGGCAAGAATCGCCAATGGCACTTCCTCATCTTCGTCCGAGTTGTCAGGGGCGGCCGGACCAGCCGTGGGCGGTGCATTGAGCAGATTCGGGGTGCTGTACGACATCTGCATGCTCGGTCGGGAAGAGGGCACGCTGCCGGCGGATTCGCCAGTCACTTTCATCATCTGCTGCCGGTACACCGACATGTGGGCCTCCTGCTTCCGTCTCTGCTTCGCCTGCTTCTTGGCCTTCTCTGCATCATCCTCGTCGTCTTCGTAATTGTCCTCCTCGTCGTCCTGGCCCGTCTTGACGCCAGGCATCGCCATCGTCTCGCGCTCCCTATCTTGACGTTCCTTGTCCTTCCGGTACCTTTCGAATTCGGTGGGAGTCATGACTTTAGTGCTGCTGGGCGGGCTGCTCTGCTTCCTAGCAGAATAGCGGCTCCCGTATCTGGAAGAATAGGCATGGCTTGAGTCAAACAGGTTGTCGTTGTCACCGTCCGCATTGTGTTCGTTTCTGCGGTATGATGAAACTGAATGCGAGTTCGAGGTACTTGTTCCACTCATGAATCTGGTCACGGTGGACAAGGAATCCTTCAGCAATCTGGCTTCCTCGTCCTCGGGATCTTCTTGCTCCGAGTTCACCCTCTGAGGTGCGTGCAACGGCCGCCGCGGTTCTGTTGCGGGTGATGTCCCTGCCCTCTGCCTTTCGAGAAGAGGCGACGTGTGACGAGGGACCGGGGGTGCGGCGTTGCCCCTCATGGTGGGTGAAAAGGAGGGACTCGACGGTGCGATCAGCTGGTCGTTGGAATGCTGGCTGCTCCACGAGTGCTGCGAAGGTTCAACTCTGGCCGTCTTATCAATCTGGATCGGGGTCGGCTGAATCGGTCGAGAGGTGAGTGAGCGAGGGGCGGGCATCTGTCCCGTGTACTCGTCGTTTTTCAGAGTCGCCACACTGGCCCGCTTGTCATTTCCCAGGAGCATCTTGCCAAAATCGCCACCCAAATCCAAGTTGAAGTCACTATCCACTCTAGGGGGCGTCACCGTGGTCGAGGTTGAGGAGGTGGGTGCCCTCGGCCGTCCGTTCGCTGGTGTCGACGGAGGCGACTCCTCTATCGTGGGCGCCGCTGGCAGGTGCTTCTTTTGTCCGCCAAATGAGAAAGTACGTCCGGCAGCTTTCAGGAATCCGGCCGAAGAGGATTTCGGAATCGGCGGCACCGGGATATCCGTGTGCGGCTTCCTCTGAGCACTGCGCCACTCATCGGAGCCGCCAGTATCGGCCGAGGACGGGGCAGTCGACGCGTTGCTGTGGCGAGACGAGTTATCCGTCAGAGTTGTCTTGGTCGTGTTGGAGGAGCCACTTCCGCTAGAGACAGATCAGCGGGGAATTCTCCGGATAAAAGAGGCGGGCGCGACATACCGGTTGGACTTCAGGTCCGCAAATATGTTATCATCGACCGTCACCTCAGACGCGGTAGGCTTATGGAGCGAATGGGTCGTTGCCGTCGTAAGTCTCGCGCCGCCGTCGAATGGCTTCGAGGAAACCACCTCGGCGCGTTCTAAGACGCGGAAGGAGGGGCCCGTCGGCGCGGCATTCTCCAGAGTATCAGCGGTCGACCTCCGCCTGCCGAACGCAACCGAAAACCTAGGCATGTAGAACACTGGCGGACCAGGCTACTCCAGCGGAAGAGGACGGGCAGAGACCTGCCAGGGGGGAGGAGAGGTTTCGCAGACGCGACGGAGAAGGCTGTCTATCGTCGTGAAGGCGAGACAGCAGTCTGCGTGATTGTCTGTCTTTCCTTTCTCAAGAGCCGGTTGGCGATTGTCTTTTTTTAGGGGGGTGGGGGGACTTTGACTATGAAGAACAAGACTTGGTCAGTTGGTCAGCAGCCCTGGTAAACTGCGAAGAATCGGATGACGGCGGTTAGGGTCCAACAGGGCGAAAGTGGGGTATTCTGCCATGGTGACGAGATGAGACGATAGGCAACGGAGTAAATCCCAACCCAAGCCGGCCAGCGGCTTGAGCAAGAGGGATATGAAGCAAAAAGCGAACCAAGACGAAAACGAGGCAGGGGGCGAGACAGGACAGGCGTGGGTAGCTTGCAGGAGGCAAAACCCGCCGACCTGGCAGTGTGCAGGCCCATCCCCAACCGGCAGCGGCTGGGTGCGCGATTGTTGACAGATTGGCCCTTCTCTTGCCTCACATTCTTCACTGGAAGCCTTGATCGAAGCGGCCCGTCCATCCGGGGCAGAGTGCGCGGGGAGAGGGAGTCTTGCTGGCGACGAGGACGAGGCGAGCACTTACGGAGACAAGGACGTGGCTGACTCAGGCCAATGTTGGCCAGGGGAGAGAGCAACAACAGCGGCCCGACCAAGGCTGTGCACCTGGATCTGTGGAAGCTGCTGTGGGCGACTCGTGGTCGGGAGCGAGCGTCGGGGTAACAATGCACAAAACGGCGGCGGCGAGCCCAGGCTGTAAGGGACCCGGCGCTGTGGGAAGTCGACGAAAGCACGAGAGCTCGAATAGTTATCAAGGTGCGACGGATCGGACGGAGGGACAGGGCCCAACACAAGCCGCTGGAGAGACAACGCCAAAGGAAAACGAAACGAGAACCGGCTTGTCCAAGGTGCCAGGCCAGTAAGCCAGGCACAGGAAATCGGATCGGCGAGACACGGCCGTGATGCTTGGGAACTCGAGGTCGGCTGTGATGGCGACGGGGGGAAACAGACCGGGCGACAAAAGGCGGCTCGGATGGGAATCAAGAAGGAGAAGGAAAGGCGGTTGGCCGAGAATTATTTTTATTTCCTTGGCCCAGCGTCGCACTGGCGCACTGTGGGATTGGGGAGTGGGGAGTGAGAGAGGCGCTACCAACGAGCGACAGTGCCGATGGCGAGCAGAGCTGAGGAGTGGGCTCTCTCTTCCAGGTTGTTGGCGGGCTCTTGTTGGGCGGGCTCCCCTGCCCTGCCCTTTTCGGGCATCTGCCCCCCCTGTTGACCCAGCGAGCCAGCTTCCCTCAGCGGCTGCCCAGGCAGCGCGACGCGAGCACAGCAACAGACAGCCACGACAGCCTCCAATGGGCCCAGCTCGGCACGGCACGCCACCTGCCTACCGCAACGAGACACGCATGCCTGTCAAGGAATGTGTTCGTCGTGTCCCGTGTCCGTGTTGACGGGATCCGGACTGCGGGGTCTCTCCCTCTCTCTCTCTGGCGCGCGCGCAGGAAGGAAAAGGAAGGCCAACCTGGAAATGGACTGCGCAGTACGGGTCTGGGTCTGTGAGCACAACCGCGGCGCTCTCTGTGCAACCGGGGCTGTCCCTGGCCCGGGCTGGCCTGCTGGGCGCTGCGCTTTTTGGATCGCCAAGGATCGCCCGGTTTCCCCCCCACCCACTGCCGGACGAGTCCGGACTGTGGTGGTGTTTTTGCTGAGGATTTCGCTACCCAGGAAGGACATCGCGCCAGACAGTCAGGGTGAACTATTGGGACTGTGCAGCCACGCGCATTCAATGCTGACCGATTGGTCGCGTTGGCCCAGGTGCAGATCGGACACATGCAGGTACAGGAGTTCGGATCAGGGTGAAAGTCGACCTTGACGAACCGCCTCTACTTTCCAGGTTGGCTCCCGAATCGCCTGGGCGCTGCGCAAGGATTTTGAATCCTTCGATGTTTTCGATGTGGTTGACCAAACCCAACGGCCAGCGCCAACTGCTGCTGAGAGAACGCTCCCGGCTCTCAGTCAGCCAGGAACGCGGCGGGCGACCAGATCGGGAAAGGATCTCTCAGAGTCCGCGGATCGCGGATCGCGGCCCACCGCGAAAGCGGGACCCGTAACCCAGAACCCGTACTGGGCTTCTAGCTCGCTGCCGAATTCATCTTTTCCCCGTGGCATGGCGCGAGAGCCCGCTGGGCTCTCGCGGCTCTTGTGGCTCCCGTGTCTTTGCGCTACATGGTAAAAGAGACACGCAGTAAGCATCTCCAGGCGGCAGTCTGGTCTCATCGACCAAGCAGAGCGGACGGTTGAGTTCTCATCCCGCGAATCCGTTGCTTCGCCGCAACGTCATCCTTGGCTCATGCTTCACAGCGTCGCTATCTGCGTTTGCCACTTGCTGGCCTGGAGAGGATAGGGGCAGACCACGCCGCGCCGCACGCATATGAATCCGGAACAGCCCCTTCTTCCATGACTCCCCGTGTCGCAGTGGGGCGGGATGAGCCAAGGAGGGAAGCATCAGAGCCTCCGAGAGCCAAGCACGGGCTTGTGGGTTATGGCTCTCAAGGCTACACGGGACATGTACACAACGCGAAATCCGACATGGGATCGTCGTCCGGAAGAGGGCGGGCGTGGAATGGAACGATGGCTTCCAATCGCAACCCCGGTGAATTTAACAATGATGTGTCTGTGTGTGGGCGGAGTCCTGCTGAAGAAGACGGACGGCGGTGGATCGGGCAGGGAGAGCTTCATCAAGCCGCGAGTTGAAACCCACTGCCCAGATCATGCAGGGTTGGGGCGCGGTAGAGCCGTGATGGAGGTCCCAACATGGTGCCGTAGGGTTGGACTCGTTGGAGCTCCCTCGTCGCCTGTGCCGATGTTGCGTCCCGGTTCGGGCGGATGCTCGGACAAGACCGAGTCCGATGGCATTTGGACTTGTTTCAAACACGGCTGGGCTCTCCGCGCCGGGGCTTGGGTTCGTATAACGCTGGGGGGCCGATAACGATCAAGGTGCGAGTGGGCTTGCCATAGTACCCGGGCTCCCAGGTAACCTGAGGTACCTAGCTATGCTCTGCCAATGTAATGTCACCCTGGTTCGGCAGCTGGGGCCAACGGCCGAGGGGAATTGCCTAGTGGTATGCGCGCAGGTTGGATTTGGGAAATTGAGTGGTGAGCGCACAGAATGCAGAATATAGGACGTGGTTGTGCCCGACGGTTGGTGGTGATGGTTGTTGGTTGGGTCTGGGACCTGTGTAAATCGACTGTGAGTGCCCAGGCCGCAGCGGCACGCATCAGCTTTCCGGTTGCGTGCCACGGGCTTAAACAGCAGAGGCCGATTGGTTGGCCGCAACGACGACGGGGGGCATTTCTGCATCTTGCGGCACGGAGCACAGAATATTTGGGGTGCCAACCCCCAAACACCAGCTTCGGGCGGTTGCCGGGCAAGCCAATCGCATTACGGATACATAAGGTAGTGCTGTCGAGTGATGCATGGGGAAACCCGGAAGTCTGGTTTCTGGGCGGAAAACTCACAGTTGAAGACAGCAACAGCAGCCGCAGGAGTCGGGGGCTGCTGGGCTCCTGGGGTGCTGCTGTCGCATTGGGCCGAGAAAGGGGCTGCAGGGGCCCTGGCCTGATTGGGGCTGGATGACATCAATCCGGCCATTCGCGGCAGGCATTGTTGCTTGCAGTGGCCTGGCTCGGCATCGACCCAACTCCATGCCACGCGCGCACGTACCATCTCCAGCCTGCCCCTGGAACACCGACGACTCCGTCACGCCAACAAAGAGCATCAACCTCTTGTCAAAACCACCCGGTGCAACGAGACGGACTGGGTTGTGCTCAGCCATTGTCGCTGATGACTTGGGGCGGGCAAGGCGAGAACATCGGATCGAAGGAGCCGGCAGTGCTTGTTTCAACACTGGATGTTTCAACCAAACAAAGCAGCGAAAGGGGTCCAGGGGCCGCCGCCCGATTCAACCTTGACGTCGACGTTACTATTAACGTTAGCGGTGTTGGCGGGTGGCGGGGCGGGGCAGCAGAGGTCGAAGCGCAGCGGAGCTCTGCTGTCTGGATCGTCTGGCCTCATGGCTTGGAAAAATTGCGGAGTGGAACCTGCGCGCCGCTGC